>ERZ773060.140-NODE-140-length-33793-cov-6.294_pt1 | contig 33793 bp, 28 predicted proteins | sample MGYA00580628_ERZ773060 | MGnify/ENA primary metagenome ERZ773060 (study PRJEB29015, sample SAMEA2738019) | human oral metagenome | biome: human oral; feature: human-associated habitat; material: dental | place: China | collected 2045 ... | reverse complement strand
TGGGGCCCGGGGTAGGGTCGGGGTGGGGGTGAGCGATATTGCTCACGAACTGAAATTACTATTTTTCAATGGTTTTGCTGCCCTCACACCAATCCTCTCTCGCTACGCAAGCAATGCTTGTCCCACAGGGACTGGAACAGCTCGCGCAGCGAGAGAAAAGGTATATCGGCGGTTTTACCTGCTCCCGTTTGCACAAGAAAACGGGTTTTTCCAGGCTCCAAACGGGTTCTGAGCAGAAATCGCCCTCCGGGGCGATTTTTTTGCGCCCTGCGCATTGACCAGATAACGCACCATGTAAATAGCTACCCATGCTATATAAAATAGCGTAGGATATCGCATAGTCGGCTATCAAATATAGTACGACCGATGCCCTGCGGGGCGGATTCCATCACATCCAAGGAGTTGAACAATGAAAAAATCCCCTGTCCTGCCATGGCTTGCCCACGCCATGCGCTTTGCCGGTTGTTGCCTGATTTGCGGCAGCGCCGTCGCCTTTATCGCGATGAACCAGGGCGCGCGCCTGCAAGACGCGCAATTCTTTTACTGGCAACGCTATTTCGTTGATGGCGTGGTTTCTGTTGCCACCCTGCCGGGTATTTGGCTGTTTTTCGCCGGTTCCCTTCTCTGCTGGTTATGCCAAAGAACGAAGAAAACACTATTGCTCGCGGTCATGGCGCTACTGGTCGTTATCAATAGCCAGTGTTTTATCATCCCGCTGTCAAAACAGGCGTCAATGCTCGCCTTTCAGACCAGTCGGGCAGAACCGGTTGCGGCGGCATTTATGACCGCCAAAACGGGGGAAGACCGGCTGGGCGCGGTGAATGGGGGATTGTTGCTGGGCTATCTCGCCATATATTTGTTATGGCGGGAAAAGGCGAAAACCGGTCTCTCATCAACGCCATAACCCGTAAACAGGGGAACACCCGTCATAGTGTGCGCCTTGGCGCACCGTCCGGCACATGGCAACAGTTGTGCGACGGTGGGGCAAGCCCCACCCTACGAACCGCCCCCTCCCCCTGTGGGGGAGGGCTGGGGTGGGTTTTGCCCGCATACCACCGGCCCTGTAGCCATACCGGTCTCCTTTCAAAATTTCCGCGTGCGTGTCGGCTACGCCGCCACACACCCTACGCACGAGATCCGCCATAGGGTGCGCCTCGGCGCACCGTCTGGCGCATGGCGACGGTTGTGCGATGGTGGGGCAAGCCCCACCCTACGAACAGCACGTAGGCCGCCATTTATGGCCGACATCAAAAATAACGTCGGGAATGAATGCCCGACCTACAACTTGCCCACTTGCCCGAATACCCGCCAAACCGCCCCGCCATAGGGTGCGCCTTGGCGCACCGTCCGGGGAAGGGGGCTGATTGGCAGTTTATAGCCATCCCCCTGAACCCGGTCAGGCGGCGCACCCTGCACGGAACTTTGTGAATATCGCTATACAATGCCCGGAATCCCACGACAAAAGGAGTTCCGCATGAAGTCTGCCCCCATCGCTATCGCCCTGACCGCTTTCGTTTTCGGCCTCGGCGGCTGGTACCTCCACGACCGCTTTGGCAACCGGCATGAGATGCCACCGCCCGCCCCAAAACCGCCGCCGGCAACCGCGTCGGATGACAACGCTGCCCGCTTTGCCGGTACCCTGCAACCCGTTGGCAATGGCGAATGGTCCACCGGCACCGTCGCCCCACTGGCAGCCGCTGAACCGAATTCCGCACCGCCGGGAGCGACAAACCACAGCGCCGCCTTGTCCGCCGCAGGCTCCCGGCTCGCCGCTTACCCGCTTGCCACACGCAGTTGGGGCGACATTTATAACCCCGGCGGCACCATTCCCGCACACGGCTTTGCCGCCTGGTTCATCGACACACGCCAACCGCAGCAGCCGGTTGCCACGGCAGAAGAAGCCCGCATCGCCCTCGATTTTGCCTACAGCGACTCCCACGGCATCCCGTCCGAATCCTTCGCTGCCTACTGGGCGGGCAAAATTCCGGTTGTACAAAAAGGCCATTACCGCCTGAAAGCCGATATTGGCTGGGCACAGATGCGCGTCCTGCTTGACCGGCACATCATCGCCGAAAGCCGTGAACCCAACCATACCGAACTGCCGCCCGCGCTGGAGCTGGACGTCGGCGAGCATCTGCTTGAAGTCGAATACAACAACCACTGGCACACCGCACAATTCCAGCTTGCACTTGAGCCGGACGTTCCCGCCTATGGCAGCGAAGACCTTGCCGCCGCCATCGCCGCGCTGCACCTGCCGCCCACAACCGTCACCCATGTGGTTGCCCTCTACCAGAGCGTCGAAGCGGATAACCGCGTCCGTGTGCAGGCACCGACGGGCGATACCCCCTACATCCTTGTCCTGAACAGCTACGAGCCTGTCAATTGGGAGCTGCAAGGGCGCGCGCCCGTGCTGGTCGTGCATGACGACCGTGGCAGCCTGCATGGCACGGGTGGCGCACCGCAGCTCGTCTGGCGTAGCCGCTTCAGCCATGACGCCAGCGAAGACCTGCCGGGCGCTCCCGAATGCACCTGCTACATCCGCAAGCGCAACCTGAAATGCAAAGGCGACATCACGCCGGGTCTGGTTGGCAAAGTCAAACAGCTGACCGGCTACCCGCTTGCCGGATTCAGCGGCGCTTACGACAACAAGGGCGACGCGCTCATCCCGGTGCCACTGACCCCGGTCGCGGCGCTGGCAGAAAAAGAGGATGCTGCCATCAAGAAAATCCGGCATGACATCGCAACCAACCGGGAACACTGCGCCCACAAAAGCGGCCCCTATGCCCATATTCCCGAAAACCCCTGAAGCCGCGCGCTTTGCGCAGCTTTTGGTGAGTACCGCTATAAAAAAGCCCGCCAATGCGGGCTTTTTTGGGTGCTGTTAGCGGCGGCGGGTCGTGGGGCGGGGTGGTTTGTTGGCGGGGGCGGGTTTGTTGCCCTCCAGCGCCGGGGCGCTGACGCCGTATTGGTCGAGGCCGCCGCCCATGCTGATGTACAAATCAACGTTGTTGGTGAGGATTTGCAGCTCGGTAGCGAGCAGTCCCTGGTCGCTGCTGTAGCTTTCGCGTTGGGCATCGAGGCGGTCAAACGCGGTGCTGACGCCCGCCTCAAAGCGCAGGTTTTCCAGGCGCAGCCGTTCGCTCACCGCCTTGTTGCCGCGCTGTTGTGCCGCGTATTGCTCTGCCAGCGTTTGCCGGGCGGCAAGCGCGTCGGCCACTTCGTAGAAGGCGGTCTGCACGGTGTTCTGGTAGCTTTCGACGAGGATTTTTTGTTGCGCTTCGGCGATGTTCACCGCGCGGTTGAGTTTGTCGCGGTTGAAGATGGGCAGGCTGATGCTCGGCGCGATGCTCCAGGCGAGGTTTGGCGCCTTGATCAGTTCGTCGAGTTCGGGGCTGGCGTAGCCGACGCTGCCGGTGAGGCTGATGCTGGGGTAGAGCGCCGCGCGTGCCGCGCCGATGTTGGCGTTCGCCGCTTTCAGCTGGTATTCGGCTTCGCGGATGTCCGGCCGGTTTTGCAGCACGGTGGCGGGGATGCCCGCAGGCAGGCGCAGGTCGGCGAAGGCGTTTTTCAGGCTGCCCGCTGGCGGCAGGTTGAGCTGGCTTACCGGTTTGCCAACCAACAGCGAGAGGGCGTTCAGCGCTTTTTGGTGGGCGCGTTCGGCTTCGGCGTAGCTGCTGCGCGCGCTTTCGATTTGGGTCTGCACGCCACTCAGGTCGCCGGCGGTCATCAGCCCCGCGTCAAACTGCATTTTGGAGAGGCGGTAGCTTTCCTGCCGGCTTTGCACGACGTCTTCGGCCAGTTTTTGTTGGGCATCGGCGATGCGCGCCTGGTAGTAGGTTTTGGCGACAGCGGAGATGATGCTGAGTTCGGCGGCGTCGCGTGCTTCGCGGGTGGCAAGGTATTTGTTCAGCGCCTGGTCGCTCATCGCCTTGACCCGGCCAAAGAAGTCGAGTTCAAAGGCGCTGCTGGCGAGGGTGAGGTTGTGCACGGTGCCAACGCGCGCCTGGCCGGTGCCGGTGAGGTCGCGCGCGGTGCGGCTGCGGGTGATGCCGCCGTTGGCGGCCACCGTCGGCAGGAATTCGCTGCGCTGGATGCCGTATTGGGCTTCGGCGATTTCGGTGTTGAGCGCGGCGGTTTTGAGGTTGTGGTTGTGCGCGAGTGCTTCTTCGATGAGTTTTTGTAGTTGCGGGTCGCGGAAGTATTCGCGCCAGTGGGTTTCGGCGGCGGTTTTGCCGCTGCTGTTTGCCTGTTCGGCGACGGCGACTTCCATCCAGTTTTGCGGCAGGGCGACGTCGGGCTGCTGGTAGTCGGGGGTGAAGCTGCACCCTGCGAGGAGCAGGGCGAGCGCAAGGGGTTTGAGGAGGGTTTGCATGGGGTTCTCCTTTAGTAGGGCTGGTCTTCGGGGCGGGCGTATTTGTCGTGCACGCCGAGTTTGCCGGGGAAGATTTTGCGTACGAGGACGAAGAAGATGGGGATCATCACCAGTCCCATGAAGGTGCCGATGCTCATCCCCCAGAAGACGCTGGTGCCGATGGCGCGCTGGCTGGCGGAGCTGGCGCCGCTGGCGAGGTAGAGCGGCACGACGCCGAGGATGAAGGCGAGCGAGGTCATGACAATCGGGCGGAAGCGCAGGTGGGCGGCGGCGAGCGCGGCCTGGATGCGGGTTTTGCCGCCTTCTTGCAGGTCTTTGGCGAACTCGATGATGAGGATGGCGTTTTTCGCCACCAGCCCCATCACCGTGACCATGCCGACGCTGAAGTAGATGTCGTTGGCGAAGGTTTCCGCCCTCTGCCCTGCCATCATGACGTTAAAGAGGTTGCGGCCGTAGATGCCGCCTGCGGTGCCGAGCAGGCCGAGCGGGATGACGAGGACGACGGCAAACGGGATTGACCAGCTTTCGTACAGCGCGGCGAGGCAGAGGAAGATGGCTATCAGGCTGAAGGCGTAAACGTAGAGTTTTTGGTCGCCGGAGCGTTGTTCTTCCAGCGCGAGGCCGGTCCATTCGAGGGCGAAGCCGGGCGGCAGTTGGGCGACGAGTTCTTGCATGGTGTTCATGCCTTCGCCGGAGCTTTTGCCTTGCGCGGCGCTGCCGGAGAGTTGCATCGCCGGGTAACCGTTGTAGCGGGTCGCCTGCATTTGTCCGTTTTCCCAGGTGAAGTTGGCGATGCTGCCAAAGGGAACTTGCCCGCCCCGGGTGTTGGGGATGTTCAGCGTTTTCAGGTCGTTTTCCTGCATCCGCGCGGCGGCGTCGGCCTGGACGGTAACGCGCTGCAACCGCCCCTTGTTGGGGAAGTCGTTGATGTAAGCGGAGCCGAAGTTGGTACCCAGCGTGCTGGCGATGCTGGTGATGGGGACGTTTTGCGCATAGGCGGCGTTGCGGTTGATGTCGATGCGCAGTTGCGGCGCGTCGGCCAGGCCTTGCGGGCGGATTTCGCCGATGACGTCCTTGCGCTGCATCGCCATGCCCATCAACTGGTTGCGCGCGGCAAGCAGCGCTTCGTGTCCGGCACCGCCGCGGTCTTCCAGCATCAGGTCAAAGCCGCTGGAGGTGCCGAGCGAGGGGATGGCGGGCGGGCTTAAGGCAAAGATGGTGGCGTCGCGGATGCCCATGAAGCCGCCCATCAGTTTGCCGGAGATGGCGTTGGCGGTCTGGTCGGGGCGGGCACGCTCTTTCCAGTCTTTGAGGATGATGAAGGCCATCCCCATGTTTTGTCCCTGGCCGGTGAAGCTGAAGCCTTGCACGGCGACAATGTTGTCAATTTCCGGGATATTTTTGGCGACCGCTTCCATTTCTTTGAGTTTGTCGATGGTGCGTTCGGCGGTCGCACCAGCGGGCAGTTGCAGGCTGGCGATGACGAAGCCCTGGTCTTCGTTCGGCAGGAACGAGGTCGGCAGGCGGGTGTAGAGGTACACCGCCCCGGCACTGACGGCGAGATAGACGACAAACATCGCGTAGCTGATGCGGATGAATTTGGCGATGGTCGCTTCGTAGGCGTGGGTCGCTACTTTGACGAGGCGGTTGAACCAGCCGAAGAAGCCGCGTTTTTCGTGGTGGTCGTCGCGTACCGGTTTGAGCACGGTGGCGCAGAGCGCGGGGGTGAGCGTCAGTGCCAAGAAGCCGGAGAAGCCGATGGAGCCTGCCATAACGAGGGCAAACTGGCGGTAGATGTTGCCGGTGGAGCCGCTGAAGAAGGCCATCGGCAGGAAGACGACGATGTTGACCAGGGTGATGCCGACGATGGCACTCGATATTTGCCCCATGCTTTTCCGCGTCGCCTGGTAGGGGGTGAGTTTTTCTTCGGCCATCAGGCGCTCGACGTTTTCAATGACGACGATGGCGTCATCTACCACAATCCCGATAACCAGCACCATCGCAAACATGGTGAGCACGTTGATGGAGAGGCCGAGCGGGCTCATCAGTGCCACCGCGCCCATGAGCGAGATGGGGACGACGATGGCGGGGATAAGGGTGTAGCGGAAGTTTTGCAGGAAGAGGAACATCACCACTACGACCAGCGCCATTGCTTCGACCAATGTATGCAGTACCTGCTCGATGGAGAGGCTGACGAAGGTGGAGGTGTCGTACGGCGTACTCCACGAGATGCCTTCGGGGAAGTATTTGGCAAGGTCGGTCATGCGTTCTTTGACCGCCTTGGCGACGGCGACGGCGTTACCGCTGTTGGAGAGTTGCACCGCCATACCGGTGCTTTCTTCGCCGTTGACGCGGGTGGAGAAGCCGTATTGTTCCTGGCCGAGCTCAACGCGGGCGACGTCTTTCAGGCGGACGGTAGCGCCGCCTTCGGTGCTTTTCAGCACGATGTTTTCAAATTCGGCGACGTCGGCGAGCTGGCCGGGGACGTTGATAACGGCGGAGAAGGTCTGGCCGGGCAGGGCGGGCAGGGCGCCGAGGCTGCCGGTCGGGATTTGCCGGTTTTGTGCGGCGATGGCGCTGGAGACGTCATCGGCGGTGAGATCATAGCCGCGCAGTTTTTCCGGGTTGAGCCAGATGCGCATCGAGGATTCGGAGCCGAAGAGGCGGACGCCGCCGACGCCGTCAATGCGTTGCAGTTCGGGGACGATGTTGCGCTGCGCGTAGTCGTTCATCTCGCGCACGCTGATATGCGCGTTGGCATCGCGTTGCAGCGCTACCACCATGAGGAAGTTGCTGCTGCGCTTGGAAACGGTGATGCCGTTCTGGTTGACCGAGGCGGGCAGGCGCGAGGTGACTTGCGCCAGGTTGTTCTGCACGTTGACCTGGGCGATGTCTTCGTTGGTGCCGGAGACGAAGGTCAGCTCCAGCTCGCCGGTGCCGTTGGCGTTGGCGCTCGCGTTCATGTAATCAAGACCGTCCACGCCGTTCATTTCGCGTTCGATGATGGACAGCACCGACTCCTCAATGGTGGCGGCGCTGGCACCGGGATAGGTGACGCTGATGGTGATTTGCGGCGCGGAGACATTCGGGTATTGCTCTACTGGCAGGCGGTTGAGCGAGAGCAGGCCGCCGAAAATGATGAAAATGGCGACGACCCAGGCGAAGACCGGTCGGTCAATAAAAAATCTGGACATGATTCCCCCGGATTACTGAGCGGCAGGCTTGCTGGCGGCGGGTTTGCCACTGGCAGGTTGCGCGGCTTGCCCCGGCTGCGCCTGCGGTTTGCCGTCCGCGCCGAGAATGACCGGGGTGATGCGGGTCGCGCTGCCCATCAATTGCGACAGGGTATCGACCATCACCATTTCGCCCGGTTTGAGGCCGCCGGTGATAATCCACTGGTTCTTCTGCGAACCGGCAATCTTCACCTCGCGCGGCGCAAAAGTGCCGTCTTCGGCGACAACGCGCAGCGTGTCGGTCTTGCCACGGGTGACGGCGCTTTGCGGCACCAGATAGGCATTATGGAACTGGCTTTGCGGAATGTCGGCGCGCACATACAGCCCCGGCAACAGCATCCCGTCCGGGTTCGGCACCTCGGCGCGCAAGAGCAGCTCGCCGGTGCTGGCATCAACCGTCTGGTCGGCAAAAAGCATCCGCCCCTTGTGCGGGTACGGCGTGCCGTCATCCAGCGTAATCTGCACCGCAAAATCCACGCCCTTGAGCGCGCCGGACTGGAATTCCTTCTTGATGCGCATCAGGTTGGCGGCGGACTGGGTGATATTCACATAGAGCGGGTCAAGCTGCTGAATCTTCGCCATGCTGGTGGTGTTGCCGGGGGAAACCAGCGCGCCTTCAGAAACATTGGACTTGCCAATCACCCCGGAAATCGGCGCCAGCACCTTGGCGTACTGCACATTGATTTCCGCCTGCTTGATCGCCGCCTCGGCGACAAGAATATTGGCAGAGGCCACCTTGACCTCGGTCAGCGCCTGATCATACGTCTGGCGGGAAACCGCCTTCTCCTTGACCAGCGGCGCGTAGCGGTTGGCGGTACTCTGCGCCAGCGCCTTGTTGGCCTGCGCCAGCGACAACTGCGCGCGCGCGGACTGCAAATTCGCCTGATAAACCGCGTCATCAATCTGATAGAGCTGCTGCCCGGCGCGCACCAGCGAGCCTTCCTCAAACAGCCGCTTCTGCACAATGCCGCTCACCTGCGGCTGAATCACCGCCTCGCGCGAGGCCTCCAGACGGGCGGGCAGGTTTTCGGTGACGACCACCGTCTGCGGCTTGACCACCAGCACCCCGGCCTGCGGCGGTGGCGGTTGCTGACCGGCAGCGGGGGCGCCGCCGCCTTCCTTGCTCTCCTTGTCGGCATCCTGCACCTGCGCCAGCGCGGGCTGCAAAAACACCGCCAGCGCGGTGGCAACCATCAGATAAAACGGGCGAATCTCCATCATAATGTCCTCGGAATTAAAAAGCTGAAAGAACCGCGCATTATATACAGCGCCGAATGTAAGTCCATAAACATTGCTATACTGCGGCCAAATCCGCAAAAACTGTCTCTGAAACCATGCGCAGAACCAAAGCCGAAGCCGAACAAACCCGCCACGACATATTAAAAGCCGCCCTCATCCTCTTCGACGAACAGGGTTACGTCCAGACCAGCCTGCGCGACATCGCGCGCAAGGCCGAAGTGACCCGCGGCGCTATCTACTGGCATTTTGACAACAAAGAACAAATCGTCGCCGCGCTGGCGCAGGCACAATTTGACGACCTGATGCGGCAAAACGCCGCCGCCATCAGCGCGCCCGACATCTGGCAAACGCTGGGCGACAACTTCATCGCCTACTTTCACGAACTCATCCGCAGCCCCGACCGCCTCCGCTTCTACCGCGCCTTCCACCAGCACGGCAAGGCGGCACCGCTGGAAAAACTGCACCAGGAATACCTCGCGCTATGGCAGGCACAATGCCGCGATGCCGTAAAACGCGGCAAAGAAAACGGCGAACTGCGCAAAGAGGCCGACCCCGAATACCTGCACTTTTACCTGTCAATGATCATTAGTGGTCTGATTGAGCTCTGCCTCGAACAACCGGCGCACCCGCACCTCGGCGAATACTGCGAACGCGCCATCCGCGACAGCATCGCCTGGATAAAGGCGCGGTAAACCTTGCCAACACGCCAACCCGCTTCTGCTTCACACGAAACACGTCATGACTGAAACCCCCGACCGCTTCGCCCGCATCCGCCTGCCGGAAGGCGGCGAAATCCGCGAAGAACAGCGCTTCCTGCTGCTGACATACACCGCCCTCTACCAAAAACTGCATATCCCCGCTGCGGGGTTGCAGGTTGAAAGCATCGTCGTCAGCCTCGAAGAAGCGGCGGCGCACAGCACCCAAGAGCTGCTCAACCTCATCCTTGCCTCTGGTTACGTCGCCGAAGACGCCGAATTTACCTTCCGCGAAAATCGTGCCGACGGCTACCTCTACACCTATTTCAATATCCGCCCGGCGGATGCCTCCTAATCCGCCTTCCCCGCACGGAGCCTCAATAACATGAATACCGCCCCCATTCTCGGCATCGACCTCGGCACCACCAACAGCCTCGTCGCCTACTGGCACGACGGCAAGGCGCAACTCATCAAGAACGCCCTCGGCAGCGTCCTCACCCCGTCGGTGGTCAGCGTCGATAACGACGGCATGATCCTCGTCGGCCAGGCGGCGCGCGAACGCCTCGTCTCGCACCCCTTCGCCACCGCCGCCGCCTTCAAGCGCTACATGGGCAGCAGCAAGCGTTACCGCCTCGGCAAAGGCCACGAATACAGCCCGGAAGAACTCTCCGCCCTCGTCCTGCGTTCGCTTAAGGCCGACGCCGAAGCGGCGCTGGGCATGGCAGTGCGCGAGGCGGTCATCACCGTCCCCGCCTACTTCAACGACACCCAGCGCCGGGCGACGCGCCACGCCGCCGAACTGGCAGGGCTGAACGTGCAGCGCCTTTTGAACGAACCGACAGCGGCGGCGATGGCCTACGGCCTGCACCAGGACGGCGACGACCAAAAATTCCTCGTCCTTGACCTCGGCGGCGGCACCTTTGATGTCACCCTGCTCGATATGTTCGCGGGCATCATGGAAGTGCGCGCCAGCGCCGGTGACAATATGCTCGGCGGCGAAGACTTCACCGAGCTGCTGATACAGGGCTTCGGCGTGGCGCACAGCGCGATTGACCTCAGCGACGCACAAGGCGCGCTGTACGCGGCGGCGGAGCGTGCCAAACAGGCGCTCGGCAGCGGCGATACCGAAATGCAGGTGAACCACAACGGCGCGCCGCTTACTTGGCGCATTACCGCCGCCGACTGGGAAAAACGCTGCGAGCCGCTAATTGAGCGCTGCCGCATCCCCATCGAACAAACCCTGCGCGATGCGGGCGTGCGCGCGGCGAGCCTGAACGACATCATCCTCGTCGGCGGCGCGACGCGGATGCCCGTCCTGCGCAAGGCGATGGCGCGCCTCTTTGGCCGCTTCCCCACCACCGGCCTCAACCCCGACGAAACCATCGCCATCGGCGCTGCCATCCAGGCAGGCCTCGTCGCGCAAGACCAGGCGCTGGAAGAAGTGGTGATGACCGACGTTGCCCCCTACTCGCTCGGCGTCGAAACCAGCATCCAGACCGGGCATGACCGCTACGAAGGCGGCATCTTCAGCCCGATCATCGAGCGCAACACCGTCATCCCGGTGAGCCGCATGGAAACCTACTACCCGGTGCAGGCCAACCAACGCGCGCTCCTCTTCAAAATCTACCAGGGCGAAGCGCGGCTGGTGCGCGACAACATCTACCTCGGCGAAATCGACATCCCGCTGCCCGACTACAGCGACCCGGAACATATGCCCGCCGAAGTGCGCTTCACCTACGACGTCAGCGGCCTGCTGGAAGTGGACGTGCATCTGCCCGCCGACGGCAGCACGCGTCAGCTCACCATCCACAACAGCGGCAAAAACCTTGACGAAGCGGCGCTCCAGGCGGCGCACGAAAAACTGGCGGCGCTGAAAATCCACCCGCGCGACCAGACCGAAAACCGCACCCTGCTCGCCCGCGCCGAACGGCTCTACACCCAGCGCCTGGGCGACGAACGGCAAAGCATCGGCCACCGCATCGCCATCTTCACCGCCGCGCTCGACAGCCAGGACAAACGCCTCATCCGCGAAGCGGCGCAAGAATTGCAGGATTACCTCAACCACATGGACGACACGCCGTGGGATTGAACGGCTGAGCCATGCTCCTCCCCGACGATTCTCCCTTCTGGCGCTGGCAGGCGGATTACCGCCCCGCCGCGTTTTTGCTCGCCCTCAGCGGCGGGCGCGACAGCATGGCGCTGTTGCAGGCGCTGACAATGCAGCGCGCGCGGTTGGCGGCGCCGCTTTCCGCCTGTTATGTCGATCATGGCTGGTCGGCGGCAAGCGCAGGCTGGGGCGCGTTTTGTCAGCGCGAGGCGGCGGCGCGCGGGGTCGCGTGTGAAATCGTCAAACTGGACTGGCCGGAGGGCGGCGGCAATGCCGAGGCACGGGCGCGGGCGTTGCGTTATCAGGCGCTGGCAACGCGGCTACCGCCACGCGGCGTGCTGCTCACCGCGCATCACCGCGACGACCAGGCGGAGACGTTTTTGTTGCAGGCGTTGCGCGGCAGCGGGCTGGACGGCTTGGCGGCGATGCCTGCGCGGCGTGCGTTTGCGGGCGGCGAATTGTGGCGACCTTTGCTTGATGTGCCGCGCGCGGCGGTTGAGGATTTTGTTGCCGCGCAAGGCGTCGCTTATCTGGATGACCCCAGCAATGCCGACCCGCACTATGCGCGCAACCGCTTGCGCCTCACGGCGTTGCCCGCCTTGCGCGAGGGTTTCCCGCAGGCGGATGCGGCGTTGGCACGCTCGGCGGCGTGGTTGGGCGAGGCGCTCGCGGTGCAGCAGACGCTGTTGGACGGGATTTTGGGCGACGCGGCGACGGTGTTGCCGTGGCAGACGCTCACGGAGCGGTTTGATGCGGCGACGTGCAGGGCGCTGTTGCGTCGCTGGTTGCAGCGTGCCGGGCAGCCCGCGCCACCGGCGGCGCGGTTGTTGTCGTTTGTCGAGGCGCTCGCCGGGCAGGGTCAGGCGCAGTTGCGCTATGGCGCGACGGTAGTGGTGCAGTATCGCGGCGATTTGCATCTGTTTCAGGCGAGTGAACCGCAATCGCCGCCGCCGTTTGCGCCGGAAACCGTTTGGCCGGGCGTGGGCGTGTTGTCGCTGCGCGCGGGCGCGGATTTGCTCGCCGGGCGCGACTGCCGCTGGGCGCTCTATCCCTGCGCGGCGCATTGGCAGGCGCCGGGGCGACGTTATGCGGAGTCGTTGAAGAATGTGTTGCAGCGCGAAGGCGTGCCGCCGTGGTTGCGCCGCCGTTTGCCGCTGCTCGTGGTTGATGGTGAATGCGCGTGGTTGGGCGGTTTTGGCGCGGCGGCGGGCTGGCAGGGTCTGGCGTTTGACTGGCACAATCAGGCTCATTTTGTTAAGATTCCGCATCTTTTCGATAATGGCTCGGACAGGCTCGCATGACCAAATTTATTTTCGTGACCGGCGGCGTGGTTTCTTCCTTGGGGAAGGGCATCGCCGCCGCTTCTTTGGGCGCCATTCTGGAAGCACGCGGGCTGCGTGTGACCCTGATCAAGCTCGATCCGTATATCAATGTCGATCCGGGGACGATGAGCCCGTTCCAGCACGGCGAGGTGTTCGTAACGCACGACGGCGCGGAGACTGACCTTGACCTCGGTCACTACGAGCGCTTCGTCAATATGCGCGCGACGCAGTTCAATAATTGCACCACCGGCCGCATTTATTCGGAGGTCATCCGCAAGGAGCGGCGCGGCGATTATCTCGGCGCGACGGTGCAGGTGATTCCGCACATCACCGACGCCATCAAAAGCTATGTGTTGCGCGCGGCGGAAGGCGCGGATATTGCGATGGTGGAGGTCGGCGGTACGGTTGGCGATATTGAATCGCTGCCGTTTTTGGAAGCGCTGCGCCAGCTTGGCGCGCAACTGGGACGCAGCCGCTGTATGTATATGCACCTGACGCTGTTGCCGTTTATCGCCGCTGCCGGGGAATTGAAGACGAAGCCGACGCAGCACAGCGTCAAGGAATTGCGCTCCATCGGTATCCAGCCGGATATGCTGATTTGCCGCGCCGACCGCGACATTCCCGAAGACGAGCGGCGCAAAATTGCGCTCTTTACCAATGTCCCCGCCGATGCGGTCTTCGCCGGGCTGGACGTGAAAAACATCTACGAAATTCCGCTGCTTTATCACAAGCAGGGCGTGGATGAGGCGGTGATGCGCCATTTCAATCTGGAGGCAAACCCTGCCGATTTGTCCGTGTGGCAGCAGATTGAAACCGCCATTGCCAATCTCAAGGAAGAAATCACCATCGCCATGGTCGGCAAGTATGTGGATTTGACCGATGCCTACAAATCGCTCAATGAAGCGCTGTATCACGCGGGCGTGCGCAGCGGCAACAAGGTCAATATCCGCTACATCGACTCGGAAGACCTCGCCAAAGAAGGCACGGCGCTTTTGGCCGATGTGGACGGCATCGTCGTTCCCGGCGGCTTCGGCAACCGTGGCATCGAAGGCAAAATCCTCGCGGTGCAGTACGCGCGCGAACACCGCATCCCCTACCTCGGCATCTGTCTGGGGATGCAAATCGCGGTGGTGGAATTTGCGCGACACGTTTTGGGGCTTTCCGGCGCGGGCAGCACCGAATGGGACGACAAGGTCGCCGACCCGGTGGTGGCGCTCGTCACCGAATGGGTCAATGAGCGCGGCGAAACCGAACAGCGCGACGCGCACACCGACCTTGGCGGCACGATGCGCCTCGGCGCACTGCCCGCACGGCTCAAATCCGGCACGCAAATCGCCCGTATCTACGGCGCGGAAATCATCAACGAGCGCCACCGCCACCGCTACGAAGTGAACAGCCATTACGAAAAACGCCTCGAAGACGCGGGGCTCATCATCTCCGGTCGCTCCGAAGACAACGGTCTGGTGGAAGTGATTGAGCTGCCGGAGCATCCGTGGTTTATCGCCTGCCAGTCGCACCCCGAATTTACCTCGACCCCGCGCAAAGGCCACCCGCTGTTTGAATCCTTCATCCGCGCCTGCCGCGCCCAACACGACGGAGCAAACTCATGAACCTCTGCGGCTTTGAAGTCGGCAACGACCGCCCCTTCTTCCTCATCGCCGGGCCCTGCGTGATTGAATCCGAAGCGCTGGCGCTCTCCACCGCCGAAACCCTGAAAAAACTGACCGACCGCCTCGGCCTGCCCTTCATCTACAAATCCTCGTTTGACAAGGCCAACCGCTCCTCCGGCACGAGTTACCGCGGCCCCGGCATCGCCGAAGGCCTGCGCATCCTCGCCAAAGTCAAAGCCGAAACCGGCGTGCCGGTCATCACCGACGTCCACGAAGACACGCCGCTTGATGAAGTCGCGTCCGTGGTGGACGTGCTGCAAACCCCCGCCTTCCTCTGCCGCCAGACCAACTTCATCCACAACGTCTGTAAACAGGGGCTGCCGGTAAACATCAAAAAAGGCCAGTTCCTCGCGCCGTGGGATATGCGCCACGTCGCCGACAAGGCGAAAAGCACTGGCAACCAGCAGATTATGCTGTGCGAACGCGGCGTGAGCTTTGGCTACAACAACCTCGTCTCCGATATGCGTGCGCTTGCCGTGATGCAGGAAACCGGTTGCCCGGTCGTCTTTGACGCCACCCATTCCGTGCAGTTGCCCGGCGGACAAGGCACGTCCTCCGGCGGGCAGCGCGAATTTGTGCCGGTACTGGCGCGGGCGGCGGTAGCCGTCGGCGTCGCTGGCCTGTTCATGGAAACCCATCCCGACCCCGATCGCGCCCTCTCCGACGGGCCGAACGCCTGGCCATTGGGAAAAATGCCACTGTTGCTAGAACAACTGATGGCGCTTGACAACGTCGCAAAATCAATCTGATAAGGAGCATATGATGAGCACAACCGTTGAAACCGTAAAAGCCCTGGAAATCCTCGACTCCCGTGGGAATCCGACCGTCCAGGTCACCGTAACCCTCTCTGACGGCGCCAAAGGCACTGCAGGCGTCCCCTCCGGCGCGTCCACCGGCTCGCGCGAAGCGCTCGAACTGCGCGATGGCGACAAAGGCCGCTACCTCGGCAAAGGCGTCACCAAAGCCGTCGCCAACGTCAACGACAAACTCGCCCCGGCACTCAAAGGCAAAGCCATTGACGACCTCGCCGCGCTCGACAAAATCATGCTCGACATGGACGGCGACGACTTCAAGAAAAACCTCGGCGCCAACGCCATTCTCGGCGTCTCCCTCGCCCTCGCCCACGCCAAGGCCGCCAGCCTGAAAAAACCGCTGTACGAAGTGCTGCACAACACCACCGGTTACACCCTGCCGGTGCCGATGATGAACATCGTCAACGGCGGCGAACACGCCGACAACTCCGTGGATATTCAAGAGTTTATGATTATGCCCGCAGGATTTAACAGCTTCCACGAAGCGCTGCGTGCCGGCTCCGAAATCTTCCACACCCTGAAAAAAGTGCTGCATGACAAAGGCCTCTCCACCGGCGTCGGCGACGAAGGTGGCTTTGCCCCTGACCTCGGCTCCAACGAAGAAGCGCTGCAAGTCATCATGGAAGCCATCGCCAAAGCGGGCTACAAGGCAGGCGAACAAATCTACCTCGCCCTCGACGTCGCCGCCTCCGAACTCTACGAAAACGGCAAATACAACCTGGCGTCTGAAAACAAAACCTTCACCTCCGCCGAATTTGTCGATTACCTCGCAGGCCTCGTTGAGCGCTACCCGATCGTCTCCATTGAAGACGGCCTTGATGAAAGCGACTGGGACGGCTGGAAAATACTCACCGACAAACTGGGCGGCAAAGTGCAGCTCGTGGGTGATGACCTCTACGTCACCAACACCCGCATCTTCAAAGAAGGCATCGAAAAAGGCATCGCCAACGCCATCCTCATCAAGCCGAACCAAATCGGCTCGCTCTCCGAAACCCTGCAAGCCATCAAAATGGCCGAAGATGCACACTACGCGGCAATCGTCTCGCACCGCTCCGGCGAAACCGAAGACACCACCATCGCCGACATCGCGGTTGCCACCAGCGCCACCCAAATCAAGACCGGCTCGCTCTGCCGCTCTGACCGCGTCGCCAAATACAACCGCCTGCTCACCATCGAAGCAGAATTGGGCGACAAGGCCAAATACGGTGGCAAAGCCGCGCTGCTTGGCAAAATCAAAGGATGATCAAAAAATCCATCGTCTATCTGATGCTGCTGGCGCTCGTCGCCGTGCTGGGGATGGTAAACCTCTACCTCTGGCACCTTGAGCGCAACACGCGGCATCGCATCGCCGACCTGCAAAAGCAGGTCGGCTTGCATTTGCGCGAAAACAAAATGCTCAACGACCGCAACGACGCGCTGCGCATCGATGTGGAAAACCTGCGCTCGCCCGACTCCTACTACGCTTACGAAGAAAAAGCGCGCGAGGACTACGGCATGATCGGCAAAAACGAAACCTACTTCGTCCTGCCGGACAGCGAAATCGCCAGCATCCCGGACATCCCCGGCCTCGCCGAAAAAGAACGCCGCCGCGCCGCGCCTGGAGTCATCACGACGCCCCCCACCCTGCCCGCCAACACACAACAAATCGCCAAACAGCTGGTTCTGGAATCCGTTGAAGACGGGAATGAAGACGAAGAAAACGGCGATACCACCGCCCCTACTCCTGCCAACAAGGACGTCGAACAAATCCCGGTCACCCCCGTGCCGCTACAACTCGAATCGCTGCAACAATAAACGCGCCAAAATGGCGCGTTTTTTATTATCGGCGATGGCGATAACCCCTTACTTTTTCCCTTCGTCAAATTGTGCTTTCCAGAAATCCCGGCTGGTAAATTCGGCATAACTTTTACGATACATTTGCTGCAATTGCTGGCGTTGCGCCAATAATTGCCACACCGCCTTGCAATAGCGCCACAAATAAGCAAAGAACTTGCGTTTGTCATGCTGCAAAAAGAAACCGCGATGCGTCGGCGCATGGACATACAGCACCTTTCTAAAGCGGAACGTTTCCTGCAATCTACCGCCCCAGCCTTTGAACTGACGCACATAACCCTTGTGGAAAAAACACTGCGGCAACAAATGACCATTCAGAGTCAAACGCGATGCCAACCGCCGCCATTTGCCACCGGGCAATCCTTCGGGATGCGCCTGCATATAAACATCGAGCGGAATATCCTGCATTTTCTCCGCCGCCGCCAATGCGCCTATCGTTTTGCGGCGCTCGCTCATATCCATATTGTTACGCCAATAATCATCACCCTTGCACACATCTTCCATCGCCATAATACTCGCCAGCGCCGTATCATAATGATAGGTAAGCAAATTGCGGGCGGCCATGATGGCGGTAATACGGAGCAAAGTGGAAATATGGTCATCCACAAATCCGTGGAAATATTGCATCAGGTGATAGCGCGTATCCAGATAGGCCGGTACGGGTCCCTGTTTCAGTGCAAAATCGCCCTGCCAGGAGGAAATACCGTTCAGGGTAATGGTATGGAATTGGTGGGCGAGACCAAAACCGACATCATCGCCGCGCACAAAATAAGGGAAAGCGTAATGTTTGACTTCTGCCAGCGGAAAGGCAAAGAACCACCAGCCGCCATAATCAATCTTTTCTTCCAGCTCATTGAACAGCAGATTATCCACCTCGCGCAAATCCAGTCCGCTTTTCAAGCCCTGATAATGCCCCTTGAAACGGGCGCCATTTTCATGCTGGCGATACGGCTCGGCCTCATGCAGCATCGCCCCGGCGACGCACAGGGCGGGGTCTCGCGCGTATTGCAGCAGCATCAGCGTCCGCTTGATGCCTTCCACATCGCCGGAGGCATCATCATCCATAAAAAGGCAATGGGTATAATCGCCCGCATCTTCCAGTTCCATCAGACCACGGGTAAAGCCACCGGCGCCACCCAGATTGCGGTTGGGAATAATGCGGATACCGGTCGCGGGCATATCTTCCGGGAGGACAAGATTATTGCTGTTATCAACCACGGACAGGCTGATTTGCGCGCCATATTCCGGCAATTCCAGCAATTCCTGTTGCAGGCGGCGCAGCGCGGGCAAGACATATTGCTGACGGTTGAAATGGGTAATGACGATACCGAGCTTAATGGAATGCTGCGGTGCGGTAGTGCTCATAAAGCGGAAATCGGTAATTTCGCTGATGCCCAGCGCCTCGATTTCAAAAAAGAGCATTCCGTCTTCCAGCGAATTCCAAAATGCGAGTGGCAAAGCGACTTCCCTTTCTTCCTCGTGCGTCAGATAGGTTTCATCGACAATAGTGGTAGTGAAATGCAGGCGATGCAATTTCCAGCTGATTTTGATGCGGCCACGGAAGCGAATGGCGAATTGCAGGTCTTCAATCGTGGTATGGCGTTTCAGTTTGCCAACGCTGATGCTGTTGAAATAAGTATCGGCGCCAATCTTGCCGCGCGGCTCCAGGGTAAAGCGCGCATCGTGGATATTCAAATCCACGTATTCATTGAGGCGGAAATAGAGTTCTGCTTCCGTGCAAAGGCCAATTTTCGGAAAGACGCTGTTTTGGATGGTATAGAGCATGGGAATTTACCTGTGAAATGCGTGATGCGCCGTATGAAATCGCGCCATATGAATGAACCTGTCGGAGAAAGGTCTCTGTTTATGAAAGGGGGCGATAACGGCGCGGCTAATGTACTGCAAGCCCCCCGGCGGGGCAAGCGGCGACAGGGCGACGAAGAACACGCCAAAAGGGCATGACCTTATAAAAAAACGTCCTTTCCGCCGCCGCAAGCGCTCCCCTATAATGCGGGTGAACCCACCGTAACGAAAAGGACATCCCATGCCAGACCACCACCCGCAACCCCAGCCCCTGCCCGAACCGCGCCGCGAAAAACCGCAGCAAAAGCACCTCTTCCCCGCGCTCATCACCGCCGCGCTGGTGATTGGCCTCGGCGGCTGGGGACTGACCCATTTTTTTGACGATGGCAACAGCGGCGGCGTCCCCGCCAGCACCGCTGCCGACAACCTGACCCAGGCGGAAAAAGACGCCCGCGCGCAGCAATTTGCCGCCGTGCCGCGCTATGCGCTACGCCGTCTGGACGCGACCGAGGCGCGCAGCGTCATCCAGAACCTGCCGCTGCCGGACGCGCAAAAAGCGGCGCTCACGGAAAACATCGCCCCCGCCACGCCCGCTGGCCAGACGCAACCGGCGCAACCCGCCTGGGAAAACGGCGGGCAGCAGATGGTGGAGCTGGTGCTGTGGGACAACGTCGCCGAAGATGGCGACGTGGTGCAGGTCAGCTCGCTCGGCTACAGCCAGACCATCACCCATGCGCCGCAGACCGTTTACTTCCCGGCGCAGTACGACGTCCCCGTCACCATCACCGGCATCCACGACGGCGGTGGCGGCATCACCCTCGGCTTCACCGGCTCCGGCCAGCCGGTGTCGCTGCCGGTCATGGCGGAAGGCCAGGTCATCAGCCTCTACCTGCAATAAGCCATGAACGCGATTTACCGCCTGCTGCCGCTGTTGATGTTCGTCTGCCTCTGTCTGATGCTGTGGCAGTACGTCTCCGGCGCGAAAGACGGCATTCTCGACTTCCTCGCCGCCATCCGCTGGTATTTGCTGGCGGCCTTCTTCCTCATGCTCGCCCTGCTGCGCGCCGTGTGGCTGCACGCGCACGACCGCGCCCCCGACTGGATTTACCGGATCATTCCCATGGACATACTCGACCGCCTCAGCAACCGCGCCGATATTGAAGAAGCCGCGGACAAACTCGACAAAGAAGCCATCCTCCTTGACGCAGAAGCGGTGAAGGCGCGGCTGCAAAGCCAGGTCGTCGGCCAGGACCAGGTCTGCCATGACCTCGCCTGGCAACTGCGCCGCCGCCTTGCCCTCACCCAGCGCAACAAGCCCGTTGGCGTTTTCCTCTTCGCAGGCCCCCTGGCACCGGTAAAACCTGGCTTGCCAAGGTGGTGGCGCAGACATTGGGGCGCAAACTGCTGCATTTCGACATGACCCAGCACGCCGCCGGCGCCTACAGCGCCTCGCAACTGTTCGGCATGGCGCGCGGCTACGTCGGCTCGACCAGCTACGGCGCGCTCACCGCCGGCCTGCGCGACTACCCCGAAGCGGTCGTCCTCCTTGATGAAATCGAAAAGGCACACCCGGACGTGCTGAAAAAATTCCTCACCGCCTGGAACGACGGCTTTGTCACCGAAGCCTCCGACGGCAAACAGATTGACAGCAGCCACGCCATCTTCATCCTCACCTCCAACGCCGCCACCGACCAGCTCGCCGACCTGCAACAAAGCCTCGGCCACGACCCGGACGCGCTGCGCAGCGCCTCGGTCGCCACCCTGCGCGAGCAGGGCTTTGCCCCCGAAGTGCTGAACCGCATCGACCGCATCTTCGTCTTCGCGCCGTTCAGCGGGCTGGACATCGCCCGCGTCTGCGCGCTGGAAATGGAGCGGATGATTAACGGCTACGGCCTGAAAGTGGCGGGCAAGGGCATCGACCCGCAAATCATCATTGACCTGATGGAGCGCTACAAACGGATGGGGCGCGCCGCCAGCAGCCGCGACCTGGTGCGCGCGCTGGAAGAATCCATCGCCGACTCGCTCATCCAGGCGAAAGAGCGCGGCTTTGACACCATTGAACTCAAGCGCGAAAACGGCAAAGTCACGGCGAAAATGCACCGCAGCCAGCATCACATCATCCCCAACCCGCGGAGCGGCTCGTGAGCCGCATCCGCAGCCGTCGCAGCCTGTGGGCGCGTTCCGCCAACTACCGCCGCCTTGCCTGGACGACCGGCTTCCTCGCCCTCATCGTCCTCGTCGCGCTGAACCGACAGGCGGCGACACCCGCCGCGCCGCCGCCACCTGCTACTCCCGCCGCAACCGCGACCAGCACGCCCGCCCCCGCGCCAAACACGGCGCAATACACACCGCCGCCGAAAACCACGCCTGCCCCCGACACCCGCAGCGCCGAAGATCGCGTCGCCGAAGCGGTGCACCGCTCGCAACAGGGCGGCAACAGCCGTGGCGGCAGCGATGTCGGCGTCCTGAAACCGCTGACGGACGACACGGCAGACAATACGACAAACAACACCGCAGCGCAGACCACCATCCTCGACCCCAACAGCGACCGCCTGGAAGACTACCCGCTGGCGGAAAAACCCTGGAGTGAAGCGCTGCGTCTTTCTCCGGCAAGTAGCGGTTTTAACGTGTATTACTTCATGGAAGGTGATATGCGCCGCCTGAGCGTTGCCAACCCTTATCACTCGGATGCGCCCGGCTATTACATGAAGGATGCCAAAAAATTCCAGGAAAGCCTGCGTATGCCGTCGTTTGATGCTCTTGCCGATCTCTGGAAAAGAGAATCGCGGCGGCGTATCGGATATGAACACGTTGGCAGTATCAAACTCCAGTTTGACCATCACAGCCGGATCAAAAACATCCCCGGTGAAGACCTTGCCGCCTGCTGGAGCGGCAAAATTCAAATCCATAAAAGCGGCTACTACCAGTTCACCATGAAAGAAACCGGTGGTGGTTCTGCCGTGCGCATCCTCATTAACCGCCATCGCATTTACGAAGGACAACAAAACAGCAGCACGCGCGTCTGGCTTGATTCCGGCAATTACCGCCTGGACGTTGAATACGTCAGCAATCTGCCAATCGGCGATTTTGCGCTGGCAATGGGTTTGGCCGACGACCCGACCTTGCAGCGCTGACCGGATTTTGCATGAACCGCCGCAGACACCGTCCCCGTTTGGATCGCCGCCTCATCGGCTTCATCGTCTGCCTCGCCCTGCTCACCGCGCTCGCCTTCAGCCACCAACACGCGCGGCAATCCCCGCCGCTTCCCGTCACGACCGCCCATTTTGCGCCGCCGGTCGTCGCGCCCCCGCCGCCCCCCAAACCCGCCGCGCCCAAACCCCGGCTCGTCCCTGTCAGCGGCAACCGCCTGCAAGACCTGCCGCCCGCCCCCAACCGCTGGAGCGCCGTCATTGATGCCCGCGTCCCGGAGCGGGGCTTCAATGCCTACTACCTCACCCACGGCAGTCCGGCACGTCTGCACCGCGCCTACCATCCCTACAACATGGACAGGCCGGACGGAAGTTCCGTCGCGTGGGCGGCCATTGGCCAGGACAGGCCGTCGCTTGCCGGTTATGCCGACCGCTGGCTCGACCCGGGACGGCTGGTCGCAGTGGAAAACCGTGGCAGCATCCGCATTGATTACGCCGAAAACGAATTTCACAACATCCCCGCCGAAGATTTCGCCGCCTGCTGGCTCGGCCATATCCACATCACCCGCGGCGGCTACTACCAGTTCAACCCGGAGGGTGGCGGCCTCTCCCGCATCATCCTCGACCGTCACCTCATCTACGACAGCCATACGGAGAAAACACCGCAACCCGTATGGCTTGAGCCCGGCACATACCTGCTTGAAGCGGAATTTTTGAGCTATCACCACGTTGTCTCCTACCGCCTCGGCCTGGCGCTGGACACCACCCGCCCCCGCCCGAATTCCCCCTGACAGACAAGGAGTAAGTACCTATGCCATCCCGCAAAACCCTGACCATTGTTGGCATTGTCGCCGCCGTCGCCATCACCCTGTGGCTCGTGTTCGCTTTCATGAGCAACGCGCGCGAACAGTATCTGCTGCGCCAGTTCGACCTCGACCCCGCAGAGTACACGCTGAAGCCGCCGCCGAAGCGCCACGTTGTCAAGCGCGAGCTGGTCCGCATCCCCATCCTCACCGCTGACGGGGGAGAATCCGGCAAGGGCCCGGCGCTGGACGACTATCCCGTGGCAAGCGCCGGCAGCAGCTGGAGCGATGCGCTGGGTGCGGAAGCACCGCCCGCCGGGCTGTATAGCGTCTATTATCTGACCAGCGGCGACCCGCAGGACATCACAATCGGCATCCCGCAAGATGCCGACGCGCTGGAGCGCAGCCAGGGGCGCGGCAAATCGCATACCCCGGATGAAGCGCGCCCACCGCTGGCGGACTTTGCCGAGCTGTGGCGCGATGAACCCAACCGACTGGTCGCCATCGAAAAAGTGCCTGCCATCGACCTTCACTTTTCTTACAACGCATTGCATGGTATCCCCTCGCAGGATTTTGCCGCCTGCTGGATCGGCACACTCACCATCCGCGAGGCCGCCACCTACGAATTTACCCCGGATTTGAGCTGGGCCAGCGCGCGCATCCTGCTCAACCGCCACCGCCTCTTTGAGGGCAGCAACCAGAAAGAAACCGTGCCGGTCTGGCTTGAGCCGGGCGATTACACCCTCGAAGTGGAATACCTCAACAACTGGCACACCACCGATTTTGCCGTCCACATCAAAAAAACCACCCCGACCCCGTGAGGCCGCCCATGAAAACACCCCAGAAAAAAATCTCCGGCACTTTCCGCATCCCGCTCTACCTTGTCGCCGGTGCCATCGCTTACATATTGGTGAACCTGCTGCTGGAAATCTGGTTCAGCGGCGAGGGCGTCGTCTTTTACTCGCGCAAAGAACACGAGCTCCCGCCCGCGCCTGCGGCAGAAGCGCCGCCCCAACTGGCCGACATACCCACCGCGACCAGTTGGGGCAAAGTGCTCAATCCGGGCAGGGTCATCCCGGAAAAAGGCTTTGACGTCTGGTACCTCACTACCGGCAACCCGGACGACGTCTCCCACCCCGTGCGCGAACGCGGCATCAACCTGCAAAAAAGCGCGGCAGGCCCGGTGCGCTTTTCCATGGAAGGCCTGACGAACCGCTGGGCATACGAACCGGAGCGGCTGATTGCCAAAGAGCACGTCAATCATATCCGCGTCCATTACGCCTACGACGAATTCAAGCGCATCCCCTCGCCCGATTTCGCCGCCTACTGGGTCGGCTGGCTCAATATCCCCGAACGCGGCGAATACGAATTTGTCCCCGAACACTCCTGGGCCAGCGTGCGCATCCTCCTCGACGGCCACTGCATCTACGAAGGCCACGAGCAGCGCGACAGCCGCAGCCTGCACAGCGTGCAACTTGAGCCTGGCCGCTACCTGCTCGAAGTGGAAATGGCGAACAGCTGGCACACCACCGACTTCGGCCTGACCGTCAATTTACTCAAGGAAGCGCCATGAACCGCCGCCAGCGCACCGCCCTCACCGTCCTCGCCGTGATGTGCGTCGTGGCCGCCGCGGCCTGCGCGGGCATTTGGCATTACCACGACGACATGGGCCGTTACCTCGTCCGCCGTGCCATCGCCGACGCTGCCGCCACACCGCAACCGCCCGCCGCCACAGAAAGCGATTACCCAACCCTGCCGCTGGAAAGCGCGCTGACACACGCCCCGGCGCAGCCGCTGGACGCCTTCCCGCTGACGGAGCGCACCTGGGGCGATCGCTTCAACCCCGACGGCAACCTCCCCGACACGGGCTACACCGCCTGGTACTTCGACAGCGATGACCCGGCCACCGCGGCGGTACCAGAAAACAGCGCCGCCATCGCCCTGAATTACGAATATAACGAACGCTACCACACCCCCGCTGCCCGCCTCGGCGCGTACTGGGCCGGTACCCTGCACGTGCCGGAAAAAGGGCGCTACGTCTTCCTCCCCGACGTCCATCAGGGGCGCGTCCGCGTCCTGCTCGACCGCCACGTCCTGCTGGCAGACACCGCCCCCGGCGACCTTGCCGCCCCGGTAGTAGTGGAACTGGAAGCGGGCGACTACCGGCTGGAGACCGAATACCTCAACTTCAACTGGCGGGCTGCCCGCTTCCAGCTCGACATCCTCGCCAACCCCGCCATCTTCGACAGCGCCCGCCTCACCGCCCTCATCGCCGCGCTCAAACCGGCGGCACAGCCCGAAGGCATCCGCGCCCGCCTGAAAAACCGCATCGCGCCCCTGGCGGCGAACAGCGAAAACTACGCCGCCGCCCTGCACGGCGCGCTCGGCGACAAAAACCGTGTAACCCTGCACGCGCCGCCGGGCGACGCGCCCTACATCCTCTGGCTGGCGGGCGAACACGCGGTGAACTGGCACATCGAAGGCCGCCTGCCGCAACTCGTCATCCACAACGCGCGCAGCCACGTCGCCGCCGACATCCCCGCGCTCATCTGGACGGGCGCCTTCAGCCAGCGCAGCGATAACGCCCGTTGCCGCTGCGGCACGCCGCAAGGCTGGCGCTGCGACATTGACGCCGGCCAAAACCTCACCGCCCTTGCCGCCGAAATCCGGCGCATCAGCGGCCAGTCCTTGCGCGGCTTTGCGCACGACCTGCGCAGCAGCCAACTGCACCTTGAGCCACAATTTGCCAGCAACATCGACGCCATCGCCGCGCAGCAGGCATTACAACAGCAGCAGGCCGAACGGCGCGAAAACTGCGCCGCCGCAGAAGACCCTCCGCACACCACCCGCGCCTACGACCGCAATACCCCGTCGCTTGCCGCCTGGCCATTGGTGACGGATGGCTGGGGCGCGCAGCTCAACCCCGGCGACGCCGTCCCGGCAGAAGGCTTTGCCGTGTGGTACCGCGACCGCCGCGCGCCGCAGCACACCTTCACCGAAACCACCGACCGCATCTACCTCGACAACCCCAAATACGGCATCGCGGACGAACACCTCGACGCCTACTGGGCAGGCAAAATCCATGTGCCGGAGGCGGGCGCCTACCAACCCGTCAGCAAAACCACCCCGGCTGAACTGCGCATCCTGCTCAACAAACACGACATAAGCGCAAATGGCGGCGGCGGAAACCGCCCCCTCCATCTGCAAGCAGGCGACTACCTGCTTGAAGCCGAATACCGCAGCCACGACGAACAGGCGGGACTCTCGTTCGCCCTCGTCCGCATTGACGACGGCGACAAACACGATGATGACCGCCTCGCCGCCGCCATCGCCGCGAAACACCTGCCCGCCAATACCGTTGCCCATGCCACCGTCATCGACGTGGATTTCGTCCCGCGCGACCAGCGCTTCACCCTGCGCGCGCCGCGCGACGACCGCCCTTACATCCTCTTCCTCGACAGCCATGTGGACATCGACTGGACACTGCAGGGACGCGCACCGCTGCTCGTCATCCGCAGCGGCAGCGGACGCGGCGCCATCAGCGACATCAGCGATGATGCCGTCCTGCACTGGACGGGACGCCTGGACGAAGGCATCGCCGACAGCGCCCCCTACGGCTGCGGCTGCGACGCCCGCGGCCTCGTCTGCCGTCACGAACGGCGCGAAAGCCTGCGCGACACCGCCCGCCGTATCAAAACCGTCAGCGGCTTCCCGCTCAAGGGGGTGAGCAACCGGATACACGAAGACAGCATCGCCATCCCGCAAAAAGCGGTGAACAGCGAGACCCTCGCCATCGACGATAGCATCTGGCAACAACTGCGCGCCCTGCGCCAAAGCTGCGAGCGCAAACGGCACGACGACTTTGCCCGCCTGATGCAGACGGGGCATTGATAACACCGGCCCGCACGCAGGATATTGGCGACCGCATCCCGTTGCCGCGCCATTCGCCATTCCCGCCAAACCCGGTAAACTGCCCGCATTCCCAAATTCAAAGGACACCCCATGAACAACAGCCTTTCCGACAACTTCCAGCGAGCACTGCGCTTTACCCTCAAGTACGGCAATATCTGCCATATCCTGCTGATAGCCGCCATTTTCTGCATCAGCGATGCCGTCAGCATCACTCATCTGCTGACGTATCGCCGCAGCAGCGGCATGACCATGCTCCTGCAACTCGCCCCCGCGCTGCTCATGACCTACAAACTGCTCGACAATGCCGCCCGCCTGCGCCTCGGGCTGGATGGCGAACCCGTGCCATTGACGCCGACCAGCGTCATCGGCGCCGAACTGCCCTGGGGAATGATTGCCCTGGGCTTTGTCCTCGGCGTGCTGGCGGGCATCATCGGCGCCTATCTACAAATCTTCCGTCCCGAACTCATCTACGTCCTGCTCATACTCTTGTTCGTCACCATTTTTGCCCTGAATCCGGTGGTCACGCTGGCCGTGCTGAAAGCTGAATCCTCTGTCGCCGCCTTTTCGCCACGACAATGGCGCGACGCCATCAACGACATGGGCGTCAGCCGCTATTTCGCCTTGCTGGGCATAACCGGCGCCATGCTTGCGGTGACATTTCTACTGATTTATGTCGGCATCGCCCCGGCCATCAATGCCAAGCTGGAAAGTGCGCTGTTCGTTCAAGCATACGGCGGAAGCGAAACCTTTTCCCTGCCCGTATTCATGTATTTTTACTATTTCCTCGTCAATGCCATTATCGTCGCCATCACCTTTCTTAACCAGCATTTCTATGCCAGTTCCTGGCCGCGCCAGGATAACAAGGACCCGCATATCCTCTATGGCTGAATGAGCGGCGGCGAAAACCATATAGCACCCGCCGCCCCATTTCTTTAATTTCATACCGCTGCCCGTATTTCTCAAACCCAAAGGACGACCCCATGAACGACAGCATCATTGGCAACCTGTTCGGAAACACTTTCCGCGCGCTGCGCTTTAACGTCAAAATCGGCAACCTGATTTATTTCGCCATCGTCGCGGGCTTTTTCGCCTTCGGCTACATCGTTAGCATTGAGGCGCGTTCGGCACAGCGTGCCAGTTTTACCCGTATGGCAGCGCAGGAAAGCAACAATATTCCGGCGCTATTCGTCAATTTTCTGCTGCTCTTGGCATTACTGGCCTTTATCAGCAAAATTCTGGATAACAGCGCCCGTATCCGCGCGCTTGCCGATGAGCACGTACCCATTGATCCATTCAGCATGATTGATATGGGCGCAGTCTTTCGCTTCTTTGGCATACTGGTCGTAGCATATATCTCCCTGCGTATTCTCGACAATACCCTCCGTCTATATCCCTATCAATCCTTCCGCGTTTCCATCGGGGTGCTGGTTTTCCTAATCCTTTTTTTCCCGCTGGTCTTTTTGTCCCTGCTACAACAAGAATCCGTCAGCGCCGCATTGCATCCCCGTGCCCTTGCCAGGGCTTTCAACAGCATTGGCATTATCCGTTATCTGCTGATGCTCATCATGAGTGGCGCTGTTTTTGCCGCCATGTTTTATTTCCAGCTCTATAAATCGGGCGATTTAATGTGGCGGGCAATGGGTTATGCCAGACCGGGCAGCTACTTCGCCTCCATTCCCCTTTACATCATGGTCTTTCTGATTTGCTACGGTTACACCTTTGTGCTTTTCTTCAATTATCACTTTGTCGCCTATGGCTATCCCGTTGAAGACACCAGCGATGATGACATGGATGAAGCTGAGCAACAGGCCATTGCGGCAACGCTTGCCGGCAAGACATCCCTGCCGGAAAAAAATGGCGAAATTGCCAAAGACCTCCCGCCCGATTTCAGCCTGCTGGCAGACGCCGACACCAGCGGCATGGAGATCGGCACGCAAAAAGCCTTCGCCCTCGCCCTTGCCCGCGCCGACACGCTGCTCGGCAGCAACAAAATCGACGCCGGCCTCGCCCTGCTCGCGCCGTATGCCGACGGGGCGCACGATGCCGCCGCCTACTTCCCCGCCTACCGTCGCATTTACGCGCTCAAGCCGGAATACGAGCTGCTACAACGCCTCGCCGCGGCCGCCGCGCACGGCCACGCGCCGAGCTTCGACCTCATCCGCCCGGAGCTCGAACGCATTGACCCGACGACCCTGCCCGCCGACCTCATTTATCCGCTGGCGCAGTTCGCCGCGCGGCAGCAGCATTACCCGCTGGTGCTGACGCTGACACGCGGCTTCGCGCAACAGCATCCCGACCATCCGCAGCTCATCGACAATTACCTCCTCGCCGCACGGGCGCTCGCCAAAACCGGCCACGCCGACCGCGCGCAGCAGTTGCTGACGCAGATGCTCGCCCGCTTTGCCAGCCATGAAAAGGCGGCACAAATCCGTGCCACGCTGAATTTGTTGCAACAGCAGGGCTGAATCGCCGGTGACGGTGAAAATCCATATTGCACCCACCGCCCCGCTTTTTTAATTTTTGTACCATTGCCCGCATTTTTCTACCAAAGGATTACTCATGAACAGTATTCCGCAAAATATGCTTCATGCGCTACGTTTTACGGTCAAATTTGGCAATCTAGTCTATATCCTGATTACCGGACTTTTTGTTGCTGTTAGTTTTAATATATTTTATAAACAGCAATTTATGCAACAACTGGGAAAAACCTACGCCTTTTCCATGAAAGCGTTTCTATTTTTTCTCGCAATCGCCTTTATTATTTTTTTTCTGCAAGATTCTGGACAATGCCGCCCGGATAACTTCAGGCCTGAAAGACGAATTTGTACCCATCACTCCCACTAGCATCACACCGCTATTGCGTTCCATCCATCTTGCTTTGGCATTTGTATCGCTTGCCTATCTCATTTTCTTCATCCCCCGCGTTATTTATATCTCATTAGCGGTTTTTATTACCCTACTAGTTATCGTCGCACTGCTCCTGTTTATCCTCGCACCTGCCATGCTGCTCGCGACAATCACAGAGGGGAATACCAAAGCTGCATTTTCCTCACAGCGCCTGGGGGAGGCGATCTCTGAAATAGATACTGGCCGGTACTTTGCCATGACTGCTATCGCCTTTGCCATGTTTGCCGCTTATATCCTGACCGATTATTTTCTGATAGCACCGGCCATACAGCGAACGATAATGGGCGATCTCATCCAGCAATTCATGTCGGGCAAAGACGAACAATCGCTGACACTGCCAACTATTGTGCATATTTACAGCCTGATGACGGGCTTGATATTCATGACTGTCGCCTTTTTTACCCATCATTTTTATGCCTGCTGTTTTCCGCGTGAAGACAGCGACGACCCCGAAAGTTTTTCCTACGGCATGAACGCCGCCGAGATGGAATCCATCAGCGCCGCCCTCGCCGGACACGGCGTCACCCCGCCCACGGCGGAAGACAAAAGTGCCGTACCGGCGGCGGCAGCCGAAGCGGCTCCCGATTTCAGCCTGCTGGCAGACGCCGACACCAGCGGCATGGACATCGGCACGCAAAAGGCCTTCAGCCTCGCCCTTGCCCGCGCCGATGCGCTGCTCGGCAGCAACAAAATTGACGCTGGCCTCGCCCTGCTCGCGCCGTATGCTGACGAGGCGCACGATGCCGCCGCCTTCTTCCCCGCCTACCGTCGCATTTACGCGCTCAAGCCGGAATACGAGCTGCTGCAACGCCTCGCTGCAGCCGCCGCGCACGGCCACGCGCCGAGCTTCGAGCTCATCCGCCCGGAGCTTGAACGCGTTGACCCGGCGACCCTGCCCGCCGATCTGATTTACCCGCTGGCACAGTTCGCCGCGCGGCAGCGGCATTACCCGGTGGTACTGACGTTGACACGCGGCTTCGCGCAACAGCATCCCGACCATCCGCAGCTCATCGACAATTACCTCCTCGCCGCACGGGCGCTCGCCAAAACCGGCCACGCCGACCGCGCGCAGCAATTGCTAACGCAGATGCTCGCCCGCTTTGCCCATCATGAAAAGGCGGGACAAATCCGTGCCACGCTGAAGCTGTTGCAGGCACAATAGCCACCGCCCCGGCGGGCGTGTGGCCACCGCGCCCGCTTGGCACAAATAGCGCTTACAATGAACGCATCTTCATTCCAAAAACCAACCACCTGAAAACACGAAAGGATTTTCCATGCAAGACGACAACGCCCTCGGCTATCTCAACCGCAGCCTGCAATACCTCTTTCGCCCCGGCAATCTGCTCTACTGCGGCGCGCTGGCTGCCGTGTTTATCGCCCTGCGCTCGCTCGGCGAGGCGCGGATGGAAGGCGTTGGCACGCTCAACTGGTTCATCATCTTCGCCCTCATCGTCCTCTTCGCCTGCAAGATGCTCGACAGTATGCAGCGCCTGATGCACGGGCTGGAGCAGGAGCGCGTACCGCTGACCACCATCAGCAAACTGCCGAAAAATATTGCCATTGATGCCGCCGTTGCCATCGCCTTCTGCGGCGCCGTCGTCTTCCTGTTGCAACTGATGTTTACCGGCGACAGTCGCCCGACCCTGCTCAACCTCACCGGCGTCATCCTCTACGCCCTCACCCCCGCGCTCATCCTCAGCATCTTTCAGGGCGCCGGTTCGCTCGCTATCCTCAAGCCCGCTGCGTGGCGGCGTGCTGTCGCCGAAATCGGCGGCGCCGGACGCTACCTCGCCATCCTCGCCATGCCCTTCCTCTTTGCCGCGCTGGTACTGACCATCTACACCATGCTGGCGCAGACCCTCATCAGCGCCGAAGACCAGGCGCGCTACAACAGCATCAACGGCACCTACGGCGCCCCTGCCATCATCCAGCTCATCACCATCCTCCGCGGCATCATCTTCGCCTTCCTCCTCGCGCTGCCGCTCATCTACTTCTCCTGGTACTTCCCACCGCCGGAAGAAACCCTCGACCCCGACAACATCGACATCGACGAGCGCGAACTCGCCGCCCACATTGACATGGACGACGACCTGCTCGCCGAACTGAACCGCCTCAAGGCCGAAGAAGAACGGCACGCGCAACTCCAGCGGCGCGCGCCGCCGGTGGATCTCAACCTGCTGCGCGAGGCCGACACCGAAGGCATGAGTGCCGACGAACAGCGGCGCTTTGCCGGCGACCTGACCCAGGCGGACGTCCTCATCCGCCAGGGCGAAAACGAACAGGCGATCGCCCTGCTTGAGCCCTACGCCGACGGCCTGCACGATACCAACCGCTACCTGCCCGCCTACAAACGGCTGCACCAGCTCTACCGCCGTCAGGGGCGCGAAGACGCCATGCAGGCGATGGAAATGCGGCTGATTGAAGCGACGGCGAGCGGCAACCCCTACAGCTATCCCGCCATCCACCAAACGCTGGACGAAACCGGCGACGGCATCCTCCCCGCCGACTGGATATACCCGCTGGCACAAATCGCGGCGGGCAAACAGCACTACGACACCGTGCTCAACCTCACCCGCAACTTCGCCAAACACCACCCCGCCCACCCGCAGCTCGTGGAAAACTACTTCCTCGCCGCGCGCGCGCTGGCGAAAAAAGGCGAGAGCGACAAAGCCCAACAACTGCTGCAACAACTGCTCAAGCGCTACCCCGAGCACGCCAAGGCAACACAAATCCGCCGCACCCTCGAACTGCTGCAACAACGCACATGACCCCGCCCCGCCACTACATCGGCATCATGACCGGCACCAGCCTGGACGGCATCGACGCCGCGCTCATCCGCGAAACCGGCGGCCACTACCACTACCTCGCCCACCACGAACACCCCATGCCCGTCGCCCTGCGCGCCGCGTTGCAAGCACTGTGCCAGCCGGGCGACAACGAACTCCATCGCGCCGCCGTCGCCGCCTGGCAACACGCCGAAGCCAGCGCCGACGCCGTCGCCGCACTCCTCGCACAAACCGGCCTCACCGCGCACGACATCACCGCCATTGGCGCCCACGGCCAAACCGTGCGCCACAGCCCGGACAGCACCCCGCCCTACACCATCCAGTTGCAAAACCCGGCGCTCATCGCCGAACGCACCGGCATCGACACCATCGCCGATTTCCGCAGCCGCGACCTCGCCGCAGGCGGCCAAGGCGCGCCGCTGGCGCCGCTGTTTCAACGCGGCCTGCTCGGCGACCGCCCCGCCATCCTCGTCAATATCGGCGGCATTGCCAACATCAGCCTGATTGCCGCCGACCACTGCTCCGGCTACGACACCGGCCCCGGCAACGGCCTGATGGACACCTGGATACAACAACAGCGCGGCCTGCCCTTCGACGCGGACGGCGACTGGGCGCGCAGCGGCCAACTGCTGCCCGACCTGCTCGCCCGCTTCCTCGCCGACCCTTATTTTCACCGCGCACCGCCGAAAAGCAGCGGCCGCGACTACTTCCACCCGGAATGGGTGGCACGCCACCTGCTCGGCATCGAAGCGCCCGCCGACGTCCAGCACACCCTGCTCGCCCTCACTGCACGTACCATCTGCGACGCCATCCGCGCTGCCCGCCACCCCGGCGCAGTCTATCTCGCCGGCGGCGGCGCCAAAAACCGCTTCCTCATCGAACAAATCGAAGACGAACTCGCCCGCTTCGGCAAACATTGCGCCCCCTGCCCCATCCCGGCGCAGGCGCTGGAAGCCAGCGGCTTCGCCTGGCTCGCGGCGCAATTTACCGCCCGCCGCCCGCTGGAGCTCGCCGCCACCACCGGCGGCCAGACACGCATCCTCGGCGCGCTGTATCCCGCCTGAGAACCTGTTTAAAATCCCCCTCCCCTGCAGGGCGAAGCCCGCAGCGAGCGGGTTCCCACGCAAAATGCATCCGCATTTTGCGTGGG
>ERZ773060.139-NODE-139-length-33845-cov-613.682_pt1 | contig 33845 bp, 30 predicted proteins | sample MGYA00580628_ERZ773060 | MGnify/ENA primary metagenome ERZ773060 (study PRJEB29015, sample SAMEA2738019) | human oral metagenome | biome: human oral; feature: human-associated habitat; material: dental | place: China | collected 2045 ... | reverse complement strand
AGAGCTACGTCTCCAGGCTGTTGACCAAACTGGGCGCCCGCGCCGCGCCCGGCCTCGTCGGGGACGGCGGCCTGGACGCCGGCGCCCTCGCCGCCCAGCCGCCGGCCCTGCGCGGGCGCATCGTCCGGTCATGGCTGGTCGGCGCCGGCGTCGTCGAGCCGAGCGCCGCCCACACGGGGGCGGTGCTCGCCCTCGTCGAGGACTGGCACGGCCAGCGGGGCGTCGACCTGCCCGGCGGCGTGCGGGTCGTCCGCGCCGGTGGCACGCTGCGGGCCGCCCGCCCGCGGCACTGATCACGGTCCGAGGAGAAGGATCCCGAGCCGCGGATCCGCTCTTGCCGCGCGCTCGCGGCGCCGAAGCACCCGTGGGTCGTCGGAACGAGCGGGTCGGCTCCCGGAAGCGCGGCGCTGATCCGCGTGGCGCACGGCGTCGATGCCGGCCGGGCTCGGGCCCCGCCGCGCGCGTGGCACTGATCCCGTGCGCCGATCCTGCTGCACTAACCTTGTCGGCGTGGATGCAGCCGACATCAGCGCAGACCTGGAGCACGTGCTCCGCACCGCCGACCAGATCGATGCGAGGGTCGCGGAGCTCGCCGCCCTCATCGATGCCGACTACGCGGGTCGCAGGCCGGTCCTCGTGGGCGTGCTCAACGGCGCGATGATCGTCATGTCCGATCTGTGCCGCGCCATGCACTGCCATGTCGAGGTCGACTGGATGGCCGTCAGCTCCTACGGCTCCGGCACCCGCAGCTCCGGCGTCGTGCGCATCCTCAAGGACCTCACCGTCGACGTCGCCGGTCGCGACGTGCTCATCGTCGAGGACATCATCGACACCGGCCTCACGCTCAGCTACCTGGTGCACAACATCGCCACCCGCGGCGCGGCGAGCGTGCGGGTGGCGACGATGTTCCGCAAGCCGGAGGCCCTCAACGCCCCGGTCGAGGCCGACTACGTCGGCTTCGACCTGCCCGACGAGTTCGTCGTCGGCTACGGGCTCGACTACGCGGGCCGCTACCGGAACCTGCGCGACCTCGCGACGCTCGCGCCCCACGTCTACCGCTGATGCCCGCCGAATCGACCCCCGACCAGGTGATCCAGTGACCGAGAAGCCGTCCCGCGAGATCGACAACACGCCCTGTCTGGGACCGGGCGCCCGGCCCGCCCCGGGCTTCGACGGCGCCCGCATCGAGGCGGCCGTCCGCGAGCTGCTCATCGGCATGGGCGAGGACCCCGACCGCGACGGCCTGCGCGACACCCCGGCCCGCGTCGCCCGCGCCTACGCCGAGGTCTTCAGCGGCATCGGCCGCGACCCCGACGAGGTGCTGGCCCGCACCTTCGACATCAGCCACGAGGAGATGGTGCTCGTGCGCGACATCGAGGTCTACAGCACCTGCGAGCACCACCTCATGCCCTTCCACGGCGTCGCCCACGTCTGCTACATCCCGCCCCGGAACGGCCGTGTCACCGGCCTGTCGAAGATCGCCCGGCTCGTCGAGCTGTACGCCCGCCGCCCCCAGGTGCAGGAGCGCCTCACCGGCCAGGTCGCCGACGCCCTCGTGCACACCCTGCAGGCCCGCGGCGCCCTCGTCGTCGTCGACTGCGAGCACCTGTGCATGACGATGCGCGGCGTGCGCAAGCCCGGTGCCCGCACCGTGACCTCCGCCGTGCGGGGCCAGCTGCGCGATCCCGCCACGCGGGCCGAGGCCATGAGCCTCATCAACTCCTGACGCCGTTCCGCCGATCGGTCCCGGCCTGGTCCGGGCCGGTCGGCCCTCCGAGGCCGCCCGCCCGGCACACCGGTCCGGCTCTCGGAGGCCAGTGCGGGCCCCGGTCCGGAGGTCGGCGTCGGGGGAGGGTCGTGTGGGATCCGGCTCGTGGTCCTTCGGGCTGGTGTCCTGTTCGGTGTCGTCCGGGTTCTGTCGGTGGTTTGGTCTGGATGCCCTCTGATCGGGTCCCCGCTACGCGACGGCGGCCCGCCCGACCCCGGGCCCGACCGTCGCCGGACGCGCGGGGGAGGGCGTACTCGTCGCCGGATTCCGCCCGGGGCGTGGGATTCCGGCCCGTGGGCCCCGGAACTCCGTACACTCACCCCCATGGGTCATACCTTGGTGATGGGCATCATCAACGTCACTCCTGATTCGTTCAGCGACGGGGGCATGTGGTTGGGCACGTCGGCGGCCGTCGGGCACGGTCTCGACCTCATAGCCCAGGGCGCCAAGATTCTCGACGTGGGCGGCGAGTCGACGCGTCCGGGCGCCGAGCGGGTCAGCGAGGAGGAGGAGATGACGCGCGTCATGCCGGTCATCGAGGGGCTCCGCATCCCGGCGGCGGCGACCGGTGTCGCGTTGAGTGTCGACACGATGCGCTCGTCGGTGGCCCGGGCCGCCGTGCGGGCCGGCGCGTCGATCGTCAACGACGTCTCGGGCGGTCTGGCCGACACGGGGATGCTCGGCGCCGTCGCCGAGCTCGGCGTCGACTACATCTGCCAGCACTGGCGGGGCTTCGGATCGGAGATGAACAGGGCCGCCGAGTACGACGACGTCGTCGCCGAGGTCCGCGCAGAGCTCGAGGCCCGCTGCCGGGCCGCCGTAGACGCCGGCATCGCGCCCGAGCGGGTCATCGCCGACCCGGGCCTGGGCTTCGCCAAGAACGCCGATCACGACTGGCGGATCCTCGCCCACCTCGACGCGTTCACCGGGCTGGGCCACCGGGTGCTCATCGGTGCCAGCCGCAAGCGCTTCCTCGGCAGCCTGCTCAACGGCCGCCCGACCGCCGAGCGGGACGCCGCGACCGCCGCCGTCTCGGCATGGTGCTGCGTGCGCGGGATCTGGGCGGTGCGCACCCACGAGGTGCGCTCCCAGGTCGACACGATCACCGTCATCGAGCACCTGCGCGGGGCCTCATGAGCGACGGGCCGTTCCCGATGTCTGCGGACGGGTCGCCGCTGGGCGCCGGGCCGGGCGGAGACGCGGTGCCGGGCCGGGCGAGGATCGCGCTGACCGGGCTGCGGATCATGGCCCGCCACGGCGTCCTGCCCGTCGAGCACGCCGAGGAGCAGCCCTTCATCGTCGATGCGGAGCTGGTCGTCGACGAACCCGAGCGCGACGAGCTCTCACGCACCGTCGACTACGCTGAGGTCGCCCGCGTCATCGTCCGGACGGTCGGCGGCGGCCACGTCGACCTCATCGAGACCCTCGCCGCCCGGATCGCCGACGCCTGCCTGGTCCTTCCCGGAGTGCGCGCATCGGCCGTGCGCGTCCACAAGCCCGAGGCGCCCATCGGCCTGCCCTTCCGGGACGTCTCGGCGACCGTCGTCCGACGCGCAGGCGACGGCGCCGGGACGGGCACGACGCCCGACGGGACGCCCGCATGAACGGGGCCGCCCGGCCGGGCGCCGGCGCGAATGGGGCGTCCGACGATCCCGGTGCGGGCCGGCACGTCGTGCTCAGCATGGGCTCGAACCTGGGGGATCGCCGTGCCGCGCTGCGTGCCGGCGTCGACGACCTCGCCGCCACGCCGGGCATCGCGCACGTCCGCGTCTCATCCGTGTACCTCACGGAGCCGGTCGGTGTCGTCGGTCAGGACGACTTCCTCAACATCGTCGTCACGGCCGACACCGTACTGGAGCCGCTCGCGCTGCTCGAGCGCGCCAACGCCGTCGAGGCCGCCCACGGGCGTCGGCGCGATCCGCGCGTGCCCCACGGCCCCCGCACCCTCGACATCGACCTCGTCGTCGTCGAGGGCCTCACGAGCGCCACGCGGCGTCTGCGGCTGCCGCATCCGCGCGCGCACGAACGCGCCTTCGTCCTCGTTCCCTGGGCGGAGCTGGAACCGCGGGCGGTGCTCCCGCAGGGGAGAATTCTCGATCTGCTGGACGGCATGGACGCCTCCGGTGTGGTGCGCACCGATCCGCCGATCCACCCCCGCCGCGGCGAATGACCCCATCATCCCCTGACCCGGCAAAGGGCCGCGGCCGCCCGAATTGCACGAATTCGGGCCCGCCCTCGCCGATTTCTTTGTCCTCGGCGCATTCCTCTGGTTATATTGCTCCTGTCCATGCAGACACCAACCGGCATCGCACCAGGGCGGTGCCACCACGAGGAGGAGAACAATGGCGCGCAAGGTTCAGGTGGTCCTCACCGATGACGTCGACGGCGGCGAGGCCAGCGAGACGGTGAATTTCGCCCTCGACGGCGTCACCTACGAAATCGACCTGTCCGACGAGAATGCCGCGAAGCTGCGCGATCAGCTCGCCTACTGGGTCGGCAATGCTCGCCGGGTGAGCGGTCGTCGCACCACCGGTCGCCGCCGCAGCGGCGGGAGCGATGCCGCCAAGATCCGCGAGTGGGCCCAGGCCAATGGTCACCAGGTCCCCCCGCGCGGGCGCATCCCCAATGAGGTCCGCCAGGCCTACGAGGCCGCGAAGCACTGATTCCGATTCCTCCGCCGTCGTGCCGCGGCGCGACGGCCGTGATGCGGCGAATGGGGCGAGGAGCCGGTCTCCTCGCCCCATTGCCGTCCCCCGACGGCCCCGCCGCGTCGTCACGGAAGGGGCCCTCCGTCCTTCTTGCCTCTCGGCGCCGAGGGCCCGCCCTCGCGCCGTGACGGCGTCGGATCGGGGCCGCGTGCGGCTCCTCGTCCCACGGGGCCGTGATGCCCCACGGGATCGCGGGGCCCGCGCCGTGGGCACTGCGCGGGCCCGTCCCGCCGCCCGGACGGGCGCGCACGCGTCGTTCCCGCTCCGAGGAGGCGCGCTGCCTGCTCCGTGGAGGCGCCGGCGCCGCCCGCCTCCCGGACCGGCTCGTCATCGCCTCGGAGCGGTGCCCGGCGTCATCCCTTCTCGCGGGGCCGGGCCTTGCGCCGGGGGCGAACAGCGGGATGATTGGGCCTTGAGCACGGGTTTGTATCATGAGAGTTGAGCGCACCGGACTCAGGCCACTCGGGGATCGGGGCCGAGCGCTCGTGGAGGACTCCCGGAGGGTCCGCTGAAGGAGACCAATGTTTGAGCGCTTTACCGACCGGGCACGCCGCGTCATCGTGCTTGCCCAAGACGAAGCGAAGATGCTGAACCACAACTACATCGGCACCGAGCACATCCTCCTGGGTCTGATCCACGAGGGCGAGGGGGTCGCCGCGAAGGCGCTGGAGCAGATGGGCATCTCGCTCGAGGCCGTGCGGGAGCAGGTCGAGGAGATCATCGGCCACGGTCAGAATCCGCCCACCGGCCACATCCCCTTCACCCCGCGTGCGAAGAAGGTCCTCGAGCTCTCGCTGCGCGAGGCGCTCCAGATGAACCACTCGTACATCGGCACTGAGCACATCCTCCTGGGTCTGATCCGCGAGGGCGAGGGCATCGCGGCCCAGGTTCTCATCAAGCTCGGCGCCGATCTCAACCGCGTCCGCACCACCGTGCTGGCCCTGCTGAGCGGCTACCAGGAGGAGAACGGCGCCCAGCCGGCCACCGCCGGTGCGCCCGAGGCCCCGAGCTCCGGCTCGTCGAGCAACACGCTCGACCAGTTCGGCCGCAATCTCACCCAGGCCGCCCGCGAGGGCAGACTCGATCCGGTCATCGGCCGCCAGAAGGAGATCGAGCGGGTCATGACGGTGCTGAGCCGCCGGACGAAGAACAACCCGGTGCTCATCGGCGAGCCCGGCGTCGGCAAGACCGCCGTCGTCGAGGGCCTCGCCCAGGCCATCGTGCGCGGCGACGTGCCCGAGACCCTGCGGGACCACCAGATCTACTCGCTCGACCTCGGCGCGCTGGTCGCGGGCTCGCGCTATCGCGGCGACTTCGAGGAGCGCCTCAAGAAGGTGCTCAAGGAGATCAAGACCCGCGGCGACATCATGCTCTTCATCGACGAGATCCACACCCTCGTCGGGGCCGGTGCGGCCGAGGGCGCGATCGACGCCGCCTCGATCCTCAAGCCCATGCTGGCCCGCGGCGAGCTGCAGACCATCGGCGCCACGACGCTCGACGAGTACCGCAAGCACGTCGAGAAGGACGCGGCCCTGGAGCGTCGTTTCCAGCCCATCCAGGTGGACGAGCCCTCGATCCCGCTGACCATCGAGATCCTCAAGGGCCTGCGCGACCGCTACGAGGAGCACCACAGGGTGACCATCACCGACGAGGCGCTCACCGCGGCGGCCACCCTCGCCGACCGCTATGTTCAGGACCGCTTCCTGCCCGACAAGGCCATCGATCTCATCGACGAGGCCGGCGCCCGGATGCGCATCGCACGCATGACCGCTCCGCCGGACCTGCACGAGTTCGACGAGCGGCTCGCCGGCGTGCGGGCCGAGAAGGAGTCGGCCATCGACCACCAGGACTTCGAGACCGCGGCGAGGCTGCGCGACGACGAGCGCAAGATCCTGGCGGCCCGGGCCGAGAAGGAGGCCTCCTGGAAGGAGGGCGCCTCGGACGTGCCCGCCATCATCGGCGAGGAGCAGATCGCCGAGGTCCTCTCCGACTCCACCGGGGTGCCCGTCTCGCGTCTGACCGAGGCCGAGTCGCAGCGCCTCATCCACATGGAGGACGAGCTGCACAAGCGCTACGTCGGCCAGGACGAGGCGGTGAAGGCGATCTCGCGGTCGATCCGCCGCACGCGCGCCGGGCTGAAGGACCCGAACCGCCCCTCCGGCTCGTTCATCTTCGCCGGCCCCTCGGGCGTCGGCAAGACGGAGCTGACCAAGGCGCTGGCCGAATTCCTGTTCGGCGACGAGAACGCCCTCATCACCCTCGACATGTCCGAGTACTCCGAGAAGCACACGGCGAGCCGGATGTTCGGCTCCCCGCCCGGATACGTCGGGTACGAGGAGGGAGGCCAGCTCACCGAGAAGGTGCGTCGCAAGCCGTTCAGCGTCATCCTGTTCGACGAGATCGAGAAGGCCCATCCGGACATCTTCAACTCGCTGCTCCAGATCCTCGACGAGGGTCGGCTGACCGATGCGCAGGGTCGGGTGGTCGATTTCAAGAACACCGTGATCGTCATGACGACGAACCTCGGCTCGCGCGACATCAGCCGCGGCGTCAACCTCGGTTTCAGCCGGGTCGGTGACACCGAGAGCAGCTACGACTCGATGAAGGCGAAGGTGTCCGAGGAGCTCAAGACGCATTTCCGTCCCGAATTCCTCAACCGCGTGGACGAGATCGTCGTCTTCCACCAGCTCACCCAGGAGGACATCCTGCGGATCGTCGACCTCATGGTCGGCCAGATCGAGCAGCGCCTGGCCGAGCGCGACATGAGCATCGAGCTCACCGACGCCGCCAAGCGGCTCATCGGCCGGCGCGGCTTCGACCCGGTGCTCGGCGCCCGTCCGCTGCGCAGGGCCATCCAGCGCGACATCGAGGACCCGATCAGCGAGCGGATCCTCTACGGCGAGCTGAAGCCCGGCGAGATCGTCCTGGTCGACGTGGTCGAGGGCGCCGACGAGAAGAGCTCCGAGCCCTTCACCTTCGGCGGCACGCCCAAGGCGGCCGTCGCCGACGCCGAGCTGGCCCAGCTGGCCGGCGGCGGCCCCGCTCAGGGGTGATCGGGGCGATCCGACGACACAAGGGGCCGGCGCGCGATGCGCGCCGGCCCCCTCCCGTGCGGGTCCCCGTGCCGCGCGACGCGCCGCCGTCCTCGGCCCCGCACCGTGCGGGCCGCGCGGCGGTAGCCTGAGGGCCATGCCCGCGATCGAACTGGGAACCGTCGAACTGGGCGGGCCGCGCGCCGCCATCATCGTCCCGCTCACCGGCGTCGATGACACGCAGCTGCTCGCCGAGGCCGACGAGGCCGCCGCGAGCCGGGCCGACGTCGTCGAGTGGCGCGTCGACCTGCTGGACGACCCCGCGCCGGCCCGTGCCGTGCGGCTCGCCCCCCAGGTGTCCGCCCACGCCGACCGCCCTCTGCTCGCGACCGTGCGCACGGTGGTCGAGGGCGGCGGCTTCGACAGCTGCTTCGTCGAGTACGGCCGTCTCGTGGGCGCGCTGGCCGGGGCCGAGGGGGTCGGTCTCGTGGACGTCGAGTGCGCCCGTCCCGGCGCGGACGAACTCATCGGCGCCGTGCACGCGGCGGGCCGGCTCGTCGTCGGGTCCAACCACGAGGTGAGCCTCACCCCCGACACCGGCACGATGGTGGCGGTGCTGCGCTCCCAGGCCGAGCTCGGCGCCGACGTCTGCAAGCTCGCCGTCACGGCGCGCACGCCCGCCGACACGGCCCGTCTCCTCGAGGCCACAGCGCTCGCCCACGCCGAACTCGACCGGCCGATCATCTCGATGGCGATGGGCCCGCTGGGCCTGGTCAGCCGGGTGATGGGCCAGGACTTCGGCTCGGCGGCCGGCTTCGGCTCCCTCGGCGGCAGGTCCTCCGCGCCGGGCCAGGTGCCCGTGGACGAACTCGTGGACGTCATGGGGCGCCTCGACCGGCTGCGCCGGGTGCCAGGCCCCCGGCGGGCCTCCGCCTGAACCGGCCGGCCCCGCGCGGCGCGGACCCGCTGCGCCGGCGCCCGCGGGCGGCCGCGTCAGGAGGTCACCGGGGCGAAGGTGCCCGCCAGGATCGAGACGACGAGGGCCAGGGCGTCCAGCGCCGCCGCTGCGGTGAGACCGATGACGTCCGGCGCCCCCAGCCGGGAGGGGCGGGCCCAGGTGCGCTGGCGGGCGTGCTGGGCGTCGAAGCCGCGGGCCTCCATGGCGGTGGCGAGCTTCGTGCCCCTGCGGATCGCCAGGACGAGCAGCGCGAAGGCCATCGTCGTCCACCGCCGCAGCCGCCCGGTGTCGCCCAGGCCGCGGGCGCGGCGGGCCCGGCCCAGCGTGCGCCAGTCCTCGACGAACAGGCTCAGCATCCGCATCCCGGCCAGCGCCCCCAGGACGAAGCGGGCGGGCAGCCGCAGCACCTGCGCCAGCCCGTCGGCCATGGCCGTGAGGTCGAGGCCGCCGAGCAGCACGACGGCCGACAGCCCCAGGACGAGGACCCGCAGGACCACCGCCCCGGCCATCGTCACCGAGCGCCGGGTCACCTCGACGAGCCACCACTGCCAGTAGACCCGCCCGCCCGGCTTGCCGTAGAGGGCCATCGTCACCGCCGCCAGCGCCGCGGCGACGGCGACGGGGGCCAGCCGGACGAGCATCGCCGCAGGGCGCGCGCCGGCGGCCCGCAGGACGACGAGCAGGCCGACCAGCATGACGGTGGCGCTGAGCCAGTCGAGGCTCACGAGCACCGGCAGGCAGGCCAGGACGGCCAGCAGCAGCCGCGTGACCGGGTTGAGCCGTTCGATCGCTCCTCGGCCGGCGCCGCTCCGGCGCGTCGCGGCGGTCGCGCTCATGATTCCTCCCCGGCCGGACCCAGGGGCAGCAGGTTCTCGCCGAGCACCCGCAGATAGGCCTCGTCGTGGGTGACGGAGACGATCGTGCGGCCCTCGTCCAGGATCGACTGGACCAGGCGCACGAGGTCGGTCCAGGTGCTGCGGTCCTGTCCGAAGGTCGGCTCGTCCAGGACGATGAGCGCCGGGCCGGTGGCGAGCACGGTGCCCACCGACAGGCGGCGCTTCTCGCCGCCCGAGAGCGTGAACGGGTTGGCGTCGGCGACCCCGTCCAGGTGCAGGCGCTCCAGCAGCGCGTCGACCTCGTCGCGGACCCTCGCGGCGCCCCGGCCCAGGGCGCGCAGCCCGACGCCGAGCTCGGCGCGCACGCTCGCCGCGACGAACTGGTGCTCCGGGTCCTGGAAGACGACCCCGATGCGGGTCAGCAGGTCGCGGCTGGCCCAGGTGGCCGGGTCCGCCGGATCGAAGCGGCGGCGCAGGGCGCGGGGCAGCAGGCCGCCGTGGCCGGGGCGCAGCGACTCTGCCGCCTCGACCCGCCCGCCGAGCGGCGCGAGCAGGCCGGCCAGGGTGAGGACCAGCGTCGTCTTGCCCGCCCCGTTCGGGCCCACGACGGCCGTCGAGCGGCCGGCCGGGACGGCCACCTCCAGCCCGGTGAGGACGGGCCGATCGGCGCGGTGGCCGATCGCGAGTCCGCGGCCGGCCAGGATCGGAGCGGCGGCCCCGTCCGGCGGCGCCGTCCGACGGGGCCGCACGTCCGGCTCCGCGCCCGGGACCCATGCCCCGGCGTCGGTCAGCTCCCGGCGGCGGGCTGCGAAGACCTCGTCGGGCGTCCCGTCGGCCAGGATGCCGCCGCCCGGGGCCAGGGCGATGACGCGGTCGACGAGCCCCGACCAGACCTCGACGCGGTGCTCGACGACGACGAGGCCGGTGCGCCGGTCGGCCACCGCCGCCTCGACGGCACCGCGCACCTGCGCCACACCGGCCGGGTCGAGGTTGGCGGTCGGCTCGTCCAGGCACAGGAGGCGCGGGCCGTCGGGGCCGGCCGACTGCATGGCCAGGGCCCCGGCGATCGCCAGGCGCTGCTTCTGGCCGCCCGACAGCGCCCCGGTGGACCGGTCGAGCGGCAGGCGCAGGTCGACCGCCTCGAGCGCGGCGCGGACCGCCGGCCAGATGTCCGCCCGGGTCATGCCGAGGTTCTCGCATCCGAAGGCCACGTCATCGCCGATGCGCTGGCAGATGACCTGGGAGTCGGGGTCCTGCATGACAAGGCCGACGGCGCCGCGCATGCGGGTGGGGTGGCGGCCGGCCACGAGCAGGGAGCCGCACTCCTCGCCCTCGTCCGCCCCGCCCAGGACGCCGGCCAGGGCCGCGAGCAGCGTCGACTTGCCCGCGCCGGAGGGGCCCAGGAGCAGCACCCGTTCGCCCTCGTCGAGGGCGAACGAGAGCCCGCGGGCCGCCCAGGCGCTGCGGCCGGCCCAGCGCCAGCCCCAGTCGCCGGCCTCGACCGCCCGGCCCATCTCAGGCCGTACGGCCCGAGGCGAAACGGCTCAGCGCGCCGGTGCGGGCCAGCGCGCGGGTGATGAGCCAGGCGAGGAGGCCGGCCAGGACGGCCCCGCTGAGAACGTTCGTCACCAGGTAGATCGCGTTGTAGGCCGGACCGAGCGTGATGTTCGGGGTGGTGCCGATGAACAGCTCGTTGAACCAGGCGCCGAGGCCCGCGCCGGCGCCTGCCAGCATCGTGACGGGCAGCGACCAGACGCGGTAGCGCGCGAGCGCGAAGACGAGGCCCGCGCCGAGGCCCTGGAACAGGCCGGAGGTGAGCGTCGTGATGCCCCACTGGTTGCCGATGGCCGTCGAGACGAGGGCCGCGACGAGCTCGACGAAGACGGCGGCGCCGGGCTTGCGGATGACCTGGCCGCCCAGCGGGCCGCCGAGCAGCCAGATGCCGTTGGCGAGGCCGGACAGGCCCGGCGTGAGGGCGCCGAGCGCCTGGCCCCAGGCGTAGCCGGCGGTGTTCCAGAGCCAGAAGATCAGACCGACCGCGACGGCGAGGACCGCCGCGACGACGATGTCGACGACGCGCCAGCCGTGGCGGCCCGTCTCGGCCGGGCGGGTCTCGTCGACATCGGGACGGTCCTCGGCCGGTCGCGCCTGGCCCGCCGACGATGCTGACGACGAGGACGACGTGGATGGTGTGGATGACATGTGTGCCCCTTCCTCTGCGGGCCGCTCGTGCGGTCCCGGCGGGCACGGTGCGGAAGCGCTCCGCAAGAGGCCTCCCTGCGCCGGCATGACCCGGATCAGGTTCGACGGTCGAGGGCTCGTCGCCCTCCTCTCAGCCCGGTGCACCGGACTCCCGTGTTCGGTACCCGAGTATAGGGCGCGTCCCCGGGCGCGCGCCCCGGCCGAGGGCCCGAGCGGTTCGTCGCGAGCCCGCCTCCGTGCCGAGCGCATCGGCCGGCTCACAGGACCCGGGCGCGCGTGCGCGCACGGGAGGGGCGGATGATCTGCGGGTTTATCAGCAGGCGTCGAACGGGCGCGCGTGCGCGCACGGGAGGGGCCCGATCCGGCCCGTCCGGACGCGCGGACCCGGGTGCGCGCGTGCGCGGGCCCCCGCCCGGAACGACCCGGTCGCAAGCCCGACGTCGGGTGCGCGCTGGCCCGCCTCACAGGGTGATGAGATCCCCGCTGCGGTGGGCGAGTCCGTCGGCGAGCAGCCCGGCCAGGGCCCGGCGGGCCTGGGCCTCGTCGGCGTCCCAGTGGCCGAGCAGTGCCTCGACCTCGACGCCGGCCTCGTGGCTGCGCAACTGCTCCAGCAGCCGCCCGCGGGCCTGCCGGTCGGTGCCGGCGTAGGCCTGCCGGCGCCGGGGCGGGCCCTCGTGGGCGGGGCGGCCGGTCGCCGACCAGCGGCAGTGGCCCGCCACGGGGCAGCCCGCGCAGCCGGGGGCCGTCGCCGTGCAGACGAGCGCCCCGAGCTCCATGGAGGACGCGGCCCAGCGGGAGGCCGTCGCGGCGTCGTCGGGCAGCCACCGGGCGGCCATGCGCCGTTCGGCGGCGGTCGTCGAGTTCGCCGGGTACTGCCGGCCCCGGTCGAGCCGGGTCAGGACGCGCCGCACGTTCGTGTCGAGGACGACGGCGCGGGCGCCGAAGGCGAAGCTCGCGACGGCGGCCGCCGTGTACTCGCCGATGCCGGGCAGCGCGCGCAGCTCGTCGAGTCCCGCCGGCACCCGCCCGCCGTGGTGCTCGACGATGGCGGTGGCCGCCCCGTGCAGGCGCAGGGCGCGCCGAGGGTAGCCGAGTCGTCCCCACGCGGCGACCGCCTCGCGCGCCGGGGAGGCGGCCAGATCCGCCGGCCCGGGCCAGCGGCGCAACCAGGCGCGCCAGGGCTCGACGACCCGGGCCACCGGGGTCTGCTGGGCCATGACCTCGCTCACGAGGACGCCCCAGGGGCTCGTCGACGGCTCCCGCCAGGGCAGCGGCCGCGCGGCGTCGGCGAACCAGTCGTTGACGGCCGCGACGACCCGAGCGCGCTCGTCCGGGCCGGGCCCGGCGGGCGCGGGACGTGCGGCGGACATGCCGACAAGCCTATGCGCGCCCGCGCGTGCCGCTCCCCGTCCGGCGCGCCGTGCGCCGAGGGGCGCCGCTCCAACACGTTCCGCTCCTCCTGCGCGCTGGGGCCGGTGCGGCGTCCGGGCCCGCGGCGACGATCCGGGGCCGGCCCCGGCGTCACGGATGGTCCAGCAGCCAGGTCGGAGGGGCCGCCCCCGCGCTCGGGGTTGGCCCGTTCACCATGAGAGGATTTCACAATGAGCTTGCGGCCGCCTCCGCGTCCGGGGCTGATCCCAGAGACCCGCTCGGCAGACAGCCCGGGCAGGGCTGCCCCACTCGACCGGGTGCCGGGCAGCACCGCTGAGCCGTCCCGTCCGCGCCCCGTGGCCGGGCCCGGCCACGGACGGCGCCGGAGCGCGGCTCGGCCCTGATTCATGCGCAGCGACTAGGCGCGCCGCGCCCGGGGCGGATGCTCTCCGCCCGTAGCATGAGGGGCATGAACACACTCCTGCACCCGCAGGGGCCCGAGGGCGAGGCCGTGTACTGGCGTCGACGCGCCGTGATCATGTTCGTCGTCATCGCGATCATCGCGGTGATCAGCCTCGTCACGGGGCGCATCCGCCACGGCGCCGGGGGCGCCGCCGCTGCCGGCCCCACGGCGACCGCAGTGGTGCGGACGTCCGGCGCGGGCGGTTCCGGGGACGAGGGCCGGTGCGTCCTCGACGAGCTGACCCTCGGCATCACCGCCCCGGACGGCGTCGCGGCCGGTCAGGCGGTCGATCTGACCGTGGAGCTCGGCGCCGGCGCCAGCACCCCGTGCTCGCTCAGTCTGGACGACCACGCCCTGTCCGTCACCGTGAACTCCGGGACGGACGAGTACTGGAGCACCGAGGCCTGCACCGACGCGGCCCCGAGCGGGCAGGTCGCGATCATGGACGCCGACCCGGTGCCGCTGACCGTCACCTGGCCCGGCACCCATGTGGACGGGGCCTGCGCGGACACCGGCGAGGCGGTCGCGGCCGGCACCTACGCCGTCACCGTCGGCGTGGCCGGCGGGGCCTCCGCGACCTCGCAGCTCACGCTGAGCTGATCCACCGCTGAAGCGGGCCCCCGGCGCCCGCCGGGCGGCACTGGTGCGTCGCCCGCTGACGGCGGTCGGCGCCCCGGCGCCGGTCGGGCGGTCTCACCGCTCGTCGTCCCCGGCCCGGCCCGGCCTGCGCAGATCGAGCACGCCGAGGGCCTGGGCGACGCTCGAGACCTCGACGACCTCCAGACGGCCCGGGAGCCGCGCCCCGCGGTCGCGGCTGCCCACCGGGACGACGGCCAGCTCGAAGCCGAGGCGCGCCGCCTCGACCAGGCGGCGCTCCAGGCCCGGCACGCGGCGCAGGTCGCCGGCCAGGCCGACCTCGCCCAGGGCCAGCACCTTGTGCGGGAAGTTGCGGTCGACGAGGGCCGAGGCGACGGCGATCGCCACCGCCAGGTCGGCGCTCGGATCGGTGATGCGGGCCCCGCCGACGGTGCTGACGTAGACGTCGCGGTCGAACAGGCGCAGCCGCGCCTTGGACTGGAGCACGGCGAGCACCATCGAGACGCGCGAGAACTCGACGCCGTTGGTGACCCGGCGCACCGGGCCCTCACGGCGCACCGCCGCGGCGAGGCCCTGCACCTCGGCGAGCAGCGGGCGGCGCCCCTCCATCGTCACCGTGACGCAGGTGCCCGGCACCGGCTCGTCGTGGCGGGTGGTGAACAGTCCCGAGGGGTCGGGCACCTCGACGATGCCGTGCTCGGCCATCTCGAAGCAGCCCACCTCGTCGGAGGGGCCGTACCGGTTCTTCACCGCCCGCACCATCCGGAAGCCCGAGTGGCGGTCGCCCTCGAAGTTGAGGACGACGTCGACGAGGTGCTCGAGCGTGCGGGGGCCGGCGATCGCGCCGTCCTTCGTCACGTGGCCGACGATGACGACCGCCATGCCGCGGGTCTTCGCGACCCGCACGAGGGCCGCTGTCACCTCGCGCACCTGGGCCGAGCCGCCCATGATGCCGTCGGCCTGGGAGGCGCCGACGGTCTGGATGGAGTCGAGCACCATGAGCGTCGGCGCCGTCTGCTCGATGTGGCCGAGCACGGTGCCGAGGTCGTTCTCGGCGGCCAGGTAGAGCTCGTCGGCCAGGGCCCCGGTGCGCTCGGCGCGCAGCCGCACCTGCGAGGCCGACTCCTCGCCGGTGATGTAGAGCGTGCGGTTGCCGCCGCGCGCCCACTGCGCCGCCACCTCGAGCAGCAGTGTCGACTTGCCGACGCCCGGCTCGCCGGCCAGCAGGACGACGACCCCGGGCACGAGGCCGCCGCCCAGGACGCGGTCGAGCTCGCCGATGCCGGTCAGCCGCCGGTCGGCGGCCTGCGCCGAGACCTGCGCGATGGGCACCGCCTGCGCGGCCGGCCGGTGCGCGGCGACGGACCCGGGCCGGGGCGCGTCGCGCTCGGCGACGCTGCCCCAGGTCTGGCACTGCCCGCAGCGCCCGACCCACACGGGGCTCGTCCACCCGCACTCGCCGCACCGGTACGCGTCCTGCTTCCTGGCCATGCCCCCACCGTAGGGACCGGCACCGACAGTTCTCCGCCCGGGCGGGACCACGCGGCTGGCACGCCGCAGCAGACCGTGGAGACAGTCCCCCACCTCCCCGGGGCGGGGCCGAGGCGCCCCTGGAAAGCACCGACGACCGCGAGCATTCCGCCTCGACCGCGGGCGGGGCCGGGGGACGGATCATGCGGGATGCAGGCATCGCCATCGCTCCGCCTCGCCCGCGGCGGGGCCGGGGACATCATTGCGCTCCGGAACCGATCCCTCCGCCCCCCGCGGCGGGGCCGGGGACGAGACGGCCGCGGCCCCGAGCCGCACGAGCCGCCCGGAGCGGCGCCCCGGGCGGCCCCCGCCCGCTCGGAGGGGATCGGCGAGGGCCCGGCCTGCCGACCACATCAAGGGCGGCCCCCGCCCGTTCGGAGCTCGGAGGGGCGCCCCGGCCGGTCGATCCGGCCCGCGGGGGTCCACTTCGGCCCGCACCTTCTGCGGGTCAGACGCCGGCCGGTCGATCCGGCCCGCGGGGGTCCACTACCCTTGAAACGGCCCCGGCGCCCGGCGGGGCCCCTTGACCCCGACGGTGCCGCGGCACCCCACGACGAGCGGAGCGACGATGAGGCGGATGCTCATGCGGCTGTCGCGCCTCGACCGCTTCCACCGCCTGCTCGCCGAGGCGCCCGCCGCCCGCGAGCTGATCGGCCGGTATGTCGCCGGCGAGACCCTCGACGAGCTCGTCGGCGTGCTCGCCGATCTGCGTCGCAAGGGCCTGTCGGCCGGTGTTGACCATCTGCTCGCCGACGCCGCGGACGAGGCGACGGCGGCCGCCAACGAGCGTTCCTACCTCGACTGTCTCGACGCGCTCGCCGGGGCCGGGCTGGCCGCAGGCGCCGACCTCGACGTCGCCCCGTCCGCCCTCGGCGCCCCGGGCGGGGACGAGGGGCTCCTGCGCGCCCGGCTCGCGCGCATCTGTACGGCGGCCGAGCGCGCCGGGGCCGACGTCACCCTCCGCATGGACGCCGGTCGCGAGGGCCGCGAGGACGTCGTCGAGGAGACGCTCGCGCTGGCCGGGCGGCTGCGCGAGGACTTCCCGCGCACCGGCGTCACCCTGCTGGCCGGGCTGCGCCGCACCGAGTCCGACTGCCGCGCCCTCGCCGTCGACGGCGTCCGGCTGCGGCTGTGCAAGGGCGACCGGGGCGAGGGCCGCGATGCGTTCACGAGCCGCCACGCCGTCGACCTGTCGTACGTGCGCTGCCTCACGGTGCTCATGGCCTCCGACGCCTACCCGATGGTCGCCACGCACGACCCGCGGCTCGTCGAGATCGCCCTCGACCTGGCCCGGCGGAACCACCGCGGGCCCGGCGACCACGAGTTCCAGATGCTCCACGGGGTGCGCCCATGGGAGCAGCGCCGTCTGGCCGACATCGGCCGGACGATGCGCACCGGAATCCCCTTCGGCCCCGACGGGTACGCCCGCTTCCTCCGGCGCGTGGCCGACCACCCGTCCGACGGGGCGCTCTACGCGCGCAGCCTGCTGGGGCGCCGATGAGCGGCGGACGGACGGACCCCGGGCCGGGGGAGTCTCCGACGGGCGCCGGAGGGCCCGTCGCCAGCGGCGCGGCGGCGGCCCGGCGCCGCGCCCGTCTGGGGCTGGAGACCCTCGGCGTGCTGGCCGTGTGCCTGGGCCGGTCGGCCGTCTACGCGGTGCTGTCGATCCTCGACAAGCTGACCCTGGGCCCGGCCCTGGGTGAGCAGACGACGACGATCAACGGCTCGACGACGCCGGACCGCCCCTGGCTCGACCTGTGCTACAAGCTCGCCGACTACCTCTTCCTCGCGGCGCCGGTGGTCATCGTCCTGTACCTGCTCACCGCCGTCCGGCGCCCGGGGCACGATCCGTGGCGGGCGATCGGCCTGGACCGGACGCGCCCCGGCCGGGACGTCGGCGCCGGCGTGGCCCTGGCGGCGGCCATCGGCATCCCCGGCCTGGCCTTCTACCTCTTCGCCCGCCGGCTCGGCATCAACACGGACGTCGCCGCCGGCAACCTGGCCGAGCACGTGTGGACCATCCCCGTGTACGTCCTGGCGGCCTTCGCGAACGGCCTGCTCGAGGAGACCGTCATGGTCGCCTATCTGCTCACCCGCTGGCGCCAGTGCGGCTGGCGCCCGGGCGCGGCGGTGGCCGTCAGTGCCCTGCTCCGCGGCTCCTACCACCTCTACCAGGGCTTCGGCGGCCTCCTGGGCAACGCCGTCATGGGCGCCGCCTGCTGCCTGTACTGGACCAGGACGAGGCGCCTGTGGCCGCTCATCGTCGCGCACACCCTGCTCGACGTGTTCAGCTTCGTCGGCTACGCCCTCCTGCACGGCGTCGTCGGCTGGCTGTGATCCCCGCCCGCCGGTCCCGGCGGCGCCGACGAGGACGAGACCCCGGCGCGGTCGCCGGTGCGCGCGGTTAGGCTGGGGCCATGCGAGTTGGTGTATTCGGAGCAACAGGTCAGGTCGGCGGCGTCATGCGCACGCTGCTCGACGAGCGGAACTTCCCCGTCACGCGGATGCGCTACTTCGCGTCGGCGCGCAGCGCGGGGCGCACGCTGCCCTGGAAGGGGCAGGAGATCACCGTCGAGGACATGGCGACGGCCGGCTTCGACGGTCTCGACGTGGCCATCTTCTCGGCCGGCAAGGGCGCCTCGAGGGAGTACGCGCCGAAGGTCGCCGCCGCCGGCGCCACCGTCGTCGACAACTCGTCCTGCTGGCGCATGGACCCCGACGTCCCGCTCGTCGTCTCCGAGGTCAACCCCGGCGACGCGGTGGACCCGCCCAAGGGCATCATCGCCAACCCGAACTGCACGACGATGGCGGCCATGCCGATCCTCAAGCCCCTCCACGACGCCTGGGGCCTCGCCCGCCTCGTCGTGTCCACCTACCAGGCCACCTCCGGCTCGGGCCTGGCCGGCGTGCGCGCCCTCGAGGAGCAGACCCGCGCGGCCTGCGAGGGCGACATCCACGAGCTCACCTTCCACGGCGACGCCATCGCCCGCCCCGACGACCTGGGCCCCTACGTCGCCCCGATCGCCTTCAACGCGGTGCCCTTCGCCGGCAACCTCGTCGACGACGGTTCGCTCGAGACCGACGAGGAGCAGAAGCTCCGCAACGAGTCCCGCAAGATCCTCCACATTCCCGGGCTGGCCGTGTCCGGCACCTGCGTGCGCATTCCCACCTTCACCAGCCACGGTCTGTCAGTGAACGCCGAGTTCTCCGGCGAGGTGAGCGTCGAGGGCGCCCGCGAGCTGCTCGGGAGGGCCCCCGGCGTCCGCCTCGTGGACGTCCCGACCCCGCGCGACGCCGCCGGCATCGACCCGAGCCTGGTCGGGCGCATCCGCATGGACCAGTCGGTCCCGGGTCCGCACGGCCTCGTCCTGTTCATCGCCAACGACAACCTGCGCAAGGGCGCCGCGCTCAACGCCATCCAGATCGCCGAGCTCGTCGTGGCGAACAGGTCCTGACGATGACCGAGGCGCATCCGGCCCGGTCGGCGCCCGCCGCCGGGCTGCGCCTGGGCTTCCTGGGCGCCGGGACCATGGGCGGCATCATCGCCGCCGGGCTCGTCGCCGCCGGCCATGAGCCCGGGCTGATCGGCGTGACGAGCGCCACGCCGCGCACCCGCGAGGAGCTGGCCGCCCGGCTCGGCGTGCGGGCCTTCGACTCCAACGCCGAGGCCGCGGCATGGGCCGACGCCGTGGTCCTCGGCGTCAAGCCCCGCGCCGCCGCCGAGCTCCTCGAGGGCGTCCGCGAGCAGATCGGCGACGGGACACTCGTCATCAGCCTGTGCGCCGGCCTGTCCACCGCCGCCCTCGAGGCCCACCTCGTGCCCGGCGCGCGGGTCGTGCGCGTCATGCCGAACACGCCGTCGGCGGTCGGCGAGGGCATGGCGGGCATCAGCGCCGGGGCCGAGGCCACCGGGGACGACCTCGACGTCGCCGCTGCGCTCATGGGCGCCGTCGGCAGGGCCGTCGTCATCCCCGAGTCGCAGCAGAACGCGCTGGCGGCGATCTCCGGCTCCGGACCCGCCTGGGTGTTCCACGGCATCGAGTCCCTCGTCGAGGCGGCCGTCGCCCAGGGCCTTCCGCGGCCGCTGGCCACCGAGCTCGTCGTCCAGACGGTCAAGGGCTCGGCCCTCGTGCTCGAACGCACCGGCCAGCACCCCTCGCTGGCCCGCGAGGCCGTCACCTCGCCGGGCGGCACCACGGCCGCAGGGCTGCGCGTCCTCGACCGGCGGGCCGTGCGCGCCGCCGTCGCCGACGCGGTCGACGCCTGCGTGCGTCGCGCCGGCGAGCTCGGCTGAGCCTCGGCTCGGAGAAGTCGGCGCCGAGGAGCCCGTCCAGAATTCTCTTGCGCCGGGTGCAGGAGAATTCCTGCACCCGGCGCAAGAGAATTCCATGTCGGAGTACTCCTGTCGTCACCGTGCCGTGGAACAGGTCTTCGTCACGCGAGCCTCCCAGCAGGTGGCGATCCTCGAGGGGCGTCGGGCGGTGGGCAAGTCGAGTCTCGCCAGACATCTGGCCGGTGAGGGTATCCATGCGAGCTGTCGGTCGCTCACCGAGCCCGATGTGCGCAGGAGCGCCGAGGCCGATCCCGATCGGTGGATCCGGACGCTCGAACTCCCAGCCGTGATCGACGAGGCACAGCTCGTTCCCGGGGTGGGTCTCGCGGCGAAGGGCCTCGTCGACGAGTTGCCGCAGGGGCATCATCTTCTTCTCACGGGTTCTGCCAGCGTCGGGCGCGGCACGATGGCGGGCTCCGATCCGCTCACCGGGAGGTCGGTACGGATCCGGTTGGATCCGTTCGCCGCGATGGAGCTCAACGCTCATCCGGATCGAGCAGTGCCGTCGATCGTCGACGTGCTGTTCGACGCCGAGTTCTGTGATGCGAGCGTTGGCGCGGACGAACGCGCCGACCTGTGCATCATGCTCCGTACCGGGGGCATCCCCTCCCACTGCCTGCCCGCCGTGCGACTCACGCGCAGCGCCCTCAATGCCAGGGTGGCGTCTGACAATCCGTCGATCCTCGGTGAACAGGTGCTGCCGGGCGAACGTCTCGACCCCGGCATCGCCCTGCGCGTCCTCGACTCGGTGCTGCGCATCCCCGTCGGCTCAACCGCACCCGGCTGGCGCGGGAACTCGGCGTGGATCGCCAGACGATCAGCCGCTACCTGCGCATTCTCGAACGCAGGTTCATGATCACCGAGCTGCCCAACATCGGAGCAGGGGTCTCCAGGGCCGGCCGCGCCGCGCCGAAGGTGCACGGTGCCGACTCGTCCATGGTCTGCGAGACGCTGGAACGCGCGGGGCACGGCGTTGAAACCAGCCCGGAACTGCTCGGCCAGACGTTGGAGACCTGGGTCTTCACCCAGATCAACGCGGCACGCGGCTGGGCGCGTCAGCACGTGGACGTCTTCTACCGGCGCGACGACAGGACCCGGCGAGAGGTCGACATCGTCCTGGTCGATGGCCGGAGCCGCCGGGTCGGTGTCGAGGTGAAGCCGGCCACGTCGGTCTCATCCGCCGATCCGAGGGGACCGCGCGCCATGGCGGATCACGGGCGTGAAGGCCTGCACCGCGGATTCATCGTGTGCACGGGCAGCCGCTGTCACCAGATCGACGAGACCGCATGGGCGCTCCCGCTGGCAGCGCTGCGTTCGCAGGACGAGCTACGCCGCATCGTGGCCGCGGACGATCCGGCCCAGGGCGTACCGCCGATGGCACGAACGCTGATTCAGCGCACGAGAGATACGGCCATGATCAACGACGGGGCGACTGGAATGCAGACGGCTGAACGGGATGCCGCGGAGACGATCTTCCTCAGCCACGTGCACGCCGATGATGAAGTCCTGGACGGCGTCATCACCGGGTTCGCTCATCAGGTCGGGCAGGCGACTGAGTTCAATCCGGGGCGCCCGATCGAACTCGTCATCGACCGCGACGTGCTGGGCTGGGGCGCCGACTGGAGGAAGGCCCTGCAGGAGCAGGTGGCGCGCACGACGTTCCTGCTCGCCATGGTGACACCCGGCTGCGTCAGATCGCCGGCCTGCCAGGAGGACTTCACCTTCTTCGCCGCGAGAGGCGCGGCCCGCGAGTACGACGGGCTGCTCACCCTGCTGGTGAAGGACCCGCGGTGGGAGGCCCCTGACATCGTCGACAACCCGGTGTGCCAGGAGATCCATGAGTCGATGGACAGCCGCCAGTGGCCCGAACAACCCCCTGAGGACCTGGTGATCGACATGCTCGGGTTCAAGAAGGCGGCAAGGGCGGTGGCCGAGGCCCTGACGGACCGCATCATCGATCTCGAGCAGAACGCCCCGGGAACCGAGCCGCGTGGCCCAGCGGGCAACGACGATGATGGCCTGGTCAAGATCGTGGACGGGCTGCAGGACGAGCACCTGACGGATCTGGTCGCCCAGGCCAACCGGCTCACTGCGGCGATGAACGATTTCGGTACCGCGCTCGCGCGGCAGATGAACCGGATCCCATCGGGGAGCACTCCCACCGCGAAGGCTCTTGTCCTGGTTTCCCGCAACTGCGAAGGGCCCCGCGCGGAACTCGATGCGGCTGCGGACGAGCCGGGCCGGGCCTGGAGGCGGACCAGCGATGACCTCCCCAAGGCAGTCTCATCCTTTCATGAGCCGGGCCAGAAGGATCTGGCCGACCAGGTGAAGCAGGAGCTCATCGGCATCACGACGGGGCTCGACACCGGCTCCCTGGACGAGATGCAGGCGATGGTGAGGCAAATGGGGCTGCTCTCGGCATCGCTGGGACCTGCGGGCCGGACGCTGTCGAAGGCGCTCTCGGTCGTGACGTCGATCAGGACCTCTGCAGACGCCTGGGTCTGCCAGCTGTGAGCCCCGGCCCGGGAAGTCCGCCAGTCCACCGACCAGGCCCGCCCACCGCGCCGCGCGGGCAGGTGGAAGGACACCGGCGCCGCGCCGGGCCCGCTGCGCGGTGTCCGCGCCCGCTTCCGGGCAGGGCCCCGGGGCCATCGCAGGTCCCGGGTCGAGTCCCGCCACGAGTGGCATCCACAGGGCCCGAGGATTTTCGTCGACGGCTCGGGTACGGGTACACTCATGCCGTTGCCGTCGGGGGCTCGGTCGTCAGGTCGCCGCCCCCGGTGGGAAGACATCGGGTCTCGACCCGAAGACTACGGAAGGTCCACAGTGGGTTCGGTCATCAAGAAGCGTCGCAAGCGCATGGCGAAGAAGAAGCACCGCAAGCTTCTCAAGAAGACGCGCATCCAGCGTCGTCGCGCCGGCAAGTAAGTTCTCCGACCCCCACTGCACCGGGCCGCTCCTGCGTCCTCGCGCGACAGCGCCCGCGGCACGTTCCTCGATCGTCCGCGTCGCAGTGCGTTCGCAGGGGCGTCAGGGGGAGGCCCGTGATGAGCCAGCCAATGAATCACGACAGCACCGGCGCCGACGAGGTCGAGCGCCCCGGCGTGGCCGGGCGCGTCATCTTCGCGGGCGCCCTGCCGAACGCGATCCATCAGCTGACCCTGTCCTGCCTGCGCGCCATCGAGCGCGCCGACGTGCTGATCACCAGCACGCTCCTGCACGAGGCCCTGCTCGGCGCCGCCATCGCCGTCCGGCCCGGGTGCAGGGTGGCCCTCGACGCCGAGAACCCCGCCGAGCTCGAGATGAGGTACGCGTCCCGGGGCCGCACCGTGGTGCGCCTCGTCGAGGGCGACCCGCTGTTCGAGGGCGGCATCGCCGCCGAGGCCGGCGCCTGCTCCCGGGGCGGCCACGCCATCGAGATCCTGCCCGGCGTCCCCGCGCTCGTCGCGGCGGCCGACTTCGCCGGCGTGCAGCTGGGCAACCGCCCGGCCCGCCTCGTCCTCGTCGACCCGGGTGACGAGGACGTCGTGCTGCCCACGCTCGGCGCGCTCGCCGTGCGATGCCAGCTGCGGCAGGTGCCCGTCGTCGCCCGGTCCGCGCTCGCCGCCGGCAAGGACCTGCACGAGAAGACGCTCCTGACCCTGGCCGGCGGCACCTTCCACCAGGAGACCCGCGCCGGGGTCGTCGGCGACTTCACGGGGCTCGAGGAGCCGGATGAGGGCGGCGAGCAGCCGGTCTTCCTGTTCATCGGCGACGAGCTCGCCGACCGGGCTCCCGGTCTGGACTGGTTCGAGACCCAGCCGCTGTTCGGCTGGAGGGTGCTCGTGCCCCGGACCTGCCAGGACTGCACCGAGCTCATCGAGCGCCTGGCCTCCTACGGCGCCACCGCCGAGGAGGTGCCGACCATCGCCGTCGAGCCGCCCCGCAATCCGGCCCAGCTCGACAAGGCCCTGCGCGGCCTGGTCGACGGGCGCTACGAGTGGATCATCTTCACCAGCAGGCACGCCGTCAACGCCGTCTTCGAGAAGATCGCCCAGTACGGCCTCGACTCGCGCGCCCTGTCGGGCCTGCGCATCGCCGTTGTCGGGCAGGACACCGCCGAGGCGCTCACCCGGCGCGGCATCGTCCCCGACCTGCACCCGACCGATGTGACCACCGTCGCCGGGCTCGCCGCGGCCTTCCCGGCCTTCGACGACGTGCTCGACCCCATCAACAAGGTCTTCATCCCGCGCGCCGACATCGCCACGGAGCCACTGTCGGCCGGTCTGACCGAGCTCGGCTGGGACGTCGACGACGTCATCGCCTACCGCACGGTGCGCGCCGCCCCGCCGCCCGCGCCGGTGCGCGAGGCGATCAAGACGGGGCGCTTCGACGCCGTCGCCTTCACCTCCAGCACCACGGTGCGCAATCTCGTCGGCATCGCCGGGAAGCCGCACACCCTGTCCGTCATCGGCGTCATCGGCCCGGCCACCGCGGACACCTGCGGCGAGCACGGCATTCGCGTCGACGCCGTCGCCGCCCACCCCGGGCAGGTGCAGCTCGCCGACGCCTTGGCGGCCTTCGCCGTCGAGCGCGCCGAGGGGCTGCGGGCCGCGGGCAAGCCGGTCATACGGCCCTCGCTGCGCCGTCGGCGGCGCAGCGCCCGCTGAGGGAGGACGGGCCGTCGGACCACGCCGCCCCGGGGCGGCCGAGCGGATCGGAGGAGCACCATGGGTGAGCGGACCATCGTCCACGCGATGCGGCACGGCGAGGTGCACAACCCCGACGGCATCCTGTACGAACGGCTGCCCGGGTTCCGGCTGTCGGCCAACGGCCTGGCCATGGCGAGGGCCGTCGCCGAGGCCTTCGTCGACGTGCCGCTCACCCATCTGCGCACGAGCCCCCTCCAGCGGGCGGTCGAGACCATCGAGCCCTTCGCCGCCACCCGGCCCGGGCTCGAGGTCGTCACCGACGAGCGCCTCACCGAGGCCGGGAACCGTTTCGTCGGGCAGGTCTTCGGCAGGCACCACGCCGCCCTGTGGCGGCCCCGCAACTGGCCGATGATGCTCAACCCGCTGCGGCCGAGCTGGGGGGAGCCCTTCGCCGACATCGCACGGCGCATGACGGCGGCCCTCGCCGACGCCGCCTTGGCGGCGGGCCCCGGCGGACAGGCGCTCGTCGTCTCGCACCAGTCGCCGATCTGGATCGCCCGTCGCGCGCTCGAGGGCAAACGGCCGGCGCACCTGCCCGGCACCCGCACCTGCTCGCTCGCCTCGATCACGAGCTTCCATTTCGAGGGCGTCCACTGCGTCGGCACCAGCTATTCCGAGCCCGCAGCCCACCTGCTGGGCGCTGATGGCAACGCGGCGTTCAGCTCCGGCGACTGAGCCGGACCGCCGGGCCGTCGTCTCCCCGACCACGAGTTCCCAGTCCGAGGGTGCCCGTTGCGAGGCGTGTTCGCAGGAGTCGCTCGCAGAAGCGTTTCCCCCGGTCAGGTTTTCGTCCTGCCGTGCTGTGAACAAGCCTCCATGTCGGCATCAGCTGCTCCGAGCCGGCCGCTCGCCTGCTGGGCGCTGATGGCTATGCGGCGTTCAGCTCCGGCGGTTGGGCCGGGCCGTCGGGTCGTCGTCTCCTGTCCCGGGGCGGCCCGTGCGCCGCAGGACGAGTCGTACCGCGAACCCGGCAGCGGGGCCGAGCCCGGGCGGCCGGCCCGAGATCGACCCCGCCCACGGGGCGGGCCGTTCCATGCCGCTCCCGACGAGGGGCCTCGCCGGGTCGTCCCGGCCACCGGGCGGGCCCACCGACCGGGGGGTGCTCGGCCCCGTCGTCCACCGGGGCGCCCCGTTCGTGCGTCAGGCGTAGTGCCGCGCCACGGACACCGTCTCGGCGCCGTAGGGCCCGCCGAAGAGGAAGGCATGGATGACGAGCATGTGGAGCCGGTGCAGGCCCACCCGCTCGCGCCAGCCGTCGGCCAGCGGCGAGGCCTCGTCGTAGCCGGCGATGATCCGCTCCAGGTACGGCTGCCCGAACACGCCGAGGGCGGCCAGATCGGTCTCGGCGTGCGCCCCGTGGGCGAGCGGGTCGATGAGGACGCCCACGATGTCGCCGTGCCGCGGGCCCGGGCCGGCGGCGCCGCCCGCGGCCGGCCCCAGGCCTGCCCGCCCCGGCGCCCAGGCGAGGGTCTGCCCGCGGGGCGTCCACAGGACATTGCCGGTCCACAGGTCCCCGTGGGTGCGGGCGACCGCTACCCGGTCGCCGCGCTCGCGGGCCGCCCGGGTCACGAGCTCAGGCTGGGCGGCGTCGAAGTCGCCGTCGCGCAGTCGCTCGCAGACCCGCTCGAGGACGGCGACGCCGCCGGCGGTCAGCGCTCCGCTGTCGCGGCAGGGCCGCAGATAGGGGGCGAGGCGGTCGTCGGCGAAGAACTCGCCCCACCGGCGCGGCGACGCACCCTCCGGCTCGGGCTCGCAGGGCCGGATCCGCACGTCCGAGCGGCCCATCCGGGTGCGGCCGTCCCAGCCGGGCGGGGCGACGCCGAAGGCCGGGGCGCCGGCGGCGTGCGTGACGGCGAGGGCGCGTCCGAAGGCCTCCGCGGCGGCGGCGCTCACCCGCGTCGGGGCGAGGCGGGGCTCCTCGATCCAGCCCTCGCCGATCGTCGCCGGGACGACGTGGGCGCCGCCGTCGGGCATCGCCTCGGCCAGCCAGGCCAGGCCCTGCGCCTCGAGCCGGGTCGCGCCGGGGCAATCGTCCTGCTTGCGGATCGTCTGACTGCTCATGACAGCATCTTTCCACGGGCGGTGGAGGGGCGGGATCCTCGGTTCCTGCGGCGACCCGGCTCATCACCTCGGTCCGCCCTGGCCGCGGAGATGTTCTCAGGGTCGGGTCAGTGACAATTATCCCAATCCCTGACCGGATACGCGGATCGATTTCTGAAAACGTTCGTGAGGTTCCCGTAGGGATGAGCCGAAGAAGGTACGGTCTGCCCTGCCCGTTCTGGGGGTGGACCGAGCGCGGGACTCAGGGTCTGGTGCCCGGGAGGAAGCGACTGGATCCCTTGACAGGCCGATTGAGCAGGATACCTTGGACATGCGGCGATCTATTGAGCATGGAGAGGTTGTCGCATGGGCGGATGCCACACGGTTGTGGACGTGGGGGTGCCGCATGGCCTCCGTTTCGACGGTCGATTCGGGGTGCTGAACATCAGGAAAGGATGATGAAGATGAATGAGCCCAAGTTGTTCAAGAGTGATTTGGCCGTGTGCGCCATCGAAATCGAGATCGCAGTGGCCGCCTATGAGGCGGGTGGTGTCGAGGCGCTGCCTGCCCTGTGTGGCTGGTGGGCTGTCGGCCTCGGCTGAGACTCGATGATGGATGACACTCGCTACGCGAGGATTCCGGCTGCCGCTTGGATAAAGCGGCAGCCGGATGTCTCCTTGTTGGCGGTACCCGACAAGGGAGGATATGTTTATGCAGGGATGAATGATGAGGCGTGGGAGATAATTAGTCGCTGTGATGGCTCAAGAACGGTCCGTGACATAATAGATGAACTTCTGCAGGTCTACCATGATGATCCGAACAGGGTTGGCGGGTTCGTTCGGTCTTTCATCGACAGGTTGATGAGTATCGGTGCGCTTGATTTGCTGGTTGAGCCGGAGTATGCCATGCCTCGGGTCTTGGGGTCTCGTGAAATGATGACTCCAGAATATGCGATTCTGGAGCTCACATATCGTTGCCCGCTGAGTTGCCGACATTGCTTCCTCTCTGCGGGTCACGGTTCTTCCATGAAGTCAGAGGAGTTGTTCGTGCTGGCCGCTGATCTGGTTGACCGGGTAGGGATACGAGGTGTTCAGTTGACCGGTGGAGAACCGTTTGTTCACCCTGACGTTCTTGAGCTTGTCGAGTTCTTCGTTGAAAACCGTGTTGCCGTGACCATCACTACGAGTGGAATGATTGATACAGAAGCCACGCGGAAATGCATAAGAAGGATCGGTGGGGCGAAGGGCTCGCTGCAGGTGAGTGTTGATGGGCTGAGGGAGAGCCACAATCGGATCAGAGGGAACGGGAATTCATTTTCCAAAGCGGTTTCTACAATTTCTTATTCGGTGGCTCAGAAAGTCCCCGTGGCGGTTGCCGTTTCTTTGCTGGATCAGTCTGAACAGGAGATAAAGGATCTCGCGATTGTCATGCGTGAGATCGGAGTGCACCGATTCAGGCTCGGAGCGGTGTCCATGCAAGGCCGCGCTCTTTCCATCAGTAATGAGGGTAGGTGGGACTTCAATGCCGTGCACTGCCTCATTGCTGAGCTGAAGAAGGAGCTGCAGACTGATCACTTCCGAATCGGAAACTTGGAGGAGCAGTTTTCCGGTGGTGTCGATGGTCCTACTTGTGGGGCTGGAACAAAGATTATTTGTATCAACCCAGATCTTGATGTGAAACCTTGCCCCATGTTGCAGCGTTTCATCGGGAACTTGCGGATGCAGAGCTGGAAGGAAATCCTGCTGGAGGGTAACCGGATTTTCCGTGGAACTGAACCGCCGAACTCTGTCGAATGCTCGGAGTGCACGTTCAAGGATCGCTGCTCAGGATGCTATGCCGAAGGACTCGTCAATTCGGCACGAGTTTCACATTGCCCCTGGCTCTCTGAAAGGCCAGAGCTCACCCTTTGGAGCAAAAATGCCAGTCATCACGGTCAATGACCTCACCTTTTCTTACTCCAGGAAGGCAGCGAATGTGTTCAATAATTTTTCTTGGACGGTGAACAAGGGGGAGTGCGTCGGGGTATTGGGACACAACGGAGCTGGGAAGACAACATTGTTGAAACTTCTTTATGGAGTGTTGAAACCTTCGCGTGGAGGAGTCCGGATCAATGTTCGTGACATTGCCTCCTATCGAGAGATTTTTTTGCTGTCCGATAAATTTGGCTTAGACAGGCAAGCATCTCTTCACGAGAATCTCGAGTTCAGGAAGAGGTTGTTCAAAATTGACGGTTTTGACGATCGGAAAAATTATTGGATGAACCGTCTGAATTTTATTGAGCATGCGAGCAAACGAATCTTCGCTTTGTCTGCAGGGCTTGAGATGCGGGCACAGCTGGTTGCCGGATTATGTCTGGAACCTCGCCTGATCCTTCTCGATGAACCGACCAATTCGATAGACCCGGCTACCAGAGAGGCTGTGATCTCCCTGTTGAATGAAATGCAGACCGAAGGAAGAACATGCCTTTTTGTCACACATGATTTAGAATTCGCTCGAAGAGTGGCATCGCGCGTGGTGACGTTGCAGAACGGTGACATTGTGGATGACGATCTTGTTCGTGGCCCGGTTTCCCTTGAAGAATTCACAGGACGTTACCTGCACATGACAGAAGGTACAGGTTCTCAGGATCCATCATGATTAAGGCTTACTGGTATCGCGACATTCATACCATCGTCAACAGTCCTAGAAGAGTTTTCTGGAACCTGATTGGGATAGCAGTCCTCATCTTGCTCATGCGGATCTCTGAGTCTGGCTCGAGCTCTATGATCTTTGGCTCGGACTTTGTACGTCTTGTTCTTCTCAGCCTGATCGGAATCATATCCTTCATGGATGTGTACTCTGATTCAATCGCGAAGGACAAGCGAAGCGGTGTCCTTGCTTACACGATCTTGAGCGGAGGAAGTCCTGCTCTGTACTCATTGACTAAAATCGTTGTACCTTTGATCGTCTCCGTGATTTGTACCACGATAGGAACCCTCGGTTATATCTTTTTCGTCTCAAGAATTCCCGTTGAGCTTCAACTCTTTCTCAGGGTGTTCTTGTTCGTGATACTGGCGGTCGCAGTATCAATGGCCTTGGTGTTTCTGCTCAATGCGAGTTCTGATGCCGACATCCAGGCCAGCCCACTGGGCATGTTGCTTCCCATGGGGGTCAACCTACCGATCATATATTTTGTGAGCCCCTTCCAGTGGTTCGGTCGTTACTGCCTGGTTTCGGCTGCGGTTGCTCTGATTCTGTGGAGTGTCGGCATTCTAGTCCTCCGGGGGAGATTCAGCAACAATCTTTCTGACAAGTTTTCATGAGGGGGCAAGGTGATCACCCGAGAGATCCGCGAAGATTCCATCGTGTTTGTGCGCGGGAATGTCTCATGCTGGCGGAATGCGATCAGTGGATCGTACTCGTGGAGGAATCTCCGTGGAAGAGTTCAGATTAATCCGGCCGGTGAAATATTAGAGAAAGACTGTCTATTGCGATTGGATCGCGTGAATCGTGAGGCGTTCTCTGACTTGTGCATGAAATTTCAGAATCGCCTATCCAGATTTGGTGATTTTAAACTGAGTATAGTTGTGAAAGATCGTATGGAACGGATTTTTTGGGAAAATGGCAAGGATGAGAGGAGCTGTAATTCAATAAAAATTTCTTTAACCTCGCGGTTGTGGGGTTCATACTTGGCTGAAGCGCCGATCATCTTGAACTTGTGGGACTCTCTGCATCGAATGTTCGAGAGGCTGTACTCGTATGTGGAAGAAAGCGCTTGCTTGCCTGTGCTGACGGGATCGCGATGCACATGTTCTCACTTGAGAGGGGTTTTGCTTCCTCCTCGGTCTGCGGGTTTCTTCTTTCATGAAACGCTTGGCCATATGCTTGAAGCTGATGTCCGCGGCCTCTATCCTGGAGAAAATTTGATTGGCATGGATGAGCGCATAAACGTGATTGATGACGTCCGTGGCAATGAACACCTTATCGGTCTTGCTGAAGTCGACGATTTGGCTTGTACGATGTCTCCGGTCTCCTTGGTCGAACAAGGTCATGTTCGGCGGCTTATATCAATAGAGTACACGATGAGCGAGAATTCTTCGTCAGATGGTTTTGCTAGAGCTTCAACTTGTTTTGAAAAGCCTGTTCCCAGGATGAGGGTGACTCAGGTCCTTCCGGTTTCGCCTTCTGATTCTGATACTCTCGATCTGGATGGCCATTGGTTTTCATTGGAGCATGCACTTCAAGGAAGTGTGACACCCGGAACGGGTGAATTCAAGATCATTGGTTCTGGATTTCATATGATGAATGGGGAGCGAATCGGCTTCAATGGGTCCATCATGATTACAGGGAGACTTGAGAATATCTTGAGAAAGCTTGTTCATATTGGTTCTGAAAGTTCGGTTTACGCAGCAGACTGCGGCAAGATGGGGCAGGCTGTTCGTGTCGGCTACGGGGCTCCTATGACGGCTCTCTCAGGAAGCACTCTCAAGTTGGCTGAACCGGGGGCAGAGAACTGATGAGTCATCGATTTGAGACACCTCGTTCCAAGAACCGATACCGGACCATCTCGGTCATCAATGAAATTAGTAAAACTACGCTCTATATGACGGACGACGTCAGGATCGATTCCCTCGAGGGATGCTACAAAAACCATGCAGACTATTTCAATGATTTCGTGTCGTTGAATTTTTGGGATGATTTGGAACCGCATGCAATTGAGGTGAACAGGGCGGTACCCAGTAGCCCGAAAGGGCTTGTCGTGTGGCCTCTTCCCAGTGCGAAAGAAAGTGAATGCGCCAAGATTTCTAATCAGATTATAAAATTTTCCAACGATATTCGCAAGGGGCTTTCGAGAAAACTTGACGATGAGGTGAACATCTCCATCTCAATTGAGCGCAGAAGAACAAAAGCTGAAGTGGTGTCGTTCAGGTTTGGAACATCTGCTACTAGATATCGAGTCCAGGCGAATTGCTGTTTCGTTGACGTTTCCGCCTTTGATCTGGCAAGACGTTCGTTTGCTCGACTGGGCGGAGTTCGCTCTCCGAGGAATTTTGTTGATGCTTTAGCTCGAATTTTGGATCAAGATGCCGAGTCATTGGTTCTGTCTGGGTTGGAGGGGTCCTTTGTGTGGGACGCCGGGGCATGGGCCACGATTGAGCGCGAATTTTGTCGGGCGCTTTGTCGGGACAGATTGATCGAAGGTAATTTTTTCGGTGCTTCAGAGATTGGGAAACGGAAGTTCTCACGCGGCGTGGACTTGATTCCAAAACAGAAATTCCTCGGAAGGGTGGATGACCAGGCTCTGCAGATCTCTGCTCGCTGTTGCCCAGTGCTTGATGGGGTTTACGAGGGGGCGCTGTTGTCTGTCGCTGAAGGCCTGCGCATGGGGATTGACTCGATTCCCGGCGGTCGTCTTGATTCAATGGGAAAGATATACTATCCGGATTCATGCTTCCGATTCAGGGTTCCAGCCCACACCGACTGGGTCCCTGGCCGACGTACGATCAAACGTTGTAAGGTCTGTATGGTTGATTGCGTCAGTCTGACTGGAGATCTGATTATCGATTGGGATGATGGCTTCCGTGTCCATACGGTGAAAGTGCGTGTCGACCTCCCACGACTCGTGTCGATGAGCAATTGTGTACAACGTGGCGCCATCATGACCCATGATATTGAGTGTGTGATGTCGGAAGTGAGGTGAAGCTCGTCCGATTCTTCAGTGCACGGGGCTGCTGCTTCTGGTTCGTGTTCATGGGTGCGGTTGTGGAGGCCGGGCCCTTGGATTGTGCAGGGGTGTCCGTTGTGGTTGCGGTTCGGGGATGAGATTCGAGCCTCGCGGGGGATTGCGCAGTAGGATCAGGGCCGGTCGGGGACGCACCCGCTTCGTGGGCGATGGTCGCGTGCTGTGGCCGGTCGCGCATGCCCAATGTGGTGAGCAGGCGCGCGATGCGGCTCTTCAGCGTGCCGTGCAGGATGACCGGCTCGCGCTCGGTCCCGGCGTCGTTCGGACCCGACCCGACGAGTCCGAGCACCTCGCGTTCGCGGGTCGTGATCCGCGGTGGTTCTCGCATCGGACCTGAGTTGGGCCTTTTTTGTGACCCAGGATCTTGTCGATGAGGGTTGCGGTGGCGGGTCGATCCATCCTCCCATGGCGCGGGCAGGGCCAGACGAACAGCTGCGGGGACGCCCCCGGCATGTCCGCCGGTCCGCGTCTGGTGTGGGATCATGGGCGGCAACCCCCCACCCGGCAGGAGAAACGCATGACGACACCCCAGCAGCCGACTCCCCAGGAACGCTTCGAACGCGCCGTCGAGGGCATGCGCCGGTTCCCACCGACCGGCGCCGTCACCTTCCGCGGCATCACGAGCCCGCAGGGCACCGCGGCCGGTGTCGTGGTGCCTCAGGGCATCACCGCCACCAGCAGAGACCTGGTCGTCGCCACTGCCGGGCTGACCAGTCCGGGCATCGCCGTCGTCTTCGCTCACACCGGACGGGACTTGGCGCCGGTGTCCGCGGTCCAAGAGGCCCAAGAGGTGGCCCTGCTGCCCGGTACGGTGCTGGCCGTCGGCCGGTTCATCCAGGTCGCCGGGATCGCCGTCGAGATCATCGAGGAACTCACCCGCACCGGCGACGAGCAGTGGGCCACCAGCCTCACCAACGATGCCATCGCGAAACTCGGAGCCACCGTGGCCACCACCCTCGCCAATGCGCAGGGCGTCCCGTGCCCCGTCGATGTCGGCTACTGCAGGCGGTTCGCCGCACCGCTCGCCTGAGGCTCTGAGGCCCTGAGGCTTGTTCAGGGCTCCGTGCAGAAGCGCAGTCACTCGTCGGCCGGGCGGCAGGGGCTGTGAACGGACTTCACCGGCAGGTGATGATCCGCCCGGAACTCGGTTTCCTCGCCGTCCGTGAAGGGCTGTGCAGAGCAGTTGTCGAAGGCGGCACCGTTAGCGGTCGGCACGCCGATCCGGCTGCCCATGCTTCGATCCGTGATTCCACTTCCTTCACGACGTTCGGGATGATCCATGCCGGGGCGCAGGACATCATACCGACCACAGCTGGCCCAGCCACCGACACTCCTTGGCCGGCGACACTGGAGTGAAGTGGGTTTCTCGGACAGCGGTGAACGTCTGGTTCAGGCTGTCTGATTGTGGCGTCTGGGTTCGGTGTCGATTTCGTTTGGTGTGCGGTAGTCGATCGCCGAGCGGGGGAGGGTTATTCAAGACCCTGATTTGGAGTGCTTGGTGTTTTTCGGACAGTGGGTGAAATGATCGTGAGGTAGAATTATGGCCGTCATGAAACGAAACCGTATTTTTCGTGGATTTCCTGTGCTGTTTCGG
>ERZ773060.136-NODE-136-length-33993-cov-5.2819_pt1 | contig 33993 bp, 32 predicted proteins | sample MGYA00580628_ERZ773060 | MGnify/ENA primary metagenome ERZ773060 (study PRJEB29015, sample SAMEA2738019) | human oral metagenome | biome: human oral; feature: human-associated habitat; material: dental | place: China | collected 2045 ... | reverse complement strand
TGCCGCCAGCCAATGGGCATTCAACCACCCTGACCTCAAAGGCTGGATTAAAGAGAACCTCTGACGCTATCCCCGCTCAATCATTGACAAAATTCGGTGCGCCGGTAGAATCCGCGCCCCTGTGGTTCGCAGACCTCCCACAATAAAAAACCAGGAAAACTTATGTCAAAACACGAAAAGCCCGCAGGCATTTCCCTGCTGGGCAATCAGCAGGCCGCTGTGCCGCACACTTATACGCCCGACATTCTCGAAGCGTTTCCCAACAAACACCCCGGCAACGATTACCTTGTCAATCTCGTTTGCCCCGAATTTACCAGCATTTGTCCGATTACTGGACAGCCGGATTTTGCCACCATCCGCATTGCCTACATTCCCGATGAAAGGCTGGTTGAAAGCAAATCGCTCAAGCTCTATCTGTTCAGCTTCCGCAATCACGGCGACTTTCATGAAGATTGCGTCAATATCATCATGAAAGATTTAATCCGCCTGATGCAGCCTAAATATATTGAAGTCTTCGGCGAATTTACCCCGCGCGGCGGTATCGCCATTCATCCGCTCGCCGTTTACGGTCGCCCCGACACCGCCTATGAAACGCGCGCGAGCGAACGTCTTTACCGGCATTAAGGGGAATTTCATGCAGGCATTTCATTTTACCGACGCCGAACGGCGCAAGGCGCTCGTCTGGCTCGCCTTTTGGCATACCATCGTTATTGCTGCCAGTAATATTCTGGTACAGATCCCTTTCCAGATTGGCGAGCTGCATACCACTTGGGGCGCGTTTTCTTTCCCCTTTATTTTCCTGACGACGGACCTGACGGTGCGCATTTTTGGCGCACCGCTGGCACGCAAGATTATTTTCTGCGTGATGATTCCGGCATTGCTGATTTCTTATCTGATTTCGGTGATGTTCCAGGATGGGCATTTCATCGGCTTTGACGGCGTTTGGCCGATTAATGTATTCGTCGCGCGTATCGCGCTGGCGAGTTTTACCGGTTATCTGGTCGGACAGATTCTCGATATTACCGTCTTCAATTATTTGCGGCAAAATGCGCAGTGGTGGGTCGCGCCAAGTGCTTCCACTATTCTCGGCAATATTATCGACACCGTCCTCTTTTTCTCGATTGCATTCTATAAAAGCCCCGATGCCTTTATGGCAGAACATTGGCAGCAATTGGCGATGACGGATTATGCGTGGAAGATTACCGCCAGCGGCCTCTTTTTCCTGCCCGCCTATGGTGTGCTGTTGCGCTATTTGACCAACCGCCTCACCACCGTGCGCGGCGATGGCGATGATTCGCCCACGCCCACCGCTTCGTAATTCATAAAAAAGCCACCGTAACGGTGGCTTTTTCTTGCACGCATGGTTCAAAAACAGATAAAGCGGTAACGCGGCGAAATTGTTTCCTTGCCATATGAGAGATAGCCCCAAAGTTCGCCCTGGCGAAAAGGAATGTAATTGTCCATCATCGCGGGCAAGGCAATTTCATCATAGCGGGGCGAAAATATTACCGAGCCACAAGCGCCAATCAATCCTTCTTTGTCATGACGACGGACGACCGTATAGTCTCCATTAAACGGGCTTGCCGCATCATATTTCAATGGTACGGCATATTTTCCCTGACGATCAATAAATCCGTATTTGTCCGCTTTTTTGACGCGCGCCAGCATACCATCATCGTAATACCGTGTCGTTCTGTAAGGCGGGAAGTCATCGGCAAAATCATATTCCAAGGGGGTAATCGCTTCGCCACGGCTATTGATAAACCCGTATTTTCCGTCCTTTTTCACTCTAGCCTGACCGCCCATGAAAGCGTATGCTTCGTCATATTGCAGCGGAATTTTTCTTTTGCCATTTTTGTCTATATAGCCGAATTGACCGTTTTGGCGTACTACCGCCAATTCGATGTTCTGATAATATCTGGCAGGGTCGTACAGTGAGTCCGAAATAATTTCCCCATGCCGGTTGATATAGGCATAGCGATATTCCCAAACTGTACTCTGCTGTTTGATTTCCGCATAGCCATTCACAAACGGCTGCGCCTCGCGGAATTGCGGCTTGATCACTTCGCGTCCTTCGGCATCAACATAGCCAATCAGCCCGTCTTTCATTACCCGCGCCATGCCGTCGTAAAACACACCCGCCTTGTCGTAACGCGGCGGCACGACGGGGTTGCCATCGCTATCGATATAGCCCCACAAGTTGCCGCGCCGTACCGGTATCAGGGTGCTGCCGGGGCTGTTGAAAAAGGTAATTTCGTCGTAGAACGGCAGCGGCAGGGCGTCGCCGCGTTCGTTGTAGATGGCATAGCGCGCCTTGCCGCTGCCATTGAGGTAGCGCGGCTGGCGGCGCAGCAGCCCGTTCACCAGTTTGCCGGCGTCCAGTTTGTGCGCACTGCGCACGACGAAGCGGTGCGTGTTGAGCCAGACTGCCTCGTCGCCGTCATGAATGCCGAAATGCGCGCGTTCTTCAGATGAAAGCAGGCGCATCGCCTGTCGCAGTTGCGCTTTTTCCTGCGGCGTGAGCGGCAGGCGTTTGTACACCAGCAGGCCATCGCCCGCCGCTTCGGCGCTGTCGTCAATGATGGCTTGCGGACAACCGGGCGGGATGTCGATGTATTGCGGCGCCTCGGCGCAAGCGGTAGCGGCGGTGAGGACGAGAGACAAGGCGGTGTGTTTCATGGCTTTCCCTGGCGGTGAATGGATGGGCAAACAGTAGCATGAAGCGGCGCGGCAGGCACCTTTATAACCACCCACCGGAAGCCTCATACGGTGTTGCGCCGCCTGACCGGGCACCCTAAAAAATGGCAAAGCCATTTTGTTAGGGAAACCCGCGCCGTACTAGATGTACTGTCTTCGGTAGCGCGCCTTGTCTAAAATTTTCGGTGGATGGCTATATACATACAGGGTAGCGGGAAAGGTGTATGTATATTGCGGGCGTTTCCCGCCGCCACTCTTGCATGGGAGGTATATACTGCCGCTGCGGTTCGCATTTGCGTACCGCTCCACTTTCACCAGGAGAACATCATGTCAGACATTCGCCAACTGCTTGGTAATGAAGCAGAATCCCTGCTCAACCACCACTGCACCACCATCCCGAAGGAAACGCTGTACTTGCCCGGCAGCGATTATATTGACCGCGTCTTTGCGCAGAATGACCGCTCGCCGGTGGTGCTGCGCTCGTACCAGCAGATTCTGAATCATGGCCGTCTCGCAGGTACCGGCTATATTTCCATCCTGCCGGTCGATCAGGGGGTTGAGCACTCCGCCGGGGCGTCGTTTGCCGTCAATCCGCAGTATTTTGACCCGGAGAACATCGTGCGGCTGGCCATTGAGGGCGGTTGCAACGCGGTCGCTTCCACCTACGGCGTCCTCGCCAGTGTCGCCCGCAAATACGCGCACAAAATCCCGTTTTTGGTGAAGATTAACCACAACGAAACGCTCTCTCTGCCGCCGCTGCACGACCAGACACCGTTTGCTACCGTTGAGCAGGCATTTGACCTCGGCGCGATGGCGGTCGGTGCCACCATCTACTTTGGCGCGCCGGAATGCCGCCGCCAGATTCAGGAAGTCTCCGCCGCCTTTGCCCGCGCGCACGAACTCGGTATGCTCACCGTACTCTGGGCGTACACCCGCAATCCCGCCTTCAAGCACGATGGTGTGGATTACCACAGTTCCGCCGACCTCACCGGCCAGGCGAATCACCTCGCCGTGACCATCGGCGCCGACATCGTCAAACAGAAACAGGCGGTGAACAACGACGGCTACCGCAAAATCGGCTTCGGCAACACCGACGACCTCGTTTACAGCAAACTCACCAGCGACCACCCGATTGACCTCTGCCGCTACCAGCTCGCCAACTGCTACATGGGGCGCATCGGCCTCATCAACTCCGGTGGCGCGGCGGGCGGCGCCAGCGACAAGGCCGAATCGGTACGCACTGCCGTCATCAACAAACGCGCGGGCGGCATGGGGCTGATTCTGGGGCGCAAATGCTTCAAAAAACCTTTCGCCGAAGGCGTCGAACTGCTGCACGCGGTGCAGGACGTTTATCTCGACAAGGGCGTGACCATCGCCTGATTCATGGAATCGGGGACGGTTCATTTTTGGCCGGGCATGATGCCCGGCTTTTTATAGCCATCCACCGAAAGTTTCAGACAAGGCGCGTCGCCGAAGACAGTACGCGGTTGTACGGCGAGGCGACGCAACACAGTATGAGGCTTTCGGTGGATGGCTATATTGCGCCTGGCGGGGTGAAGCGCGGTGTTTTCGGCATCCGTTCGGCGATGCGGGCGCGGTTTGTCGCAAGCGCGATGGCGGTCGGCTGGTAATCCTGCCACAGCGCCGGGTCGGTGGGCAGGTCTTGCGGCCAGATGTTTTGCACGTTGAAGCCGCGGGCGCGGCATTCTTCGTGCAGCATCTGATAGCGGCGCTGGAGGAAGGCGAGTTTGTCGAAAAAGAAACGGACGTGCCCTTCGCCCAGTTTGTAATCGGCGGGCTGGCCGCGCAGATGGTAGCGACCACGGGCGACCGCGTTGGGGATGCGCGTCAGCTCGCGGTGTTCGGCGAGCAGGTGCTGGTCGCAGAGCTCCTGCGGCGGGACGAGGTTGATGCGGGTCATGGCGTGGCTTTAGAGCAACGGCTGGCAGTGCGCGCGCAGGGTGTGCGGGGTGACGAAGGTCAGCGGGTACATCGCGCCCAGCGCTTTGGCTTGCGCGGTGTCGAGGTCGGTGGCGAGGATGAGGTAATGGCTCGCGGGCAGGCCGAGGCGTTTGCACAGGGTGAGGTGTTTGTCGAGCGCGCCCCGGTATTCGCCGCTTTTGCATTCGATGACGAGCGGGGTTTTATCAAGTGGCAGGTACATCACGTCCAGTTCGTGTTTTTCGTCTGCGCCCGTGGTGATGGTTATGTTGCGCGCGCAGGAGAAGCGGTAGTCCGCGCCACGTTTTGCCGCAAGCTGTAGCAGCTCGCCGAGGGCAAACCATTCGAGCCAGCCGCCGCCGAAGAATTGGCGCACGGGTTGTGCTTGCTGGAGCTGGATGTGCAGGCTTTTGTCGCCTTTGTGGTAGTGGCAGCGGGCGAGCAGGGTGTTTTGGTAAAGCGTGCGGCAAAGGTTTTGCAGGCGCTGCGCGTCGGCGGGCGGGTATTTTTTCAGGTCGTGTTTGATGCCGTGGTGGCGGTGGCGGTAGGCCCAGTTCATTTGGCCGAGCAGTTCTTTGAGCAGCGGGTAATGTTTGCCGAGCAGGGCGGCGGCTTCGTCATAGTAGCCGCGCATATCCACCGCCGCGTGGTTGAACTGCGGGCTGATGTTTTTGGCGGCGAGCCAGTCGGCCAACGGCTGGTGTTGTTCTACGCTGGCGAGGCGGTTGCTTTCGCTCCAGTCCGTGCCGTGCAGCGGGTTTTGCGGGGGTGCTTTTTGGGGTTTCGCCGGCTTGTCGTCTGGTGATTTGGCGGCAGGTGGCGGTTGGCGGCGTTCTGGCTGTTTTGTGGTGGGTGCAGTGGTCTCGGCGGGGGTATCGTCGGCGACTTCAATGCCAAAGTGTTCGCATAGTGGCCGCAAGCCGCCGTGAAAGCCCTGGGCAACGAAGCGGAATTTCCAGATGCCGTCGCGGCGGTAGCAGACGCCGAGGATGAGTGCGGTTTCGCGACGCTCGTCCAGCGCGACCGGGCAATGCAGGACGCGGTCGCCGTCGTCAACGTAGAGTGCCAGTTGGCGGTATTGCGCCAGCGGCAGGTTGGCGGTGCAGGCGATGGTGATGTATTGGATGTCTTCCGGTTGGCGCGCGAGGTCAAGGCGGTAGCGGTGTGCGCCGAGGTAGTGAACGCTGCCGTCGTCGCTCGTCGGCTGGTTGTAAAAAATCATGTCGCCGTCGCCGCGCACTTTGCCGTTGGCGGCAAGCCGCCAGACGGCGCTGTCAGTGTCGATGCCGCTGTCAATCCGCAGGGTGATGCTGCTGGCGGCAAGGGCGGTGTTGGCACCGGGGACGAGGGGCTGCGCGCTCATTTGCGCCCCGCCGTCCAGCGGAAGCCCCAGCCGAAGGCCTGATCCATCTCGCGGTGGCTGGGGAAGTAGCGGTTGATGCGCTCCACGCGGATGCTGCCGCCGTCGTTGATGAGGCGGGCGATGGCACACATTCCGTGGCGCGGGTTGCCTTCGGTCAGGCGCGTTTCGATTTGTTGTCCCTGGACGTGCAGGGTGACGACGCCGTCGGTGGCTTCCCAGTTCGGCACGCCGTCGTAGATGAAGGCGAAGACGAGGATTTCGGCGATGTCCGGCCAGCGCGAACCGTTGACGTCCAGCCATTCGCCTTCGCTGACCGCGCCGGTGCGGTCGTCGCCGCGCAGATGGACGAACGGCGCGCGTTGCAGGTCGCCGAAGCGGTTGCCCAGCGCTTGCACGCAGTCGCGGTCGCCATTTTGCAGGCGGACGAAGGCGCCGAGGTCGAGGTCAACTCCCTTGTTTTTGTTGAAAAGTCCGCCGAACAGGCCGCCTTTTTGCGGCGCGCTGTTCTGGTTCCAGTTGAGGTTGATGCGAATCGCGCCGTAATCCGCCTGTTTGGCGAGGCTGACACCGGGGTTGCGCTTGTCGAGGGTGATTTTGCTGAGATTGACGCCGCCGCTGGCCGGGGCAGGTTTGGGCGCGGGCGGCGGGGCGTCGTCGGCGATGTCCACGCCAAAGTGTTCGGAGAGTGGTTTCAGGCCGCCGTTGTAGCCCTGCGCGACGAAGCGGAATTTCCACGCGCCATTGCGGCGGTAGCATTCGCCGAGGATGAGCGCGGTTTCGCTGCGGCCGCCGAGGTCCAGCGGGCAGGTGATGAGTGTTTGCCCACCGGCGGCGACGCGCAGGCTGACGCTGCCGAGGCGTGCGGTCGGTTGGCCCGCGGAATAGGCAATGGCGATGCGTTCAATGGCGGCAGGCTGGCGCGCGAGGTCAATGGCGAAGGTGCTGCTGCGGTCGTTGCCGCTGCGGCGCACGCTGCCGTCGTCGCTTTGTTGTTGGCCGTAGAAAATCATGTCGCCATCGCCGCGCACTTTGCCATTGGCGGCGAGGCGGTAGGCAGCGACGTCAATATCCGCGCCGCTGTTGATATGGATGGAAATGTCATTGGCGTCAAGCGGTGCATTGCCGCCGGGAGTGAGCGTTTGTGTCATGGTTTTTTCCTGAACGGGAATGGGGAATGATGAATGTGAGCGGTGCAAGTCAGGGGAATGAAGGCACATCCGTGCTGTCAAAAATCAGCGTGCCATTGGGCAGTTGCAAAACGGGAATGCCAATCGCGCCCTGAGCCTTGCGTGATTCAAATTCGCTGCGACTGTCGCGCAGCGCCAGAAAGCGCTTCAGATTCTTCATGCTGGCGGTAATGTTCACCGCTTCGTAATCCATATTGCGTGCGGCGAGTGCGGCAACAAATGGCGGCGTATCCGGGCAAAGGTCACTGAAATAAAGAACGGGCTGGTTCATGGGAATATTCTCCGGGTGAAGGGTTAAAAACGTGCGGCATCAACGCGCTTTCGCAGCTCGGCAACAAGATTCCGGTATTGCCGCATATCGGCGAAGCCGTTGGAGCTGATAATATAAGTTTTTTCCGTAAGATAGCGCTTTCCTGCATCATGCGCCGTGATAAAAATGCCGGGCGTTCCATGTCTCTCGCAATATTGCTCTGTGATGTGGGCAATTTCGCCGTAATCAACGGTAAAACGGCGCCGAAAACTCAAGTAATAGCTCGCCGGAATGATGATTGCTTTATCCATCAGGGTAATGATTCTGCCGCCACGACAATAATTGAAAAGACAAATGGATAAAGTTGCCGTGCCGCCAATGGCAACCGCCCACAACGCATAGTCTGACCAATTATAAAAACCACTGCGCTTGAAAAGTAGCACGTACCATAAAAACAGACAGAAAATCTCGCCAAACACAACGTCCTGCAATTTATTTTTTGCCGGGCGGTAGCGAAACTGGATGGTCGGTAATGGCATGGTTTTCGGGAAAGCGGCAAGGATTTAGTGTGCCTCGTCAGGCATTTGCGGCGCGGCAAAATCCGCCTCGTCGTCCATCTGCTCCAGCGCCTGCATGATGTCGCGGCAGAGCTGTTCGGTATGCAACCCGGTTTCCGCCGAAATGCGGTACACCGGCCCCTGCCAGCCGAGGGCGGCGACGATTTCCCGCGCGCGTGCCTCACCTTCTTCCGGGGTGAGCGTGTCCATCTTGTTCAGCACCAACCAGCGCGGCTTGTCGGCGAAAACGGCGTCGTATTTCTCCAGCTCGGCGCTGACCTGCTCGAAATCGCGCACCGGGTCTTGCGAGTCGCTCATCGGCGAACAGTCCAGCATATGCAGCAGCAGGCGGGTGCGCGCCAGATGGCGCAGGAATTGATGCCCCAGCCCCGCGCCCTCCGCCGCGCCTTCAATCAGACCGGGGATGTCTGCCATGACGAAACTTTGCAGCATACCGACGCGCACCACGCCGAGATTGGGGTGCAGCGTGGTGAAAGGGTAATCGGCGATTTTCGGGCGGGCGGCGGAAACACGGCTGATGAGCGTCGATTTGCCCGCGTTCGGCATGCCGAGCAGGCCGACATCGGCGAGCAGTTTCAGCTCAAGACGCAGATAGCGTTCCTCGCCTTCCGTGCCGGGTTTGCATTGGCGCGGCGCGCGGTTGGTCGAGCTTTTGTAGCGGGTGTTGCCGAGGCCGTGAAAGCCGCCCTGTGCCACCAGCAACCGTTGCCCGTCGGCGGTGAGGTCGCCGATGAGTTCATCGGTGTCATCGACAAAAACCTGCGTGCCAACCGGTACCGGCACGAGCAAGTCTTCACCGCTGCTGCCGCGCTTGTTGCGCCCTTCGCCCGGCCTGCCGTTCGCCGCCTGAAAACTGCGGTTAAAGCGAAAATCGGCGAGGGTGTTGATGCCTTCCTGCGCGACGAGGTAAACGCTGCCGCCGTCGCCGCCGTCGCCGCCATCCGGCCCGCCAAACGGCACATATTTTTCACGGCGGAAACTGACGATGCCGTTGCCGCCCTTGCCCGCGCGGACGTAAATTTGTGCTTCATCTACGAATTTCATGAGGTTGTTCCTGTAAGTTTTGCCTGTTCCGCATCGGTGCGGCGAGAATGATGCCGTATTGTACGGCCTGTGGTGGTGACAACAAAAAAGCCCTGCACAATGCAGGGCTTTTCGCGTTGCGGCCAGCAATCAGGCTTCCGCAACCACGCTCACATAGCGGCGTTTCTCTGCGCCACGAACGCTGAAAACGACTTTGCCGTCGGCAGTGGCGAATAGGGTGTGGTCACGGCCAACACCGACGTTTTCACCGGCATTGAACGGGGTACCGCGCTGACGCACGAGGATGGAACCGGCGCTGACGACCTGACCGCCGTAGCGTTTGATGCCGAGACGTTTGGACTTGGAATCGCGTCCGTTGCGGCTGGAACCGCCTGCTTTTTTGTGTGCCATGTTTCTGACTCCTTATTTCTGGCCGTCAATCGCGTCAATCACGACTTCGGTGTAGTTTTGACGGTGCCCCATACGTTTCATATGGTGCTTGCGACGGCGGAACTTGATAATCTTGATTTTCTTGTGGCGACCGTGTTCGGCGATGGTCGCGCTGACCGTTTTGCCTTCCAGGTAAGGTGCGCCCACGGCAACGTCGCTTTCGCTGGTTGCAATCAGCAACACTTTGTCAAAAGCGATGCTGTCGCCCGCTTCGCCCGGCAAAGTCTCCACTTTCAGGCGCTGGCCGGGCTTGACTTTGTACTGTTTACCGCCAGTTTCAATAACTGCAAACATATTGTTCTCCAAAAATTTCATGCACAAACAGGAGACCTGTCTGTTTTCAAAGGCGGCGGATTATACTGGCAGACCCGTAATAATTCAATAGTCAAGCGCGTGTAGCATCGCCGTGCAGGTGAATTTTCAGGCGCACTACAAACCGCTTGCACTCGGCAAAAAAATGCCTATAATGCGCCCCCACTTCAGGCGCGTAGCTCAGTTGGTTAGAGCACCACCTTGACATGGTGGGGGTCGTTGGTTCGAGTCCAATCGTGCCTACCAGTATTCTTCTTTATTAAGCCCTGCTTGTTCAGGGCTTTTTTCTTTTTCTGGTGAAGTGCCGGGATGTATGCGACACATAACCAGCAAGAAATAGCGGTACTGTTCATCAACATCATGGCGTCCCAAAATATGCGGTGCCATGATAATGTTGGCTTTTTCGGGTTGCGGGTAAGGTTCATTCCCTGACGGTGGTGTTGGATGATTTTGCTGCTGTCCGTACTGCATGGCGAACTCCTGCACCACAGGATGCCCAAAATTCCTCAGTTTGGGGAGGCTCCGCCATCAAATTGCCTGCTGCAGTTCTGGCATTTATAGCGTTGCTGACCGTTGCGCCGTCCACTCTTTTTGATTGGCCTTGATTGTATAAGGTTCTGACACCACTCAAAGCCTTGTATCATTAAGGCTTGTAGCATTTATTAGACGCTATAGCCCAAATATTCATGATGGAAACCGCTGTGAACGCCTGGCACAATCTCAAACAAATCGCCCGCAACAACAAGGCGCGCCTGATTGGCACATTCACCCTGGTTCTGGCGGAAAACCTGCTGCTTTTGACCTATCCCGTATTCGGCGGCATTGCCATCAATGGCGTGCTGGAAGGCAATCTGGGGAAAGCGCTGAGTTATGCCGCGGTAGTTCTGGTTATCTGGACGGTCGGTTCGGTGCGGCGGGCGGTCGATACCCGTGCCTTTAGCCGCATTTATGCGGAGATGGTGGTGCCGGTCATTCTGCAACAGCGCCGGGATGGCGAGGCGGTTTCCACCATTTCCGCACGCGCGGCGTTGTCGCGCGAGCTGGTCGATTTCTTTGAAATGCATTTGCCAACTTTGGTGACTTCTTTAATTTCCATGGTTGGCGCGGTTTTGATGCTGCTCTTTATCGAATTTTGGACAGGGCTGGCCAGCTTTTTCGTGCTGCTGTTTTTTATGCTGCTGATACCGCGTTATTCGCGCGTCAATGACCGCTTGTATTTCCGTCTCAATAACCGGCTGGAGCGTGATGTGCATATCATCGAACATTCCGGTGACCGCGAGCTGGAGCAGCACCATCAATTGTTGGCGGAAATGCGCATTGCTATATCGAACCGCGAGGCGGTAGGCTATGCGGTGATTGGCATTGCGCTGATGTTCCTGTTTGCCGTCAGCTTTTCCGTGATGACCCTGCGCGGCAACGCCAATGCCGGGCATCTTTATGCGGGGGTCAGTTATCTCTGGTCATTTGCCATCAGTATTGACGATGCACCGCGTCTGTTGGAAGAAATCTCCAAAATCCGCGACATCGGCAAACGGATTCAGGTGGAAAACGCCGATGCCGCATCGTAGTTTCCATGCCGGTCATGGATGACCGGCGCATGACCTTCGCGTTGTGCCGGTGTTATTCGGGCAGGGAGCATTCTTCCTGCACGACAAACTCGCAATCTTTGCCTTGGGCGGCGAGGCATTTCTGCATCGCATCCAGCGGTGCCTGACCCGGTTGCCCGGAAAGGCCGTAAAACAGCATTAAGCCTTCGGTAACATCACCCATCGCCACGCTGACGCATTGGTCGGCATAGTCAAACTCGATTCGGCATGAGTGGCCGCTCTTGCGGTTGCACGTCTGCTGCGCCATCTGTCTGGCGCTTTCCTTTGAATGAATACCGCGGACGGAAGCAAACATGGTTTTGCTGTCCCATAAGTCCTTGGGATTGGCATAAACGGCAACCGCGCCATAGCGACTTTCGCGTATGGGCGGCGGTGGCGGGATGTACATCGGCGCGGGTTCAATGTAGGTGTTGTAGCCGTATCCGTCAGGATTGCGTGGTCCAATGCCGTATGGACCACATTGCCCCGAACCTGCGGGGTCATAACAGGCCCATGCGCCGGTAGCGGCGAACAGGAGAAACAGCGGGGTAGATATTTTTTGCAATGAGGTCATGTTGGTTTCTGTGATATAGGTTGAACGGGGCGGGAAATATAACCGTCCGGCAGGGGAAAAGTGAGCCGAATTAAAGGTCGGCCAGCCTGCGCATTTCATCCGCAAAAAATTACGGCGGCAGGGTTGCATTATAATTTTTACAGAATGCGCTTTTTATATCCCCGCCATTTATTTTTGCCCGGCGAAAAACTGCTCCAGTCCTTTGCGCACCATGCGCCGGATTTCCGCATGATTGTCATGTTTGGCAGCAATGCGCAATAGCGGAATGCCTGCCGAGCGCAATGCCAACGTTTTGGTTTCATCATTGATGCGACTGTAATCCGACAAATAATGGCCGCTGCCATCTATTTCTATCACAACCAGCGGATTGAATTGTGCGTCCGTCACCAGCAAATCCACCCGCTTGCTGTTAATCGCCGCATGAATGCGTCCATTCGGGTGTATGATAATTTCGCCCAGGGAGACTTGTGGCAATACTCGCTCCTTGCGCTGTCGCGCCCGCACTACATCCCATGCGGCGGCATAGGCGGCCTGCTCGTTGGCATTGCAAACCGTTTTTTTCTGGTAGCGGTTTTTTCGGGCAATGCGCAAGTTCTCTTCTGCTTTTTCTTTTTTGAAGTCATGCGGTTTTTGTTCTTGTGCATTTTTATTTTTTTGCGGTCGTCGCAATCGTTGTCTGCCAATACCCGCCAGGCCGAGTAGTAGAAAAATACTCATGCCTATAATAATTATATCCATATTTATTTTCATAGATATTTTTTGTTGTCTATACGTAAATTGGATGTCTTGTTTTGGCGCATCATTGCTATTTGGTGATGCGGCAAAATGGCTCGGTTTGATGAAACTTGGAGATGTTATTCCGGATTGTAAATAGCGCTGAAACCAGTGAAATTATACCCATCTACCGGCATGAATCTGCCACCGTCTTATGCAGCAACAATAACGTGTCATCGCATATTTCCGGGGTAAAAAACCCCGCCGTGGCGGGGGTTGGAAGGGCAGAGCGGTTAGCTGCGCAGCAGTTCGTTGATGCCGGTTTTGCTGCGCGTTTTTTCATCGACCTGTTTGATGATGATGACGCAGTAGAGGCTGTGGCTGCCGTCGGCGGCGGGCAGGTTGCCGGGGACGACCACCGAGCCTGCGGGGACGCGGCCATAGCTGATTTCACCGGTCATGCGGTTGTAGATTTTGGTGGACTGGCCGATGAAGACGCCCATCGAGATGACCGAGCCTTTTTCGACGACGACGCCTTCGACGATTTCGGAGCGCGCGCCGATGAAGCAGTTGTCTTCGATGATGGTCGGGCTGGCTTGCAGCGGTTCCAGTACGCCGCCAATGCCGACGCCGCCAGAGAGGTGGACGTTTTTGCCGATTTGCGCGCAGGAGCCGACCGTGACCCAGGTATCGACCATCGTGCCTTCATCGACGTAGGCGCCGATGTTGACGTAGGACGGCATCAGCACCACGCCACGGCCAAGGTAGCTGCCACGGCGCGCGACGGCGGGCGGGACGACGCGCACGCCTTCTTGCTGGAAGCGGGCGGCGTCGTGGTGGGCGAAGCGGCTTTCGACTTTGTCAAAGTAGCGGGTGTAGCCGTGTTCGACGGGGACGTTGTCGTGGACGCGGAAGGAGAGCAGTACCGCTTTTTTCAGCCATTCGTTGACGTGCCAGCCGCTCCCGGTCGGTTCGGCGACGCGCATGGTGCCGCGCTCCAGCGCGTCCAGCGCTTCGTTGATGGCAGCAAGCAGCGCGGGTTCGGCGTTGGCAGGGGTGATGTCGGCGCGGCGCTCAAAGGCGTTTTCGATGGTTTGTTGCAGGGTCATGGGGTGTTCCTTGTTTGCAGGGTAGGGCGGCGCATTATATATGTGTGCGCGGGTTTGCCGCGATGTCGGGCGGGTTGTATGATTGGCTTTATTTTGTCGGGAGGGGGTTATGTCCAGATTTTTTCAACGCAAGGCGTATAACCGCGAGGACGCCAATTCGTGGGAGCGGCTGTTCGGCAAGTTGTTAACGCCGGTGGAGGCGTTTACCCGCAACAGTTCTGCCAGCGGGATTTTGCTCATTGTCTGTACGCTGGCGGCGCTCGCCATCGCCAATTCGCCGTGGCGCGACGCCTATTTTCATTTGTTGCATCAGCCGGTTGCGGTCAGTTTTGGCGAATGGCGGCTGGAGATGTCGCTGCATCATTGGGTCAATGACGGCCTGATGGCGCTGTTTTTTTATCTGGTCGGGCTGGAAATCAAGCACGAGGTGATGGTCGGCGAGTTGTCGTCGCTCAGTCAGGCGGCGTTGCCGATTATCGCCGCCATCGGCGGCATGATCGCCCCGGCGCTGGTTTATAGCGCGATTAACGCTGGTGGCGCGGGCAGCGCCGGCTGGGGTATTCCGATGGCGACCGATATCGCCTTTGCCATTGCCGTGCTGATTCTGCTCGGCGACCGTATTCCGGCGGGACTGGTGACGATTTTGGTGGCGCTCGCCATCGTCGATGACCTCGGCGCGGTGGTGGTGATTGCGCTTTTTTATACGGAGACGATTCAGGTGGGGCCGCTTCTCGCCGCGCTCGGCTGTTTCGCGCTGCAACTGGCGCTGAACCGCTTTGGCGTGCGCAAGCCCTGGCCGTATTTGACCATCGCGCTGGTGATGTGGACGCTGATGCTGTTTTCCGGCGTGCACGCGACCATCGCCGGAGTGCTGGGCGCGTTGGCCACACCAGTGCGCACCCTGTATAACCCGGAGGAATTCAGCCGCGAAGCGCGCAAGCTCTTGGACAAGTTCGATATTTACCGCCGCCGCGAACATGATTTTCTGGAATCGGAACGACTGGTCGGCGTGCTGCACACGCTGAACTACGGCATCAATCAGGCGCAGGCGCCGCTGCAACGGCTGGAGCACAGCCTGCATGACCCGGTGTATTTCCTCATCATCCCGCTGTTTGCCTTCTTCAATGCGGGCGTGACGATTAACGCCGCGTCCATCGGCAGTCTGGTGTCGCATCCGGTGTCGATTGGCGTCGCCCTGGGGCTGCTGATTGGCAAGTTCGTCGGCGTCTTCGGCGCCGTCTGGCTGAGTGTGCGCCTCGGTATCGGCAAACTGCCCACAGGCGTGAATTTCCGCCACGTTTGCGGCATGGGAATACTCGCCGGCATCGGCTTCACCATGTCCATTTTTATTTCCGAGCTCGCGTTCAAAGGCGAGGATTTATTGCTGAATAATGCTAAAATTGCCATTCTTGCAGCATCAATCATTGCCAGCCTGGCGGGCTACGCTTGGCTGCGCGCGGGCAGTAACGGAGACGAACATTCATGAGCGAGACAGGGCGGAAATATTTCGGCACGGACGGCGTGCGGGGCAAAGTTGGCGTAGCGCCAATGACGCCCGATTTCGTCATGCATCTCGGTTGGGCCATCGGCAAAATGCTGAGCGACAGCGGCTTTGCCGGCGATAAAGTCATCATCGGCAAAGACACGCGCATCTCCGGTTACATGCTGGAAAATGCCATCGCCGCCGGACTTTCCGCCGCGGGCATGGACGCCCACCTGCTCGGCGTCATGCCAACCCCCGGTATCGCGTACTTCACCCGCACCTTCCATGCGGCCGCGGGAATCGTCGTCAGCGCCTCGCATAACGTCTATAGCGACAACGGCATCAAAGTATTCGCGCGCGGCGGCATCAAACTGCCCGACGCCGCCGAACAGGAAATCGAGCGCTACCTCGAACTGCCGATGAAAGTCGTCGAATCGGCGCAACTGGGCAAACTGTACCGCATCCCCGAAGCGCGCGGCCGTTACATCGAATTCTGCAAAAACGCGGTCATGCTCGGGCTGCCGTTCGAGCGCCTGAAAATCGTGGTGGACTGCGCCAACGGCGCGACTTACCCGATAGCGCCGGAAGTTTTTCGCGAACTGGGCGCGCAAGTCATCGTCATGAACGCTGAGCCGAACGGCTGCAACATCAACGCGGGCGCAGGTTCAACCGCGCCGGAATCCTTGCAGCGTCGCGTGCGCGACGAGCAGGCTGATGCCGGTATCGCTTTCGACGGCGATGGCGACCGCGTGGTGATGGTTGACCGCAACGGGCGACTGCGCGACGGCGATGCCATCCTCTACATTATCGCCAAATACCGCGCCTTCAAAGGCGAACAACTGAACAACATCGTCGGCACGAAAATGACCAACCTCGGCTTGGAGCGGGCACTGAACAACATGGGCATCGTCCTGCACCGCACCGACGTTGGCGACCGCTATGTGCTCGAATGTATGCAGGAAATTGACGCGCGCGTGGGCGGCGAAAACTCCGGGCATATCATCTGCCTTGACCGCAACTCTACCGGTGACGGCATCATCGCCGCGTTGCAGGTGCTGGCGGCAATGCTGGAAATGGAACAACCGCTGCATCAACTCGTCGCCGACCTGCATATGGCGGTACAAATCATGAAGAACGTTGAAGTCGCGGACAAAAGCGTCGTCAACAAACCCGCCGTGCAGCAGGCGCTGCAACAGGCGACCGAAAAACTGGGAGATGCCGGACGCATTTTGCTTCGTCCGTCCGGTACCGAACCGAAAATCCGCGTAATGGCGGAAGGTCATGACGAAGCGCGACTGCACGCCATCGTTGAAGAACTGGCAGCGGTCATATCCCGGGAGGAATAACAATGCGTAAACCGATTGCTGCGGCAAACTGGAAAATGAACGGCGACTTCGCCCTGGTTGAAGCCTTTGCCAAACACGCCTGGCCGCAAGGAAACGTTGAAAAAATCTTTGGCTTGCCTGCAATTTACATCAGCAAGGCACACGAACTGGGGCTGGAAATCCTGGCGGGTGAAGACGTCAGTGCGCACGCATCCGGCGCACACACCGGCGAAATCTCCGCCGCGATGCTGAAAGAAGCGGGCGCCAGTTACGCCATCATCGGCCACTCCGAACGCCGCACCGATCACGGCGAAACCGAAGTGCTGCTGATCGAAAAATGGAAACAATTAAAGGCGCAGGAGATAAAAGTCATTTACTGCATCGGCGAATCCCTGCAAGAATACGATGCCGGACAATGCGACGCTGCCGTATTGCGACAAATGAAACCGGTACTGGAAGCGGGATTGGTGGACGCGGATACCGTCATCGCTTACGAACCTGTTTGGGCAATCGGCACCGGCAAAGCGGCAACCGCTGCTTACGCACAAGAAGTCCACGGCAAAATCCGTGCATTGCTGCAAGAAAAAGCATCAGGCGTTGCTGACAAAGTCCGCATCCTCTACGGCGGTTCCGTCAAGCCCGATAACGCAGCCGAGCTTTTTGCCGGGGCGGATATTGACGGCTTCCTCGTCGGCGGCGCCTCGCTGCAAGCGGACACCTTCGACAAAATCATTGGAGCCATGGCATGACCATAACCCTTGTTCAGGTTATCTTCTTTATCGCATCCCTCGCGCTCTGCGCCCTCATTTTGCTGCAACAGCCGAAAAGCAACGGCGGTATGGGCGCACTCAGTGGCGGTGCTTCCAGCACCGTATTTGGTGCGCGTGGCGCAGGCTCATTCCTGTATAAAACCACGCGTTTTTTGGCAGCGGTCTTCTTTGTGGGGGCGCTGCTGTTGGGGTATTTACAAAACAAAGAAGTCGCTAATCACGGCGATAGCAATATTTTGAACAATACCCAACTGGAAACACAAAAGCAGGAAAGTGCGCTTGACATCCCGCCAGTTGGTGTAGATAATGCGCGCCCTGCTTCAAATACCGATGTTCCCGCACCTGCCCGGTAATAAGCCGGACAGGTCGCAAGAATAAAGAAGACAGCCGACGTGGTGGAATTGGTAGACACGCTATCTTGAGGGGGTAGTGGCGTAAGCTGTGCGAGTTCGAGTCTCGCCGTCGGCACCAATAAAAATAAAGACACAGTCTGAGGTAAGGTATTGTTAGCATGATCTCAATCAAGAAAGGTTTAGACCTTCCCATCTCTGGCGCCATTACCGACGCCGCCATTCATGACATTATCCCCAATCATCCGGTTGCCATCCTCGGGGAGGATTACAATGGCCTGAAACCTACCATGTTGGTAGCAGAAGGCGACAAAGTGATTTTGGGACAGCCGCTCTTTGAAGACAAAAAAAATCCCGGCGTTTTGATTTGCGCGCCCGTATCCGGTGTTGTAGAAAAAATCGTGCGCGGGGAAAAACGGCGCCTGCTTTCCGTTATTATTCGTCCCGAATCCAAAGAACCGGTTGTTTTTGAATCTTTCGGCGATGATGTTGCAGAAAAACTCTCGCGCGAAGAAATTGTCAAACGATTGGTCAATAGCGGATTGTGGGCATCATTCCGCACCCGTCCCTTTAGCAAGATTCCACCTATTGACGCTATCCCGCACGCCATTTTTGTCAATGCCATGGATACCAATCCGCTGGCAATGGATCCGGCATTGGCGATGCAGGGACGTGATGAAGATTTACTCGTGGGGCTTGCCATTATGCAGACACTTTCCGGCGGGCAAGTTCATTTATGCTGCCGCCAGGAAACTTTCGTTCCGACCCATTATCTGAACCGTCTGGAAATTCACCGCTTTGGTGGCGTGCATCCTGCCGGACTGGTTGGCACCCATATTCACTTTATTGACCCGGTCGGTGCGAACAAGGTCGCATGGCATCTCAATGTGCAAGACCTGCTGGCGATTGGCAAATTCTTCCGCAGCGGTATTCTTGATAACGAACGCCTGATTGCGGTCGCTGGACCTGGCGTCAAGAAACCGCGCATTGTACGCGCGCTGCGCGGCACGGCGATGGCCGATTTGCTGGAAGATAACCTGCAACCGGGCGAACAGCGGATTATTTCCGGTTCCGCGCTTTCCGGTCGCCAGGTGCATGAAGATACCGCCTACCTCGGCGCTTATGACCAACAAGTAACCGTGCTGCCGGAAGGGCGCGAATCCTATTTTCTCGGATTCATGCGTCCCGGTGTCGGTTGGTTCTCCAAAACCAACGCCTATATTGGCAAATTCCTTAAAGGTCCGTTTCAGTTCAATACCTCCCTGCGCGGTTCACCGCGTCCGATTGTGCCGATCGGCGTATATGAGCAGGTGATGCCGCTGGACATCCTGCCGACGCTTTTGGTCAAGGCCTTGATTGTCAAGGATACCGATACGGCTATCCGTCTCGGCGCATTGGAACTGGATGAAGAAGATTTGGCGCTGATGTCCTTCGTTTGCCCCGGCAAACACGATTTTGGGGCAATCCTGCGCGAAAATCTCACCCTGATTGAACAGGAAGGCTGATATGGCGAAACAACACTTTTTTGAAAAAATCGCGCCGCTGTTCGAGAAGGGCGGGAAACTGGAAAAACTGTTCCCCCTCTACGAAGCAACGGCGACCTTTGTTTACTCCCCCCGCTTTGTCACCGCGCGTCCGTCGCACGTGCGCGATGTTATCGACCTAAAGCGGGTAATGATTCTGGTCTGGATGGCTGTTTTCCCGGCAATGTTTGCGGGCTGGTATTTCGTCGGCGTGCAAGCGGCGAAAGCGCAGGGAATCGCCGATCCCGGCCTGATTGCCAATCTCTGGTTTGGCGCGAAACTGCACCTGCCCATCTATATCGTTACCTTCGCGGTTGGTATCGCTTGGGAAATCCTTTTCTGCATTGTGCGCAAGCATGAAGTAAGCGAAGGCTTCTTCGTCACCTCCATCCTTTTCTCTCTGACCTTGCCGCCAACGATTCCGCTGTGGCAAGTCGCTATTGGCATCAGCTTTGGTGTGGTGCTGGGCAAGGAAGTTTTTGGTGGCACCGGACGCAATTTCGTGAACCCCGCCCTCGCTGCGCGCGCTTTCTTGTACTTTGCCTATCCGGCGCAAATTTCCGGCGACCGCGTTTGGGTTGCGGTAGATGGTTATTCTGGCGCGACCGCGCTGAGCCAAGCCGCCGCAGGCGGTATGGACGCTGTGCGCGCGCATTGGAGTTGGTGGGATGCCTTTATCGGCAACATTCCTGGCTCTATCGGCGAAGTCTCGACGCTCGCCATTCTCATCGGTGGCGCCATCATCCTCTGGGCGGGCGTTGCTTCTTGGCGCATCGTCGTCGGCGTACTTGCCGGGGCGACGGTTACCTCGCTGATGTTCAACCTCATCGGTAGCGAAACCAACCATATGTTTGCGATGCCGTTCTGGTGGCACTTCGTCCTCGGCGGTTTCGCCTTCGGGACCTTCTTCATGGCAACTGACCCGGTGACGGCTTCGGTAACCAATACCGGGCGCTATATCTTCGGCGCGCTAGTCGGCGTGATGACCATCCTTATCCGCGTCGTCAACCCCGCCTTCCCGGAAGGCATCATGCTGGCCATCCTCTTTGCCAACATCTTTGCCCATATCATTGATTATTTTGTGATGAGTGCGAATGCCAAACGTCGCAAGGTGAGAACCCATGTCTGAGAAGAAACAATCTGCTTTGAGCGTCCTGAAGTTCGCGACCATCGTATGTCTGCTCTGCTCGCTGCTGGTTTCTACCGCGGCCGTCTCCCTGCGTGGTTTCCAGAAGCAAAATGCTGATAACGAGAAAAAAGTCAATATCCTGCGTGCTGCCGGCTTGGCCGGAGCAGAAGAGAAACTGTCCACGCAGGAAATTAACGACAAATTCGAGAAAATCATCCCGCTGGTGATTGACCTCTCCACCGGCAAGCCGGTGAGCGACAAGAACCCGCTGACCTACGACATGTACAACGCTGCGCGTAGCGATAGCGAAGGACATGCGCTGACGGATGATCCGGCGAGTATCAAGCGCATCGCCAAAGAAGGCGTTGCCTATGTTGTCGCTGATGGCGATCACATCTCGCGCCTGATTCTGCCCATTCAGGGTTATGGCCTGTGGTCCACCATGTACGGTTTCACAGCCTTGTCTTTCAAGGAAAAACAACCGGAAATCACCGGCATTACCTTCTACCAGCACGCGGAAACGCCCGGACTGGGTGCGCGCATCACCGAGCCGGAATGGCAGGCAAAGTGGGCGGGCATCATCCCCTATGATGACAGCGGCGCGCCGCAGGTCGATCTGGTAAAAGTGCGCAACCCGTCGGCGAAAAACCAGGTGGATGCCATCGCCGGGGCGACGCTGACCAGCAACGGTGTCGAACACCTGATGAACTTTTGGCTGGGCGAGCAGGGATATAAGCCGCTGGTCGATCACATCCGTAACGGCGAAATCAGCCTTGCTGACCTGCGCGAGGCATCGCAGGCTGCCATCGGGCAGAACGGGCAAAAAACGGAGCAATAAATCATGAGCGAAAAAACCTACGACTATAAAGAAATCATCCTGGGGCCGATATTTGCCAACAACCCGATCGGCTTGCAGGTACTCGGCATCTGTTCCGCGCTGGCAGTAACCGGGAGCATGAAGACGGCGTTTCTGATGAGCCTTGGCCTTACCTTTGTAACCGCCTTCTCCAACCTGTTCGTCAGCATGATCCGCAATAATATTCCCAGCAGCATCCGCATCATCGTGCAGATGGCGGTTGCCGCCTCGGCGGTTATCGTGGTTGACCAGTTGCTGAAAGCCTTTGCCTTTGAACTCTCCAAACAGCTTTCCGTGTACGTCAGCTTGATTCTCACCAACTGCATCGTCATGGGGCGGCTGGAAGCCTATGCGATGTCTAACCCGCCGGTGCCGAGCTTCCTTGACGGTATTGGTAACGGCCTCGGTTACAGCGCGATGCTCCTCACCGTCGGCACCATCCGTGAAATCTTCGGCAAGGGTACTTGGTTTGACATTACCATTCTCCCCATTGCGGATAACGGCGGCTGGTATGTGCCGAACGGTTTGATGGTGCTGCCGCCGAGCGCCTTCTTCGTTATCGGCCTGCTCATTTGGGCGCTGCGCACCTGGAAGCCGGAACAAAACGAAGCGCGCGATTACGTTGAGGCGGCTGCGGCCAAGCCCATCATCGTTGGCGCAAGCCCCTAAAGGAGCACGGCAATGGAACACTACATCAGCCTGTTTGTTAAATCGATTTTCATCGAAAACATGGCACTCTCCTTCTTCCTGGGGATGTGCACCTTCCTTGCGGTCTCAAAAAAAATCTCCACCGCTGCCGGACTGGGCACGGCGGTTATCGTCGTGCAAACCCTGACCGTACCGCTCAACAACCTGCTCTACACCTATCTGCTCAAAGAAAACGCCGTGCTGTGGCAATCGCTGGGACTGGAAGTGGACATCAGCTTCCTCGGTCTCATCGCCTATATCGGCGTCATTGCAGCGGTTGTGCAAATCCTGGAGATGTTCCTCGACAAATACGTCCCCTCGCTCTACTCAGCGCTGGGTATCTTCCTGCCGCTGATTACCGTGAACTGCGCCATCCTTGCAGGCTCGCTCTTCATGGTCGAGCGGAACTACGACTTCGGTGAATCCGTCGTTTATGGCGTGGGTAGCGGTGCCGGTTGGGCACTGGCCATCATCGCTATGGCGGGTGTGCGCGAAAAACTGCGCTATGCCGACGTGCCGAAAGGGCTGGAAGGACTGGGCATAACCTTCATTACCGCCGGACTGATGGCGCTGGGGTTCATGTCCTTTTCCGGCGTACAGTTGTAAGGGGAAAAACAATGGAAATATTCTATGGCGTGCTGTTTTTTACCGGTCTGGTATTGCTGCTGTCAGCGATTATCCTGCTGGCACGCAAATACCTGGTGCCGCAAGGTAACGTCAAAATACTGGTCAATGATGAGCGTGAACTGGAAGTGCCGATGGGCGGCAAACTGCTCAACGTGCTGGCCGAAAACGGCATCTACGTTTCCTCCGCCTGCGGTGGCGGTGGTAGCTGCGGTCAATGCACCGTCAAAGTGCATGAAGGCGGTGGCGAAATCCTGCCGGTCGAGTTAAACCACATCAGCAAGCGCGAAGCGCGCGAAGGCGAGCGCCTCTCCTGTCAGGTCGCGGTCAAAAGCAACATGAAAGTGGAAGTCGATGAATCCGTCTTTGGCGTGAAGAAATGGGAATGCACCGTCATTTCCAACGACAACAAGGCGACCTTCATCAAAGAGCTGAAGCTGAAAATCCCGGATGGCGAATCCGTGCCATTCCGCGCAGGCGGCTACATCCAAATCGAATGCCCGCCGTATGACATCAAATACAGCGACTTCGACATCGCCCCCGAATACCGCGAAGACTGGGAAAAATACGGCCTGTTCAAAATCGAGGCGCACAACGACAAACCGACGATGCGCGCCTACTCGATGGCGAACTACCCGGAAGAAAAAGGCATCATCATGCTTAACGTCCGTATCGCCACGCCGCCGCCGAAAATCCCCGAAGCCAAGCCGGGCATCATGTCCAGCTACATCTTCAACCTCAAACCGGGCGACAAAGTCACCATCTCCGGCCCCTTCGGCGAATTTTTCGCCAAAGACACCGACGCCGAAATGGTCTTCATCGGCGGTGGTGCGGGGATGGCACCGATGCGCTCGCACATCTTCGACCAGCTCAAACGTCTGCACAGCAAGCGGAAAATCACCTTCTGGTACGGCGCGCGCTCCAAGCGGGAAATCTTCTATCAGGAAGACTTCGACAAACTCGCCGAAGAATTTCCGAACTTCAGTTGGCACGTTGCCCTCTCCGACGCGCTGCCGGAAGACAACTGGACGGGCTACACCGGCTTCATTCACAACGTGGTTTATGAAAACTACCTGAAGAACCACCCCGCGCCGGAAGACTGCGAATACTATATGTGCGGGCCGCCGATGATGACCAAATCCGTCATCGATATGCTGCACAACCTCGGCGTGGAAGACGACAACATCCTCTTGGATAACTTTGGAGGCTAAGGTGCGATACATCACCGCATCACTCCGGGCGCTGTTGCTGATGGCAACAGCGCTTTTGCTTGTCTCCTGCGGCGACAACAAAGCAAACAGCGTCATCAGCCAGCTTTCCGGCGAAACGATGGGGACGTTTTGGCACGTCCGCCTCGCCGCCCCGCTGGACGCACCCGCCCAGGCCGCATTGCAGCGGCGCATTGACGTGGCACTGGAAGCGGTGAACGACAGTATGTCCACTTATCGCGACCAGTCCGAACTGATGCGCTTCAACCACAGCACGGCGACCACGCCGCAGCCGGTCAGCGACGGAATGCGCCGCGTCATCGGTAAAGCGCTGGAAATCAGCGTACAAAGCGACGGCGTGTACGACATCACCGTCGGCCCGCTGGTGAACCTCTGGGGCTTCGGCCCGATTAAACGGCAGGATAAACCCGCAGACAGCGAAATCGCCGAAGCCTTGCAACACGTCGGCTACGGCAAACTGCAACTGACCGATGCAGGCCTTGCCAAAAGCGACCCGCAAGTCTTCATCGACCTCTCCTCCATCGCCAAAGGCTACGGCGTGGACGTCGTCGCCGAAACCCTGCTTGATGCCGGATATACGAACTTCATCGTCGAAATCGGCGGCGAAGTGCGCGCCAGCGGCAGCAAATACGGCGCGCCGTGGCGGGTTGGCATCGAACGCCCCGAACAGGGGTTGGCGACAGGCGAGGGCGTGGAAAACATCATCGCCATGAACGAAAAACTGCCGGCGATGGCGACCTCCGGCAACTACCGCCAGTACGCCGAGCGCGGCGGCGAAATGGCCTACCACATCGTTGACCCGCGCGATGGCCGCTCGCACAGCTCGCGCCTGCTCTCCGCCACCGTGCTGGCACCGGACTGCATGACCGCCGACGGCTACGCCACCGCGCTGATGGTACTCGGTGACGAAAAAGCGCTGGAATTTGCCGACCGCTACGGCCTTGCCGCCGAACTCATCCTCGCCGGCGACGACAAACAACCCTTCATCATCGAGCGCAGCCGTGCCTTCCGCGCGGCAGTACAGGAGGAAAAACCATGACAACATTCATCATCGTCTTCATCATGCTGATGCTGGTCGGGGCGGCAATGGCCATCGGCGTCATCTTTGGCCGCAAACCGATCAAGGGTAGCTGCGGCGGCCTCGGCGCGGTCGGCGTCGAACGCGCCTGCGGCTGCAAGGACGTCTGCGAAAACGACCAAGCGGCGGACAGCAACCGCGCCGGCAAAGCCACCGTCGCGCGTTACCAGCCCTGAGCAGTTTGACTGCACATCATCTTTACTGACAGCAGCGAACGCCTTGGCATAAACATTGCATAAATAACAATCGCGCAACCTGTGCGAAAAAACGCCGGACAACGCGCGGCGACAGCAAAAACCAGCGGAAAAAGACCGGGATTTTTATCCCGGTCTTTCTGTGGAGAAGCCTGAAAAACCGCGCCTTGAGGCGACAATAATCATCATGAACCCGCCGGCGAGGGATGCCGACAAAAGCAAAACGGACGACAGCCGCTGCCCCCGCAGCCCGAATCACACTCCTGGAGTAAACCTTTATGAACCACACCTACAAAACCCTTTACAACACCGCCCTCGGCGCGTGGGTTGCCGTGCCGGAAACCGCGCACAACCACGGCAAAGCCCCGCGCAGTTACCGCCGCGCCCCTGCGGGCGGCCTCACCTTCGCCCGCACCGCGCTGGCCTCGGCGCTGTTGTTGGCAGGAGGGCAGGCACTGGCTGCCATTCCTGAGGGTACGGCGGTCAGGTCAACGGATATTGCCATTGGCACCGGCGCTTCTGCTGACTCAAAAATTTCTGGAGGCAGCACGGCAGTCGGTACCAATGCCAAAGCCACTTCGCGGGATGATGTGGCCATTGGTTACGGTGCAGGCGCCAAAAGTGGCAGCGGCGCCAACGCTGGCAAAAACGGGGAGCGGGTGATGATTGGTGCCAATGCTAATGTTGGCTCAGATCGGGTAGTATCAATTAATGCGCACGGTTCGGTTGGCACGGTTAATCTGCAAGTCAAAAATGTGGGGCAGGCGGTAGCCATTGGCGGTGGCACGGGCGTCCAGCCGGAACACCATACCTATGCCTACGGCGACCAGTCGCTTGCCATCGGCAGCGATACCCTCGCTTATGGCGATGGCTCGGTCGCCATTGGTGGCGATGACCTGGACAGTGCCGGCAGTCAGCAGACCACCTATACCGATTCGTCAGGACAGCAGAAAACCGATACCGTGCGGAATGCGTACAACGCCCTGACCGGCGACACCATGAATTCAGGCGTGTACGTCAAAACCGCCTCGAAACAGGCGGCGGTTGCGATTGGCGTACAGGCGCAGGCATCGGATTTGGGCGTTGCGATTGGTTCCAAATCGGCTGCGGCCAAAACCAACAGCGTTGCCATCGGTACCGGCGCGCAAGCCACGCTCGACAACGCCGTTGCCATCGGCGGCGGCTCCAAAACCCTGGAAGCGGGAACGAAGCAGGAATCCACAGACATCAACGGCGTCACCTACCACTGGGCGGGCGGCGGCAGCACCCTGCCCGGCGACATCGTTTCCTTCGGCACAACCGACTACGAGCGGCAGCTGAAACACGTCGCGGCGGGCGAAGTGAGCGCCGCCAGCACCGACGCGATTAACGGCAGCCAGCTTTATGCGGTGGCCGAAAAAGCGCAGCACCACTACTACAGCGTCAATGACGGCGGTACCCGTGGCGGCAACTACAACAACGACGGCGCAACGGGCAGCAATTCGCTTGCCGCTGGCGCGAAGGCCAAAGCGTCTGCGATGAACACCGTTGCCGTTGGTTACAACGCGCAGGCAACCCACGACGGCGCGGTGGCCATTGGTGCCAACACCGAAGCAACCAACGCTTCTACCGCGCTGGGCGACAGCTCCAAGGCGAAAGGACTGAATTCAACCGCCCTCGGTTGGAACGCCAATGCCGCCGGACGCGCCGATGTCTTTATCGGAAAAGAAGCGGGCAAGGGTACGGACAACAGCAACAATTTCAGCAATATCGGCATTGGCGAAGGTGCGGTGCAAAACGCGGGCAGCACCGGCAAATCCGTGACCAACATCATCGGCATTGGTACTGGTGCGGCAGCAGGGATGCAGGGCGACCACAACATTGCGCTGGGCGCATACGCCAACGGCACAGAGAACGGCGCTGCCGCTGTTACCACCACCAACAACGTCGCCATTGGCGAACGTACACGCGCCAGCGGTGGCAACGCCATTGCCATTGGTGCCAGGGGAACCAAAGCCGAAGGACTGGCAGCGATTGCCCTCGGTGTGGGTGCAGATGCCAAAGGACAAAACGGCGTTGCCGCCGGGCAAAACACCGTGGCAAGCGCGTCGGGTACGGTTGCCATTGGCGGCTCCGCCAATGCGGGCAATGGCGCCACCGCCAGCGGCGTGCAGGCGGTCGCCATCGGCCAATTAAGCAAGGCAAGCGGCAACAAAACCACCGCCCTCGGCGCGGAAGCCAACGCCAGCGGACTCAATTCGACCGCGCTCGGCACCGGCGCCAGCACCGCCGGGGGGTTGGGCGGCCTGAATGCCGTTGCCGTCGGCGCGAAAGCCAGCGCCAACGCGGGCAGCACCACCGCCGTTGGTGCGGCGGCGCAGGCAAGCGGCGTTAATGCCGCCGCCTTTGGCGCGGGCGCGCAGGCGGGAACGAAAGGCACGGCGGTCGGCTATAACGCGGTCGTGACCCACAACGGCGCGATTGCCCTCGGCGCGGATTCCGTCAGCACTGCCACCTTTGGCGCGGTTCCCAACGCCACCATCAACGGCATCACCTATGGCAACTTTGCCGCCGCCAACGTCAATGCCACCGTCAGCGTCGGCAGCGCGGGCAACGAACGCGCCATCACCAACGTTGGCGCCGGGCGCATCAACGCCAGCAGCACCGATGCCATCAACGGCAGCCAGCTTTATGCCATTGGCAACGGCCTGCAAAACCAGATTACCGCCAACAAAACCCACTACTACAGCGTCAATGACGGCGGCAACCGCGGCGGCAACTACAACAACGACGGCGCCACTGCCGCCAACACACTCGCCGCCGGGGTCAATGCCAAAGCGCGCAGCAGCAACTCGGTGGCGATGGGCGACGGTGCGGAAACCGCGAACTCCGTCAATGGTACGGCCGCGAAAGGGCTAAACGTCGCTGTCGGTAGTAACGCCAAAGTAAAAACAGGAACCCGTGCTAATGGCGATGCCAAAGGCGCTTGGGAAGCCACTGCTATCGGCGCCGATAGCGTAGCAGAAGGGGTGCGCACTACCGCGGTGGGTTACGGCGCCAGCGCGACCGAATACTATGCCACCGCCATTGGCTACAAAAGCAGCGCGCCGGAATGGCACGCGCTGGCCATTGGCAGCCAGGCGACCGTCGCGCCTACGGCGACCACTGATGTTGCCGCGGCGCAGGCGATTACCACCAACCTGACCAACGTCAGCGACGCTTCCAAATCGGCGGCAGCGGTCGCCATTGGCCGCCAGGCAACCGCCGCTGGCTATGGCGCGATTGCGCAGGGTCTCAATGCCCAGGCGACCACCGCTTACGCCACCACCATCGGCGCCAATGCCCGCGCCGAACGCATCGGCAGTGTCGCCCTCGGCGCCGACAGCGCCGCCAAGGCAGAATCCAGCATCGCCTTGGGGCGCAACAGCGTTGCCGACCGTGAAAAGGGTGCGACGGGTGTTGACCCGTTGGGTGCGAAGGGTACGGCTACCGATGCTTCCGTGTGGCAGGCGACCGCAGGTGCGGTTTCCGTCGGTAATGCGGCGACCAAAACCACGCGGCAAATCACCAACCTTGCCGCAGGCTCGGAAGACAGCGATGCAGTAAACGTTGCACAATTAAAGGCGGCGGGATTCAATCTGGCGGTATCACAAAGCGGCGGTACTTCCACCGACAACACCGCGGACGCCGCCGACAAAAAAATCAACAACGGCAAAACGCTGACCCTGGACGCGGGCAACGGTATCAACCTGCAACAGAACGGTGGCAAAATCACCATTGCCACCAATGCGCAGGCGATTACCAATAGCGCGCAACTGCCGGTGGTTTATACCAAGGCCGACGGCAGCAAGGTTTACAAGCGCGGCGACAAATTCTATGACGCGCCCGTCGGCGGCAATGAGGTTGCCGCAGCGGATGTGATTGCCTCAATGCAAAACGCTGCAGGTTCAAGCACCGTTCCGACCGTGCTTGCCAACGTCGCCAGTAACTTTGCCGATACCGCCACTGCGACAAGCAATCCGGCGAATAACAGCCGCAGCGATTTCGCCAATAAAGGCAATCGCGCGGCGACGGTCAATGACGTACTCAATGCCGGATTTAATGTGCAGGGCAACGGCGCGGCAAAAGATTTCGTTACCCACGGCGATACCATCAACTTCGCCAACGGGCGCGGCACGGTTGCCAATGTTGAAAGCCAAAACGGCGTAACCACGGTGAAATTCGACACGCCGCTGGAATATGTCGGCGGTACGCCAACCGCACCGGCAACCAATACCGTCAAACTGGTTGGCGGCGATGCCAGCCAGCCCGTTGCCTTGCAGAATGTTGCCGCAGGAACCAACGACACCGATGCGGTAAACGTATCGCAGCTCAACGCGGTAAAAACGACTGCCAACAAAGGATTCAAGATTGCCGGGAATAGTAAAGCCAACGGAATCACGATGGATAACGAAACCATCAAGCCGGATGAAACGCTGACGGTAAAAGGTACGGGTACGGGTACGTTTGCAACTGACTACAACAGCGACAATATTCAGACCCAGGTCAGCGGCGACGGCACGATTACCATCGGCCTGAAAAAAGATATTGCGGTAAACAGCGTAACCGCCACCGATGGCACCAACACCACCGTAACCCGCCCCACCGGCACCGTTACCAGCGATGGCACAGGCAACACCACGGCCACCACCGCCAACGGCGTAAAAGCCACCGATACCAACGGCAACACCACCTCGCTCACCCAAACCGGCATCACCACCACCGACAGCGCAGGCAACACCACCGCCGTAAACAGCGGCGGCGTTACTATCAGCAAACCGGGCAAAAACGTAGTGAGCCTGACTGGCGATGGCCTGAATAATGGCGGCAATAAAATTACCAACGTCGCCAAAGGTGAGGCAGATACCGATGCGGTGAATGTCAGCCAATTAAATGCCGCTGCCAAAGCCGCCAAAACCGAAGTTAAATCTGCTGATGGTTCGGTTACGGTAACAGCCAATACGCCTACACCGGGTAATCCGACGGTATATGACTTGTCCGTCAATACCGACGGCACCACCATTACCAAAGATGCCAATGGCAAAATAAAGGCCAATACCACCGCGCTCAATCCTGGTACGGGTAATGATTTGGGCAAAGTCATTGTGCCGCCTGCCATCCCGGCAACACCAACGACACCTGCCGTGGATTACAGCGGCAGATTGATGACCGCAGGCGATATTGCCAGCGCCATTAACCATTCCGGTTTTGTGCTGACAACCGACAATACCGGCGGCGGCACCAATACCGGCAAAAGCGATGAGCTGATTAATCCCGGCAAAAAAGTCACCATTGATGCCGGGAAAAATATTGACATCAAGCAAGAGGGCAGCAAAGTCACGGTTGCCACCAAAGACGAAGTGGCATTCAAGCAGGTCACTATTGGCGATGCAGGCAATAATACGGTATTGACCAGCACCGCGGACGGCCTCGATGTCGGCGGCGACAAAATCACCAATGTTGCTGCCGGAACGAAAGACAGCGATGCGGTCAATGTCAAACAATTGAAAGCCGCCAAAACCGAAGTAAAAGCAGGCACCAACATCGCCAGCGTTGATAAAACGCAAGCGAATGATGGCCACGATATTTACACCGTCAATGCCAAAGGGACGACCGTCTCCGGTGCGGGCGATGTCATCGTCACCGCGACCAACAGCGGCGACAACGTCACCAACTACCAGGTGAGCCTCTCCGGCGGCGTCAAGCAGGACATCGGCAAGGGCGTGCAGGCCTATGACATCGTGACCACGCAGGGCATCCGCTTTGGCGGCGACACCGGCGTGACCAACGTGCATAAACTGGGCGACACCATGATGATTATGGGCGACCAAAACGTGAAAACCGCCGCCGATGTGGACGGCATTCATATGCGCCTCAACCCGGACGTGAACGTCAATAGCGTCACCACCGGCGACACCAAAATGAACGACGAAGGCGTTGCCATCAAGAATGGCCCGGCGCTGACCAAACAGGGTATCAACGCGGGTAATCTGCCGATACGCAACGTCGCACCGGGGCGCATCGCGCCGGATAGCCGCGATGCCGTCAATGGCGCGCAATTGCACGCGCTGGGGCGTTACGTTGATAACGTGGACAAACGCGCGAAAGCTGGCACCGCCTCGGCGATTGCCACCGCGGGCTTGCCGCAGGCGTACCGTCCGGGGGCGAGCATGGTCGCCGCTGCAGGAGGCTATTACGACGGACAAAGCGCGGTCGCCATCGGCGTCTCCACCATCAGCGACAACGGCCGTTGGGTCATCAAGGGCGCGGCGAACGTGAACAGCAAAGAAGCGGGCGCGACCATCGGCATCGGTTATCAGTGGTAAGCCAGACTACTCCTCCTCCTGTGGGGGAGGGCAGGGGTGGGGGCAGCAAACCTCTCGCAGAGCGGCAAACCCCAACCTTGTTTACATACACATCGAGCGCTCAAGTGTATGTAAACCGCCGAACAGCTCCCTCCCCCTGTGGGCGGGCACCCACGAAAATGCGGACGCATTTTCGTGGGAACCGGCGGGAGGGCTGGGGTGGGGTTACTGGTCATCTTCGCCTATGCCATGCGCCCCACCCATTCCCCAATATACATACACACCGCGCGCCCAGGTGTATGTAAACCACCGAACAACTCCCTCCCTCGCAGGGCGAAGCCCGCAGCGGGGGAGGGCAGGGGAGGGGGTAGCGCCCGTGATGGCGTGCCTGCCGCCTGTTCAGAAAACCTGTTTACATACACCTTGACCGCTCAAGCGTATGCAAACCGCCACCGCCCCAAGCTACCGTAAAACACCTTCAGGGAACCCATTCATGAAAAGAACACTATTTATCCTGCTCGCCGCCGCCGCGCTGGCGGGTTGCACCTCCACCGTCAGCAAAAACGTGCGCGCCGATGGCAGCGTCGGCGAACTGGTGTGGCCGTCACAAAAAGACAGTTGGCGCGACGAGGCGCTGCGCCTGCCGTCACCGACCATTGCCGCGGTCAAGGTCGGGCTGGAACGCAAGAACGTCTTCGCCCTGCTCGACGTGCCGCATTTCAGCGAAATCAACGGCGCGCGCGAATGGAACTACATCCTGCAACGCCCGGAATACACGCGGGAAAACCAGGCGGTCTGCCATTTAAAGCTCATTTATGGCGACGATGACCGCATCGCCGCGCAGTACTGGTTGCCAGAAGACTGCGCCACGGTGTACGACACACCGCCCGCCACGCAACCGTACCGCCTCGCCGCCGACGCGCTCTTCGCCTTTGACAGCGCGACGCTGCGCCCCGAAGCGGATGCGGCACTCGCCGACCTGCTCGCCAAGGTGCGCGAACATAACGACAGCGATCCCATCCGCGTGGATGGCTACACCGACCGCCTCGGCACGGAGGCGCACAACCGCGCCTTGTCGCAGGCACGGGCGGAGGCGGTAAAACGCTATCTGGTCGCGGGCGGCATCGCGGAAAACCGCATCCGCGCCGCCGGATTCGCCAGCGAACGGCCACTCTCGCATTGCGGCGACAACTTACCGCGCCCGGCACTGATTGCCTGCCTGCAACCCGACCGGCGGGTCGAGGTATCGGTCGGCACAGCGCGCTAAAAAATTCCTGAAAAGGGATGTTTTCCAATGGGTTGAAACACTATAATTCGCCCGATTTTCCAACAAACTACGGAGTTTCTCCTTATATGAAAAAATACAAGAATGGCGCGCTCGCGCTGGTGCTGACCGCAACGCTTGCCGCCTGCGGCATTAACCACGGCGATCGCATGGGTTACGACAAGGTCAATTCCATCCAGCGCGGCGTGACCACGGAAGCACAGGTGCGTGCGATGTTTGGCGAGCCGGTTTCGGTACAGACCAACCAGAAACTCGGCATCAAGAAGCTGATTTACGCCTACCGTAATGACGACAGCATGAAAAAATCCGCAGCGGGCATCGGCGGCGCGCTGCTCGGCGGTCTGCTGGGCAACCAGATTGGTGGCGGCACCGGCCAGGCGATTGCCACCGGCGTTGGCGGCGTGGCAGGCGGCCTGCTTGGCGACAACATGGTTACCGCGCGCCAGGAATCGCAAATGCTGGAGGTGGATATTTCCCTCGCCACCGGCAAGGTTAGCGACTACAACTTCACCGAAGAAAAGAGCCGCAGCCAAAGCTGGGGTGTCAACAGCGGCGTTTCCCCGCTTTAAGCCTTTACGGACAAGAGAAAACCGGGCATCCGCCCGGTTTTTTTGTGGGCGGCGTATCATGACGGCATCCCCCCTACCGGAGCTTCGCATATGACCACACCCGTCCCGCTCTACCAGCCGCTCAATACCCTGAAGCCCGGCGCCGAAAACATCTGGATTGCCGACGGCGGCCTCACCTGGATGAACATGGGCACCCTGCGTGCGCCGTTTTCCACGCGGATGACCCTCGTCCGCCTCGCCGACGGCAGCCTCTGGTGCCATTCGCCGATTGAGCCGGACGACGCGCTTTTTGCCGCGGTGGACGCACTCGGTACGGTGCGCCACCTCGTCTCGCCCAACTACATCCATTACGCGCACATCCCCGCCTGGCAGGCGCGCTACCCGCAGGCGGTCGCTTGGGCGAGTCCCGGCGTGCGCGAACGCGCGGCGAAAAACCGCATTGCCGTGCGTTTTGATGCCGATTTGGATGACGCCGCGCCGCCAGACTGGGCGGGGCAAATTGCGCAGACGCTATTCCGTGGCAGCCGCATCATGCGCGAAATCGACTTTTTCCATCATGCTAGCCGCACCCTGATTCTCACCGATCTCATTGAGAATATTGAGACTGCGAAGATGCGCGGCGGCTTCTGGAAGCTGATGATGAAACTGGCGGGCAACAGCGACCCGGACGGCAAAGCGCCGATAGATATGCGCACCACTTTTACCGACCGCGATGCCGCGCGCGCCAGTCTGCAACAACTGCTCGCCTGGCAACCGGAACGCATCATCCTCGCGCATGGCCGCT
>ERZ773060.133-NODE-133-length-34524-cov-3.07169_pt1 | contig 34524 bp, 31 predicted proteins | sample MGYA00580628_ERZ773060 | MGnify/ENA primary metagenome ERZ773060 (study PRJEB29015, sample SAMEA2738019) | human oral metagenome | biome: human oral; feature: human-associated habitat; material: dental | place: China | collected 2045 ... | reverse complement strand
AGCCGCCCGAGCTGGAAATGCGCGTGGCGATTTTGCAGAAAAAGGCAGAAGCGGCAGGCATCAGCATTGAAGACGAAGCCGCATTGTTTGTTGCCAACCTGATTCGTTCCAACGTGCGCGAACTGGAAGGCGCGTTCAACCGCGTCAGCGCCAGCAGCCGCTTTATGAACCGCCCCGTTATCGACATGGATTTGGCGCGCACGGCTTTGCAGGACATCATCGCCGAAAAACACAAAATCATTACTGCCGACACCATTATCGACGCGACTGCCAAATATTACCGTATTAAAATCAGCGATATACTCGGCAAAAAGCGCACGCGCAACATTGCCCGTCCGCGTCAGGTCGCCATGAGCCTGACCAAAGAGCTGACCACCCTCAGCCTGCCGTCCATCGGCGACGCGTTCGGCGGACGCGACCACACGACCGTCATGCACGGCGTGAAAGCCGTAGCAAAACTGCGCGAAGAAGATCCCGAGTTGGCGCAAGATTACGAAAAACTCCTGATTCTGATTCAAAACTGAGTCAGAACCGGTTTTCAGACGACCCCTCTCTTAAAAGGTCGTCTGAAAACACAAATACACTTTGATTTTAACGGCGGCGAATCAACCATTGCGTCCGCCGAACCCGATTCAAAAACACCCGAAATAACCGATTCAAAAGGAATTGACCATGCTGATTTTACAAGCCGACCGCGACAGTCTGCTCAAGCCGCTGCAAGCCGTTACCGGTATCGTCGAACGCCGCCATACCCTGCCCATCCTCTCTAACGTCCTGCTCGAAAGCAAAGACGGTCAAACCAAACTCTTGGCGACCGACTTGGAAATCCAAATCAACACGGCCGGTCCGGAAAGTCAGGCAGGCGACTTCCGCATCACCACCAATGCCAAAAAATTCCAAGACATCCTGCGCGCCTTGCCCGACAGCGCCATCGTTTCGCTCGACTGGGCGGACAACCGCCTCACCCTGCGTGCAGGCAAATCACGCTTCGCCCTGCAAACCCTGCCTGCCGAAGACTTCCCGCTGATGAGCGTCGGCGAAGACATCAGCGCCGCGTTTTCCCTGTCGCAGGAGACTTTCAAAACCATGCTTTCGCAAGTCCAATACAGCATGGCAGTGCAAGACATCCGCTACTACCTCAACGGCTTGCTGATGCAGGTTGAAGGCAACCAACTGCGCCTCGTCGCCACCGACGGCCACCGCCTTGCCTACGCCGCCAGCCAAATCGAAGCCGAACTGCCCAAAACTGAAGTCATCCTGCCGCGCAAAACCGTTTTGGAACTCTTCAAACTGCTGAACAACCCGTCCGAACCCATCAGCGTCGAGTTGCTCAACAACCAAGTGCGCTTCCAATGCAACGGTACAACCATCGTCAGCAAAGTCATCGACGGCAAATTTCCCGACTTCAACCGCGTCATCCCGCTGGACAACGATAAAATCTTCCTCGTTTCCCGTACCCAACTTTTAGGCGCGCTTGAACGTGCCGCCATCCTTGCCAACGAAAAATTCCGCGGCGCGCGCCTGTTCCTGCAACCCGGCCTCTTGAGCGTCGTGTGCAGCAACAACGAGCAGGAAGAAGCACGCGAAGAACTCGAAATCGCCTACCAAGGCGGCGAACTCGAAGTCGGCTTCAACATCGGCTATCTGATGGACGTATTGCGCAACATCCATTCCGACGATATGCAGCTTGCCTTCGGCGATGCCAACCGCTCGACCTTGTTTACCGTACCGAACAACCCGAACTTCAAATACATCGTTATGCCGATGCGCATCTGATGCAGCGGTTGTTTTGAAATGAATAAAAAGGTCGTCTGAATAATTGGAAAGTTTAAGGTTATGAATTTTTTTAGAAAAACTATCTTTTTTCTGGTTGTCTTATCGATCTTGGCTGCCTGCGGTTCGTTCGTCTCGCAATATGTTTTAGGAATGGACCCTTGCGTTTTATGTATTTTGCAGCGCTTGTCAGTTTTGGCGGTCGGATTGGTGGCTTTGGCGGCAGCCTTTTTCCGTCAGGCTTCTAAGATTGGCAGACTGTTCAGCGCCTTGTTGGTCAGTGTGCCTGCGGTTTATGGCGCGGGTGTTGCGGCCTATCAATTGTGGCTGCAAAGCCTGCCGCCGGGCAGTGCGCCGTCCTGCGGTGCGCCGTGGACTTTCCGTTTGAAGGATTGGCCGCTGTTTGACTGGTTTGAACCAATTGTGCGCGGCTTTGGCGATTGTGCCGTACCGGACTATCTGTTGGGTATTGCACTGCCATACTGGAGCATCGCCTATTTTGGCTTTGTGATTGTATTGGTGTGGTTTGCCTGGTTCAAAACCAAATAGCCGCAAAGATGAAAAGGTCGTCTGAAAACCGAAAATATGGTTTTCAGACGACCTTTGTTGTATTTGGTAACTATATGTGCCCGTTGTATAATCGCGGGTTTTCAATTCAATAATAAACATACAGGAACCACCATGACAGAATCCATCACCCGCGACAGTATGCAATACGATGTCGTGATTGTCGGCGCAGGCCCGTCGGGTTTGTCCGCCGCCATCAAACTCAAGCAGCTTGCCGAAAAAAACGGGCGCGAAATCAGCGTTTGCGTGGTGGAGAAGGGTTCTGAGGCGGGCGCGCATTCGTTGGCGGGTGCGGTCATCGATCCGATTACGTTGAATGAGCTGATTCCCGATTGGAAAGAAAAAGGCGCTCCGCTGACGCGCGCGGTAACGCAGGACAAAGTGTTGTTCCTGACGGAGAAAAAAGCGTTCAATCTGCCCGTTACCTCCAATTTCGACAATCACGGCAACTACATCGTCAGCTTGGGCGAAGTCGTGCGCTGGTTGGCGGAGCAGGCGGAACATGTGGGCGTGGAAATCTATCCGGGCTTTGCCGCCGCCGAAGTGCTGTATCACGAAGACGGTTCGGTCAAAGGCATTGCGACCGGCAATATGGGCGTAGGCAAAGACGGCGAGCCGACCGACAGCTTCCAGCCCGGCATGGAGCTTTGGGCGCAGCAAACCCTGTTTGCCGAAGGTTGCCGCGGTTCGCTGTCCAAACAAATCATCGAACGCTTCAAACTCGACCAAAACAGCCAGCCGCAAACTTACGGCTTGGGCATCAAAGAGATTTGGGAAGTGTCGTCTGAAAAACATCAGCCCGGCTTGGTGGTACACAGTGCAGGCTGGCCGCTGGACAGCAAAACCTACGGCGGCGCGTTTGTTTACCATTTCGACGACAATAAGGTCGCCGTCGGTTTTGTGGTCGGTTTGGACTATCAAAACCCTTATCTATCGCCGTTTGAAGAGTTCCAACGTTTCAAAACCCATCCCGAGATCCGCAAAACTTTCGAAGGCGGCCGCCGTATTGCTTACGGCGCGCGTTCGCTGATTGAAGGCGGTTTGCAAAGCCTGCCGAAGCTCTCGTTCAAAGGCGGCGTTTTAATCGGTGATGCGGCAGGTTTCCTCAATATGCCGCGCATCAAAGGCATTCATACCGCGATGAAATCCGCCATGCTCGCCGCAGAAGCCGTGTTCCCCTTGTTGGAAAACCTTGAAGAAGTGGAGGGTTTCGACAGCGGCAAAGAAGCGGCGGATTATCAGCAACGTTTTGAACAAAGCTGGCTGTATCAAGAGCTTTACGCCGCGCGTAACGTCCGTCCGTCATTCAAATGGGGCGTTTACCTCGGTTCAATCTATACTGGTATCGACCAGATGATTTTCAGAGGCAAGGCCCCGTGGACCTTGAAACATCACGGCAAAGACAACGAGCAGATCAAAAAAGCCGCCGCGTGCAAGCCGATTGATTATCCGAAACCCGACGGCGTATTGACCTTCGACCGCTTGAGCAGCGTCTTCCTCGCCAATCTCGCGCACGAAGAAAACCAGCCCGACCATTTGGTGCTGAAAAATCCGCAAACGATGATAGACGTGAACTACAAAGAATACGCCTCGCCCGAAACGCGCTATTGCCCGGCCGGTGTGTATGAAATCGTCGAAGAAAACGGCAGCCCGCGCCTGCAAATCAACGCCGCCAACTGCGTCCACTGCAAAACGTGCGACATCAAAGACCCGACGCAAAACATTACTTGGATTTGCCCCGAAGGCGCGAGTGGACCGAATTACGGCGGGATGTAGGATTTAGTTGCAGCGAGCTTGTCTAAATGGGACAAGTCTCTGTCGTATCAGATAAAAAAGGTCGTCTGAAAATCTTGGTTTCAAGTCTTCAGACGACCTTTTGGGTTTTTCAGGGAATGGGCGTTAACAGAATATCGTTGATTTACCTGAGCACAATACGCATTCATCCGCTCTTGAGATTTATTTTGAATCGGCTACACTTTTTAGCGGACGGCGTTGCCGCCGACGGCTACGGCCAAATCGTATTCGGCGGGTAAAACGCTCATGCCCGCCAGCCCTGTGCAGCCGATGACGGGCAGGCCGAGTATTTCCCCTTCCGCTTCGTCGTCGAGAAAGACGATTTCCGTCCAGCGGGCGGCGGACAGTGCGGTGGCGGCAACGACCTTGCCGTGGCCGCCCGCACCGATGATGGCGAGTTTTTTATGTGTTTTCTGCATGGGTGTTTCCAAGATTGGAGGCGGCAGGCCGTCTGAAAACGCCGTTTATTTCGAGCCGCGTATTTTCTTCGTTGCTTTCACGACGCGTTCGTAAAGGGACGGAGACAACGCATCTTGTAGATACACGCTTTTTACGCCGATTTCCTGTGCGGCCTGTTCGGCCGATATTTCGGCGTACGAACCAGCGACGGGTGTGCGTTCGCGGCCGTATTGGGTAACGGCATAGGTTTTTTCGTTGATGCGTTCGTAACGTTTCCCGCCTTCTTGAAGCTCGAAATTATCGTGGTAAACGGTGCTTTCTATGAGGATGCCGTTTTCGTATGTGAGGACTGGGCCTTGATATCTGATGTCATCGTTGCTGAAATACAGTTCTGCCCTCGGTGCGGGGAGCGCGCGGTCGAGAAAGAGATGCATGCAGAGTTGCGAACCTCTGTTTTCAACAACCGGAACTTTCATACATATGCGCGGGTTGTTGTAATTTACGGGTCTTCTGCGCCTTTCGATTTGCCGATCCATCTCGTTGAGATAGTAAAGGTTTTTCAGCGTTAGGATATTGCCGCCGTGTTGTGTTACGAAAATATCCATGGACATGGGCAACGCGTCGAGTGCAGCTTGCAGAGCTTACGGAGAAACCGCAGGGCTATTCCTACGCCTATCGTTATCCTGCGTCATGCGTTGCGCTGCGCAAGCTCTATAATGGTCATTTCGACAACATCCCTGCGTATACGGGGTATCAGATTGTCAGTGACAAAGAAGGGCGCGTCATCTATACCGATGTAGCGAATGTCTCGGCAGAGTATACGGCAGACATCGAGGACACAGGTCTTTTTGATGATCAGTTTGTCGAAGCCCTCAGCTGGAAACTTGCTGGAGCTATTGCATTTAAACTCACAGGAAATGCACAGCTTCCGGGATATTGCGAAGAACAATATACGGCGCTCTTTCTGGATGCTGTGGCGAACAATGAGGACGAGCAGAATGCGGAGGAGAAAGAACCGTATACGCTCATTGCGGCGCGTTTCGGGGGTGACTTCTGATGGCGGGCGGGCAAATGTATCCCCTAAAGCCGAGTTTTGCCGGCGGCGAACTCACGCCTGCACTCTACGGGCGGACGGATTTACAGAAGTATGATGTAGGTGCGTCGACATTAAAGAATATGATTGTCCTGCGGTATGGCGGGGCGACACGCCGCCCGGGCTTTCGTCATGTGGCAAAGACGCAGAGCGGGAAAAGGGCGCGCCTGATTCCGTTTCAGTATTCGACGGAACAGAGTTATGTTCTCGAGTTCACCGCTGGATGTATTCGAGTGTTTACAAAAGGTGGGATTGTCGTTAAGGATGATGCTCCTCTTGTGATCCTCACATCGTACACCGAGGCTGATTTATCGGATATCAAGTATACGCAATCTGCAGACGTCCTCTTTTTAGTGCATGTCAATCACCCTCCAATGACACTCACACGCTATGGGGTTACGGATTGGAAGTTCGAGCGGATGGATATTGCGGGCGGACCGTTTGAGGATCCCAATACAAAAGATGGCTTAAAGATCGGAGCATCAGGTGTGCAGGGCGAAATCACGTTGAAGGCAAGCGTTGACTATTTCACAGAGGATATGGTCGGCAGTCTGATTCGTCTTGGGCATACGATGGGTGGACAGCTTAAATCAGGTATTCCAATCACACCGCTTGTTCTACGCTGCGTTCCGGGTGGAACAGTATACGTGGAATCGTTTGGTTTTTGGAATGGCAGCTTTATAGTAGAGAAACATGATAAGTCCACGGATACATGGATTGCATTGCAAGAACAGCATGCCAACCGCACGCAGAACTACACACTCAACTACACAAACAAAGGTGATGATATCGTCGAGTATCGTGTGCGTAGTGAAAAGTTTGATACATCTGTATGGAGCAACGAGAACGAGCGGCAACGTGGCTATGTGACAATTCAGACGTTCGCGCAGGATTATTATGGCGTTGCACGGATTACGGCAGTCAACTCCGCAACAAGCGCTACGGCAACAGTAACGAGAGAATTTGCAGACACGGAGGCGACGAATGATTTCTCTCTCTCGGCGTGGAGTGCGAAAAAAGGCTATCCGCAAGCGGTGAGTTTCTTTGAAGACCGCCTTGTCTTTGCAGGGAGCAGAGCGAAGCCGCAGACCTATTGGGCATCGCAGTCGGGGGACTATTACAATTTCTGGGTCAATACCCCGCAGCAGGACAGTGATGCAATTACAGGCACGCTCTCAGGCGGACAGATGAACGGCATTCGTGCCATTATCCCATTTGGTGAAATGCTCATGCTCACCTCTGGCGGCGAGTACAAGGTAGGTGGCGGAAACGAGACGTTTACGCCAACGAATCAGAAAGCAGAACCACAGGAGTATCGCGGCATCAACAATCTAACTCCGGTCGTCATCGGCGGGCGCATCGTCTATGTGCAGCATCAGGGCAGTGTCATCCGTGATCTCACATATAGTTATGATGTGGACAAGTACACGGGAGATGACGTATCTCTCCTTGCTGCGCATCTCTTTGAGGGGCATACGATTGTTGCGCTCGCCTATCAGCAGACGCCGAACACGGTTGTTTGGTGCGTACGGGAGGATGGCGCGCTACTGGGCATGACCTACATCAAGGAGCAGGACGTATACGCGTGGCACAAGCATACGACGGCGGGGAAATTCACGGATGTGTGCACGATCTCGGGCGATCGTGAAGAAGAACTTTGGGCGGTTGTAGAGCGTGACGGCGCATACTATGTCGAGCAGATGGGCTCGCAGATACGTAATACAGCGCCTGAGGAGCAATTCTATGTAGATGCAGGATATATTTATCACGGCGAAGCAAAAGATGCGCTCACAGGGCTTGCATGGCTCACTGGGAAGACTGTCTCCGTGCTTGCCGATGGGAATGTCCTTGCGGATATGCGTGTGAATGAGAGTGGTGTTTTGCAACTGCCGAAAGCGTTCAGCAAGATTACAGTTGGTTTGCCCTTTGAGAGCACGATTCAGACAATGCCAATTGAGTTCAGTGTGCAGGACGGCTCCTATATGGGGCGCAAGAAACGCGTCTCACGTATGACAATCCTCTTCCGCGATACACGCGGTGGGCTCTATGGCGTGGGGGAAAAGAGACTTGATGCGATTAAGTGGCGCAGCACTGAGAAATATGACAGTCCGATTGCACTTTACAACGGGAAACGCCATGTCGTCATCCCGAGCGCAAGCTATGAGGATACAGTATATCTGACGATCAAGCAGACTGACCCGCTGCCGCTGACGATTCTATCCATTGTTCCGGAGGTGGAAGCAGGTGGCTGAGTTTACATACCGCACCCCAACCGATGATGATCTCTCCTATCTTGCCGCACACCTGCGCCCCGAAGATCGGCGCGAGCTGATCGGCATGACGGGGCCGAACGTCGAAGCTGAGGTGATGCGTTGTTGGCGTAACAGCAAAGCGGCATATGCATGTTACTGTGACGGCGTTATTATTTCAGCGTTTGGCGTTATCGAGACGAATCCTATTCTTCGGCATGGCATTATCTGGATGCTTGCGACTGCGGAGACGGCGAAGCATAAAATCTATACGGGCAAGAAGACGAGCGAAGGAATCCGCGCGTTTTTGCATGACTGGGAATATCTCTATAACTATGTCGACAAGGGGAATGATGCGACGATTGCATGGCTCAGGTGGCTTGGCGCGGTTGTTCATGAGCCGCAGCCTATGGGCCTCTATGGATTGCCGTATCATTTGTTCGAGTTTTTCAAAAAGGAGTGAGTGTATATGGGTGTAGCGGCAATGGTGGTGGGAACGCTCTTTTCCTCGTGGATGCAGGGGCGTGCGCAGCAGGCGCAGGCAGAAGCGGCGGCGCGACAGTCGGAACAGAATGCACAGATCGCGCAGATGAACGCGGACAAGGCGCAGGAGACCGCCGAACGGCAGGACGAGAACAACAAGATCAATGCAGAGAATGAGCGGCGCAGAGCACTCCTGCGGATGGGACAGCAACGGGCGGCAATCGGAGCGAGCGGGGTCACTGCCTCGGGCAGTGCTGCGGCGGCTCTTGCGGATACAGGATATGCGATCAACGAGCAGACAGGCATGGGCCTCTACAATGGTCGTCAGCAGGTCGATAATATGCTGCAGCAGTCGACAGACTTTCAGAATCAGTCCAATTTCCACAGTACAAACGCACGCAATTATCGGGCCGCCGGCAAGCGTGCAATGATGAACAGTATGCTCACAGGCGCGTTCACTCTCGCGAGTAATCTCTATACAGGCGTGAGTTCCGCCGCACAGAGGTGGCAGGCACACAGGTCGGTTCGTTCGGCGGAAAGGATTGGAGCACGGGATTCCACGGATGGGGCGGCAAGGACACGAGTTTCGGGCGTCACATCGGAAGTTATACCACGCGTGGTTATGGGATGCCGCGTCAGAGCACATTTTTTCAAATGAGATAAGAGGAGGTTTGCTTCATGGATTTTTCACCGTTTCAAAACAAAGAGGGCGTTGGTTCGCCTGCGGCACAAATTTCACGTGTGCAGTACAGCAACCAGGGGGAACAGGCACTTGTACAGGCGCAAGGTGAGACCGCCAACGTGCTTACCAAGGGCTTTACGGCGATGAAAGATCAGGTGGAGCAGACACAAGCGCTCGCTGCGAACAATATGTATAACAAGCTCATGAGTGAGGGCACATCTGAACTCATGCAGAAAAAAGAAGAAGGTGCCCTCAATCTCACGGATGACTACGACAAGCTTCAGAAAAAGACGATGGACACGGTATTTGCCAAGTACAGGGGCGTCCTTCGTTATGGCACGGGTGCGCGAGCATTCAACGAGTTCACCGAGCGTGACAATGTAACACGTCGCGCGAATGTCATGCGGTATCAGCAGGAGCAGCTTGAGGCATATAAGAACACGCAGTATAAGAATGCTGTGGATGTTTGCCTTGACAATGTGCTTGAATACGGCGGGAATGACGCAGCTATCGACATGGCGATTAATCGTGGCAATGCCCTTGCTCTTGGAATGTACGGCGCACATGGAGAAGAACGGGTCAAGTATGAAACGGAGCTGATTGCGCGGCAAGCCGTGGGGCAAGCAATGTCCCTTGCCATGCAGACGGCGGACTTCAAACGCATGGATGAAATCAGCAACAAGTACGGCAAGTACATGGACCCGAATCAGCGGACAGCGGCTCTCGGTGCAGTGCGCAAACATGCACAGCAGGAGATGGAGTTCAGCGAGGCGCAAACGGCGATGAATGAACTTGGTATTGAGGCATCAAGAGATGCTGTCAAAGCGTGGGTTCAGAAAAATATACACGGCAACACTCAGAGTACAGATGGACTGCATGCATTCTATGAGCAGACAAAAGGCGCAACGTATCATCTGAACGCACCACTCAACGGAGCAGATGGAACATATGATTGTGGTTCGTGGGTTCTGCAAGCTGCTGCACTCTATGGACTGAATCTTTCCAGCCGTTGCGCAGATAATCAATATGTTGAATTAAAGGGAATGGGCAGAGCGTTCAGCGACCCGAAAGATTTACGCGACGGCGACCTTGTTTTCTGGACGAAAACAGGCGGTGCGGAAGGTCAGTATGGAATTTCTCACGTTGGCATCTACAACGCAAAGACAGGAAAGGTTATGCAGTCCGGCAATCACGGTGTCGCTGAGATTGATTTGAACCTTTATCCCGTAGTTGGTTTCGGGCGCGGTGTGATGGAGACTCCGCCCTCTGAAATGGAGATCGAGGAGCGAACAGATAAGATTTTCGGCACATTGCAGAAACAGCTTGCTGTGCGTGACCGAGAAGATAATCGTCTGCTTGAACAGGGGCAGATGGCAATTATGCAGCTCCAAAATGATGGACAGTATCATTCGGTAGCTGAATATCAGTCGGTCATTACAAGCATTGCTGGCGATAATCCGCGCGTCTCTGTAAAACTGATGAACAGCGCTATGAAAGCTGGGCAGGCAGATCAAGCACGAGCAGAGGCAGTGGCAAATCGACGCGCAGCAGCAGAAGCGGTCGCCCTTAAAATATCGGGACCGGAGTACAAATATCAGTTGATCAACGCCCTGCAAACAGGAAAGATCAGCATCAACGATGCTTATGATACGATCATCGGAAATCCGCATATGGAAAATAGTATGCGAAAAGAACTGCTGGATGTCATTGATGATTACAAGACCGGAAAAGGCGCCTTTAAGTATGACTGGGGGAGCATCAAACAGGCAGTTAAGACTGGTCTTGGCGGATATGAAAACGGGATGTTTGATTCGAATTTTGCCGTTGCACAAGATTCGACAGGCTATCTTATTCGTGAGTATCAAAAAGATCATAACGGAGAAATGCCGCCTCAGCAGTGGATTATTGAGAAAATGGAGGGAGAGATGGCTCCTATGACAATCTCTGGGAGTGGCGGTTTCTTTGGCTTTGGTGGGAATAAGATCGATACGAATGAAGCGCAGCTCTTTAATATTGGCGTTGCAAGTGTTGTAGATGCGGGGAACGGTGAATCTGTTGTTACGCTGATCAATGGCGGTGGTGCATATCGCATAAAGACAGATGATCTCATCAATGGGATGCAGAACGGGAAGAGCGGAAAAGAGATCGTATACGGAGGATAACGGGAGGCAACTATGGATCCGCAGAAAAGAGCAGAAATTGAGCAAATGATGCGCCGCGACGTGGCAAGCGGAAATATCGGCGTCAAGATTAAGATGCCCGGCGAGAACAACAGCGACGAACTGAACGATATCGTAAACTATGCGCCGACAAGCGAATACGCGACCTATGACACGGGCAGACGTGACGACGCGGGCAATCCGATCATGAGCAGCGATGTGATGGATTTGATGATGACAAAGTCCTATGAGCCGCAGAAAGAATCGGATTGGTCTGTCTCTAATATCGCGGATGCCGTCTATACAAAGCTGCGGGACAACTTCTATGATGGCAGTGTTCAGCCCGTCGATTTTGACAATCCATATTACACAAAAGACATGACTGCACCGCCGGAACCGATCACAGGGAAAGACCTCATCAAGGGTGTTGTGCCTGAGAGTTTTCAGGCGTCCAAACTCTATGCGGATTATTTCTACGGCGAGGATGAGAAGCGCGAGCAGATCAAGAAAGCGCATGACCTGACGGGGATTCGCGCGGAGACGATTGCCAATGACCCAGATGTATGGGAAAAGGTCATGAAGATTGTCCAGCGTGCAGAAAAACTCAAAAAACTTCCTGGCATGGTAGATGCGAACGGCGATCTCAATATGAGCCGCGTCTATGAGGCGATGCCGTATCTTCGGGAAATCGTCGAAAAGCACGGAACCAATGAAGCTGTTATGATGCTCCAGAATGCCGAGGGGCTGCGGACTGTGGGCGATGCCTACAACAACGAATTTACCCGGTTTGCTGGAAGCGTAGCGACGGGTGTGGAGCGCGGCTATTATAACATTCGCAAGCAGTTGACTTACGCCAATGCGATGATTGGCAGGCGCAAACTCACCGAAGATGAGCAGAATTGGATTACGGCGCTTGACAAGAAGAAGGAGGAGTTGCCCGAATACTCCTATGGCGGTGTTGGGCAAGCAGTTGGTGCGATGATCGGCGGTGCCGCCGAGAATATCCCGATGATTGCCTCTGCGCAGGGGATTGGAGCGGTTGCAGGAGGTATCACTCTTGCCGTGACAAAGAACCCAGGTGCGGCGGCAAATGTCGGAAGAGCTGCCGCTATTGCTGTTATGGGGCTCGAGATCGGCGGCAGTCAATACGAAGAGAATCTGAACAAGCTCGATGCGAAGGGACGCACAATGTATACGCCGACAGAGGCGGCGGCACTATCAGCAACGCAGGGACTTGCCGAAGGTGTCATTGAGCAGCTTGCTTTGCAGAAGATTGCACGCACGATTTTTGGGCGGGGTGAGGCAAAGAGCCTGCGCGACCTCTATGCAGGTGCAGGAGCAAAAGATTTGGCACTGGCCGCAGAAGGGGCAACTGCAAACGAAGCGGCGCGTGCACTCATCAAGGAACGGATTCTTGGTGCGGCAAAAGCGGGCGCAATTACGTTTAATACGGAGCTGCAGGAGGAGTTTGCCCAGCAGGTCTCGGATATGGTCATCGAGAACATGGCGCAGATGGCACTCAAGGGGGACGATGCCGAGATTGCATCCGTCTGGCAAATTTTGCAGAAATCCACGGCTGCGGCAATTGAGGCCGCTCCTTCTATTATGGGGTTTGGTCTTGTCGGTTTCGGTGGTCATGTTGGCGCACATACGCGCCCTATGCTCAACGCACGCGCTCATATGGAAAACCTGATCAAAGACCGCCTCTATCGGAGTGTCAACGAGAATCAGAACCTCATCAACACCGTGGAGGCGGTCGGGGACAACCTGAAGAACGTGCAGGAGCTCCAAGGCAAAGCACCTGATCTTGTGAATGAGATGCTGGACTCGCAGAATCGCCGCTATGGGATAGAGACAACGGTCGTAGATATTGTCTCAATCAGGAAGAGGGCGGCGCGGAGCTTGTGCAGGAGATTGCCGTCGCAAACAACATCAGTGCGGAGGAGCTGCAGGCGTGCGCGGACGGGACGGGGATGCTTCCCGTCAAAACGTCGACCCTCCAACAGATGACAACGAATCTGGACGAGGAGAAACGCAAGGCACTCTTTCAGAATATCACAAAGTCCTCTGATCTCTACACGGATAAGCAGACGCAGCAGGAAGCGAAGGTCATCAAGGAGATTCTGGGCGCATTCCGTGAGAAGACGGAAGAGGAGGTCGGCGATTCTGTTGACCGCTATGTCGAAAGCGCGTTCACGGAGGACGGGCACCGCGCCCTTGCACGGGATATCTTGCTCGCCGATGTGAATCACCCCGGAGCAGAGATTCAGCGACGTAAAAAGCAGCTGGATGATGCACTTGCAGAGCTGAATACCGCAGCACAGGAGACCGCAGAGGCAGCGGAGTATCTTGCACATATTCAGCCTGAGATTGACAAGATCAACGCGCAGAAGGAAGCTCTTTCGGCGGTCGAGGGCACAATAAAAAGCATCCAACCCGGGGACGTTGCTGCAACAGCAGAGCTGACCCCCGAGGCAAGAGGCGTATATCATGATCTTGCAGGACAGCTCAGTAATGCTAAGAGCAAGAAAGCCCGCACCGCTGCGCGTGCTTCTGCGCTTCTTACTGCGCGCTATGCTGAGCGTATGGCGAAAATTTACAGCGAGGTAAAGGGCGAGCCGTACACCGCCGCAGACTATATGCGCGAACATCTCCGTGTGGATGCGCGTGCGGATGACAAGAAAAGAGAGGCGGCGAAGAAAAAGGCAGAGGTCGTCAAGGATTTCATTGACACGCATTTCCCCGATGCCGCCGAACGCGAGATGGCAGTCATTGCAACGATGCAGGATGCCGTAAGCCCCGCGAAGGGATGGCGTAGGCTCTATAACGACTTTGTGGAAGATCGCGATGAACTTCTACGTCCTGCGCTGGATGCACTGGGGCGCGGGATGGGCAACGGTGTCGATATTGTTCCGATTGATGATGATGGACGCGGAATACGTGTGTCCAATAATGAACCCTGGTATCGATACTTTTACAAGGAGCACGGGCGACCGCCGCGCAAGGAGGAACTCACCGACCTTGCCTATCGTCTCACCGTCGGTGATGCATCCGCACCGAAAATCGAAGGATGGGCGCCGGCATCGCAGGAAGATATAGACGCGATGGAGGCCACAAAAGGTCAGCTTGACGAACTGAACGGCTACATCCATACCCTTGAAAATATCAAGGAACGCATGATGCAGATGGATACGGAAGCGTTGAATCAGGATGAGGCGCAGACGGGAGTGTTCGGGGACAGGGAAAAAGCAATTGCTGTGCGTGAGATTCGTAATCTTGTTCCGCTGGAGGTTGTTCTAACGGGGAAACCTTTGGATAAGAAGGCGGCAGAAGCTGTTTTTTCGACCTTTGGCGAAGTAGAAAATCCGCGTTATGGAACGTATGCGACATTCCCGAAAAGTATGGTCGGCAAGATTATCAAGCATCGTGGTTTGGATGTATCTCAGATGCTTACTGATATTCCACGGCTGTTTTCTTCTTCTGTACTGGCCCTTGTTGAGCCGGAGTACAAAAAAGAAGGACATAAGGAACATCCTAATATACTTGCCTATCATCACTATGTCAATAAATTTACGGCGGATGGTACGACATACTATATACGTTTTTCGCTCAGAGAAGAGAAAACAAAGAACCGCGCAAAACCAAGCGCAAAACGCATTCTTCACTCGACGGGAATCAGTGATATTCAAATCTACGAGGAAAACAAAAAAGACGTTTCCTCTCAACGTATCCGGGTTAGTGACCCGGGCGAAGAGAGCAAAACGTCTTTTGTTGATCATAGATTAGCAGAACTTTTCGATTCTGTCAAGGATATTCCTGCGGATGAGAATGCAGAAACCTTAGAGCAATCCGCATGGCACGGCACGCCGCATGATTTCCGCGAGTTCCTGCTTGAGATGATCGGCACGGGTGAGGGCGCACAGACACACGGTTGGGGACTGTATTTTGCGCAGAATCGGGAGGTGTCGGAGTGGTATAAAGATGTATTAGGGGAGGTTCAACAAGCGATTATCCACGCCGGCGATAAAACGTATGCCGTGCACCCTGACGGTTATCGCGTAGAGAGGAATAGCGGCAAACCGCTGAAAGAAGGTTCTTCAATTGAAATCGCGCTTTCTGCGTTTGAGGACAGCAATGCCAATGTAAAGCAAGCAATCAGAGAGACTGAGGAATATCTTGAAAGAATGGAGCGTATAAAAGATACCGATGTGCGTGAAAAAAACAAGGACCTCATACGCGAAGCTCTGAAAATTTTGCAAGAAGAAGCAGATACATGGAATTTGGAAAAGAAAAAATCAAGTCTTTTTCATGTCGAAATCCCCGACAATGACGTTCTTCTCGACGAGCAGAAGCCGTTTGACGAGCAGCCGCAGTTCGTGCAGGAGAAGCTGAGAGAGGTGTTTGCCGATGAGGACAATAATAGAAAAGCTCGTTTTGCCAAAGAAATAAAAAGCTACGAGGCTAAAATCAAGGACTATGACCTTGTACTCAGTGAAAACGCAACGATTGAAGAGAGACAAGCGGCGGCAGAACGCCTTATACAAGGCGGGTCTGTGTATGGAGTCCCCTTAGAACGGGCTTTAGGCCCCGAGTTTAGACAAGATTTTCAGCTGGGGAGAGAGGATGTTGAGTACTATAAAGAGCAAACGCAAGAGGCTCTTGATAACTACCAAACGATCCTTAAGAGTTATAGGAATGGCAAGGCAATTTATGAAAGTCTTTCATATTCGCTTGGCAGTCCCAAAGCAGCATCTCTCGCGTTGAACGAGGTCGGTATCAAGGGCATCACCTACGACGGACAGCGCGACGGTCGTTGCTTTGTCATCTTCGATGATCAGGCAATCCAAATCATCGAGAAGTATAACCAAGATCACGCGCACGGGGCGAAGGGGAATATCACGGCGACGCTTGGCGGTACGCAACGTCTGATTTCTCTCATGCAGGTGGCAGATCAGTCGACGTTTATGCACGAGATGGCGCATAACTTCCTGTTTGATTTGGAACATATCGCAGAAGTTGCACCAGAGAGCCGCTATGCCAAAGACCTTGCCGCAATCCAGAAATGGGCGACGTGGACGAAAGGTGCGGCGGACGAGTACGTGGGGACAGCTTCTGCGGCAGAGTTCCGCAACCGTGAGGAGAAAATTCTTGCAGCAGAGAAGAAGGGAGATGCAGCAGAGACAGAACGCCTCAAGCGTGAATGGATGCAGGAGCGTTTTGCCCGTGGGTTTGAGGAATACCTTCGCAGCGGGGAAGCACCTGCACAGGGATTACGTGCTGTGTTCCGTCGCTTCAAGGCATGGCTCACGCGGATTTACAAGGATGTCACGGGTGCGGGTGTGCGCGCATCTGCTGAGGTCGAAGCAATCATGGCGCGTATGATTGCAACAGACGAGGAGATCGAAGCGGCGGCGGTCGTCAAACGTGCGCAGCGTCTCCAAAAGATTGATCCTGAACTTCTCAATGCGGATTCTGCCGAGACGATGATTCAGTGGGAGACAGAGGCCAAGGAGCGCGCAAAGGAAACGCTGCTCAAAGAGCTTATCCGTGAGATGCAAGGGCGCGACGTTGACGCACACATGGAGGAATACGAAGCACAGCTGAAAGCTGAGATGCGGGAGAATCCCGTTTGGCAGGCGGAGGCGGTTGCGGAGACATTTGGCGTTGGTCAGGTCATCGCAAGCGGCTATTATCCTACGGTGGAGTCGTATGAAAAGGCACTCAAAGATGCCGGCGGCGGATTCGACGCAGCTTATAATCGTCAGATGCGCGAGGAGCGGGAACGCTACAAGACAGAAATGCCGAACGCAGAGGCGATTGCACAGCGAGCAGAAGAGGTGCTTGCATCACAGGAATACACCGCACGTCAGACAGCCCTTGAAGGAGAACTCCTGAACGAGTATATCAAGGCCTATGACAACGCCCCGCAGCGTCTCAAAGATGCGATGATCGGCGTTGCGCGTGCACTGGAACGTGAGGAGGATGCGCCGTTGGAAAAGGCGGTGACGGCTCTCAAATATGCGTTCCGCTGGCAGGAGAAACAGGCGCAGGAGATTGATGATTTGCGGGCGCTCCTCTCTTCCGCGAAAGAATCAGGAGAGGAAGATCGCACAAAGATGCGTGAGAAGTTCGGGGAGGCGTTTAACCGACTCAAACTCTCGGCGGCGCAGAACCTCGAAGCCGTGCGCAGCCTCCGTGATTCGGCGGCGGGAAGAGTTGCTGCGATGCGTGCATATGCACAGCAGCACCTTGAGAACGCTCCAACCCACGAGGCGACGAATACGCGTCATTGGATGCGGCAGGTACAGAGCGCCGCAAAAGAGACAGAACGTCATCTCACGAATATGCTCCGCAAGAATAATGGAATTGAGAAGGAGGACACAGGCGACAAAGACCTTGCGGCGGCACGTACGGCAAAGACCCGTCAGCTTGCAATGGAGGCAATGACGCATGAGAGCGTCAAACTGAAACGCGAGCTCGATCGTATGGTGAAATACTTTGCCCGCCGGGAGAAGAATCTTGCCAATGACAAGACGGGCAAGATTGACGGAAATCACCGCTATTTCATTCACCATTTACTCTATGTGTTTGGTCTTCGTCGCTCCGATGGTGTGCCTCTCATGGGAGAAGGTGCGCGTAGTTGGTCGGAATTGATGCAAGAGATCAAGGACTCCAACGATGGCTTTGATGGCGTGGATATTCCCGAATGGCTCACTTCTGCGGCAACGTCCCGCGATACGCAGCGAAAGTATACGGAACTCTCCATGCAGGAACTCCGTGATCTGCGTATGCTCGTTGAATATCTCTATGTGACGGGGCGCAACAAGAACACGCTCCTCACATCAGGTGAGAACATCGATGAGGTCGCGGCTCGTATGTATCAGAACTATGAGGAGCATATCGGTGAGCAGGACGGCGGAAAAGAAGCTCACACCTATATGGTGCAGCTTTTGAAGCCGGAAACAATGCTCAAGGTCATCGGTGGCAAGAGCGGTGCGATTGTAGACTATCTCTACAATACGCTCTTTGATGCACAGGAAAAAAAGACGGAGGCACTTGAGGAGAACGCAAAACGATTGGAAGTGATCATTGGACAATACTACACGCAGAAAGACAGGCGCAAAGCGTGGAGCAAGAAACTGGGGATAAATCTCACGGATGGCACAGAACTGACAAAGGAGAATGTGCTCTCTATGGCTCTCAACTGGGGCAACGAGGGCAACCGTTCCCGCCTCGTCGCAGGTCTCTCGACGAAAACACCGTATATGGAGAAGGATGTCGAGGAGATTTTTGCAAAGACGATGACCAAGAAAGACTGGGCATTCGTGCAGGAGATATGGGATTATCTCAATGAGCACGGCGATGCGGTCAATGAGGTTGTTGAAAAGACCACCGGCACGCCGATGAAGCGTGTTGCACCGGATGAATTTACGATCGAGGCATCGACGGGAGAGTTGCTGACCATTCGCGGCGGGTACTATCCGATTCGGTATGACCCGAAGCGTTCTGAGCGTGCAGCAGATCAGGAGCTTGCAACTGTCGCCGAATCGGTTGGCGGCGCTATGGCGTTTGGGTCTGGAATGGGCTCAACGAAGAACCGTGCAAACGGGGCTCCGCTGGGGCGGCCGCTTGACCTCTCTTTGGATGTCATGTATCGCCACATTGATCAGCAAATACATATTGCTACGATGCGCCTTGCTTGCCGTGATGTCTATAAGCTGCTCAACCATTCGGCGGTTAAAGAACCGATCTTGCAGACGCTCGGAAAAGACGCCTATGACAGTCTGAAACGATGGGTTGAAAATACATGGCAAGAGCCAATGAATAACAATCTTTACATTGAGACTAAAGCGGAGGAGTGGCGCGCGAACACGGTGACGGCGATTATGGCGTTCCGTGTATCGACTGCACTTCTCAACGCATCCAATATTATGCCGATGGCAGATCGCCTCGGCACAGTCAATGCAATTCAGGCGATGTTGCAGTATCTCCGGCACCCGCAGAGGATCCGTCAATTCGTACTCAATGATTCGGCGTTTATGCGGAACCGTGCTCATAATATGGATCGCGATCTGAATACCAAAGGAAAAGACATTTTCGGCGGAAAGAACTCCGTTCGGAAGTGTCTTATTAAGTATGGGACATGGCTCATGGAGGAGACAGACATGCTCTGCAGTGTGCCAACCTATTATTGGACATATCAGGGGCGGTACAACAAGGAGGTAGCGGACGGGACAGATGAGATTATCGCCCGTGAGCGTGCGCACCGAGAAGCCCATGAAGCAGTACGTTCAATCTTCGGTTCTGCAGATTCGATTGACCGCTCGGCGGTGCAGCGTTCGCAGAGCGGGCTTGTCAAGGCGTTTACGCCATTCTTTAGCTTCTTTAACGCACAAATGAACGCGGTGTGGGAGAAGTATTATGCAGGGCGTTATGATAAGCACAAGAGCAGCTTTGTCGAGCGTTATTCCGGGTTTGTTCGTTCCTATCTTTTCCGTTTTGTCGCAATGGCCGCAATCGAAACGATGATTCGGCAAAGCCTTGAAGCTGTTTCGGCGGGAAGTGGTGATAAAAAAGATAAAGACGAATGGTATAAGAAATTTTTGAAGCAGTGGGCGGCAAATTCTCTCGGGAGCGTCGCAAGCGGATTCCCGGTGATCAATATGGTTGGCGAGATCGCACAAGGGATGATTACAGGAAAACTGCAACAAGGGCGCAATAGCGGCGTTGTATTCGCGGCCGTTGGGCGACTTACCGACCCAATACAGATGGCGTATTCGCTGCAAAGCGATAAGTCCAAGATTGACGCGATTGATTTTGGCCGCGCGCTGACAAAGGGAATCGCAGGAACGATGTATGCTGTTCCGGATACCTTGACCGATGGCTTCTGGAATACGGCGCGCTTCATGGCCGACAATTACCGTCTCAATAATCCAGATGATCTGCGTGAATTTATCGCAAAGACAATTCTGGATAAGAAACTCAAACAGAAATAGGAGGTATCAACATGACTGTTGAAAATCCGAATGTCAAGAATACGTATGGGGGGAACGGTTCTACAACCGTTTTCCCTTTTACATTTCTGCTCAACTCTGAGGACGTGAATAATGTTGTCGTCACGCTGACCAATGAGGACGGTGCGGAGACGACAACAACAGATTTTGTGTTGTCACTAAGCGATAAGAGCGTGCTCTATCCAAAGAGCGGAGCACAGCCGCTGCCGAACGGGTGGAAGATTACAATCCAGCGTCAAATCCCTTACACTCAAACACTCAATCTGATTAGTCAAGGGACATTCTATGCCGAGGACATAGAGGCGCAGCTTGATCGACAGGAGATGCAGATACAGCAACTCGCAGAGATTGTCGAGCGCACTGTGCGCGTCGCGATCAGCTCTGACATTGACCCTGCCGAGCTGATTGCAAAAATCTTCCAGACGGGTGTTGATGTTGCTGCGCAGCTTCTCGCCGCACAGCAAAGCGCATCTGCGGCGCAGCAGGCCGCACAGAACGCACAGGAAAGCGAAAGCAACGCGTCGCTCGATGTTGTCCTCGCAACCAATGCAAAAAATACCGCAGAGGAACATCGGCGTGCCGCCGAATCCGCCGCGGGCGCAGCGCAAACGGCGCGAACGGAAGCAGAGCAGAGCAGACAGGAAGCCGGCAAAAGTCAAACGGCAAGCGCCGCATCCGAAACGCACGTCAAGGCAATGGAGGAAAATATTACCTCCATGAAACAGCACATCGACGGAATCAACGTCGAAGTCGACAAAGCCGAATCTGCCGCAAAGAGTGCACAGGAAAGCGCAAAAAGTGCCAAAGAATCTGCCGCCGCCGCACAAAAAGCCGTCGGTACCTATTCCAAAGCCGATCTGGATAAAAAATTCCAGGAGATCGACCAACAGAACGCCTCTAAATTTGTCGCGAAATCCGGCGACAGCATGACAGGTGCGCTCACGGTACCTGCTCTGACCGCTACCGGAAAGATCAAAGCTGATGGCGGAGTAGAGGGAAATGCCTCGACGGCGTCGGCACTCAGCACAAATGTCCTGACGTTTGCCAACGGAACAAAAATCTGGGTGGAGTGAGATCATGGCGGAACTGGTTAAAAAACTCAAACTGCAAAATACCAAAGGCGTCGTCGAATCCTGCACGCTCTACTCAACAAAAGAAGAAGCGAACGCAATGGGCGGTGTCCTGCCGCTCCATGTGGACGGCGTCGACTGCTTCACAGCGCTGGGGGCTGTCACCGAAAGCGAAGCGACCAGCGGCCGGCAGGAGAAAAACGGAGTATCGCTTGCGATCTTAAAGCAGGGTGGAATCACGCCGGGGAGTATCACCGTGCAAGGAACGGGAACATTTACCGTCCCGAAAGGTGTTGCTGTTTTGCAGCTGACATATTTAAACGTAAACCAACAGAAAATCACTAGCTATGTAAAAGTAGAAGCAGGGAAAACGTATGGATACGAATCAAATTATGTATTTGCGGGTCATGCTGGCGGTCGTATAGTCAAAACAGTGTTTGGTAATTTCACTTTTCAAGCAGGCGGCATACACGGAGAACCAATAGGAAGTGAACCATTACCAATCACCATCGCATGGTCAAACAGCATCAATAAAGAGACGCCCAACGGCACCGCATAAAAGGAGAGCACAATGAACAAATACGCAGAAATCCTATATGGCAAAGTCCGCTCCGTCCACGAAGATGAACGCGACTTTGATACATGGCGAAGCATATTCTCGCCCTCTACCTACTGGGTAGACGTCACGGGCGTGGAATGTAAAGTCGGCTACGTTGTCACATTTGACCCCAATATCGGACTTGTCCTTAGTCCTCCGAAAACGGAGACACCAAAGGGAGAGGATACGCACCCGACGGAAGAAACAGCCGACGAAGAACGCGTATCCATATTTGAAGCTGTCGCCGCACAAGAAGTGCGCCTCGCAGAAATCGAAGAGGCCCTGCAAACACTGAAAGGAGGTGAGAAAAAATGAAGAAGTACAGCTATATGATTCCCGTCTATGCATTCCTCGTGCGTCATGAAAAATACGCAATTTCTGAGGAGAGCAAGACGGAAGGACAAAAAGTCGTGCCTGTCATCTATCAAGAGGATGTCGCCCTCTACATTGCGGAGCATGCGGAGAAAGAAGTGTAATCACAGGGAGTAGGGGCGTTACTCCGTCGGAATAGCGCCCCTATGTATAAAGAAACAATTAGGAGGCGCAACGTGGCAAGAGGAGAAATACTGGCCGAGCTCGAGAGCATCAAAGCGCAGATTAAGATCCTTGCGGAAAAACTGCCGATGGGACGCGATCAGCTCTATGCAATCAATGAGCGGATTGCCCGTCTGGAAGAAAGCACAAAGTCCGCGCATCATCGGCTGGACGAATTTAAGCATGACGTCTGTTGGACGATTGGGATGAGTACGACCATCGTCGGCATCTTCGCGTCGATTCTGACGTGGGCGCTCGGAGGAAGGTGAGACGATGCTCAAAGTCTCACAGTGGCTCAGGAAAGGCAAAAAGTACCTGCGCAACATGACCAAGAGTCACGCGGCCATGCGCTACATCGTATGGTATGCCGCAATGATCGTGATCTGCGTCATGATCTATGTGGCGGCGTGGATATACGACTGGAATAACACAACAAAGCCTGATCTCGTGGAGCTGCGAAATTTCCTGCATGAGATCAGCGGGGCGGCATGGATTGCGGTCATCGGATTCCTCGCAAAGTCATTTATCGACCGAGACGAGAATGGAATCCCCGACCAGTACGAAGAAAAAAAGGAGGACAACAATGGAAAGAGTACATCTGAAAGATCTGAATCTGACGTATGATGCAGGGCGACTGAGCACACGCCGCGAAACGGATATGATCGTCCTGCATCACACCGGCAACCCGACCGATGATGATCTCTCTGCGGAGGAGATTAATGCGTCGCATCAGGCGCAGGGGTGGACCTGCATCGGGTACCACTATGTCGTCCGCAAGGATGGCACAGTGGAGATTGGTCGCCCGCATTGGACAGTTGGAGCACATGCGTACGGGCACAACAGTCACACGATCGGCATCCACGTCTGCGGCAATTTTGAGATCGGATATCCGACGGCCGCGCAGATTGAGAGTACAGCGATGCTGTTGGCTAACGTTTGCACGGATTACGGACTGCCGATTGACCGCGATCACATCGTCGGGCACAGAGAGCTGATGGGGACGGCATGCCCCGGCAGGAATCTTTTTGCGCAGATGGATGAGATCGTCGGCAAGGCGAATTTTTATGCCAATCAGTGAGGAGGGGATTATATATGTTTGAACGGGTGAAAGATATCATTATAAAGAACAAAAAAGCCCTGCTAGTGGTCCTGTGCATCATGATCGTCTGCATCGCCTATGCTGTTGGCCGACACTCTGCATCCGAGCAGACGGCGGCGGAAAAGCCCGCAGTCCTGACGCAGAAGCAAACGCAGGACGCGGCAGCACTGCGGGCGCAGCTCGATATCTCACACGCCAATGCGCAGGCACTACAAAAGCGCCTTGCAGAGGTACAGGCGGGACAGCGTGCGCCCACCGTAACGTACCATGTCAGCGCACCGAACGTCGAACGAGCCGCGCAGGTCGTCGAGCGGCAGATACGGGAGGATGACCCGACGCTGCCAAGGGCGGCGCGCGAAAAAAGTGATCGCACCGTGGTTACTCCGATCACAAAGGATAAGGACGGCAAAGACCTCCCCGCGGAGGAGCAGAAAGTCGACGTGTATAAAATCAACCTTAATAAGGCGCATAAGATCAAGGCGGGTGTCACGCAGATTGACACGCAGACCTACTGGACAGCAGGTCTGCAGCTTGGCCGCTGGGAGGGGCTTGTGCATGGGCAATCGACAAAAGTCAAGGGCGGCAGCGTGATGTATACGGTCGCTGAGTGGTAATTCATCGCCCCGGGGCTTTGGCTCTGGGGCTTATTTTTGATTGACAAAATAGACACATCTAATTATAATATAAGCACCCCATCTAGATGGGGGGTGGTTGAGTACAACCAATGTCTCGCCTCTGGCGAGCGGATTGAAGCTTGTGTTTGGACATAATCCACGAGGCCTTACAAAAAGACGGAAAAAAGCGGAGAACCTGTAAAAGGTCTCCGCTTTTTTCTTTGCCTAAAAATTTTTTGAGAAAATCTAAAATAAACTATTGACATTGTACTATTGCAATAGTACAATGTAATCAAGATAAAGGTCAGGGGCAAAGCCCAAAGAGTTAAGGGAGGAAGTAAAAATGGAAAACGTGGATTGCAAAGCTATGGACGGGAAGACTTTCGTTCTCCGGCAGGATGCCTATCTTGCCGGGACAGGCAGGGGGCACTATGAGGCCTCCGCATTCTGTCCGGACGACACTCCGGACGAGGATGGCTACATCCCTGTATACCGTGTGGTCTGGGACATTCTGGACGAATACGATCCAGAATGCGGCGATGAGGACGCTGCCTGCAACTGGGGCATCGTTGACGATTATCGCGTCGTCAATGATATGCCCGCAAGCGAGAAAGAAGATTATATGTAAAACGCGGGAGCAAAAGCCCCTTTTGTATCCAAATATAGAAAGAAGGTAGTACAATGAGATTCGAAATTAGGAAGGAAATTGACAGTATCCTCGTAACCGCCCCTTACAACAAGGAGTTTGCCTATCGTATGCGTAAGATGGGAGGTAAGTGGACCGGAGAGGATTGGAAACTCCCCGCCGATGTGCTGGAAGCGGCACGCGAGGCCATGCGTGAGTGCTTCTGCCGGGATGATCGCCCATGTGATCTCGTTGATGTTGAGATCACGGCGACCGAAGGGCGCGTCTACGTGGAGACTGCCTTCGGGCTGACCATTATGCAGATTTCAAGCCGTGATTCCGGGGCGTGGGTCCCTCGCGACATGCGAGAGACGGTATCGATACTCGATGGGGAGATTACGTCAGGTGGAAGTCGCAAGTCCCCGCACATCGAGATTGACCGCGGGACGCGCATACTCCTTCGCGGCATCCCAAAACAGGCGGTTGAGATGAGATTCGACCTCAACGATAACTACACGGTCAAGATCGTTAAGACCTACGGGGCTGGTGTTGATCGTGCGTCACTCATGCAAGAACGCGAGCACTTGCTTTCTCGGATTAAAGAGATTGATGCTCTGATTGGTGAGTGACCACAGCCCTGCCAACATTATTGGCGGGGCTTTTACAAAGGGAGGGAAATATATTATAATGGAGACACCAAATTCAAACGGAGGGGTTCTGGTGGGGTGGGTCGAAAATAAGATTGAGCGAACGCGCAAGTATAACAAAGAGAACTATGAACAGATAAAAATGCAGGTCCCGAAAGGGACAAAGGCTGTAATCAAGGCGGCCGCCGAAAGGGCAGGGAAATCTATGACCGCCTTCATTATGGAGGCGGTCAATGAAAAAATGAATAAGTAAAATACAAAAAAAGCGAAGCTGTACGGAATAGGCTTCGCTTTTTTGTTTAATAGATTAAGCCTCAATCGGTACTGCTATCAGTTTATTTCTGAATATGATAACTCGATCAAGGAGCCTCTCCCAAAATAATTTTCTTTCTGCTTTCTCCATATCGGCATAGCCGGTGTCTGCGGTATCAATGCTCGCCAATAATGCTGCCTCAATTCGATCCTCCCGCCAATACACATTATAAGGGCAGTTGCTATGTGTATGTGACCGGCATACATAATAGATGTGCACACATGTCTTTTGACGGTGGTATCTCGGGGTAAGCCCGCGTCCACACTTAGGGCACCGTAGCAGACGACTGAAAAGATAGATGTTATCCGTCCGCGGACGTTGGGTGCGCCCCTCGAATACTTTTTGCACCTCTGCAAATAGGACCTCATCGATCAATGCTGGACAAAAATTTTTGATGCCATAATATTCGCCGATATAGATTCTGTTTTGGAGAGTACGTCCGACAGCTCCCTCCGTTTTTCCATATCGATATTTTTGCCATAGCATCCGATATGTTCTGAGCACCGAATGATTTTTTGAAAAGTATTCGAACATATCTTGTATCATCGGTACTTTTTTCTTGTCGATGACGATGTGTTTTTTCTTGTTGATTTTGTAGCCATCCGGTACGTGCCCCGTGATAACTTTTTTTGATCGCAAAAGCCCCTGCTGTACGTATTTGATTCGGTCGCTCGTTTGGTCGCTCTCGTGCTGTGCGATTGAAAGCTTAAGATTGAGCATGAGGCGGCCGTTTGTGGTTGTTGTGTTGTATAGAGATTCCTGCGAGCACTCCCATTCAACACCGTTTCGGTCGAGGATTTCTTGCACTTTGTAGTAGTCTGCAACGTTGCGAAACCACCGGTCAAGGCATTTAAATACGATGACGTCAATGTCCCCTGTTTGCACGTCCTCTATGAGCCGTTGCAGACCTTTGCGGAGGTGAGGGGATTTGCGGGCGCTGACCCCTTCATCGGCATAGATACTAACAACGATATACCCTCGTTTTTTTGCGTGCTGACGCAGGTCATACACTTGCTCTACGAGAGAATACCCGTGTCGAGCTTGTTCCTCCGTTGATACGCGGATATATAGCGCAGCGCGTTTCTTCTTCGACTTATTCATCTGTGGTTTTCTCCTTGCCTACAATTTGCCTACAAAATACCATGATTCGCCTTTCTTACTCTTATTTTTTGTTTCGTACAAAAATATGTTTTTATTCTTGTGAATCCCTGTCATTGTAAGGGATGTAGTAATGTGATATAATCTTTTATCCTGTGCTATTATATATCGGTGATCTTATATCACAAGTTCCCACGAGGGGAAAGGAAAAATAGGAGAGAGTATGTTTGAACCGCGTTTTACAACGCTGAATATGAACGAAATTTTGAAGTATCTCGGCTTTCGCGGGCAGGAGCTTACAGAGGAAATCGCGGCGCAGATTCGCCGCTGTACGGATGAGGTGCTGGCAGCGGCAACCCCGCGTCTGACCTATCGGCAAGTGCCGTTGGAGAACGGCGCCGTGCTCGGTGTCACATTTGAGGGCCGCGATATCCCGCGTATGCTTGCGCCGTGCGAGGAGGCTGTTCTCTTCGGCGCGACGCTCGGTCCCGGGGTAGAGCGCCTGATGATGCGCTATGAGGTCATGAATGCCGCGGACTCTGTCATCATGGACGCGTGTGCGAGTACGGCGATCGAGAATATCTGCAATAATTTCGAGAGCGATATGCGCGCTGCTGTGGAGGCAGAGGGGCGTTATCTGACCGATCGCTTCAGTCCGGGGTACGGCGATCTGCCGATCTCGGAGCAGCCGAAATTTTTTGCTCTGCTCGATATGACGCGGCGCGTTGGGGTCTCGCTGACGCCGACGACGATCATGGTGCCGCGCAAATCGGTGACGGCGATCATGGGGATCGCCCGGACACCACAGCCGCATCGTCCTCCGGACTGCGAGAGCTGTCTCATGTTCCGCAGCTGCCCCTTCCGCAAGGCTGGGCGCAGGTGCAGAGAGGGCGCAAAAACGTAAAGAAAATTCCGTACGTGAGAGTGAAGGAGTCGGAATGAAAGACATTATTATATTGGATGGTGGGATGGGGACAGAGCTGCAGGCGCGGGGGCTTGCGCCGGGCGAGCGCCCCGAGCTCTTCGGCATAGAGCATCCCGAAGTGGTCGAGGAAATTCATCGGAACTACATCGCCGCGGGCAGCCGCGTTATTTACAGCAATACGTTCGGAGCGAACGGGCATAAACTCGCAGGAACAGGCAAGACCGTCGCCGAAGTCATCGGGGCAAATGTCCAGATTGCGCGCCGTGCGGCAGAGCACTCCGGTGTGGAAGGGGTGCGTGTTGCGCTCGATGTCGGTCCCATCGGAGAGCTGGTCGAGCCGCTTGGCACGCTCTCCTTTGAAGCGGCCTATGAACTTTTCCGCGAAATGGCGGTTGCGGGAGAGGAGGCGGGTGCCGATCTCATCATCTTTGAGACGCTGACCGATCTCTATGAAGCAAAGGCGGCCGTACTCGCAGCAAAGGAGCATACGAAGCTGCCCGTTTGGGTGACGATGACCTTCGAACAGAATGGACGCACCTTTCTTGGTGCAGCTGTACCGTCTGTCGCGGTTACACTGGACGCGCTCGGTGTTGCGGCAATCGGTGTCAACTGCTCGCTCGGCCCCGTAGAACTCCTGCCGATTGTCGATGAGCTCATGGAGTGGACGGATCTGCCTGTCATTGTGAAGCCCAATGCGGGTCTGCCCGATCCACGTACGGGCGCCTATGAGATGACGGCAGAGGAGTTTGGCCGGGAGATGGCGGAGTTCGCGCGGCGCGGCGCCGTTATCATGGGCGGCTGCTGCGGCACAAATCCGGAGTTCATTCGGGCACTTGCTGCTTCTGTTGCAAGCGGCGCTGCGGAGCGGCCTGAGCGCAGGAAGCGCAAGGGCATCGCCTCGCCGGGGCGCGTCGCTGAATACGGAAAACTGAATGTCATCGGCGAACGCATCAATCCGACGGGCAAGAAGCGTCTCCAGCAGGCTCTTCTTGAGGAGGACTACGGGTACATCAAGAAGCTCGCCATATCCCAGCAGGAAGCGGGCGCGCAGGTGCTCGACATCAATGTCGGTGCGCAGGGCGTTGACGAGGAGAAGATTATTCCGTATGTCGTCAAGGCCGTACAGAGCGTGGTTGATCTACCTCTGCAAATCGACTCGGCAAATCCGAAGGTCATTGCAGCGGCGCTGCGCGTGACAAACGGGCGTGTCATCATCAACTCGGTCAGCGGTGAACGCGAGCGTATGGACGCTATCTTCCCGCTTGCCAAACACTATGGGGCGGCTGTGCTTGGCCTTGCGATGGACGAGAAGGGGCTGCCGGAGACTGCCGCAGACCGCATCACGGTCGCCGAGCGCATTGTCGCAGAGGCAGAGCGCTACGGCATCGAACGTGAGGATATCATCATCGACTGTCTGACACTCACCGTTTCAGCCCAGCAGAATCAGGCAATGGAGACCCTGCGTGCTGTGCGGGAGGTGCACGAGCGCCTCGGACTGCATTGTGCGCTCGGCGTCAGCAATATCTCATTCGGCCTCCCGGCACGCGTGCATATGACGGAAAACTTTCTTATACAGGCGATGCATGTCGGCCTTGATTTCCCCATTGTCAATCCGAACACAAAGGAGATCATGGATGCTGTCATCTCCTTCCGCGCGGTCTCTGGTGAGGATGTGGACTGCGCCGCCTATATTGCACGCTTTGCACCGGAGCAGGCGGAGATACGGCGACGCAAGGAACTCGGCATTACGGGCAGCGAGTCGCCGGATGCCATACAGACCGCTGCAGCAGACAGCGCTGACGCCGTTGACCCGCTTATGGACGCGATCATCCGAGGGCTGAGTGATGATGCTGAGCGCATCACGCGGAAGCTTCTCACGGAGAAAGCGCCGATGGAGATCATCCAGGAGAAGGTCATCCCTGCGCTCGATATTGTGGGCGACCGCTATGAGAAGGAAATTATCTTCCTCCCGCAGCTCATCAATGCGGCAAATGCCGCGACGGCAGGTCTTGAACTCATCAAAGCCCGCCTTGCCGAGGAGGGGCAGGGCGTTTCGAAAGGGAAGATCATCCTTGCCACAGTGGAAGGGGATATCCATGACATTGGCAAGAACATCGTCAAGGTTGTCCTGGAGAATTACGGCTACCAGATTATCGACCTCGGGCGCGACGTGCCCGTTACGCGCGTGGTGGAGGTCGCCATCGAAAAGCAGGTCGGACTGATCGGGCTCTCCGCACTCATGACGACGACTGTTACAGCAATGAAGCGCACCATCGATGCTCTGCATGAGGCAGGGCATGAATGTGAAACCGTGGTCGGCGGTGCTGTGCTGACAGAGGATTATGCGCGTGAAATTGGCGCGGATCACTATGCCGGCGATGCGCGGAGCATTGTCGAGATCGCGCGCCGCGTACTCGGATAGCGCGGCAGGGAGGCTGAATACAGATGGCGCAAAACAGCGCAGATATACGAGAACACATCAAAAAAGAGCCGCTGGTCTTTGACGGCGGCATGGGCACATACTATGCCCAAAAGACGCATACCCACGGGAAAGGTGTTGAGCTCGCCAATATAGAGACACCTGCCGTTGTTGGGGCTATTCATACGGAGTACCTGCAGGCAGGCGCACAGGCGATCAAGACCAATACCTTCGCTGCAAACCGTATCGTCTACCAGGGCGACGAATCTCTTGTGCGGCGTATCATCCGTGCGGGATGGGAAATAGCAGCGCGCGCGGCAGAACCGTTCGGAGCTTATGTATTTGCCGACATTGGTCCTGTTACGGGCCTGCCGCATACAGACATCATCGCAGAGTATCGCTTCCTCGCCGATACATTTCTCGCATGCGGTGCGACGCACTTCCTCTTCGAGACCAACGCGTCAATTGAGGGCTTGATCGAGACGGCAGCACACATCAAACGCATATGCCCCCATGCCTTCATCCTGGCCTCGTTCTCTGCGCTGCCCGGCGGCTATACGCGTGACGGACGCTTCGCCGAGGATCTGATTCATGAGGCGGCAGAGAGCGGATCGATTGATGCCGTCGGTTTTAACTGTGTAAATGGCGTGCGGCAGATGCGGGAACTGGTTCATCATCTTGGGATGACGTCCCTGCCTCTTTCCCTCATGCCGAATGCGGGGCATCCGATCGTTGTCGACGGACGTACATTCTATGAGAGCGCTCCGGAGTATTTCGGCACAAGTCTTGCCGCGATCGTGCGCGATGGCATCTCGATTGTCGGCGGCTGCTGCGGTACGACGCCGGAGCATATCCGTGCGCTTTGTGCCGCACTTGCGGACGGTACGGGCGAGATTGACGAGGAAGGCGAAGAGACCCGCGTCCAACCGATGGAAGTTCCGCTCAGTCCGTTTTTTGATGCGTTGAAATCCGGAGGGAAGCCCATCGCTGTCGAGCTTGACCCGCCGGAGACTGGAAATGCAGATAAATTCCTTGTCGGGGTGCGTGAGCTGCAGGCAGCGGGCATTTCTGCCATTACTATTGCGGATAATCCCATCGCGCGCGCGCGTATGGACGCGGCGATGCTTGCCGGGCGCGTCCACCGCGAGCTCGGCATCGAGCCCATCCCGCATATGACCTGCCGCGACCGCAACCTCAACGCGATCAAATCCATTCTCCTCGGACTGAGCGCCGAGGGCGTGCACAATATGATCGCGATCACGGGGGACCCGATCCCAACAGCAGAGCGCGATGAGGTCAAGAGCGTCTATCAGTTCAATTCACGCAAGCTTGCCTCATTTGTCACGAGCCTCGGTTCACGCGGAGATATCGTGCCGTTCCATGTGTTTGGAGCACTCAATGTCAATGCAAAGCATTTTCCGTCGCAGCTCGGACTTGCACGGAAAAAGATGGAAGCGGGCATGACAGGGTTCTTTACCCAGCCTGTCCTGAGTGAGCGCGCAAAGGAAAACCTGCAAACGGCACGCGACATGCTCCCCGGCGCGTTTATTCTCGGGGGCATTATGCCTGTTGTCAGCGAGCGGAACGCCCGTTTTATGGAAAGCGAAATCGTGGGCATTCACGTTGAGGAGCGCATCATCAGCGCATACCGTGGGCTGGACCGGACTGCAGCGGAAGAACTCGCCGTCCGTCTCTCGCTTGCGATTGCAAAAGACATCGAACCATATATTGACGGCTACTATATCATTACGCCGTTTTCAAGGACGGCGCTCATCGCGCGGATTGTCGAAGGCATTAAAGAAAGGGGAGAAATGCGATGAACACAACGCTCAAGGACATCATTGAGCGCCGCAGCATTCGGAAGTTCAAAACGGATGAGGTGCCGCATGCGCTGATCGATAAGGTAATCGAAGCCGGGTTGTATGCGGCCAGCGGAAAAGGAAAGCAGTCTCCGATCATCGTCGCTGTGACAAATCCCGATCTGCGGGCACGAATCGCCCGCGACAACTGCCGCATCGGCGGTTGGGAAGAGGGAACGGATCCCTTTTATGGTGCCCCTGTGATTCTCATTGTGCTCGCTCCGAAAGAAGGACATACGTCGGTGCAGGACGGGAGTCTCGTCCTCGGCAACCTTATGCTCGCGGGGCATGCACTCGGGCTTGGCACCATATGGATTAATCGTGCAAAGGAAGAGTTCGAAGAACCTTTCTATCAAAAACTGCTGAAAAAATTGGGCATCGAGGGTGCGTATATCGGTGTCGGGCACTGTGCGCTCGGCTACCGCAGCGGCGATCTGCCGAAGCCGCCCGCCCGCCACGCAAATCGCGTGTATTATGTTTCGTAGCTTATGTATACCGCAGAACAACTTGTTAAAAGAGCCGATTTTGACCGTCTCACGATGGTCAAAATCGGCTCTTTGCTTTTAGTGCAGCGGAGCGCTTCCCAGCGTCATCGGCAGCGTATGCGCCGCGCTTGCCATGGCACGCAGGTCCGCAGAGGATTTCTCTGCCCAGATTGCTGCCACCTTTTTTTGAAACGCAAGAGCGGAGAGGGGGGCTTTTTGTTGTGTACGTATATTTGCACGGATGATCTCCGCAAACTTCTCGGGTAGATGTGCCGTACGCTGCGCCAGCAGAATCTTTAGATTCGTATCAATCAGATAGAGATGAATTGTCGGATCAGAGAGACTCTCTTCATCGGGCAGCAGATCTTTCTTCACAAGAGAGAGGGAGAGCGGGGCGTCCCCCCAGCCGTCACGGAAGATGCCGTCAATGCGGTAGAGCAGGAAAAGAACACCGCTCTCCTCAGTCACGGCAAGCTCGATTTCTCCTGTGCGGAATGCCTCGACGGCGACAGCGTCTGTTCGCGAGAGCTGGAGCACGAACATCATACCGTTTTTATCCGCTTGGAACATGCCGCCGTCTGCCTGCGCAAGGACCGGCAGCGGAAAAGGATCGCCGACGGAAAAATTTACAGATGTGCCCATATAAGTCCTCCTATGTACCACAATTTTCTTGATTATATCGTTCCAATGATGATTCTTCAAGAAATAATGCCCGGAAATTTTCTTGCCTTACATCACAAAACACCGTACAATAAGGGAAAAATTCCAGAGAGGTGACGGGATGATTAAAAAGGGAATTATCCTCGCGGGAGGATCGGGAACACGGCTCTATCCGCTGACGAAGGTCGTATCAAAGCAACTCATGCCAATCTATGACAAGCCAATGATCTACTATCCGCTGAGCACACTTATGCTCGCAGGGATACGCGACATTCTCATCATTACGACACCGGAGGACAGCGCGCTCTATCAGGCACTGCTCGGTGATGGAAGCCAGCTCGGTCTTTCCGTATCATACGCTGTTCAGCCGTGCCCCGACGGACTTGCCCAGGCATTTATTATTGGCGCAGACTTCATTGCGGGTGACGCCTGTGCGCTCGTACTCGGTGACAATATCTTCTATGGCTCCGACTTTGCGCAGGTCCTTCAAAGCGCCGTAGAGCGCGAAGAGGGGGCGACCGTGTTCGCCTACTACGTATCCGATCCCGAGCGCTACGGCGTCGTCTCCTTTGACGAAGCGGGACAGGCACTTGCCCTTGAGGAGAAGCCAGCGCGGCCGCAATCAAACTATGCTGTCACGGGACTCTATTTCTATGACAGCGATATCGTCAATATTGCGCGCGGGATTCGTCCGTCTGCACGCGGTGAGTTGGAGATTACCGATGTCAATATTGCCTACCTCACGGCGGGGAAACTTCATGTAGAGCGCCTGCGGCGCGGCTATGCATGGCTCGACACAGGCACACATGAGTCTCTGCTCTCGGCAGCAACCTTCGTCCAGACCATACAGGCGCGGCAGGGGCTCAAAATCTCCTGCATTGAGGAGATTGCCTATCGCATGGGTTACATCGACGCGGAACAGGTTCTGCGTCTCGCCGAGCCGCTTGCAAAGAACGAATACGGAATTTATTTGAAGCGCCTCATCAAAGATGTATAGGAGATATCTATGAATGTGATTGAGACGGCGCTCGAGGGCGTCTTCATCCTCGAACCTCAGGTGTTCGGCGATGCGCGTGGCTGGTTCATGGAGAGCTGGTCGCAGAAAAAGATGGAGAATGCAGGTATCAATGTTAACTTTGTGCAGGACAACCATTCCTTCTCCGCGCAAAGGGGAACACTGCGCGGACTGCACTATCAGCTGAATCCAATGGCACAGGCAAAACTTCTGCGTGTCTCGCGAGGGGCAATATTTGATGTTGCCGTAGATATTCGCCGCGGATCGCCAACCTATGCAAAGTGGGTCGGCATCGAGCTTTCGGCAGAGAACTATCGGCAGCTCTTTATTCCACGCGGGTTTGCGCATGG
>ERZ773060.132-NODE-132-length-35231-cov-7.01879_pt1 | contig 35231 bp, 34 predicted proteins | sample MGYA00580628_ERZ773060 | MGnify/ENA primary metagenome ERZ773060 (study PRJEB29015, sample SAMEA2738019) | human oral metagenome | biome: human oral; feature: human-associated habitat; material: dental | place: China | collected 2045 ... | reverse complement strand
GTGCGTTTCACGTGAAACGCACACGCCCAGCTTTTCTGGGAAAGCTGGTCTCGGGGCGATGCCTGCAATGTTGGCCGATGAGCTTCCATGCGGGGTGTTTTCTCTGTAAGAACAGTTGATCTGGGATGCATGTTCCCACCAGTCAACCCTGCTAATTGAGACGTGGAGGAAGAGGGACAGCTTCGCTGCAGATTCACTCCTGCGACATATCTGGTTGGTCAGGAAGGCAATATCGTCGATACCTCTGTTCAGGTGTCGTGCGGTTGAACGAGACGACCCCGCCGCGGCAATATCGGCATGCGCCAGCCCAGTCGTTCACGTGATCGTTGCCTGCGCCGCCTGAGCTCTCTGGGGGCCTGACTGTCATCTCTGTCATTCGTTCGGATTCGTGCAGCGCGTTTCACGTGAAACGCCGCGAGGTTTCAGCTCGTGTCATGGACTCAGGCTAAAGTTGATGACCGTCAAAGGAGGACTCAATGGCCCTGTTCTTTCGCAAGCGCAAGCGTACTCCGAAACATGACGTGGACGTCGAGCCGTGGAAGGATCACGAGAACGTTTCACGTGAAACGGCCATCCAGACTCCTACCGGGCCGCGCCGCGCATTCTTCGACCGTGCTGACGACGATTGGGTGGCCGATGATGAATACGGTACCGAGTGCGACGAAGACACCCGGGTCCCGACGTTGCCACGCCCGGAGAGTCCCCGCATTTTTGTGGTGGCGAACCAGAAGGGTGGCGTTGGAAAAACTACCTCTACCGTCAATGTTGCTACCGCGCTCGCTTTCGGCGGACTCAATGTTCTTGTAGTCGACATCGATCCACAGGGTAATGCTTCCACCGCCCTCGGTATAGATCACGATCCCGGGACCCCTGGAACCTACGAGGTGTTGCTCCGCGGAGCGCGCATTCAGGATCTCGCCAAACAATCGCCTCACAGTCCGAACCTGCATGTCTTGCCCGCCACCGTCGACCTCTCGACGGCAGAGCTGGAGCTTGTGAACGAGCCTGGACGTGAATCCAAGATGAAGAAGGCGCTGACTGCCTACATTGAGGAGTCCGGGGTTGATTACGTGTTCTTTGACTGCCCCCCTTCTCTCGGATTGCTCACCCTCAACGCCCTCGTTGCTTCCAATGAGATCATGGTGCCGATCCAGTGCGAGTACTACGCGCTCGAGGGAGTCTCCCAGCTGATGCGCACCATTCAGCGGGTCAAGGGTAACTTGAACGATCGCTTGCAGCTGACGACGGTGCTACTGACAATGTTCGACAATCGCACCAACCTCTCCCATGAGGTTGCTGGCGAAGTGCGTGCCCATTTCGGGAAGGAAACCCTGGATGTGGAGATCCCGCGTTCGGTGCGAATTGCCGAGGCACCTTCCTATGGGCAGAGTGTCCTCACCTACTACCCCAAATCACCTGGTGCGGTGGCCTACCTCAAGGCAGCCGAGGAGATCGCCCGCGCTGCCATGAATGAGGAAGGAATCGCCTGATGGCCAGAGGAAAACAACACGTGGGTCTTGGGAAAGGCCTCGGAGACCTCTTCGCACGGACGGACGAGGATACTTCCGGTGACGCAAGTACTCCGTCCGACCGGCTTCGCGACGGGTCTTATTTCGTCGAACTGCCGTTGGACCAGATCGTCCCCAACCCTCGGCAGCCACGCCACGTCTTCGATGAAGACGACCTGAGTGAGCTGGCCGCATCCATCGGCGAGTTTGGCGTGCTGCAGCCCGTCGTTGTACGTGAAGCCGGTCCCAAGCACTTTGAGTTGATCATGGGTGAGCGCCGGTTCCGTGCTTCCAAAATGGCGGGAAAGGAAACGATTCCGGCCATCGTCCGTGGGACCGATGACGACGCGCTTCTCCGCGATGCGCTTCTGGAGAACCTGCACCGCGCCAATCTCAACCCCTTGGAGGAAGCCCTCGCCTATCAGCAGCTCCTGGGAGACTTCAACTGCACCAAGGAGGAACTCTCTCAGCGGATTCACCGCAGTCGTCCACAGATCTCGAACACACTGCGTTTGCTGAACCTCCCCTCCACAGTGCAGACGAAGGTGGCGGCCGGTGTCCTCTCCGCTGGTCATGCACGCGCGCTGCTGGGGCTGACCAACCAGCGATCGCAGGAACTGCTCGCCGAGCGGATCGTCGCGGAGGGTCTTTCGGTTCGCAGTACTGAGGAGATCATCCGGCTCGGGGACGCGCCCACTGAGGAAGAACCTACCCCCCGCGTCCGTCGGTTGCCATCGGAACGTGAAGCCACCGTTGCAGCGCTTCTCTCCGATCACTTCGACACCCGGGTGAAGGTCGCCATCGGCAAGAATAAGGGCAAGATCACCATCGAGTTCGCCTCTACCGACGATCTCGACCGGATCATGGCCGTCATTGACGGTCGTACCGTCGAGCCCTGAGATGAAGCTTTAAAACGCTCTACCGTTTGATCGGTAAGTCGATAAATGGCCTGCGATGGTTGACGCTCGGGCTTCTGACAAGGGATTTTGTACTGGAAGCATAATGAGAAGCTCTTTTCCGTTTCTGGGATAAAACCTCGGGCGTCGGGTGGTGGTTTCACTCGGGTCGTTCGTTCCTCGCTCTCCGGCTCAACCGGCTTTGGGGCGGGGAGCCGTGTCAGTGGCCGCGGCGGCGGGCCCGCTCCACGAGGGCGGAGAACACCTCCCCCATGCCGATGCCTGCGGCGTCCAAGGCGAGGGGCGTCAGCGAAGTGTCCGTTAGACCGGGTGCTACGTTGCTCTCCAGGAACACCGGGACGCCGTCGCGCACGATCATGTCGATGCGGGAGAGGTCGCGATGGCCGAGCACCCGGTGGGTGCGGACCGCCAAGTCCCCGGCCGCCTCGAGCACGTCGTCGGGCAGTTCACCGGGAGTGAGGAAACGGGTGACCCCTGCGGTGTAACGGGACTCGTAGTCGTAGACCCCCGAGGCGGGCCTGACCTCGACGGGTGGCAGCGCGCGCAGGCCAGTGTCGTCCTCGATGACAGTCACGGACAGCTCCGTGCCCTCGACGAACTCTTCCACCACCGCGTCCTTCCCGTAGGCGAAGGCTCCGACGAGGGCAGCCGGCAGATCATCCGCGGAATTCACCTTTGTCGCTCCGAGTGCCGAACCTGATCTGGCGGGCTTGACCATGAGCGGGAAACTGATCCGCTCCCCGAGTGCCGACATCAATGCCTGGGCGCCCAGCTCTCGGAAGATGTCGTCGGGCAGTGCGACCTGCTGTGGGGTCGCCAGGCCGGCGTCTCCTACCAGCCGCGTGGCCACCGACTTGTCGAAGGTGCGCCGGGAACTGGCGCCGTCGCTGCCAACGAAGGGCACCCCCAACGTCCACAGCACTTCCCGCAGCGCGCCGTCCTCACCCAGCCCGCCGTGCAGCACTGGGATGACGACGGGGTCCTCGTCCCCGAGCAGCCGGGGAATCAGGTCGGCGTTGACGTCGGTCTCGGTCACCGCATGGCCTCTCTTCCGGAGCGTCCCCGCCAAGCGCTTCCCGGAACGCAGCGAAACCTCCCGCTCGTGGCTCAGGCCACCGGCGATCACGAACACGGTCATGGCATCAGTCCTTCACTCGGGGTGTGGTCAGTTCAGGTTCGGTTCCGGTCCCTTGGTCGGGTTGGCGTGCGACGGTGTGTGCATACCGAAGGTCCGCAGCATCTCCAGCTCGCCCCGCACCACCTGGGCGAAGCGCTCCACCCCCGTCGCGATCCGGTCGGGCGGCGGGAAGCAGTAGGACAACCGCACGTTGCGGGAACCTTGTCCGTCAGCGAAGAACGCAGGTCCCGGCACGAAGGCCACGCGGGCGCCGACCCCGCGCGGCAGCATCGCCGACGCGTCCAGTCCCTCGGGCAGCGTCACCCAGACGAAGAACCCACCTGCGGGCCGGGTCCAGGAGCAGCCTTCGGGCATCTCCCGTTCCAGGGTGGCGAGCATGGCGTCGCGGCGGGCGCGGTACATGTTACGGAAGATCTCGATCTGGCCGCGCCAGTCGCAGTTCTCCAGATAGTTGCTGATCGCGAACTGGGAGAACACAGGCGGGCACAGCGTCGCCGACTCCTGGGCCAGCACCAGACGTTCCTTGACCCCATGCGGGGCGCAGACCCAGCCGACGCGGAACCCCGGTGCGAAGGTCTTGGAGAAAGATCCCAGGTAGACCACGTTCGCCTTGAGGGAACGCATCGCCGGAAGTGGGTCAGAATCGAGGGCCAGCAGTCCGTAGGGGTTGTCCTCCACTACCAGCACCCCTGCTGCGGCACAGCTCTCGATGACCCGGTGGCGCCTCTCCAGGGACTGCGTCACCCCCGACGGGTTGTTGAAGTTCGGGATCGTGTATAGGAACTTGACTCTCCTACCCTGCTTCTTCAACCGTTCGGCGGTCTCGGTTACCGCCTCGGGGATTAGCCCCTCGGAGTCGCAGGCAATGTGCACCACCTCGGTCTGATAGCTCTGAAAGGTGCCGAGCGCTCCCACATAGGACGGCGACTCGGCCAGGATCACGTCCCCCGGGTCGCAGAAGATGCGGGTGACGAGGTCCAGGCCCTGCTGGGAACCCGCGGTGATGACGACGTCATCGGGATCCGCGACGCTGCCCTCTTCCGCCATCAGCTCGCAGATCTGCTCACGGATGCGCGGCTCTCCCTGCCCGGATCCGTACTGCATGACCTGCGTGCCGTGATTGCAGATCATCCGGGCGATGTGGTCACCGATCTCGTCTAGGGGTAGGTCCTTGATGTTTGGCATCCCGCCTGCCAGCGACACGATCTCAGGTCGGTTGGCCACTGCGAAAAGCGCCCGGACCGCGGATACCCTCAGGCCCTGCGTACGGATGGCATAGTGTTCGACGAGCGGGTCCAAGCGGGTGTCGTGTCGAGTGACCTTCATTGGGTACACGTTATCCGGAGGATGACGAGATCGGATGAGTGGGCGCAAAATCCGAGATTACTTGGAGCGCTCCACATAAGTTTCCGAAACCGCCTTATGCGGGTCACGACCGCGAAAACCACTACTCACTACTGGTTCTTCACCACGTTGTAGACGGATTCGATCAGGTTCGCCAAGGTCTCATTGTCCTGATCGCTGAACCCCATGACCATGATGACCGTTTTGTCGATGACCCGGGCGCACACCGGCTTCTGTGCTTGCTCGAAGGTTCCGCATGAGGCGTCGTGCACCGAGGTGACACCGGTGATGCCGGAATCGGAAAGATAGGTCTCCAGCTCCGGTGCTGGACGCTGCAACAACAGCGTAAACTTAGAGCTTCCATCGGAGTAGTTGGATCGCAGGACCGTTCCCCCACCGCTGGGCGCCGCTGACTCCTTCACCCCGTCGTGTGCGAAATTTGCGATCTGCGACGGAAGCTTGAGATCCCAGGCGGGCGATGCCTCTGCGTTGGGTTTTCCGATCCCGCTGAGGGATATGCCCACCCAGATCGCGACCACGAGCAGCACCACAATCGCGACGGCCCCCATGACCTTCACAAATCCGGGGATGGGCGGGATGTGGTTCCGTGGGGTTTCGGCATCGATTTCGTCCTTCGACGGGACGTTGCGCCACTCACCGGGATCCTTGCTGGGTGTTTCTGGTGAAAGGGCTGAACGACGCGCGACCGGTTCAGTGATTTTTTTGAAAACCGTGGTGTGGTCGGGGCTTTCGGGGCTGACAGCGCTTCGACGCGGGCCGGTGAACCTGGGAGGAGTCGGAACGCTCTCCGCAGTTCGCCGGGGTGCGGGAAACTGCAGTTCCAGGGGGGAATCGGGACTGCTCGCGCTACGGCGAGGCATGCCCTCGCCGTGACGCGGGAAACGGTCAGTCATCAGATGAGCTCGTCGATGACCTTTTTGAGTGCGTTCTTGGACTTGCCTCCGGACAGGGTTTTCTCCACCCGCCCGGATTTGTAGAACTCCAGGGTGGGGATGCTGAGGATCCCCTTCTCGGCGGCAAAAGTCACTTCGGCATTGATGTCGAGTTTTACGAATTTCACTCGGCCCTCGTAGTCGCGGGCGAGCTCCTCGATGATGGGGGCCATTTGCTTGCATGGCCCACACCATGTGGCCCAATAGTCCACCACCACCGGTATCGGTGAAAGCAGCACCTCGTCGGCGAAGGTCGCCTCGGTCACATCGATAACGGCCATGTCACACTCCTTGTTCTTAGGGGCGAGTCTACGTTCACGCTTCGTTTGCGGCCAGCCAGCGCTCCGCGTCGAGGGCGGCCCGGCATCCGGAACCGGCAGCCGTGATGGCCTGGCGGTAGGTGTGGTCCACCAGATCACCACAGGCGAACACACCGGGAAGGTTCGTGGCCTGGGAGCCCGCGACGACTTTCACGTAGCCCGCCTCGTCGAGCTCCACCTGCCCCGTGACCAGCGTGCTGCGCGGGTCGTGGCCGATGGCGACGAACACCCCGGAGACCTCCAGTTGGCGGTGTTCCCCCGTCACGGTGTCGCGCAGGGTGACGGATTCCACGCGTGCATCCCCGTTGATGGATTCCACCACCGAGTTCCAGGCGAAATCCAGCTTCGGGTCCTTCTCGGCCCTGGCGACCATGGCCTTCGATGCGCGCAGCTCGTCGCGTCGATGCACGAGGGTGACGCGGGAGGCGAAACGGGTCAGGAAGGTGGCCTCCTCCACCGCGGAATCCCCGCCGCCGATCACGGCGATGGGCTTGTCGCGGAAGAAGGCGCCGTCGCAGGTGGCGCACCGGGAGACGCCGCGGCCCGAGAGCTGTTCCTCCCCCTCGACGCCCAGCTTGCGGTACCCGGAGCCCATAGCCAGGATCACCGCTTTCGCCTCCCAGATCTTGCCGGCGGAGTCGGTGACCTTCTTGATCTTTCCGGTCAGGTCGACGGCCTCGACGTCGTCGCTGATCAGCTGTGCCCCGAATTTCTCTGCCTGGGAGCGCATCTGGCCCATCAGGTCGGGGCCCATCACGCCGTCGGGAAAACCGGGGAAGTTCTCCACCTCGGTGGTGTTCATCAGTGCGCCGCCGCTGTCGAGGGCGCCCTCGAACACGACGGGGTTCAGTGCGGCGCGGGCCGCGTAGATGGCCGCGGTGTATCCGGCTGGGCCGGAGCCGATGATGATGAGCTCATGAACGGTCATGGTTCCCCTCGGGTCGTCGTGGTGCCGGTCCAGTGTAGATGGGGTGTCAAGGTGTGGGCGGCACATCATGAATACATCTGGTGCGGTTTCGCGACGAAGTTCTAGTATTGGTCGCCAAGGAGTCAGGAAGGAATCGCGTGCCGAAGATCGCAGCCCCCACCGTTGCCCAGCACCGTGCGATGGTTCAGCGTCGGCTGATCGACGCCGCCGAGGAGATCATGCGCTCCGGCGAGCCCGAGAAGCTGACCGCCGGCGCAGTGACCGCGGCTGCTGGAATTGCCCGCAACAGTATTTATCGCTATGTCGACTCCGTGGATGATTTGCGCGGTCTGGTTCTGGCGCGTCATCTGCCCGCCTGGATCGACGCGGTCGCCGCCGAGCTGAAAACCGTCGAAGCACCCGCCGAACGCATCGTCGTGTGGGTTCGCGCGAACCTGCAACAGGCGGCCCGCACCGGGCACGGCTGGCTGATGGGGTTGAGCCGCTCCATCGCTCCGTCGCCCGCCACCGCGAAGGTGATGGACGACTCCCACGCCGTCATGCGCGACTCGATCGCCCAGGCGTGGGCGAGCCTTGTGCAGGACCCGGTGCGACTGAGGGTTGCGGCCGGTTTGACCCGTGGCCTGCTGGAAGCCGGGTTCCGGCAGCTTGATTCGGGCATGCCTGTCGACGTGGTGGTCGACCTTGGTGAAAAGGCGGCACGTGGTCTCGTGGCGGGAATCACGGGCGGGGATCTTTGACCGCGGAAACTTCCGCCACCTGGCGGATGGCGCTTTCCGTCAGCTTCGCGACGGGGGCCTACGGGGTGTCCTTTGGGGCGTTGGCAGTCGCGGCGGGGCTCGATGTCTGGCAGACGATGGTGTTGAGCCTGCTGATGTACACGGGTGGGTCGCAGTTCGCTTTTGTCGGGGCGGTGGCGGGTGGCGGGCTGCCCGCAACCGGGGCGGCCATGCTCGTCGGGTTGCGCAACGCCGTCTACGTGACACAGGTGAACTCGTGGTTTCATCCCTGCGGGCCGCAGCGGGTCCTGATGGCGCACATCACCACCGACGAGTCGACTGCGGTGGCCGCGGCTCAGCCGGATCAACGGCTGCGGAGGCTGGGTTTCTGGGCCACCGGAGTCGGGGTGTTCACGCTGTGGAACGCGATGACCCTGGTTGGGGCGCTGCTAGGCAACTTGCTGGGTGACCCGAAGGCCTGGGGACTCGATGGTGCCGCCCTTGCCGCCTTCTGCGGGCTGCTGTGGCCTCGCTTGGTGACGCGTGATGCGGTGGCCACCGCGATCGTCGCGGCCGTGGTGACGGTGACTCTGGTGCCGGTGTTGCCTGCCGGGTTGCCGATCCTGGCCGCCGTCGTGATCGGAGGTGGCGTCATTTGGTTTCGGCGTCGACGTGTCGTCAGCGATGACTCCTCCCCCGGGGACGAGGACCCCGGGGACGAGGACCCCGAGGACGAAAGGGTGTGGTGATGTGGGGCTGGGTGCTTGTCGCTTCGCTGGCATGCTGCGCGACCAAACTGGCGGGTCTTCTGGTGCCGCGTCGCCTCCTCGATGACGAACGTACCGTGCTGACCATGGCCGGGATGACCGTCGGGGTGCTGGCCGGGCTGATCGGGGTCTCCACTTTCGCCACGGGCAGCACCGTCACCGTTGACGCGCGGGTGGCCTCGCTGGTGGTCGCGGTGGTGGCCCTGCGGTTGCGGGCGCCGTTCCTGCTGGTCGTGGTGCTGGGCGCGGCGGCCGCCGCCCTGGTGAGGCTCGCGGGAGTGGCGGGGTGAACAAAAACGGCCCCGTAAGGGGCCGTTGGCCCGGTAGCTCAAGCGCACCGGGGGGTGTGGCCACGATAATAGTGGCCTTATAGGCTGCTGCACAGCCAATCTCGCGAGGAAGCCCTATGGGATCGCCTCATCGTCTATGTGGATGGATTCAATCTGTACCACGGACTGCAACGAAGCAGCTCAGTGCCGTTGGCTGTGGCTCGACCTCGTCGCCCTTGCCGAGAAACTGCGGCCCAGGAGCCAATTGGTTGCCCTTCGTTACTTCACCGCGCCGGTCTGTGGGCAGCAAGACGCTCTTGCCAGGCAGCAGACATACTCTCAAGCCTTGGAGACGAAGTATCCCCAGCAGGTTCAGATCATCGAGGGTAGGTACCAGAAGAAACCTCGTCGATGCCGGTCCTGTGGTGCGAGATGGACGGACTACGTCGCCAGCCATTCGTATGGCCCAGTCCATGAAACCCGACTTGTTTATCGCGGCTGCTTTCCCGCCGCGTCGCAAATCCAGCGAGTTGAGACAACTCATGCCGAGATCCTTCGAGGGCTACGAGAGCCGCATCCGTTCCTCGTTGCTCCCCGAGGTGGTGTCAGAGGGCGGGCGGAAGATCCGACGTCCCACTAAGTGGAACTCCAACGGGCGAAAACGTTGAGAGCATTGGCAGCAGCTGCCTTGGTGAGGGTTGCGGGGTATGGTGTGGGTACCGGGTTCGCCGCCTCGTTGTCGCTCCCTATGGTTCGCTTGCCTTGCGGTCGTTTGCTTGCGCTGTAGCGCTGGCGTTTGTCCGTAAGGCTGGCAATCCCGTCGGGTGGGCAGGTGGACGACTGGGAGGCCAGCGAACCGCGGTAAGACCAGCGGCCCGGTCGGGCAGGAAGGGCGGCGCCCACCGGCTGTTCCGACTGAGGTGCTGTCCGTCCGTCAGATCCATGTGGACAAGCGAGGTGGAAGGAAAGCGTTGTGGGATGCACACAGCTGAAGCAGCAGGTGGCACGGTCAGGGAAGCTGGCATCAAGAGAGGGAACGAGTAAGGACTCAGGATCGGACACGCGCTTCGCGATCTTTGGGCGAGGTATCGTAGCGGCGGCGGTCGGTGTGGTGGCTGGAGGAATGCTTCTGCAAAGCGTGGCCGCTCATGAAATAATGAACTTGGCGCAGGCGCTTGGTCTCTCCCCCAGAGCGGCATGTTTCTTGGCTGATGAATCTTCGTCAACGATGAACCGAACCAGTCTCACGGATGAAGATGCGAAAACAAAAGAGATCGAAGGGATTTCCACCCTGCATCGAGGATGGCATCCTGCGAGCTATATCGGAACGGTTTGGGTCAAGGTGATTCCTGCTCCTGAGAACATGGGAAGGCAGCATTGCGTCAAGATTGCTTGGGGAGCTTATGTGTTCGCGAAAATGCTTCCGGTGGGAGAATCACTGAATCTTGTACACTCCAAACGCAATCCGGACAGTGTCCCGTTGACCGTTGAAGTGGAGCCGGCTGCCAAGGTGGAATTCGGGCAACGGGAACCTCTCGGCATCAATCAGTACAGCATTGCCGATCCGGAGTGGATCACAAGGTGAGGTCTTGAATTTCGGAGACCGGGAGGCTTATTCACAGGAAATGAATCCGCCGAAAAATCCCTAGTCAGAGCGCACTTAGGAAGGGCTGTGAATGACCTTCCGGGTGCTACCTATTCTTTTCGACGAGTAACTGGGTGTTCAGAATATCTGGGTGAAGATTTTGTGTATCCAGTTATGCCTGATGTCAATGATTTGAGCGGCACCGTCGGGTGTCCCGGATCCGAAGAGCGCGAACACGGGTTGGTGGCATGTTATCTCGATCGCCACTGATGCCTCATCGTCCTTTGCCTTGCCGGTGGTGAGATAGATTCCATCCTGCGGCAGGGATATGTTCACCAAGGCAGTCCATGGTCCCCAGGTGAGGACTATGCGGTGTTCCTCGTCCATCGAGGAGGCGGTGGGAGCCATGCGTATCCAGACTGGGCCGGAATAGTCGGGTGGCCAGCGATGAACGTATGACTTGGTAGGTGCTGTTTGGCTATGTCGCCAAGGGTCCCATCGGTTGTCCCATAAGTTTGCCAAGGTCATCTCCACCCATCCATCTGCCTCGTAGAGGAGATCGAGGTGCTTGGCGCGCCAGATCTTGGGAAGGATCTCACCACGTTCGTAGCGTGAGAGCTGTGCGCGTGAGACGTTGTTACTCCCCTGGTTGCGTTCGCAGCTTGCGAGTTTCTGCAGGCTGGTTCCCTTCCGGAACCGCTGCAGACTGGCCCCGAACTCGATCCACGCCTGCCGCTGAGAATGATCTGAGCTGTTCGACATCCCTGAAGTGTCTCACTTTTTCTCATACGGTGCTAATTCCTGCGATGCCTGCAATGCTGGGGTCATTAGCCAAGGTGAAGGAGAACATTGTGAAGGGTTCCCGAAGAAATGCGCTGTCCATGTCACGACCTTGCGGGAAATGCCGTGTTGTCGAATGGTTGACGGCGGGGATCGTGGTGTTGGCAACCGTAACGCTCAGTGGATGTGGAGCGGCAAGCAAAGGCGGTAACACGACTTGTGCTGAGTATACAAAGCTTTCAAAATCTGATCAGACGAAGGTGGTTACGGACCTCTTGAAGGAAACTGGTGATGATCCTTCCGGTTTGAGGATCAATGTTGCGAAGGGCAGCATCAAGTTGTATTGCGCGACGGTCGGGAAGAGCGATTCAAAGATTCGGGAAATCAACGGTTGAGTGGTTAACTGGAAGAACTGAAGCATCTATGGCTATCTTCAAGCCCGTCCAAAACGCAGGCTTTCCTTGGTCAAAATGTGGTCTGTTGAGTAGATCTCTTTGTTGTCCTTGTTGCGAGGCTTATCCGCAGGTGGTGCATCTGCCGGCAACCCCCTAGTCGGAGCGCGCTTGTGGATAGCCGCGAATAAGCCTCTATCTCTGTGGTAAGGATCTATATGTATTTGCGAAAATCGTTTCACCTGACTGTAGCTGCAGTGCTGGCGATAACTGCCTCCATTTCGAGCATTTCGCCCTCCCGGGCTAACGAAACCCGTAATTATAAGGTGGCCTTCACAGGAGGTGTAGGTGTTCGTCTCCGAGAGAAACCTAAAATTGATGCAGCGGGATTCGGGGAGTCGGGAACCTACTCTATTCCAGAGGGTGCGTATTTTCCGGCGGAATGTGAAGAGTATGGCGATTGGGTGACGAACGTTAATGGTGAGACTACAAACATCTATATGCGTGCTCCGGGTGGCCTCTATGTGAGTACAGCTTATCTTTATACGGGGGTCAATTCGCGCGTCGGGTTGCAGCTGTGTTCAGAACTTGATACAAAGCGTAAGGAAAATTTTTCTCCTAAAAAGATTTCCGCTTATCACCGAGAAGGAAAATCAGAGGTGATGGCGGTTGATGAAAAGCATCGTAGTGCGCGAGTATATTTCTCCAAAAAAAAGACCAAAGAAGTGGCTGATGCGATGAATAAAGCTGCGGTTAGAAAATTCTGGGCAGAGGTGATATTCTGTGCTACGGAGGGTGCGATTATTACCGTAGTAACTAACGGTGGGAACCTGGCCATATCTACTGCTACAGGGGCTGGAGCGAGTGTGCTTTGCTCTGTACTCGCAGCCAATATATCTCCTCAGGAGTTCGAGCCCGCGAAAGGAGCGGCGAACGCAGCAGCCTCTGCTGATAAATGCTATGAAGTGCGCATGGAAAGAGCCGCAGATGGTAAAAATTGGAAAGCCAATACGTGGACCGTGACTGATAGCCCTGATTACTGCGCTTGAGCTCGATGTGGAATTGTGGAATCTGCTAGCCGAATTTCGTTTCAGAATTGTATGTTGCATATAGAGCAAACAGCGGATATGGTTTGCTTTCCCTTTACCCAGGTAATGGCGAGCAAATCCCACTCTAAAAGATTTGTTCATAGTCGCCATCAATCTTGCCTCAATAAAGGTTTTCCTGTTAGCAGACAATTTGTGAATGATTCATAAAGAAGGCTTCGAGGCTTATTTGTAGTCATCTTTAAGTGCGCTCTGGCCAAGGGTTTTACTAGTTGACATGTGGTCTGTTGATAAGCCTCTATATCACTACTCTAAAGGAGGTAGTAATGTTTGATTATGAAGGAAACCTTAGACAAACTGGTAGCTACAACATCCCGCGCAAATGTGGAAAGTGCTATGGTACTTACTACGTAAACCGCCAACTCAGCTCGCAGCCGGTGAAATGTCCTCACTGTGGAGAGAAAAACTGAATTGTACGGATTCTCCCTGTCGGCTGAAAGGTATTCATCTGTAGTTCACTGATCAGTGGGTTCCCTGTGTAGAGGGCGGTCACGGAATGAGTTTGTTTGCCGACGGAAGCAAAGGGTGGGGCAGTGCAGAATTATCCTGCACTGCCCCACCCCGTGATCAACTGTGTTGCACTGCCGATCAGCGGCCTATGGTGTGGTGCAGGAAGGTCCAGATCAGGGCGTTCATCCAGGCCTGTTGGGCGTTGTCGGCTGCCCCTCCGTGGCCGCCTTCCGTGTTCTCCCAGTAGCGGACGTCGGCTCCGATGGTCTCCAGGGCCGCCGTGAACTTGCGGGCGTGGCCCGGGTGGACGCGATCGTCGCGGGTGGAGGTGGTCACCAGCGTCGCCGGGTAGTCCGCCGACTCCTCCAGGAGGTGGTAGGGGCTGAAGGTGCGGATGTAGTCCCAGTCGTCGGTGTCGGGGTCGCCATACTCGGCGATCCACGACGCCCCGGCCAGGAGCTTCGTGTAGCGGCGCATGTCGAGCAACGGAACCTGGATCACCACCGCCCCGAACAGACCCGGATATCTGGTGAGCATGTTGCCCGTGAGCAGTCCGCCGTTTGAGCCGCCCAGACAGGCCAGGCGCTCCCGGGTGGTCACGCCACGAGCGACGAGATCCCGCGCGACCGCCGCGAAATCCTCGTAGGCGCGGTGCCGGTGCTCCTTCAGAGCGGCCTGGTGCCAGGCCGGGCCGTACTCGCCGCCGCCGCGGATGTTCGCGACCACGTGGGTGCCGCCCCGCTCCAGCCACGCCTTGCCTGTCAGTGGTCCGTACTGCGGCGACATCGACACCTCGAAACCGCCGTATCCCCCGAGCAGGGTCGGGTTGTCCCAGGCCGGGGGCAGGTCGGCGCGACCGATCTGGAAGTACGGCACGCGCGTGCCGTCGTCGCTGATCGCGAAGTGCTGGCTCACCTCCAGCCCCGTGACGTCAAAGTGTGACGGCTCCGCCTTCATCCTCACCAGCGGCGCCGGCTCATCTCCCGTCAGCAGGGGAGCCAGATCACCCAGGTACAGCGTCGGTGGCTGGAGGAAACCCGTGGCCGTGATCCACAGTTCGTCGCCCTCGACATCGTCGACCGGCGAGGCCCACACCGTGCCCGGCAGATCGCGGTGGATGCGGCGCGACTGCCACTGCTCGCCGTCGTGGTAGAACACCAGCAGGTAGGTGCGGACGTCCTCCTGGGCCGTGACCACGATGAAGTTCCGGGTGACGAAGAAATCCGCGATCGACGTCGACGAGGACGGGGCGAACAGCACTCGCACGCGCGGCCCCTCCCCTTCCCAGCCGGGCAGGAACGAGTCCAGCCGCGCCACCGCGAGGGATCCCGCAGGCACCAGCACGTCGTCGACCTCCCAATCGGTACGGGGAGTGAGCAGCAGCAGGTCGCGGTGGGGGGCAGCCGTGCAGTCGGAGGGGACGTCGATCAGGGTCAGGGAGTCGTCGGGGTTCAGCAGGAACAGGTCGTAGTCGTAGAAGCCGCGGACCTGGTAGACCCAGTCGCGCACGAAACCCGGCACGTGATCGCGACCCGCACCGACCTGCATGTCCGTCGGTTCGCCCTGGTGGACGAGAGTCGCCTCCGACATCGGCGTTCCCCGGCGCCAGCGGCGCACCTGCAAGGGATACCCGGAACTGCTGACGCTCTCGGGCCCGAAGTCGGTGGAGACGAACACCGTCTCGGCATCGATCCAACTGAGGCTGCCCTTGGCGTCAGGCCGCTCGAACCCGCCCTCGGAGGCGGGCACGAACCGTTTGGTGACCAGATCGAACTCACGGGTGACGTCCGCGTCGGAGCCGCCGTGGGACAGGGCGATCAGGGCATGTTGCCACGGCTGCCCTTCCTCGGGGCGCAGCACGGTGGCGCCATGCCACACCCAGTCCTCCTGCTCTGCCGCGTTGAGGGCATCGACGTCGATCAGCACCTCCCAGTCGGGCTCCTCGGTGCGGTACGAGTCGAGCGACGTGCGTCGCCACAGCCCCCGCGGGTGCTCCGCATCGGTCCAGAAGTTGTACAGTTGGTCGCCGCGGCGCACCACGTTCGGGATGTTTGCCGGGGAGTCGAGGATCGCCTTCAACTCCGCGGCGAAGGCCGTCACCTCGTTGTTCGCGTTGAGCTCCTCCTCGGCACGTGTGTTGCGTTCACGCACCCACCCCAGCGCGTCCTCGCCGGTCACGTCCTCGAGCCACAGCCACGGGTCGGTGGAGCCGTCGCGGGCGGGCAGGCCGGGATTTCGGGACTGGTCATCGCTCATGGGACACGAGCCTAGTCACGGAAGGGCCGCGGTGGTACTCCGCGAGGGTTTTTCCGTCAGTAGGAGAACACCTCGTCGACGGCCCGGGTGGGCACGTCCTCCAGGGTGGCGTAGCGCCAGGCGGGCTGGTTGTCCTTGTCGATCAGGAGCGCGCGCACGCCCTCGACGAAATCGACGGGGATCATATGTTCCGCGAGCCGAAGGTCCTGGTGCAGCACACCGTTCAGGTCAAGGGTGGCTGCCCGTCGCAGCGCCCGCAGCGCGACGTGAACCGCGAACGGTGAGCGAGCCCGCAGCTCACGACCCGCCTGCTGGGCGGCCGGATCGGGATGCTCCTCGAGCCGGTGTGCGATCTCGACCGGGTCGTCTCCGGTGTAGCACTCCTGGATCCAGGCGGCCTCCGACAGCGGGGCGGGCAGATCGCCGTCGGACGACTCGTCGGCCAGGTTGATGCGCAGGGCATCGCCCCCGCCGATCGTGCCGGAGGTGAGCGCCATGTGGGTGCCCAGAGCCCCGGCCCGCGCCAGCCAGTACATGACACCCGCGTCCGGGAAGAAACCGATCTTCGTCTCCGGCATCGCCATCAGCGTCGACGAACCCACTATTCGCCGGTCGGCGTTGACCGTCAGACCCAGACCGCCGCCCATGGTGATGCCGTTGAGGTGGGCGGTGACGTGCTTCGGGAACTGGGCGACGATCAGGTCGAGCAGGTACTCGACCTCCAGAAACCTCAACCAGGGTCCGTTGCCACTGATGGCCTGCGACAACTCCCGCACGTCGGCTCCTGCGCTGAATCCGCGCGCCCCCTCGCCGCGGAGCACCACCTCCCGTACCGAATCGTCGTGGGCCCACGAGGTGAGGATCTCGTTTGCTGCCTGGAGCATCTCCAGGTTGAGTGAGTTGATGGCTTTGGGACGGTTGAGGGTGAGAGTCGCGACCCCATCGTCCAGGGTAGTGACGAGCAGATCAGTCATGAGGACAGCCTATGAGGTTCACGAAACGCCTCAGAACCGGCAGCGGAAACACTATCCCTGGAATTCCTAGTCGAGGCGCAAGCCGGGACGCATCTCGTGCAGTACTGCGCGGGCGGTTTCCTCGTCGATCACCAGATCCGTCGCGACCCCGGCGCGTAGTGCAGCCAGCACCGGAACCGCCTTGCCCGTCCCGCTGACCACGCAGATGCGACGGGGAATGGCCCGCAGCTCCGCCGGGGTCATGCCGGTGGCGCGGGAGTTGATGGGGATGTCGCGCCAGGACCCGTCGGCTCGCAGCATCACGGTGCAGACGTCGCCGACCACGCCCGCCGACTTCAGATCGGCCAGCTCGGAGTCGTCGAGGTAGTTGGCGGAGTATACGTGCGACTGGAGTTCGGAGCCGAGCCCTCCCACCCCGAAGACCGCCTTCGTGCAGGAAGCCCGCACCTGGAGCATGTGGCGGGTGGAACGTTCCGCCCACATGGCGGTGCGGGTGTTGGGGTTGTCGAAGAAGGCCGGCAGCGCCAGGAATTGTTCCTCGCCGTGGAACGCGACGGCGAAGCGCTGCAGGATGGAGCCGACATACGGAAGCCCTGTCGTGCGCTGATTGGCGCCACCGTTGAGACTGACGACGATCACTCCGCTCAGGTCGCGGGGTCGCAGGTGCTGGGCGATCGCGGAGACGGTGGTTCCCCACGCCACACCGACGACGTCGCCGTTGGTGACGATGTCGTCGAGGAGCCGGGCGGCCACTTTCGCGACCTGCTCGAGGCGCAGCATGTAGCTGGATCCGGGGCGGACGTTGACCAGGTGCGCCTGGACGTGGAAGCTCTTGCGGAAGATCTCGGCCAGGCGGGTCATGGGGCGGGCGGGGTCGGTGATGGTCACGCGCACCAGTCCGCGGTCCCGGGCCTCCTTCAGCAGTCGCGACACCGTCGAGCGCGAAACCCCCAGGTGGTGGGCGATCGCATCCATGGTTTCGGACTGCACGTGGTACATGCGCGCCACCCGGAGCAGCAACTCAGTGTTGCGTTCCATGGCGCTCCTTCAGGACGTGGCCGATGCATGGTGACGGCGTCAGCGTATCTTCAGAAGCCGTCCGGCAAAACGTACGACCCGTCAGAACAGGGCGAGTCCTTCCAGCAGGATGCGGGTACCGATGATGATCAACACCACGCCGCCCAGGAATTCGGCGGGTCTGCGAAACCTCACCCCAATCCGATGCCCGATCCCGACCGCTGCGAACGAGGTCACCAGCGTGATCAGACCGATGCAGAGGATCGCCAGGAGGATCGAGACCTCCAGCATCGCGAAGGACACTCCGACGGCTGCCGCGTCGATGCTGGTCGCGATTCCCAGGATCAGCAGGCGACGCAGATCGAGTCGGCTCCCCTGCCCGCTGTCGCCCTCGTCCTCGGCGGCCTGAAGCGCCTCCCAGGTCATCTTGCCTCCGATGATTGCGAGCAGCGCGAAGGCGATCCAGTGGTCGAAGGGATCGAGGAAGCCGGTGAAGTTGGCCGCCATGAGCCATCCGAGCAGTGGCATCGCGGCCTGGAAACCCGCGAAGGTGAGGGCGATGACCAGGGCGTGCCGATAGTTGAAACGGCCCATTTTCACGCCGCTGGTCAGCGAGGCGGCAAACGCGTCGGCGGATACGCCGAATCCGACCAACCAGATGGACCAGAGGGACATCGTGGGACCTTTCCCGGGGCGTGTGTGCTTGTCGTCAGCCACTGTGACGCCACGGGGTCTGGTGTGTCTACGGGTACCTGAAAGTGTGCCTGATCACACCTTTTGCGACACAGTCTCCCTGTTGAGACGCGTCGCTGTTTCAGGAAGAATCGTCATGGAAGGCGAAGAAATGCCTCGCGACGAACAGCCTGCCGGTCGCTGTGACAGCCGCCGGTGGGACGACCCACCTGGAAGAAGGAATGATGACGGCCACCGGCGCTGACGTGACCCGTGTCACGGAGGACTACCTCGCGCTGATCTGGAAGGCCTGCGAGTGGCCCGATGACGGGCGTCGCCCGAACACCACTGATCTGGCCGCCGCCCTCGGCGTTACCCCCTCCACGGTCTCGGCCAGCCTGAAACGCCTGGCCAGGGAGGGAATGATCAAGTACCGCCCCTACGGCAACATCGAGCTGACCGAGGAGGGGGAACGGATCGGGCGTGCGGTGGTGCGGCGTCATCGCATCATCGAGACCTATCTGGTCACGTCGCTGGGCATGCCATGGGACCAGGTCCACGATGAGGCGGACCGGCTCGAACACGCCGCCTCCGAAGCGCTGGTCGACCGGATGGACGAGATCCTCGGGCACCCGGCTGCGGACCCGCACGGCGACCCCATCCCGAGAGACGGAGAGGAAAAGCAGCGAGGGGTGGTGCTGCTGGCACATGTGGCGGCGGGCGTTGATGTGCGGGTGATGCGGGTCTCCGATTCCAACCCGGACATCCTCCGGTTTCTCACGGATCGTGGTGTGGCCATCGGGACGCGGTTGAAGGTGCTCTCTGGGCTGTCTGGGATGGGTCTGATGACCGTCGAGAGGATGGAAACTGAGATCGAGCTCAGCGTCCCGATAGCCGAGGCGGTCCATGTCGCGCCCGCGACCTGAGACTGCTCTATCGCAGTAGATCGTCGTGGTGGCCGACGTGGACCAGTTCGATGGTGCCGTCCGGGTACTGCCACCAGGTCAGTCGCGCCGCGCCGGGGGCTCCGCGTTTCACGTATGTCCGCCACGGAACGGCGCCCTCAGGAATGGTTTTCTGGATCACCGACTTGCCCGGGATGATGAATTGGTGAGTTTTTCTTCGATCCCAGGCGTGACCAGAGAGGACGTCGACGATGACCTGAACGATCTTTGCCCTGCCGCGCAACAGCTCCGCTTCCATGGAATCGAGGAATCCCTCACCGATTGTGTAAGGGGTCAGCGATTCTCCGCGTTCTTCCTCCGGATTTCCGGTCAACCACTCATATTCCACTTCCCAGCGGAATTGTTTTTCCGGGTCGCTGTAGACTCGGGGATATCCGCGACTTTCTTCCTGATCGGTCATTCGGCGACGCAGATGATCCAGCTCCTCCTCCGCCGCGTCGGCGCGGGAACGTTCTCTTGCCAAAGATTCGTGATCGCTGTCGAGAAGTAGCATGAGGTCGTCGATTATGGAGCTGCGAAGTTTGTTGGCAATCCGTTCCGTCTGGGTGTCCAACAGGTTTTTCAGCTCAGTTGCGCTGAGCCCTGTGACGGCTGGTGCAGGGGGTGTGTGGGCGGTTGAGCTGGAGGATGTGCTGGCCGGACGGTGGGGTCCGGGTTTGGGGACCATCGATCCCGGCTTCGGGTTTGGCGTGGGGCTCGGACCGGGCCGCGGGACTCTCTTGGCGGGTGCGAATGTGGACGACGTGACGTCGAGGGAGGCCCTGAAGCGGTCGAGGGCGGCCATCTGGTCGTCCGACAGGGCTTTCTGGGGGGTGCTTCCGGATCCGCTCCGGTGTGGCCTACCGATTCCCTGGTGGGAGGCCACGTGTTCCGCTATGTCGAGGCAGGCGCTGTCGGCGTCGTCGCCCGGGTAGACCCGGAACAGCCGATGGCGCCGCCAGTGGTCTGTTCTGGCTGCCCCTGCGAGGATGACACGAATACCGCCGCCATACACCTGAAATTGTGGATCTACTGTGTCTGACAGGCGCTCCGAGGCCGTCATGGAATCGAGGACGGCTAATTCGGTTCCGGGGGGAAGACGTTGGGCCAACACTTTCGTGTCGATACGAGGCCGATTCGTGTCGCTGGCGGGAGATACCACGACCAAGGCGCCGTCGCGCGATGAATCGAAAATTCTGCTCACCAGAATTCCCACATCGCTGACTCCGACCCGCCACTCGGAAACCACAATCCCTCTTTCTTGACACACCCGTGTCGGTCGACAAGCAATCGCTGTCGCCACTCCGGAGGCGAAGTAGTCGCCAGCGATCCGGCTGCTGTCCATTGTTGCAGAAGCTCCAACAAGACCAAATGCGACGGGCCGATGGCATGTTCACAATCCGATGATTTTTACAGGAAAAATCAGGGGTTTGGTCAGGGAGGAACCGGGACTGGTCGGTTTCGTTCCACTGAGCGGGATGCCCTCCGGGTATCGCTCAGTTATTGTGCTCAGATTCGGGATCGTGCAGAATACGACGATGTGTGACACTCTGTGAGGATGCCGCGCTGTCGCGGTCAGCACGGTGGAAGACCATGCGATCCGGCTGAAGGAATCCGGGGATGTGTAGCGTGGGGTTGGTTCGATTCCGGAGGGAGACCACGATGTCAGAGGCCAACAATCCCGAGTCGTCGGTGGCCGGGGCTGGCTCCACATCCGGTGTTGGGCAGAAGGGATCGGGACGGCTGGTGAGTCGTGACGTCAAGGGCTCCCACAGGGCGATCGTGGGGATCATCCAATTTAGTTTCGGACTCCTGGTGGCAGTGTTCAGCTTGGACGTCGCGAAAGCCGCGTGGGGTTTGCTCAGCAGCGGGGGTGACTTCCCGCCGCTTGACGGTCTTCTGGGATTTCTGCTCGTGGTCGTTGGTTTCGCGAGCATGGTGATGGGGATCACCCGGGTGTTTCGCTCATGACGGATACCGAACGAGGCGTTCCGGATCCTAAATTGTGTCGGGGTGACAGGATTTGAACCTGCGGCCTCGTCGTCCCGAACGACGCGCGCTACCAAGCTGCGCCACACCCCGGCGGCTCATCGGAGCCAGCGGAAAGACTATACCAGCGCACGCACGCGGGTGAAATCGTCGCCCGGACCACGACTTTCTCAGGTGGTGGCGTCGATCCTTCCCAGGATCACCGGGTCGGGAGCCACCGGGCTTCCGGAGTAGGCGACGGCGCCGTCGAGGGCCTCCAGGGCGCGGTCGAAGCGCTCCGGTGTGGCGGTGTGGAGGGTGAACAGCGGGGCTCCCTGGACGATGTGGTCGCCGGGTTTGGCGTGCATCTCGACGCCTGCGACCGCCTGCACGTCGTCCTCCTTGCGGGCCCGGCCCGCCCCCAACCGCCAGGCCGCCACCCCGACCGCCATCGCGTCCAGGCGTGCGACGTACCCGTCGCTTTCCGCGGCAACCACGTGGGTGTGCTCCGCCACGGGTAGCGGTGCATCGGGGTCGCCGCCCTGCGCCGCGACCATACGCCGCCACACATCCATCGCGCGACCGTCCTGCAGCGCCGGGGCCGGGTCAACGTCGGGTTTACCGGCGGCTGTCAGCATCTCGCGGGCGAGTCGCACGGTCAGCTCCACCACGTCGCGCGGGCCGCCGCCCGCCAGCACCTCCAGCGATTCGCGGACCTCGAGCGCGTTCCCGGCGGTCCGGCCGAGGGGGGTGTCCATGTTCGTCAGCAGCGCGACGGTAGTGACGCCCGCGTCCGTTCCCAGCGCCACCATGGTGCGGGCCAGCTCCTCCGCGCGGTCGCGGGTCTTCATGAACGCGCCCGAACCGACCTTCACGTCCAGCACCAGCGCCCCCGTGCCCTCCGCGATCTTCTTGCTCATGATCGACGACGCGATCAACGGGATGGCCTCGACGGTGCCGGTGGCGTCGCGTAGGGCGTAGAGCTTCTTGTCGGCCGGGGCCAGGCCGGAACCGGCGGCACAGACCACCGCCCCGACATCAGTCAGCTGCGCCAGCAACTCCTCGTTGCCCAGGGCGGCACGCCAGCCCGGGATGGACTCCATCTTGTCGAGGGTGCCACCCGTGTGTCCCAGGCCGCGTCCCGACAGCTGCGGCACCGCCACGTTGAAGGTCGCCACCAGGGGTGCCAGAGGCAGGGTGATCTTGTCGCCGACGCCGCCCGTGGAGTGCTTGTCGGCGGTGGGTCTCCCCAGCGACGAGAAGTCCATGCGCTGGCCGGAGGCGATCATCGCGGCGGTCCAGCGGGCGATCTCGTCGCGGTCCATGCCGTTGAGCAGGATCGCCATCGCCAGCGCAGACATCTGCTCGTCGGCCACCACTCCGTCGGTGTAGGCCCGGATCACCCAGTCGATCTGGTCGTCGCTGAGCCTGCCGCCGTCGCGTTTGGTGGAGATGACCTCTATGGCGTCCATGCCGACGAGTCTAGGACCCGTTCGGTGAAAGGTTTCGTCGTGGGTGTGGAGGAATTTGTACCGTATACGCCACACAATCTTTCACAATGACATAATCCCGGAATGAGTGCTGACGCCCGGCGGGCCCGGTGGGGCGTCGTCATGCTGTTCTGGTTGAACGGGGTGGCGTGGTCGTCGATCCTGCCCAGATATCCCGAGATCAAGGAGTCCCTGAGGCTCGATGACCAGTGGTGGGGCATCGCGGTGGCGATCGGCCCCGTCGGCGGCCTGGTTGCGGGACTGGTGACGGCCGCACTGATCCGGCGGTACTCGTCGGCGTGGGTGTCGGTGGTCTCGCAGGTGGTGGGGATCGCCATGCTGAACCTCATCGGCAACGCCCCCGCGGCCTGGGTGTTCGCGGTGGGGGTGTTCCTGATGGCGAGCCTCGACACGCTGACCGACATCTCGATGAACGCCCACGGACTGCGCGTCCAGGAACTCTACGGTCGCCCGATCCTCAACAGTTTCCACGGTTGGTGGTCGATCGGCGCGGTGTGCGGGGGGTTCATCGGTTCCGCCGCCGGCCAGGCGGGGATTCCCGTCTGGGTGCAGTGCGTCGCGGCGACGGTGGTCTTCGGTGGGATGTCGTTGGGCGCGAAGACCTTGCTGCTCCCCGGCCTGGACCACGACCCGCAGGCTGAGAGGAGCCAGCAACAGCGACGGCGGCGTCTGCCTGCCGGTATCGTGACGCGACTCGCGGCGTTCGGGCTGCTCGGTGCCTCGGCTGGGTTGATGGAGGACACCGGCTCCACCTGGGGTGCGATCTACCTGGACCGGCAGTTTGAGGTCATTCCGTTTGTGGCGGGCATGGCCTTCGTCGGGTTGCAGGGGGCGCAGCTGATCGGGCGGTTCACCGGTGACGCCCTGGTATCGTGGATTGGGCCACGATTCGCCGTCGTGCAGGGCGGCATCATCGCCTTTCTCGGTATGGGATTGTCGCTGATCTGGCCGTCACCGACCACTGCGATCCTGGGTTTCGCCTGTGTCGGCTGGGGTGTTGCGACGGTGATTCCGTCGGCCATGCACGCCGCCGACGAGCTGCCCGACATGAGCCACGGGGACGGGCTGATGATCGTCACCTGGGTGATGCGGATCGGATTCTTTGCAGGTCCCCCGCTGATCGGTGCCCTGTCGGAGGCCGCCGACCTGCGTCTGGCGCTGTGGGTGGTCCCGGCCTTCGCGGTCGTGATCCTGGCGCTGAGCCCGTCGCTGGGTCGACGTGTCAGCAGAAATGAAACGGTTGACCGGGCCTGACCCTACGGGCCTCCTGATCGTGGGTCCTGCTGGCCGTGGAGGACATGCTCGTAAGGCCCCAGCGAGTGAGGGTGGCGTCGACGCTCCAGAACGGACGTTCTGTGAGAAGTGACATCCCAATACAGTTATGTATTGATAAGGTCGCAGGGTCGAACAGGTGTCGTGCTACGGCGTCATGAAAGTCGATACCGCAGAGGCGGAAGGATGCATCATGATTGAAGCCTCCCATCTTCCTGGAGACGCCCTCAAGGTGTGGAGAATCAATGCTGCTGTGCGTGCCGGTGTGATTGTGTGCGTGTTGATCGGTGCGATGCTGCTGTGGCCCGGGGCGGGCTGGCTGCAGCCGTGGCTTCTCGTCGCCGGGATCGCTGTGGTGCTCCATGCACTTGTCATGCTGGTGTGGGTGCTGCGAAAGCGGTTCATCAGCTACCAGTACAGGACGGAGCCCGGTGGATTTGAGCGATCCAGCGGTTGCCTGATCACTCGCAGGCTCATCGTTCCCGCCAACCAGGTCCTGTTTGTGGAACTTCATCAGGGGTCGGTCAGTCGGGCCATGGGTTTGAAACTCCTGCGGATCGGGACCCTCGGTTCGACCCATGACGTCGGTCCGCTGCTCGGTCCTGATGCTGACGCCCTCGCCGTCGAGCTGTCGAAGTGGGGCCGGGATGAGAAGGTCTAGCGCGGCGCTGGTGGGCGTTCGGGCCTGGGAGGTCGGTCGCTCCAGTATTCCTGTGGTGCTGGCGAGCGTTATAGGGCCGCCCGAGTACCTGCTACACCATGGCTGATCTTTGTGATCGTGTTCTCGGCCTCTAGCCTGTGCGGTCTGTTTTTCGACTGGTTGACCGTCAGATATTGCATGGACGACGACGGCGTGGTCTACGAGTCGGGCTGGCCGTCCAGGACCCGCAAACAGATCAGCTGGCAGGAGGCCGATGCGGTCCGGGTGGATCAGGACCTGGCCCATCGGGTGCTGCGACGCTACAAAGTGACCGTGACAGTCGGCGCGGAGCAGTGCGAGTCGATCGTCATCGCGGCGCTGAGTCGGCAGGACGCGGATCTGCTGGTGCGTCTGCACAGGGACGCTACCACCCTGCTCCCGTCCGATGAGAAGCCGTCAGAATCAGGATCGGAGGAATCCCGAGAGGGTGTTTCGGATTCTCGCCTGCTCCACCGCACCTCGTGGCGCGACCATCTGGTGATCGCATTCACCTATGGGCACTTCATACTCGTGGTGCCGTTTCTGATCGGCGGTTACCGGCGTGTGGCGGAATGGATCAGTGTGCCCGGCGAGGATGACGTCGCGCTGTGGTTGCTGGCGCATCTACCCGTGACGATCACCGCCCTCCTGGTGTGTTCACTCCTGTATGGCGTCGCCCACTCCTACCTCAAGTTCGGCGGTCACGTGGTGAGGGTCATCGATGGTGGGTACGAGGTTCGTTCCGGGATCTTTGAGCATTCCACCCGCAGGGTGCAGCTGGATGCGGTGCTGGGGGTCAGGATCGATCAGAACCCGGTGATGGTGCTGTTCGGTATGGCGTCGCTCCGGCTGGTTCTGCGCAACTCCCACGGCGAGGCCCAGAGCCTCATGATCCTGCCTGTCGCCCCGATGTCGACGGTGGAGGAACAGGTTCGGCGCATCCTGCCCGACGCCTCCATGGCGACGGATCGGCCAGGCTGGCCGGTACCTGTCGCGGTACTCGTGCTCGGTGGTGGACTTGTGTCGGGGGCGATGATCTTCGGGCAGCACTGGGGTCTGGCGTTTTTGCTGCTCATCGTCAGCCTGTGGCTGGCTAACCGCTGGACGGCTACATGGGGAAGGCACGAGGAGTACGTCGTCTTCCGCCGAGGTGTGTGTTGTGTCCGGAGCTATGTCCTGCGCCCCGAAGCCATCAGGTTGACCGAATCCTGGATGTTGCGCTCCGGGCCAGCGGTGTTGCGTGTGGTGATCCTCGATGAGGTTCCCAGCGGGCTGCTCGCTCCACACGTCGCGAGGGAACGGGCGGCGAGCCTGGAATCTTTCAGCCGATGAGGCCCAGCCCCGGGGCGCGTGCCATGATGGCGGTGCTGTGAAGCGATGGGTGGTGCAGGGACCGCGACTGAGGTACGGGGATGAGAGCGTCTCCCTTGAGGGCCGCCAGGGCCCGCTGCCACCGTGTGAGGTGGTCGTAGTTCGCAGAACTCCGATGATTCCCACCGTCAGGGCCGCAAGCAGAGCGATCCCCTCGACCGCCGAGGGTCGAGGGGATCATTTTTCATCCGTCAATGCGGGATGTGTGCTTGCCGTCGTGCAGGGAGGGAGGTGATGTCGACGACGTCACACCATCCCCGTGCAGGTGTTCCGTGGTGCTGTTCTACGGATTTTCGTCAGCCTTTGCAGAAGTTGCGCGAGACGAACCTGCAGAGCATGTCATGGATGAAGCTGTACTCGCTCGAGGACCAGCCGCCGGGGTCGAATCCCGTTTTCTGGGACTGGGCGGGCAGGGTCTCCGTGGCCTGTGCGACCGTGGGGGCTCCTACCACCAGGGTGCTGAGGGCCAGGGTGGCTCCGATGGCGGCGGCGATCTTGCGTTTGAACATGTCTTTCTCCTTGGATTTGTTCATTGTTCGAGATGGTTTTCATTCCTGTGGGGTGCGCGAACGGGTCGCGCGGGAATCACTCACTTGCGGCAGAAGATTCCCAGGTACTTGCAGAGGTAGAAGGAGGCCCCGCGGAATTCTTCTCCCGTCGAGGTGTGGTGGAGCCTCGGATCTGGGTCTGGGTCCATGCTGTCATTTGCGTGTGCGGCTGCCGGGGTTCCGAGCAGAGTCGCCAAGGTCAGGGTGATTCCGGCGACTGCCGCGAGTTTGCGTTTGAGCATTTTTCTCCTTGGAGTTGAGTGGTGGAAAAAATTTGATTCCGGGTGATCTCTGAAGCCAAATTCTTTTTCTTTGCCGTTGTTCAGTTTTTGGCTCTGATGTCTCGAGAAGCGATGGATGAAGCCACTCCCCGAAGCGACTCGGTCTTGGCGTGAATGAAATAGGGAGGAGGCTCACTCCGCCTTGCGGAGGTGGGCGACGATGCCATCGACATCCTGCTGCAGGCGTTCGGGGCGAACGAAGTGTCCTCCCTGTTCCTCAAAGCGCTCGTATGTGATTCCGGCCGAGTCGAGCGCGGCTGCGAACTCACGTTGGGTGTTGAGAACAGTGTCCTCGTTCACGACGCTGAAGAGTTCCTGCAGTCCGGACACCTTGGCGTGGCCTTCCCACAAAGGCTTGACTCGATCGGTTCCGGCGACGAGGAAAATGCGTTTGTTTCGATAGCTTTCGATGTTCTCGAGGGGGTTGTCGGCGGTGATGAGGTCTTGACGCCATTTGCTTTCGGGGGCTCCGTAGACGGTGCCTCCGAGAAGCTCGAAGGCAGCCGCGGTGAGATTCGCCCAGCGTACGATCGCGTCGGTGAGCGGCGCTCCGTTCAACAGGTCGTTGGTCGTGGTGCGGAGGTTTGCCGGTCCGGAGTGGGCGCTGACGGAGGCGAATTTGTCGCTGTATTTGGCGACGTATTTGAGGGCTCCGAAGCCTCCCATGGAGAATCCGGAGACGGCGCGTCCGGCCTGTTCGGGGAAGGTGCGGAAGGTGGCGTCCACCCAGGGAATGAGCTCATCGATCTGGAAGGTCTCCCAGTTGCGCGGCCCTGTGGGTGAGGTCACCGGGTTGCAGTGCCAGCCGAGCCCGGCATCGGGCATGACGACGATGAGATCGCGCCCGGCGGTCATTTCTCGGATATTGTATCCGTCGAATTCGGTGTATTGACCACCGCCTCCGTGGAACAAGTACAGCACGGGATAGCGCTTACCGCTGTCGTAGCCATCAGGGAGAAGAACGTTGGCGCGCGGGTTCCGTAGAAGGCCGGGATTGAGGGCTTTCGACGTGAACGAGATCGTTCTCTTCCTAATGGAAGGGGTCGTGAACTCGTAAGTGTGCATTCGGCCATCGGATTGGTGGTCTACGACTTCCAAACCGGCGGCATGGGCGGGGGATGCGACGCCCAGTGCGGCTCCCGCGCCGAGGGTGGAGGCCGCTGCGACCGCTCCGGTTCCCTTGAAAACGGTGCGACGACTGAGTTTGTGATTCAAGGACATGGTTTCCCTTGTGGTTGAATTCCATCACGATAGGCGATTCCAACGTGGTTGAGGTCCACGTGAAATCGATTCGAGAGCGGCGTTTGACATCGCGATGGACGTGATCAGGTTTCCATCGTGAATGCTCTGTCTAGCTTCCGCTCCTGAGGGGTTACCTCATGCTCAAGCTGAATGAAAGCTTAGTTGGATACAGAACTGTATGCAACCCTTTGGCGGCATGAAATATTGATTATTATTTCAAGGAATTTTGCTGGCTGGAAAACTACCGGGATCCTCGAGTCCGGAGGGCTTGAGGATCCCGGTAGCTCTGGTGGGATCTCGTGTGGCAGGAGCGTGTCAGCCGGCCTTGCGGAGGTGTGCGATGACGCCGTCGATGTCCTGTTGCAGGCGTTCCCGGCGGACGAAGTGGCCGCCCGGCTCCTCGTGGCGTTCGTAGTGGATTCCTGCGCGGTCCAGTGCGGCGGCGAACTCTCGTTGGGTGGGCAGCACGAATCCTTCGTTTACGTCGAAGGCCTCGGTGCCGGAGACGAGGAAGATACGTTTGCCGCGGTAGCTTTCGATGCGCTCCACAGGGTTGTCGGCGCTCACCCGGGCCTCGTCCCAGGGGGTTCCGTAGACGGTGCCGCCGCCTAGGTCAATGGTTGAGCTGGCATTTGCCCAGTGGGCGACCGCGCCGTTGATGCTCCGCAGGCTGGCAGGTCCTGAGTGGCTGCTGACGGAGGCGAAGTGGCCGTAGTACTTGGCGGTGTACTTGAGGGCTCCGAAGCCTCCCATGGAGAATCCGGAGACGGCGCGTCCGGCCTGTTCGGGGAAGGTGCGGAAGGTGGCGTCCACCCAAGGAATGAGTTCCTCGATGTGGAAGGTCTCCCAGTTGCGTGGCCCCAGGTTCGCGGTCACCGGGTTGCAGTACCACCCCGCTATTCCGCCATCGGGCATGACAACGATGAGATCGCGTCCTGCTGTCAGCCCGCGGATGTCGTCCTCCTTGTCGAATTTCATGAAATTCTGCGCCCCGCCGTGGAGCAGGTACAGCACTGGATAGCGGCGACCGCTGTCGTAGCCGTCGGGCAGGAGTACGTTGATCCGGGGTTTCCATGCGATCGATGGAGTGGAGACCTTGTAGTACTCCATCCGACCGTAGGTTTGGTGTTCGACGACGTCTAAGCCCGCCGCGTGTGCGGGGGTGGTGGCCCCCAGAGCGGCTCCGGCCCCCAGGGCGGAGGCGACGGCGAGCCCGCCGGCCCCCTTGAAGACGCTGCGGCGACTGATGCTGTGATCAAAAGACACGATGCTCCCTAATTGATTGAAGTTTCATCATGATGTGGGGCGCGCGATGGCTGCTGCCGATTCGTGCGAGTTCGGAATGAGTACCGGAGTGTTTTCCCGATGGCCTTTCGGGAATCCGGCTCAACGAGGCCTCCCCCGAACCCTAACCGGATGCAGGTCTGTATGCAACCTCTTGTGATTTATACGCAACCCCTTGTAATTTATATGCAATCCCTTGCGAGGATGCTTTCCGCGCCTTCGATGGCGCGGCGGCGTGTAGGGAGCGAGGCGGTTTCTGTCAGGACAGCCAGATTAGTGTCACCAGTAACGTCAGCGGTACCGTTGCCAGGGCCAGGCCCAGCCCGTAGGCCTTGGGGGATCTCTGCACCACCGCCACGAACTCCCGCAGCATGGCGCTCGGCCAGTAATACCATGCAGTACGCGCTCCCAACACCTGAATACCCGTGCCCAGGTCACGGGCCAACAGTGCGGCACGCATCGCATGATAGTTGCTGGTGACCGCAACTCCCATAGCCTCTGGGCTCAGCCGCGGCTCGGCCCGAACCAGTTCCGTCGACATCTGGAAATTCTCCCGGGTCGTCGTGGAGCGATCCTCCAACACCAAGGCCGCTTCCGGAACACCCTGCTCCAACGCATAATCCGCCATCGCCCTAGCCTCACTGACAGGTTCATCAGGACCCTGCCCACCACTCATCACCAACAACGGACGCCGCCCAGCACCCACCTCACCCCGCCACACCCCAAGAGCCCGGTCAATACGCCCGGCCAGCAGCGGGGTGACCTTCCCAGAAGGAACCCCAGCACCCAGCACCATGATGAAATCCGGGTGAACTCTGCGAACAATACGCTGATAGAACCAGGAGTACCCAACGAAACAGAAGAACATCAACGCCACCCAACCGGTAGTGAGCATGATGAACGCCGGAACGGGAAAGGCCCGTTTTTCCCCGGTAAGAACCACGGCGACACAAACAACCATTGCCACAACCAGCCCAACACCAGCGAGCAGGGACAACGAATGGGCCAGGGAGAAACGTTCCCTGCAGAGCATGACCACACCATTGAGGATGAGGAAACCCGCCAACCCGACGGCCATCAAGGGCGACATGAGCACAAGGAAACCCAGTCCCATCAGTGGGGCCGAGAAACCGAGCACCGCCAGTACTTGGATGCCGAGCAGCACGGTGGCGGCGATCCACCCGGCATTGCCCAGTCGCCGTGGTTCCTGGTGGACACGCCGCCATGTCACCCACCCCACAAACACCAAAACCACCAGCAGTATCAATCCGGTCAAGGTGCGCCAATCCACACCGGCACGATAACCCCACCACCAGCATGAACACGCCACCAGAACCACGATCCCGGGAACACTCAGGGCAACCTCAGGGACACCAACCAACCCGTGATCACAAAGCTCTCCGGCGCGATGGGCCCATGCTCGTCGACCGTTAGGCACAATGCACACACGGCTCATCGCCTTGCTGGAGGACGACGACATCCCGGCATGGTAGCGGAAGTGGATCGATTTCACCACGGGAATAAGGTGGTCGGAATGACCCAGAGCCCGGAAACCGAAGGATTCACAGTTCCTGAGGACCCACAGGAGCGGAGCCTGTGGATGCAGGAGATGACGGGGCTTATGCTGATGACCCGTGTCCGGCAGAGCGTGATCAATGACCTGCCCGACGACCTCAGCGCCGTGGCCCGAGCAGCTGCCTGTAAGGCCGTTGATGACACCCTCTACTCCCTCATGATGTTGGTTGACGGCATCTTCGCCCCGGTGCGCGATGCAGCAGACAAGATCGGCTTCGATGTGGACATCGTGGGCAAGCTGGTGGAGCCTGGGACCGGCCGGGTGCTGCACACCGAGTCCTTGCACGACGGCGAGGGCGCCTGCACGTGGCTGGTCGGGTGGCTCGAGGACGACTATGGAGACCTCCCGTAAAGCGTGAAGCTCCAGGTCTCCGGACATCCCGAAGGGTGCGGGTCACCGGCTGGTATTGCTGAAGGCCTCCGCGATGAAGGGGTCGACCAGTCCGTGGTAGGTCTTCGGGGCGTCCCGCCGCACGCAGTGGCCGACACCGTCGATCAAGACCAGGCGCACGAGCGGGTTGGTCACCTCGGAGGGGTCCGGGGCCATATCACCGTCGCGGGGTGCAAGGTACAGCGCCGGTATTGCCAGCTGGTTGACTGCGCTGACGAGATCGGCTTCGCCGAGATAGGTGCCCTCACGGATGAAACGGCGGTCGACCTGCTCCTTGCACCGGGCCCACTCTTCGATCTCGGCATCACTCCATGAGGTCTCGCGCCGCATGCGCTTCCGTTCGGACAGGCCGCCGTCGGCGACGAACGCATCCAGGAACTGCTCCTGGTGTTCCACGAACCAAGGAGCCGGACCCCAGTGCCCGGTGGGACGCGCGACGTCCTCCAGGACCAGTGCCCGAACCAGATCGGGCCGGGCCACGCCCACTCGCAGCGACATGAGCCCTCCCAGGCTGTGCGCCACGACGACCGGTGGCTCCGGGAGCGAGGAGATCACCCGCTCGAGGTCTTCCTGCATGGTCTGCGGTGCCCGGGTCAGGGAGTCGTCGTCCCACCGTGGGGACATCCCGTGCCCCCGCAGGTCCACCGCGAGAACGTGGTATCGGGAGGACCAGCGGGCCACCGCGTCAGGCCAGGCGGCGGCCGATTCCGTCAGGCCGTGGACCAGAAGCAGGGTCGGAGCCGCGGGATTCCCCCACTCGTGCAGCGCAAGCGTCGTCACCTCAGCGACTGTAGTACCGGGGGCGTTCGAAATCGTGGTGGGGGCGCAGCCGTCAGGGTGCGTGATGCTCGATGGGGGCTGCGCAACATTGATTCCGCGCCCTGGACCACCGCATCTGCACCGGGTCAGGAAACGGATTGGCCCAGATCTTTGTCGCGCCGTATCTTTTCCAGCACTGCGGCTAATCCGGAACTGGCTCGCAAGGCATGGCATCGAAGTTCAGCTCGGGGTACGACTCCGGGCCCCTCGACCATGGGAAGGTCGAGGGGCTCGGAGTCGTTTGGTTCGTTCGTGGAGTTCCTATTCGGCCTTGTGGAGGTGGGCGACGACTCCGTCGATGTCCTGTTGCAGGCGTTCGGGGCGGATGATGTGGCCGCCTGGTTCCTCGAAGCGTTCGTACTTGATTCCGGCGGAGTCGAGCGCAGCCGCGAACTCGCGCTGGGTGTTGAGAACTGTGTCTTCAGTCAGGGTGTTGATGATGGTTCCGACCTGCGGAATGTCGCTGACACGACTTGTTCCGGCGACGAGGAAGATGCGCTTGTTGCGGTAGCTCTCGATGTTCTCGATGGGATTGTCCGCGGTGATGAGGTCCTGGTGCCACCGGGGCCACCGTCCATAGACGGGTTGACCGAACTCCGCATGGGAGGTCAGGTTCGCCCAGGCAATGATCAGGTTGGGGACTATGCCCTCCACCGCTTTCGAGCGGAGGTTTGCCGGTCCGGAGTGGGCGCTGACGGAGGCGAATTTGTCGCTGTATTTGGCGACGTATTTGAGGGCTCCGAAGCCTCCCATGGAGAATCCGGAGACGGCGCGTCCGGTCTGTTCGGGGAAGGTGCGGAAGGTGGCGTCCACCCAGGGGATGAGCTCATCGATCTGGAAGGTCTCCCAGTCGCGTTTCCTGTTTCGGGCGGACACAGGGTTGCAGTGCCAGCTGACGCCCGCGTCGGGCATGACCACGATGAGATCACGTCCTTCGGTCATCGCCCGGATGTTGAGTTCCCGGTCGTATTGGGTGTAATTTCCCCCGCCTCCGTGGAACAGGTAGAGCACGGGGTACTGTTTTCCGCTGCTGGCGTAATCGGCGGGAAGCAGGACGTTGACGTGGGGATTGCTGCCTGCTGGGGACAGCGGAGGTGTGACGCCCGAGAACGATGGGCTGGAGAAGGTGTAGGTTTCCATGCGACCGTCGGTTGCGTGGTCGGTGACCTCGAGGCCTGCGGCATGGGCGGGCGCGGTGCTGCTCCACGCGGCTCCGGCGCCGATGATGGAAGCCGCGGCGAGCCCTCCGGCTCCCTTGAAGACAGTGCGACGGCTGATGGTGCGATCCAGGGACATGATGCTTCCTAGTGATTGAAATTTCACCACAAAACATGGGTGTTGTGGGGCAGAGAATGCCGGGGTGGATCGGCGCTGGTGCGATCATTCTGCTCGGATGATCATCACCGTTCCCGGTGGCCTTTCCGGGAATTTTCGATCCTGTGAAGCTTCCCTGCAGACTTTAACTGGATGCAGTCCTGTATGCAACCCTGTTGTGGTAGGTTTTTCGCACTTTTGTGGAAACCGTGGTGAGCGGGCACGACCCGATCCCTCGGCCACCGCAGGGTCGAGGGATCGGGTCTAGTTCAAGGTGTGCTGATGATCAGCAGGGACGCCACAGGTGTCCGACGATCCCGTCGAGGTCCTGCCTCAGGCGTTCCTTGCGGATGTGGTGACCGCCGGAGTCCTCGCAGTGTTCGTGTTTGATTCCGTGCTTGTGCAGGGTCTCCCTGAATTCCCGGTGGGTGTGAACGATGCAGCGTTCGTGTGAATTCTTGGAGTCGGTTCCGCTGAAGAGGAAGATCCTCTTGTCCTTGTACTTCTCGACGCAGTCGACCGGGTTGTCGGCCTTGATCCGCACCTCGTCGGAGCCGTAGACGCAACCACCTGCGAGATCCGCCGAGGAGGAGGAATTGGCCCACTGAACCACGGCCTGACCGTAGCTTCCTCGCAGGTTGGCCGGGCCCGAGTGGCAGCTGACGGATGCGAAGTAGCTGCTGTACTTGGCGGTGTACTTGAGGGCTCCGAAGCCTCCCATGGAGAATCCGGAGACGGCGCGTCCTTCGCACTGCGCGATGGTGCGGAAGTTCGCATCCACCCACGGGATGAGCTGTTCGATGTGGAAGGTTTCCCACTTCTGCGGTCCGGCGTTTGATTTCACCGGGTCGCAGTACCAGCCCGCGGCGCCGCCATCGGGCATGACGATGATGAGGTCATCTGAGCCGGCCAGATTGCGGATGTCGTCATCCCTGTCGAACTTCGAGAAGTTCTCCGAAGGGCCGTGGAGCAGGTAGAGCACCGGGAAACGGCAGCCGTTGTTGTAGTTCTTGGGGAGGAGGATGTTGACCCGGGGGGTCCAGCTGATGCAGGAGGTGGAGAACCTGTAGTACTCCATTCGCCCTGTGGTCTGGTGCGCGACGACCTTCAGGCCTGAGGCGTGTGCGGGGCTGGCGGCGCCGCCCAAGACGGCACCGGCGCCGAGGAAGGAGGCCGCGGCTATCCCGCCTGCTCCCTTGAAAATGCTACGACGAGTGATTGAATGATTGAGAGACATCAAAGCTCCTACTTGGTTTTTGCGTCCCTGCAGGTATGGTGGGGGTGTAATTTTTTGAAAATTGTTGTTTTGATGTTGAGCGCTCAATCGGGTGCGTAGCGGGTTCAGCGCTGCGCGCCCGGTTGGTGCGGCCAGTCATCCCCCAGCTGGTTCGTACGGGGAGACTGGACCTTTGAAGCTTCAGGAGCACCCTAACTTCGCTCCATGGCCCGCCGCATGAGACACGCAGAAATACATAACTTTCGGCTAACAACTATGGCCATTGGTTAAGGTTTCGGCGTTGATGCCGGAGGTGTGATCGGGGTGCAGGTCTCGGCATGCGAGGGCGTTTTGCCTAGTCAGGGTGGCCTTCCTAACGCGTGGATGGGTTTCCTTGGGGATGGACATAATGTTGAAGTCATGAGTACCGAGACCGTGAACACCCCGCATGTGACCCTGTCCTTCACCGCGTCCGCTGCGCTGCGCGACAGCTTCCAGCGCGTTCTGGTGAACCTCATCGCTCTCGAGCTGGTCAGCAAGCAGGCCCACTGGAACATCGTCGGCCCGAACTTTCGCGACCTCCACCAGAACCTCGACGAGGTCGTAGGCATCGCCCGCACGGGTTCCGACGACGTCGCCGAGCGGATGCGCGCCGTTAATGCCACCCCCGATGGTCGTCCCGCGACCGTCGCCGCCTCCGCCACCGTGCCCGTCGCCCCCG
>ERZ773060.129-NODE-129-length-36085-cov-549.026_pt1 | contig 36085 bp, 17 predicted proteins | sample MGYA00580628_ERZ773060 | MGnify/ENA primary metagenome ERZ773060 (study PRJEB29015, sample SAMEA2738019) | human oral metagenome | biome: human oral; feature: human-associated habitat; material: dental | place: China | collected 2045 ... | reverse complement strand
CCGCGGGGCCGTGCCGGCCCGCCGCCGGTCCGCCGCGCGGGGCCCTGCGGCGCCCGAGGCTGGGGGCGGGGGCTTCGGGCGTGTGACACACTGTGCAGTGCAGTTCCGACGAGGAATCCGGTGCCCGGCCGAGCCGGTGGTCCGGAGCGGTCCCGCCACTGTGATCCGGCTCCGGCCGGTCAGCCAGACACTCGCGGCGCTGCACGGCGAGAACCATTGGGCGAGGCACCTGAGGAGGCCATGTGAGCGAGAGCGCGCGCCCCGACATCGGATCCGGCGGCCCCGGTCGCGGCGGCGGCCGGCGGCGCTTCATCGGGGTCGGGGTGGGCCCCGGCGATCCCGAACTGGTCACCTTCAAGGCGGCGAGGGTGCTGCGGACGGCCGGCGTCATCCTCGTCCCCGCCACCGAGGCCTCCGCCGACGGCCCCGGGCGCGCCGAGCGGATCATCGCCGACGTCGTCCCCGACGGCGCGGCCCGCATCAGGCGCATCCCCTTCTCGATGGCCCAGCGCCGCGGCGTCGGCGCCCGCCGCGCCGACAGCTGGCGGGCCAGCGCCGACGCCGCCGTCGAGGCCTTCGGGTCCGGCTGCCGCACCGTCGCCTTCGCCACCGTCGGCGACCCGGCCGTCTTCTCCACCTTCAGCTATCTGCGCGCCACGCTCGCCCGGCGCATGCCCGACGTCGACTACGAGCTCGTGCCCGGCATCACCGCCATGCAGGCCCTGGCCGCCGCGAGCACCACCCCGCTGGCCGAGGGCCGCGAGATCCTCGCCCTCGTGCCGGCCACCGTCGGGCCCGACAGGCTCGGGCGGCTGCTCGACGTCGCCGATTCGGCCGCCATCTACAAGGGAGGACGCACGCTGCCCGAGGTGCTGCGGGCCCTGCGCGAGCGCGGCCGCCGGGCGGTCATCGGCACCGACGTCTCCCTGCCCGACCAGCGGCTCGTCGACCTCGACGAGATCGACGCCGACGAGACGCTGCCCTACTTCTCGGCCGTCCTCACGACGCCCGAGCGCACCATCACAGGAGGCCGGATATGAGCGAGCGGCCCGCAGGAGCCGAGCCTGCGGACGACGAGCCCGACGTCGACGCGATCGACCATGCGCGGATCGACGCGCCGCCGGTCCCCGCCCCCGGGCACGACCGCCCGCGCGGCCTCGTCGTCTTCGTCGGGGCGGGCCCCGGCGCCCCCGACCTGGTGAGCGTGCGCGGCGCTCGCGTCATCGCCGAGGCCGACATCGTCATCTGGGCGTCCAGCCTCGTCCACCCCGACATGGTGGCGAACCGCCGGCCGGACGCCGAGCTCGTCGACTCCGCGTCGATCCCCTTGGAGGACCTCGTCCCGCTGTACACCCGCGCCCGCGACGAGCACCTCCTCGTGGCCCGCGTGCACACCGGCGACCCGTCCCTCTACGGGGCCACCGCCGAGCAGCGCGACCTGTGTCGGCGCCTCGGCGTCGACGTCGAGACCGTGCCGGGCATCTCGGCCTTCAGCGCCACCGCCGCCCGCATGGACGTCGAGATCACCGTGCCCGAGGTCAGCCAGTCGCTCGTCATCACCCGCCTGGAGGGGGGCCGCACCCCGATGCCGGACGGGGAGACCATCGCCTCGTTCGCCGCGCACGGCGCCACCATGGCCGTCTACCTGTCGGCGGCCCGCCACCGCGCCCTCCAGGACGCCCTCCTCGCCGGCGGCTACCCGCCCGGCACCCCGTGCATCATCGGCTACTCGGTGACCTGGCCGCAGGAGATGATGTTCCGCTGCGAGCTGTCCCGGCTGTCCGAGACGATGCGGGCCCACCGGCTGTGGAAGCACACCATCGTGCTCGTCGGCCCCGCCCTCGCCGAGGGGCCCATCACCGCGCGCAGCCACCTGTACCACCCCGGCTTCCGCCACGGGTACCGCGCCGCCGACGCGCGGGCCCGGCAGGAGCTGCGCGCCCACGGCGCCCGCGCCCTCGACGACGCCGTTCCCGGTGACGCCGGGTCCGGAGACGACGCCCCCGACGGGACCCGGGGCGGGATGACGGAGGAGAAGGCATGATCCGCGTCCACGGATACCTCGGCCGCATCGACGAGCGGCTGCGCCGCGAGGCCGCCGCCGCCGACCTGGTCGTCGGCGGGCGCCGCCACCTCGACGCCTTGGCGGTGCCCGAGGACAGGCGCCTGGTGCTGGGCCCCATCGGGCCGGCCGTCGAGGCCATGAGGGCCCTGCCCGGCGACGCCCGGGTCGTCGTCGTGGCCTCGGGCGACCCGCTGTTCTTCGGCGTCGTGCGCCGCCTGCGCGCGGCGGGGCTGGCCGTCGAGGTCGTCCCCGAGATCACGAGCGTGCAGGCCGCCTTCGCCGCCGTCGCCGTGCCCTGGGACGACGCCCAGATCGTCAACGCCCACTCCCGCGGCATCGACGCCGCCGTGCGCGTGGCCCGGAACCATCCGAAGGTCGCCGTCCTCACCGCCCCCGGCCGCGGCGTGCGCGAGCTCGCCGAGGCCCTGCGCGGGGCCGGCAAGACCTACGTCGTGGCCGCCCGCATGGGCGAGCCCGACGAGCGGGTCGACGTCCTCAGCGAGGACCGGGCCCTCGCCCTCGGCGCCGGCGAGGTGCCCGGCCTGCACGTCGTGCTCGTGCTCGACCACCGCCCCGACGAGGCGGCCGTGCTCGGCGTGACCCCGGAGATCGCCGGCGACGCCGCCGAGCCCGCCGACGACGAGCAGCGCCCCGGTCGGAACCGGGCCGCCGACGGCTCGGACCGCGAGCCGATCATCGGCCAGGTCTGCACGACCGGACGCGCCCGCGCGAACGCCGACCGCATCGACGAGGCCCTGTCCGTCGTGTCGAAGCGCTACGTCGGCGGCGCGGCGGCCGGGCTGGCCGCCGCGTGGGGCGAGTGCGATCTCATCGTCTCGCACCTGGCCCTCGGCGCCACGGCCCGCATGATCGCCCCGTTCCTGGCCGACAAGCGGACCGACCCGGGCGTCGTCGTCGTGGACGAGGCGGGCCGGTTCGCGATCCCGCTGGTCGGCGGGCACATCGGCGGGGCCAACGAGCTGGCCCGCCGGATCGCCGACGGGATCGGCGCCACCGCCGTCGTCTCCACCGCCACCGACTCGCTCGGCCTGCCGGCCCTCGACCAGCTCGGTTGGGCCGTCAGCGGCGACGTGGCGGCCGTCACCGGCGCCCTCCTCGAGGGCAGGCCGGTCGACTGGGTGCGCGAGCGCCTGTGGCGGGTGCCGCCGCTGCCCGACACCGTGCGCGTCACCGGCCCCCGCGAGGCGCCCGCCGCCGCTGACGGCCTCGACGCCTCCGACGGTCCGGAGGGGGCCGACGGCAGGCCGCCGGCCGTGGCCCGCGTCGTCGTGACCGACGGGCTCGAGGTGCCCGCCTCCGGGCTGCCCACCGTCGTCCTGCGGCCCGACAGCCTCGTCGTGGGCATGGGCTGCAACAGGGGCACCGACGTCGAGGAGCTGCGCGGCCTGCTCGAGGAGATCCTTGCCGACGCCGGCCTGGCCGTCGAGTCGGTCGCCGCCCTGTGCAGCGCCGACGTCAAGGTGGGCGAGAGGGGCCTCATCCGGCTGGCCGCCGAGCTCGGCGTCCCCTACCGGGTCTTCGACGCCGCGACCCTCGACGCCCAGGACGCCCCGACCGTCTCCGAGGTCGTGCGGGCCGAGGTCGGCACCGGCTCGGTGTCCGAGGCCTCTGTGCTGGCCGCCGGGGCGCGGCTCGTCGTGCCCAAGCGCAAGAGCCGCAACGCGACCTGCGCCCTCGGACGCATCCCGGCCCGCGGCGTGCTGCACGTCGTCGGCCTGGGCCCGGGCTCCCGCGATCTGCTCACCCCGAGGGCGCGCGACGCGGTGCGGAACGCGAACCTGGTGGTCGGCTACGGCCCGTACGTGCGCCAGATCCGCGACCTGGTGAGCCCGAACGCCGACGTCCTGGCCACGAGGATGGGCACCGAGGAGCAGCGCACCGCTGCGGCCATCGACGCCGCCCGCCGCGGCCTCGACGTCGCCTTCGTCTGCGGCGGCGACCCGGCGATCTACGCCATGGCCAGCCCGACCCTCGAGATGGGCACCGACGGCATCGACGTCGACATCGTCCCGGGCGTCACCGCCGAGCTGGCCGTCTCGGGCATCCTGGGCGCCCCGCTGGGCCACGACCACGCGACGATCAGCCTGTCGGACCTGCACACCGACTGGGAGCTCATCTGCAAGCGGGTGCGCGCCGCCGCCGAGGGCGACTTCGTCATCACCTTCTACAACCCGCGCTCGCGCACGCGCACCCACCACCTGCCCGACGCGCTGGCGATCATCGCGCAGCACCGCGGGCCGGACACCCCGGTCGCCTGCGTCGCGCAGGCCGAGCGGCCCCAGCAGAAGGTGACGATGTCGACGCTGGCCGAGTTCAGGCCGGAGTGGGTGGACATGAACACGATGGTGATCGTCGGCTCCGACACCACCAGGTTCGTCACCAGCGGTGACGGTCGACGGATGATCGTCACCCCGCGCGACTACCACTGGATGGAGGGGCGGGTGAGCGGCGAGAACCGCCTCAACTACCGCCACCAGGACCGTCCGAGGATGTCGCGCGCCGAATACCGGGGCCGGACCAAGGAGAAGTGACAATGACCCGTCAACCCCCGCTCGTCGTCGCCGCCCACGGCACCCGCCAGGCCGAGGGCCTGGCCAGCTGCCGGGCGCTCGTCGACCGCGTCGCCGGCCGGCTGCCCGACGTGCACGTCGGCATCGGCTTCGTCGAGCTCGCCGAGCCCGACATCGCCACCGCCGTCGGCGACGCCCTCGAGGCGGTGCCGCCCCAGGCCGGCGGCGAGGACCCGGACGCCGTCGTCGTGCCGCTGCTGCTGCACACCGGCGGCCACGTCCGCGCCGACATCCCCGACGCGATCGAGGCCGGCCGCGGCGACGCCCGCGTGGCCTACGCGGGCCCGCTCATGCCCGATCCGCGCGTCCGCTTCGCCCTGCAGCGCCGCATCGACGAGGCCCTGACCCCCGCCGGCGGCGAGGCCTGGCGACCCGGCGACACGGCCGTCGTGCTCGTGGGCCGCGGCGCCCTCGTGCCCGACGCCAACGCCGAGCACTACCGCATCGCGCGTCTGGTGTGGGACGAGATGGGCCTGCAGCAGGTGCTGCCCGCCTTCATCCAGGTGAACCGCCCGAGCGTGCCCGACGCCCTGTCGGCGGCGGCCGCGTCCGGGCTCACCCGCATCGTCGTGGCGCCCGTCTTCCTGTTCACCGGCAAGCTGTCGGAGTGGCTGGCCGAGCAGGTGGGCGCCTGGGTCGAGTCCCACCCCGGCGTCGAGGTGCGCATCGCGCACGTCATCGACGACTGCGACGAGATCGCCGATGTCGTGATCGACCGCTACCGCCGCCGGCTCGGCTCCGAGGGGGCCGGTCAGGGGGCCCCGGTGTACCTGTCCGGCCTGCGGCTGCAGGGCCGTCGGGTGCTCGTGGTGGGCGCCGGTCATGTGGCCGAGCGCCGCATCCCGCAGCTGCTGGAGGCCGGCGCCAGGGTGCGCGTCGTCGCACCGAGCGCCGGCATCAAGGTCTCGGGCTTGGCGGCCCGCGGTCAGGTCGAGCTCGTCGGGCGCGGCTTCCGGCCGTCCGACGTGGACGACGCCTGGTACGTCGTGGCGGCGGCCAATGACGCCGCGGTGAACCGGCAGGTCGCCGAGGCGGCCGAGGCGCGGCACATCTTCTGCGTCCGCTCCGACCGCGCCACCGGGGGCAGCGCCTACACCCCCGCGACCGAGCAGGCGGGCGGCATCTCCGTCGCCGTCGTCGGCGACCGCAACCCGCGCCGCAGCGTGAAGGTGCGCGAGGAGCTGCTGCGCGCCCTGCAGGGCGTCTGAGCGGGGCCCGGGGCGGGCCCCGTCCCGCGGCTCGGCCGTGTTCTGCGGTTGTCTGGGCGGCTGACCGCACGCCGAACAGCACGGGGCGGGCCCGGGCCAGGGCCCGCCCCTTTTTTGGCGGTTTCAGCTGTTGCCTTCAGAAGATCCACCACGCGTAGCGGTGCACGACGAAGAAGTTTGTTCACAGCACGCAGGAGGAAAACCTGACAAGGGAGAACGCTCCTGTGGACGACTCTTGTGAATAAGCCTCGATGACCAGAGCATCGGATATCCTATTGACATGATATCTTCTCAAGGGTATACTTGTTCTGCATGAGGTGGACCGTTGAGTTCTCCGACGAGGTGCGCTCTTGGTACCTGGGTCTGAGCCCAGCGGGGAGGGCAACGGCAGACCGGATTCTTGAGCGGTTGGCCTCTCAGGGAAACATGCTGCGCATGCCGCATTCCCGCTCATTGGGCGGTGGGTTGTACGAGCTGCGGTTCGCATGCGAAAACGTCAGTCAGCGCATCACGTACGTCTTCGAGCTGGATCGTAGGGCGGTGACCTTGACAGCGTTCCGAAAGCAGCGTCAGAACGAGCGTGGTGAGATCCTGCGGGCCAGGCGGGCGCAGGCAGCGTGCCAAGCGGCGGATGCCACCAGGAAGGATGCCACCAAGAAGGAGGGGAGGGGGACGATGAGCACCAGCGCTGCGACGACCTCGTGGGAGCAGGTCCGGGAGGAATCTCTGGCCGCCATGACCGAGGCGGAGCGAGCCGAGTACGACGCCGCGTCGATCGAAGCCGAGGCGCGGCTGCAACTCGCTGAATTGGTCTACAACGCGCGCACAGCAGCCGGGCTGTCTCAGACTGAGCTCGCTCGAAGGGCTCATACTCGTCAGGCGGTCATCTCCGCCATTGAGAGCGGTGCTCAGGCTCCTGGTGGCATCATGCTCGCACGCATCGCTCACGCTCTGGGCGGGACTCTCAGCATCCACGTCGCAGCGTGAAGGTGCGCGAGGAGCTGCTGCGCGCCCTGCAGGGCGTCTGAGCGGAGCCCGGAGGCCCGGGCTCGGGCCCGCCCCGCGGCTGTGGCCTTCGCCGATCGGCTCTCTCGGTCGGTTCTGCGTCCCTTTCTGCGACTGTGGTGCCTCTGGCGTGCGTCATCCGCGGGTGGTTCCTGTGGGTTGCGTTCGGGGACGGCCGTGGCGCGCCGGGCCGTGCTGGTGTTCGGTTGGTCTGTCGGGTTGGGTGGCTGATCGGCGTCCCTTTCTGCGGCTGTGGTGCGTCAGGTGTGCGTCATCCGCGGGTGGTTGCTGTGGGTTGCGTTCGGGGACGGCTGTGGCGCGGCGGGCCGTTGCCGGAGGTGGTTCTGCCTGCTTCTCGCCTCAGTCGGTTCCGGTGAAGCCGGCGCGTCCGACGACGGCGCCCCCGCGGTCGGTGCAGATGACCTGCACGTCGACCCGGGGGTTGTCGATGACGGCCTGCGCCTCGGCCTTGGCGGCGGCGGCGACTGCGTCGCCGAGGGGCACACCGGCTTCCGCGCAGAGGGCCTGCGCCCCGGCGGCGGTGGGGGACTGGCGCACCCGGTCGACGAGCTCCGGTCCGGCTCCGGCGCGGGCGGCGAGCTCGGCGAGGTGCTCGTGGTCGACCTGGGTGCGGTGCGAGTGCAGGTCGAGGTAGCCGTTGGCGAGCTTCGACATCTTCGCGAAGCCTCCGCACAGGGTGATCCGCGCGATGGGGTGGTCGTGCAAGTACTTGAGGACGGCCCCGGCGAAGTCGCCCATGTCGAGCAGTTCGATGCCGGGGTAGAGCCTCTCGACCGTCGCCGTGGACGACGACCCGGTGGTGCCCGCGGCGTGCTGCACCCCGGTCGCCCGGGCCACGTCGATGCCCTCGTGGATGCTGGCGATCCAAGCGGCGCACGAGTAGGGCACGACGACGCCGGTGGTGCCGAGCACCGACAGCCCGCCGAGGATGCCGATGCGCGGGTTCCAGGTGCGCCGGGCGATCGTCTCTCCGTCGTCGATCGACACGGTGACGAGTACGTCGGGTTCGCCGCTGCCGCCTGCCTCGCGGTCGGCGGCGGCGATGTTCGCGGCGATGTAGCGCCGCGGCACCGGGTTGATGGCCGGCTCCCCGATCGCCAGTGGAAGGCCCGCCCGGGTGACGGCGCCGACGCCCTCGCCGGCGCGGAAGACGATGCCGCTGCCCGGTTCGCTGCGGCGCAGCGTGGCGCGGACGACGGCGCCCTGGGTGACGTCGGGGTCGTCACCGGCGTCCTTGGTGACGGCGGCCATCGTCCAGCCCTCGCCCAGCTGCTCCTGGGTGAGGGCGAAGGCCGGTCGGCGCCCGTGCGGCAGGTCGATCTCGACGGGGTCGGGGAAGACGCCGGTGAGCAGCGCCGTCCAGGCGGCCCGGCCGGCGGCGGCCGCGCAGGCCCCGGTCGTCCAGCCGGGACGCAGCCCCGAGCGGTCGAGCTGGGCCTCGCGTCCCGTGCCGCGACTGGTCTGCCCGCGGCCGTTCGGCGTCGCCCCGTCCCCGGCGTCGCGGTCCGCCGGCACCGGCCAGCCGCCGCTCGTCCCGCGCCTCGCCCGGCCGGAGTCGGGCCCGCGGCCGGTCAGGTCGTGCCGGCCCTGCTCGGCGAGGGCCGGGTCGTTGCCCGGGCCGGCGGGGGAGTCGGCGGCGGTGACGTCCCTCGGCGGTTCGCCGGGGCCGGTGCGCACGGGCTCTGCGGGATCGGTCATCAGGCGTGCTCGTTGGTGAGTTCGGCCCGGGAGGCGAGGGCGTTCACCGCGGCGACGGCGATGGCGGAGCCGCCGCGGCGGCCCAGCAGGGTGATGTACTCCAGGCCGAGGTCGTCGTCCACGAGGGCCTGCTTCGACTCGGGGGCACCGACGAAGCCCACCGGGATGCCGATGATGCCGGCGGGGCGGGCGCCGGTGGCGTGGCACAGTTCGAGCACCCGGAACAGGGCGGTGGGGGCGTTGCCGATGGCGACGACGGCGCCGTCCAGCAGGCCCTGCTCGGCCCAGCGGTCGACGGCGGCATGGGTCTTCGTGACGCCCTTGGCGCGCGCCTCGTCGGCGAGCGAGGGGTCCTTGATGTGGCAGACGACCTCGTTGTCGCGCGGCAGGCGCGAGCGGATGACGCCCGAGGCGGTCATCGACGAGTCGCACAGGATCGGCGCGCCGTCCGCGAGGGCCGTCTTGCAGCCGGCCGAGACGCCGGGCGTGAAGGCGATGTCGGCTGCGATGGCCGGGTCCGCGGCTGCATGGATCATGCGCACGACGACCGGCTCGACGTCGGAGGGGAAGCGGCTCAGGTCGGCCTCGGCGCGGATGATGCGGAAGGACTCCTCGTAGATGTCCGAGCCGTTGTTGAGGTAGTCGCTCATTGTTCTCCTGCTCGGTCGGCCTGCCGGGTCCAGTTCCAGCAGGTGATGGTGCGGGCGGGCCGCCAGCCGCGCAGGCGGCCGATGCGGTCGGCGGTCTCGATGCCCAGGCGGAACAGCTCGCCGCCGTGGGCGCCGTGCAGGTCGGCGATGACGACCTCGGCCTCCATCGTCACGGCGTGGACGACGAGGCGTCCGCCCGGCGGCAGCACCTCCATGCACCGCTCGGCGAGCCGGGCGGTGAGGCCGCCGCCGATGAAGACGGCGTCGGGGGCGGGCAGGGCGTCGATGAGCTCGTCGATCGGGCCCTCGCGCACCTCGAACTGGCCGGGGAGGGTGAGATTGTCGGCGTTGGCGCGGGCGTTGGCTGCGCGTTCGGGTCGGCGCTCGACGCCGACGGCCCGGCAGGCCGGGTCGGTGCGGCACCAGTCGACGGCGATCGAGCCGGCGCCGGTGCCGAGATCCCACAGCAGCTCGCCGGGGGCGGGCCGCAGCGCCGCGAGCGCGACGGCGCGCACGGGGTGCTTGGTGATGAGCCCGTCGTGGACGAAGTGTTCCTCGGGCAGGCCCGGGGTGCGGCCGAGCCCGGTGGCGTCGCGGTCGGTGGTCACGCCCGCCAGACTATCCCGGCCGGGGCGTCCTGACCGGTCGGGAAGCGGCGGGGCCTCTCAGCTGTCGGCATGCAGGCGGGCGGCGACCCATTCGGCGGCCTGCTGCGGGGTGCTCACGCGATCCCCGTAGTCGGGGGCCGGTGGACGCGAGACCATGACAACGGCGGCGCCGATCTCGTCCGCCACGAGGAGCTTCGGGTCGGGGCGGGCGCCGCCGGAGTCCTTCGTGACGAGCGTGGCGACCGTGTGGGCCGGGTCGGCCATGAGCGCGCGCTCGCCGTCGCGGCTGAAGGGGCCGCGCCGGGTCAGGAGGGTCCAGCCGGCGGGGAGCGTCTCGTCGGGGGCGTCGATGACACGGTGGGTGATGTCCCGGGCGCCGAGCGGCAGGTAGTGGGCGGTCTCCTGGCGGCCGATGGTGAGCAGCACCGGGTCGGGCAGGCGTCGGACGGCCCGGACGGCCTCGTCGTGGTCGGCGACCCAGGTCCAGTCGGCGGAGGCGGGCTGGGCGCGCCAGCTGGGCGCCTCGAGGCGGGCCAGGGCGGTGCCGGCGCGCCGGCAGGCGGCCGCGGCGCTGGCGCTCATGGCGGCGGCGAAGGGGTGGACGGCGTTGACGACGCAGCCCGGCCGGTTCTCGACCAGCCAGGCGGCCAGCCCGTCGGGGCCGCCGAAGCCGCCGATGCGCACCGCGCCGGGGACGGCGCGCGGCGCCTTCGTGCGTCCGGCCAGCGAGGTGGTGACGTCGAGGCCCTGCTCGACGAGCAGCCCGGCGAGGGTGCGGGCGAGGGCCGTGCCCCCGAGGATCAGCACGTCCATGCGGCAAGTCAAGCGCGGGCGGGGGAGCGGGGCAAGCGGCCCGGGAGCGCCCGGGCCGGTGGAGGAAGAACTGTCGTTCTTGCTTGTGCGCGGCATGCGGTCCATGCGTGCTCGGTGGTTCCGTCCCGGAGGTCCATGATGAGCCGGGAAAACCAGCGATCTCCCTCTTCACAAGGGATCATGGTATTTGTTATGACTTCTGGCATGGTGACTGATCTCGCACGGGTTGCGCGTGAGACGGATGAGGCAACGCGGAAGGCGCGTGCTCGTCTCGTGGCGGCTGTTCGGGAGGCTTCGGCCGCTAGCCAGTCCCAGGCTGAGATCGCCCGTAAGATCGGTCGTAGCCAGCCCGAGGTGTCCCGTCTTCTCCATTTCCATGGCACGGCGCCGCTGGCTCGTCGGCTCCGTACTCACCGTCAACCGGGAAGAGCCGACGATCGTGTATCATTTTTGCATGGCTGTTGACTTCGATCCGAACAGATTGCCCGGGAAAGTCGAGGTTCTTGAGGACCTCGTCAACGTCATTGGCGAGGCGGGCGATTCTGAGGGCGAGCGATCGTGGCTGGAGTGGAAGTCTGTACTGGACCTGAAGAGAGCGGAGGGTCGCTTCAAACTTGCGAAGGAAATTCTTGCATTCGCGAATCGTGACGTTCAGGAGGCTCAGCGGTTCTGCCATGGCTGGGCGTATGTGGTGGTGGGTGCCAGTGAGGAGGGAATCAATGGTATACGAGAGATCAGGACCCAAGAGGTGGAGCAGGCTCTTGCTTCCTACTTGGGGAGGGGGCGTGAAGCACCTCGTTGGGAACCCGTCTTCATTTCACCGGACTCGCAGCACAACGTCCTCGTCGTCAAAGTTGCACCACCCCAGGATGGCGATCCCATCTACTCTCTCAAAAAAGATTTTGCTGGATGTGGACAGGGGACGGTGTTCGTGCGCGGGGTCGAAGAATCGAGGCCCGCCGATCCCGGTCAGCTGCGCACGCTTCAGAGACGCCTGCTCGCTGGGAGTCTGCGGGACAGAGTCATGGAGAGGATGTCTCTGGTCTGCACCAGTCTCCATGTGGATGTGAATTTTTCCCCACTTCTACCCGCGTACCATGGATTTGCGGAAATTGTGCATGAGCATTCTGGTCGGAGTGTCACGATCTGGGCGGAGCTGCTCTCTTCGGGGAGTTTTGATGAGAGGTCATTTCTGCGCGGGATGATTCGTCCTCTTCCATCTGACCACATGCTTGTCATAATCCCTGATTACTTGCCTCCCGAGTCCATGGTCAAAGAAGTGGAGGATGCCGTCGAGAAGGATTACGGGAGAATTCGTAACATACACGGCGGAACGGAGACGGGTAAGGTCATAGCGATATGTGATTCTTCATTCGGCAGTATCCATGCTGCGATCCGTGAGCTTGTCCTTGCTGGCTTGGAAGGTAATTTTCCCATGCGATCCGCTGTTCTCGGCGTGGGGATCCCAGATGCTGGGAGTCTTGGTTCGTAGTAATTAACTTCTCTGAATGGAGCACTGCCCGGGTGCGAATTGCTGGCCCGTCAGCCGGCGGACTCACGATCAATGGTGCTGCGAATGGTCGCCAACTGTGTGGTGTGTGCTTGATCGCCTTGTTGTGGTCCCGCTTCGGCCTGATGGTTCCCCGCCATCCTTGGGGTGGGGGAGGAACTGATCGCAAGGGTAGCGGGCCTCAAGGAGGGCGATCCTGTGCCGCAGGACTTCGGTCATCCGTTCATTCGATGGTCTGACTGTGAAACTTGACGGCCGCGAACCCGCCACGAGCTTGTCGCGCCCCGGCGTGATCGGAGGGGGCTCGGGATCATCTCACGTGGTGTCACACCGTCCGAAGCTGGACGCCTTCGCTTCAGCGGCTGTCCAATCGCTTCCGGAGGACTGGGCTGCACTGGATCGCAGCGACGATTCGGCCGCAGGCCTCCGCGTCGGAACTTGCCTCATGATGGTTGAGGCGAAACTGTGGTGCGCATGCCGAGACCACTGTGGGCAGCTTGTAGTCGGGGAGCCCGGGGATCAGCCTCCGGCTGAGTCGGTAACTGCAGAAGAACTGTTGGGGGAAGGTGGCTGTTCCGAAGAACGAGTCCAGGGAGCGCCAGACTCGCGAGTCGAACGAGGCATTGTGTGCGTACACGGGGCGATTCCCGACGAAGGATGCTGCATAGGGGGCCACATCTGGCCACATCGGGGCATTCCTGACGTCGCTGCTCGTTATTCCATGAATATATGTGAACTGGAACTTATCCAGTCCACGAGGTGGTTTGATGAGTGTTGCAAGTCTTTCGACAGGATTTCCCGTGGAGAACTTGACGAGGGCGATCTGGCAGGCTGATGCGTCGAGGTTGTTCGCGGTCTCGAAGTCCACCGCCACGAACTCCGGGAGCATGAGTTCATCCATGCTGGGAATCAATGAGGGTCTGCGCTGGCTCGTGCGCATGGCTCCGCTGTTCATGCTCTGCTGGCTGCTTGTCCTCTCCTGCTCGGCCCTCTTGGCCGCTTTCTCCTGTTCGACGAAGGCATGCCATTCCTCCTTGTGGGGAGAGGGGTCCAGGCCGTGCTCCCGGGCCGAGCACTCGCGGGCCTTGGCGAGACGCTTCCTCAGGTTCAGCCGCTGGTCCTCCCGCGGCGCTGTGATGTTGAGGCCCAGCCAGGCCTCGATGGTGGAGATCTCGGCATCGTAGGAATGCATCTTGTGCTGGATCTTGCACACTTCGATGACGTAGTGCTCCATGGCGTTGTCAGGATTGCGCAACGCGGCATTCTGCATGGCCTTCATGCATCCTGTGGCGATGGTGAGGGCCCCCTCCAGGTCCCCCGTCCGTTTCAGGGAGACCACGGTGTCATCCCAGTCGCAGATGTTCCTCCCCCTGTACCTCGGCATGCTCGGGGTCGTGAGGCCTGGTGGTGTGATGGGCGTGATGGGTTCGTACGCGGGCTGCACCCTGTGAATCCGCGGTGGTGCGGCGCTCGACTGTCGGGGGGCGGATGGTGCGAAGGATCGTGCGGTTGGCGCGGACCCGGGGCCACCGCTCCTGAAGAGTCTGCTGAAGAATTCGCTCAATGACATGGCTTTCCTATGGTTCAAGCGCCCGGATGCGGCGCGACGGCTCGAAACGGGCTGTTGGGCCCGATGGGGTCACTTCCTGCTCATGTGGATTATGGCCGTAGCTCCCTGCCACTCGATCTTGAAACTGAGCTCATCGTCAGATGCCGAGTAGGTGAAGTCCTTCGTCGAGTCAGTCGAGGCAAGGATCGACTGACTCATGGCTTCCGTGTCTCCCTGGCTCGTCCATGTGTAGTCACCGGCCTCGGTGGGCGCCTCGTAGCTCCCCTGCCAGAACAGGCCGGTCACGTCGCCGGTGTAGTTGACGGTCACGGTGTCGTTGACGATTGTGGCTGCGTAGTGGGTGTCATCTGTTCCTTCGTCGCGCTGCTCCCAGTCGCCGTTCAGGTCGGCGGGTTTCGGGGCCTCGATGGTCGTGCTGCTGGCCGGTGCCGTCGTGGACGAGCTCCCGCTGCTGCAGGAGGTGAGGCATCCGACCCCCAGGGCGAGAACGACTCCTGCGATGGCGATCCGATTGATCTTCATGCTTCCCCCGTTGGTCTTGCGGTCCCTGCATCTCGGCAGGAATCACTGGAGCTGGTGCGCGATGAGAGCACGGTGTCGAACGATGACTTAGCGCTCCCAACTCGCCGCGGCCGCCTTGGACGGGGGTGAGGGCAGGCAACGTGCGCAGCCGCACCCTAGCACTCGACTTCATGGGCTGATTCTGTGATCTGCATGGGAAGGCTTGTTCATAGCCTCCGCTGAGGAGGCTCCGGTTGGGCGGCTCTCTTGATCAAGCTTCTGTGGATGAGTCTCAGGGCTGAGAGTTCGCAGTCCCCGGCGAATCCCGTGGTCATCGTTCCCCGCCGAGGGTCGGAGTGGAGGCGGACGTGGGTACGTGGGCCCAGACCACATCGGCCGGTCCTCCCGGCGCTCGGCTCCCAACCCCACTACACTCGACCCCTAGGGGGCGCGGTCGTGCTCTCACAAGGGGAGTGAGGGGTGTCCCGCGCATGTCTCAGGGTCAGCTGCAACCCGGGTCGCGGCTCAACGTCGCGCCGGGGTCAACCGTCGTGGTCCGCGACGAGGAGTGGCTCGTCACGGCGGTCGAGCAGGCCGACGACGGCGACCAGCTCCTCACCGTCCAGGGCCTCACGCCGCTCGTGCGCGGCACCACCGCCACCTTCTACGAGTCCCTCGAGTTCGACCCGTCCCGGCCCGCCGGCCCGGGTAACGGCATCCGCTCCCTCGACCCGCGCGACGCGGTGCCGGTCGCCGACGACTCCCCGCACTACCGCCGCTCCCGGCTGTGGCTCGAGGCCACCCTGCGCAAGACGCCCGTCCCCATCGGCGAGCCGGCCCTGGCCGTTTCGCACCGCGGGCTGGCCGACGCCCTCGACTACCAGTTCCGCGCCGTCGCCAGGGCCCTCGACCCCGCCAACCTCCAGCCGCGCATCCTGCTCGCCGACGCCGTCGGCCTGGGCAAGACCATCGAGATCGGCATGATCCTGTCCGAGCTCATCCGCCGCGGCCGCGGCGAGCGCATCCTCATCGTCTGCCCGCGCCACGTGCTGGAGCAGACCCAGAACGAGATGTGGTCGCGCTTCGACATCCCCTTCGTCCGGCTCGACTCGGTGGGCGTCCAGCGGGTCAGGCAGAAGCTGCCGGCCAACCGCAACCCGTTCACCTTCTTCCGGCGGGTCATCATCTCGATGGACACCCTCAAGCAGGACCGATTCGTCCACGACCTGCGCCGGCACCACTGGAACGCCGTCGTCATCGACGAGTCGCACAACGTCACCAATGCGAGCACCCAGAACAACGCGCTGGCCCGCAACCTGGCCGCCACCACCGACGCCCTCATCCTCGCCTCGGCCACCCCGCACAACGGCCGCCGGGAGTCCTTCGCCGAGCTCGTCCGCCTGCTCGAGCCCACCGCCGTCGGCCCCGACGGCGGGATCGACGAGCGCGCCCTGCGGCGCCTCGTGATCCGCCGCCACCGAAACAGCCCCGAGGTGGCCGGCGTCGTCGGCTCCGACTGGGCCGAGCGTCTGCCGCCGCGCAACGAGCTCGTGCCGGCCTCGCCCGCCGAGGACGCCGTCGCCGACGAGCTCGACGGCGTCTGGCTGCACCCGGCCGGCGGCTCCTCGCCGTACTCGGGCAGCACCCGGCTGTTCCCGTGGACGCTCGCCAAGGCCTTCCTGTCGTCCCCGGCGGCCCTCGACGCCTCCATCACCGAGCGCCGCGGGCGCCTCGACGCCGCCGCCCGGGCGGGCGCGACGGGCACGATGAGCCCGGCCCAGCGCGCCGAGGCCGACGCCCTCGACCGCCTCGCCGGGCTCAACGAGGCGGCGAAGGACTCCTCGGCCAAGTACGACCGGCTCGTCGACTACCTGCGCCGCATCGGCGTGGGCCGCAGAAGCGAGATGCGCGCCGTCGTCTTCGCCGAGCGGGTCGCCACCCTCACCTGGCTCCAGCGGAAACTGACGGCGGACTTCGGCTTCAAACCCGGGCAGGTCGCGCTGCTGCACGGCGGCCTGCCCGACGTCGATCAGCAGGAGATCGTCGAGAGCTTCAAGCAGACGAACTCGCCGATCCGCGTGCTCGTCACCGGCGACGTCGCCTCCGAGGGCGTCAACCTGCACCAGCAGTGCCACGAGCTCATCCACTTCGACATCCCCTGGTCGCTCATCCGCATCGAGCAGCGCAACGGCCGCATCGACCGCTACGGCCAGCGCGCCCGTCCGCAGATCACCACCCTGCTGCTCGCCCCCGGCGCCGAGGGCTTCCGCGGCGACATCACCGTCCTGAGCCGCTTGCTCGAACGCGAGGAGGAGGCCCACCGGGCCCTCGGCGACGTGGCCGGGCTCATGGGCGAGTACAGCGAGGCCAGGGAGGAGGCCGAGCTCACCCGGGTGCTCGCCCGGCAGAAGAGCTTCGACGAGGCGGTGCGCACCGTCGACGAGGTCGCCTCCGGCGACGGCCTGGCCGCCCTCATGGCCGCGATCAGCGGCAACACCGCACCGGCCGACGGGCGGGACGGGCCGGCAGTCGAGCTGGCCGAGGCCGGCCCCCTGTACGCCGAGCCCGTCACCTTCCTGCGCGAGGCCCTCGAGGAGTACTACACGACGCCCGCCGCCCCGCCCTCCACGCGGGGCGGCGGAGTGGGCTGGCGCGAGCACCCCGGCGAGGGCATCGTCGAGTTCGTCCCGCCCGCCGACCTGCGCCAGCGCCTCGAGGCGCTGCCCCAGGGTTATCTGAGCGACCGCGGCGTGCTCACGAGCTTCAAGCTCGCCACCGGCAGGGCCAGGGCCGCCCAGCTGCTGCGCGACGCCCTCACCGACGCCTCCGACAGCTCGTGGCCCGAGGCCCACTACCTCGGCCCGCTCCACCCGGTGCTCGACTGGGCCGCCGACCGCGCCCTGGCGATGCTCGGCCGTAACGAGATCTACGTCGTGCGCGGCCGCGTCGACAGTCCCACTGTGCTGCTGTGCGGAAGCCTCACCGACAGGCGCGGGCAGGTCGTCGCGGTGAGCTGGGTGGGCGTCGAGTTCCCCGGCCCCGACAACTTGGCCATGCCGCCTGTGACCCTCTACGAGTCCTCGTCCGAGATGCTGCGCGCCGCAGGCGTCGGCGAACGGATGAGCAACCCCGGGCCCGTCACCGGCGTCGACGCCCTCAAGAGCCTCATCGCCCCGGCCGTCGAGGCCGCCGAGGCGCAGCTGGACCTCACGATGGACCATGCCCGCGAGTCCGTCGCCGAGCGCATCGAGCACTGGAGCGAGCAGAACACGCAGTGGCGCGACGAGGCCGACGCCCTGGTCGCCAGCGAGTCCCTGCGCCGCCACCGGGCGGGCGTCGCCGAGCGCCAGCGGCTCGTCGAGCAGATGGCGCCCGACCGGCGGCTCGTGCGGCCGCTGCTCGTCGTCGTGCCCGAGGACGTCGCGCCCGAAGAAGTCGACGAGGAGGCCTGATCATGGCGAGTCTGATCATGGAGAGCAGCGACGTCCTCGTCGTCGGGGCTGGATCGGCGGGTGCTTCGTCCTCAGTGACTCGCCCGAGGGGGTCTGACCGTGGCGACCAGTGATGCCCTCGTCGTCGTGCCCGAGGACGCCGACGCGCCCGACGATAGTGACAAGGAGAACTGACCGAATGGCGACCAGTGACGCCCTCGTCGTCGTCGAGGACTGGATCAGCGAGCACTTCTTCACCAGCGACGCGCCCAACGAGTCCTTCCACGGGCTCGTGACCGACCGCCTCAAGCAGTGGCGGGCCGCGGAGGCGCCCACCCCGCTGTCGCGCTTCACCGCCGCCCGCGCCGACCTGCTCAAGGCGATCACCGGCCTCTACGGCGACGGCGGCGCCGGGGACGAGCCGCCCGACCCGGAGCGGGCCCGCGAGGCCTACCGGCTCGTCCTCGACGTCCTCGGCTACTCCACCGGCCAGTACCGGGTGCGCGACGACGGCCCCGTGCGCTGGTTCACCACCACCGGCGCCGACGCGCCACTGGCCGTCCTCGAGGCCGTGCCGGTGGACGCCCCCGAGGAGCTGCTCGACAAGAGCGCCGACACCCTGCTGGAGCCCTGGCGGCCCGGGGCCGACGCGCCCGACTCCGAGCTCATCGACTCGGCGTCGCGCCTGGTCAGCGCGCTCATGGTGCGCCCCGACGGCCCGGCCTTCGCCCTCGTGCTGGCCGGCCGCTGGCTCCTCGTCGCCGAACGGGCCCGCTGGCCCGAGGGCCGCTACCTGGCCGTCGACCTGCAGACCGTCGCCGACCGCAACGACACGAGGCGGGCGGGCGAGGTGCACACGGCGCTGACCTGCCTGGCCGCCGAGTCGCTGGCCCCCGACGCCAACGGCGACATCTGGTGGGCCGGCGTGCTCGAGGCCTCCATCCGCCACACCGTCGGCGTGAGCCAGGACCTGCGCGAGGGCGTGCGCGAGTCCATCGAGATCATCGCCAACGAGGTCATCGCCCGCCGCCGCGCCGGGGGCCTCGGGGCCCTGCCGGCCGACGAGGCCCAGCCGCTGGCCATGCAGGCGCTGCGCTTCATCTACCGGGTGCTCTTCCTGCTCTACGCCGAGGCCTCGCCCGAGCTCGGCGTGCTGCCCGTCGGCGCCCCCGAGTACGAGAACGGCTACTCCCTCGACCGGCTGCGCGACCTGCTGCTCGTGGAGCTCACCGGCGCCTCCCGCGACGGCACCCACCTGTACGACTCGCTGGCCGTGCTCTTCCGCCTCGTCGACCGGGGCAACCTCGAGCTCGGCGTGCCCGAGCGGGACCAGACCGCGGCCCTGCCCTTCCACGCGCTGCGCGCCGACCTGTTCCGGCCCGGGGCCACCGGCCGCATCGACGAGGTGGGCCTCGGCAACGCCGCCCTGCAGCAGGTGCTCGGCAGGCTGCTGCTCAGCAAGGAACGCGCCGGCAGGGACCGCGGCTTCATCAGCTACGCCGAGCTCGGCATCAACCAGCTCGGCGCCGTCTACGAGGGCCTCATGAGCTACACCGGCGTCTTCGCCCCGACCGACATGTTCGAGGTGGCCCCGGGCGGCAACCCCGCCAAGGGCTCGTGGCTGGTGCCCGTCGAGCGCGCCACCGACCTGGCCGACAAGGACTTCGTCATGGTGCACGACCCGGTGCGCGGCGACCGCCGCAAGACCCACCGCACCGGCCGGTTCGTCTTCCGGCTCTCGGGCCGCGAACGCCAGCAGTCGGCCTCGTACTACACGCCCGAGGTGCTCACCCGCTTCACCGTCGGCCAGGCCCTCGCCGAGCTCCTCGACCGGGACGGGCGCACCACCCCGGCCGACGAGATCCTGCGCATGAGCATCTGCGAGCCGGCCCTCGGCTCGGGCGCCTTCGCCATCGAGGCCACCGGCCAGCTCGCCGAGCAGTACCTGGCCCGCAAGCAGAAGGAGACCGGCCGGGCCATCGACCCCGAGGACTACCCGGTGCAGCTGCAGCGCGCGAAGGCCTTCATCGCCCTGCACAACGTCTACGGCGTCGACCTCAACGCCACGGCCGTCGAGTTCGCCGAGATCACCCTGTGGCTCGACACGATGGTGCGGGGCCTCGACGCCCCGTGGTTCGGCCTGCGCCTGCGGCGCGGCGACTCCCTCATCGGCGCCCGCCACGGCTTCTACACCACCGGCCAGGTGGCCGACAGGAGCTGGCGCACCGCCCGGCCCACGGACGTGCCGCTGGAGGCGATGGCCGAGCGGGCCCGCACCGGCGAGCCCGTCGCCTCGGGCGCCGACGGCCGCATCCCGCACTTCCTGCTGCCCGGCGCCGGCTGGGGCGCCACCGCCGACGCCAAGGAGGCCAAGGAGCTCGCACCCGAGCGGGTCAAGCGGATGAAGGCCTGGCGAAAGCAGTTCCGGAAGGCCCCCAGCCCGGCGCAGACCAGACGGCTCGTCGCCCTCGGCGAGCAGGTCGAACGGCTGTGGACGATGGCCCTGCGCCGGCTCACCGTCGCCGAGCAGCAGACCCGCCGCCCCATCCGGCTGTGGGGCGCCGGGCCGGCCGAGGCGCGCGAGCCGGTCGTCACCCGCGAGCAGATCGAGGCCTCGCTGGCCGATCCCGGCGGCGCCTACCGGCGGCTGCGCCGGGTCATGGACGCCTGGTGCGCCCTGTGGTTCGTGCCGCTCACCGGCGAGCAGGTGGCGCTGCCCGACTGGCAGGAGTGGATCGACGCCGTCGAGCAGCTCATCGGCGTCCCCGTGCGCATCAGGACCGACCGGCGCCACCAGCCCGCCGACCAGCAGCTGACGGCCTCCGACGAGTGGGCGGCGCTGGCCGAGCAGGAGAGCTGGGCGCTGTCGGGCTCGACGGCCACGAGCGTCGAGCGGGCCCTCGCGGACCACCCGTGGCTGCGCGTCTGCGAGCAGGTGGCCGACCGGCAGGGCTTCTTCCACTGGCAGCTCGACTTCGCCACCGTCTTCGCCCGCGGCGGCTTCGACCTGCAGGTGGGGAACCCGCCGTGGGTGCGGCCGGACATGGATGTTGCAGCGCTCCTCGCCGAGGCCGACCCGTGGTGGATGCTCGAGAACAAGCCCTCTGAGGTCGCCAAGAAGCAGCGCCGCGCGGGCACCCTGCTCAGACGCGGGGCAGTGCAACTCCTCATCGACGGCACCGCTGACATGCAGGCCCTGAGCGCCTACGTCGGCGATGCCACGAACTACCCGGTGCTCGCCGGGCTGCGCCCAGACCTCTACCGCTGCTTCATGGCGCAGACCTGGGCGCACCTGTCCGGCCGCGGCGTGATCGGCCTCGTGCATCCCGAGACGCACTTCACCGACGAGAAGGCCGGGGCCCTGCGCGAGGCGACTTATGAGCATCTGCGGCGGCACTGGCAGTTCGTCAACGAGCTGAGACTGTTCTCCGAGGTGCACAATCTCGTGAACTACGGCGTGCACGTCTACGGGCCCTCGCGGCGGGTCTTCTTCGACCACGCCTGCGGGCTCTACCACCCCGACACGGTGGAGCGCTCCTACCGGCACGACGGCTCGGGCGAGGAGCCCGGCCTGAAGTTCGCGGGCGCCTGGGACCAGCGGCCGCACGCCGGGCGCATCCAGCGCGTCGACACCGGCGTGCTGGAGACATGGCGCGACATGCTCGAATCGCCTGACACTCCGGTGGGGCAGACGCGAATGGTCTATGCCGTCAACGGTTCCAGTGCTCATGTCTTGGAGGTTCTCGCAGAGGCTCCCCGTATAGGCGAGCTTGACCTGCAATTCTCGGCTGGCTGGAACGAGACAACTGATCGAGCCAAGGGCTACTTCGTCCAGCGCTGGGGCCGCCCCGACAGCTGGGATGATGTGATCCTGCAGGGTCCCCACCTGTTCGTGGCGAACCCCGCCTTCAAGCAGCCGAACTCGACGATGAAGAGTAACAAGGACTGGTCCGACGTCGATCTGGAGAAGCTGCCCGCCGACTTCATCCCCATCACCGCCTACAAGCCCGCCGGTGACCGCGCCACGTACGACGCCGCTGTGGTGAAAGCATGTGGAGACCCGAGCGAGTACGCAATCGCATGGCGCTCCATGGCGGCGAACACTGGTGAACGGACGTTGATCCCTGCGCTGATTCCCCCTGGCTTGGCTCATCTGTTCACGCTTCGCTCGGTGCGATGCAGCTCTGAACGTGCCTTGGTTGGAAACCAAGCCTTCCTGTCCAGTCTTCTTGCCGACTTTTCAATTCGATCGGTTCCGCGTGCACACATTCTGCTGCCAGATGTCGAGCGTCAACCACGTTTCGACGTCGATTATGTTCTGTCCCCGGCCCTGCTCCTGCGCGCCCTCCGCCTGAACTGCATCACCAATGCCTATGCAGATCTGTGGTCGGCCTGCTGGGACCCGGCCTTCGCCTCCGACTCGTGGGCGCTGTCGGCGCACAGTTCGGTGCGGCTCGGCGATGTGGGGCCCGAGTGGCGGCCGAGCACCCTGCTGCGCCGTGACCTCGACCGCCGTCAGGCACTCGTCGAGATAGACGCCCTCGTCGCCCTCATGCTGGGCGTCACCGCCGACGAGCTGTGCACCATCTACCGCACCCAGTTCGCCGTCCTTCAAGGCTACGACCACGGCAAATACCTCTACGACGCCAACGGCCGCCTCGTCCCCGTCGAGCTTCAGCGGCTGTGGGCCGTGAAGGGCGACACCCTCGCCGCCGACGAGCTCACCACCGAAAATGTCAGTGGCAGCACCTACACTTATAAACTGCCGTTCACCCGCTACGACAGAGAGGCCGACATGCGCGCCGCCTACGCCGAGTTCGAATCGAGGCTGTGCGAATGAGGGCAGCCGGGAATCATCGTGAGATGGCAGGTGAAGGGATCTGTTGTGGCTGGGGTATTGGCATGAAGAATTGCGTGGTGTGAGATGGTGGATGATTCAGAGAACCTGAGTTCGAGGTCTGACGGTCTGAGAACGCTCAGGCCGGAGTACATCGAATCGGAGCACAAGCTTTACGTTGATGAGCTCAACCGGGCACTGCAAATGCCGGGCGTACGCAACATCGCACTGAGTGGACCCTACGGTGTCGGCAAGAGCTCCATTCTCCAAGGGTTCAGGAAGGGTCACCCCGAGGCCATCTTCATTTCGCTGTCGACGCTTGGTTTTCGCGAGTCGAAGAATCATCACTCCACGACCGAATCATCTGAGAAGAGCGCGGTCTCGGGGGAGACCAACCGAATCCAGAAGGAGATAGTGAAGCAGCTGCTGTACCGAGCGGCGCCGAACAAGCTCCCGGCCTCGCGCTTCAAGCGCATCCATCGCATGACGAAGCGGCATCGTTTCGCTGTTTCGTGCGTCGTTGGCTTGTTTGCGGCGCTCGTGATGGTGACTCTCGGAGGCATGGCGAAGATCCCCATGATTGGATGGTCGACATGGCCTGATTTCGGAGTGAGGTTCGCAGGTGTCTGGTCCGCGGCATTCATAGCGGCCTTGGCCTCCAGCCCTCTTCTCGAAGGAAGAGTGCACCTCGACAAGATCGCTGCCGGATCGACGACGATATCCCTGTCGCGGGACAATGACACGTATTTCGATGAGTACCTCGACGAGATCATGTATTTTTTCGAGGTTGAGAGAAAAGGAAAAGATACATCAGAAAAAACAGTCGTTGTCTTCGAGGACATCGACCGATTCGACAATGTCGAGATATTCGAGGAGCTCCGCGAGCTCAACACCCTGCTGAATAATTCTAAACAACTGGACAAGAACAAGAGGTCGAAGTCTTTAGATAGAGCGCGAAAAACGGGTAAGTCTGAGGAAGGCGCCATCCCATCGCCGATCGTGTTCATCTATGCGATGAAGGACAGCATCTTCGACGCGTCCAGCTCAGCGAATGGTGAGGAGGCAGATGGTTCACCCTCGCCTTCCTCCGACAAGGCCGCTCTTGAGGCCGAAAGAGCGAACCGGACAAAATTCTTCGACCTCATCATCCCGGTGGTTCCCTTCGTGACCCATCAGAGCGCACGAGATCTCATGCGCCAAGAACTCGAAGATGTTCCATGGAAGATTTCGGACGGTCTGATCAATCAGGCCTCCATGTATGTTCCTGACCTTCGCGTGATCCGAAGCGTGTGCAACGAGTATCGCGTGTACGCCCGGCGTCTTCTCGGGGAAGGATCACTGGACCTCAAACCCGATCATCTGTTCGCCATGATGCTGTACAAATCGGTGCACCTGCGCGACTACGAGGACATCCGCTTGGGGCAGAGCAATCTCGACACGGTGTACCGAACCAGTCTCGAGGCTGTCGAGGCCAAGATTGGCGAACTGAATCGAGAGTATGACGACGCTGAAAAGAAACATACTGCGAGCACCGAAGCGGGGAAACGCGGCGTCGGATTTGAGAAATTGGTTGAGTGGGAGCTCGATAGACGACTTCGTCGAGGCCAAGAACTTTCCTCGTTTTCAGTAGAGATCAAAGGAAACCATTTTGATCGAGAACAGACAAAGAAACGTGAGTTCTGGTCTGCGGTTCTAGGGATGACGAAATCTGATGAAATGACAGTGTCAGCTAATTCACATTCAGGGTCTTCAATTTCTTTTGAGCTGTCAAAAAATTCTTTGGTTCCCTTCACGGGAGAGGATGCAGTCACAAGACCTTTAGAGTCTTCTTCGGGGGATGAGCTCGAAGAAGAGAAAAAGAGAATCATCGCTGATCGTAAACGTTATCGCCGGGCTAGGATGGCAGACCTGATGAAAGATTCTGCTGTTGAGGTTCCTAGTGTTTCGAAAAATGATGCGAAGGAGGGTGGTGTACAAGGAAATGAAGAGAAACCCTCTTTCTTGAGCTCCGTCGAGCGGACGCTCGGATCCCCGCTTGCCACCATGCTCATCCGCGATGGTTACATCGACGAGAACTTCATCCTCTACACGTCTGTCTACCACGAGACATCCCTGAGTGTCAATGCGATGACCTTCAAGATCAGACACATGGAACGAGAGGAGATGAATGCGACCTATGAGCTCAGTGACGATGAGGTGAAAAATCTTCTCTTGGATGTGGAGTCGAAAGACCTGTCGAGGTCAGGGTTCTACAACATTCGCGTCTTGAATTACCTGCTCAGGTCGAAGGATGACACCGACAGGGTTCGTCTTGAAACCGTCATGGAGGGCCTATTGCGAGATGGTGTTGCCGAACGCAAGCTGCTTCAGGCTTTCTTCTCCTCTGGTGAGGGGCAGAATCAGTCGAAGATGCACCTTGTGGGGGAGCTCGCACCCAAATATCCTGCGGTGTTCACTGTTCTCATCGGGTTGCAAGGTGTTGATGACGGTGAACAGCGCGACTATGTGGATACCGCACTTCAGTATGCCTCAGATGGCATTGATTATGATGCATCTGCTCTCAAGGGTTTCATCGAGGACTCATTCGATGAGATGAAGGTTTTCACCGGCGCGGCCGAGAAGGGGAACCGAGGAACGGTCGCCGAGCTCGTGAAACGCTCAGAGGCAAAACTTGCTGATCTGTCGAAGGTCGAAGAGGGCCTTCGCGAATTGCTCATTATTGGTGCCTGTTATGCGGTCAACCGCTCCAACCTGGATGCTGTGGCGGGTTCTGGTGGTGTCTCGTTGGATTCACTCGCGAGTGAACGGCTTGGTGTTTACTCCTACGTTCTCGGCGCTTTGGATGATTACCTCAAGGCCATCGGTGATGATCCCGACAGGGTCTCGGCAATTGCTGGCAGGCCGAGCGCGAGCAAGGTCATCACCGACGTAGCTGCTTCGGACTTGAACACCCATGGTGTAGAGCCAAGGCCGCAGACTGATGTGACTACTGATGAGCCGCAACTTCCTTCCCTGAAGAAGATCTTGGACGTGTCGAACGGTGAGTGGATGGTCGATCTTGACCCTGTCCCTCAGGAAACCTGGCCGATGCTGGCGCAATATGGTCGTTTCATCGTATCGACGGTGAATCTGCTTCCGTACATCAAAGAACATGGAATGGATGATTCGCTCACCGAGCTGTTGGGGAAGCAGAATTCCATCGTGGCGCAGGCCCAGCTGTCTGAAGCGGACTACTTCAAGTTGGCGCGAGAGGTTCTTGGTGCGGGGAAGCTCTCTGTTGAGAAACGTATTGAGCTGGTAGCCTCGATCGACTGGGATGGATTCATCCCGGCAACAGAGATAATTCCCGAGACGGGTGAGCTGATCGGATCCCTGGTCAAGGCAGGTCTGATCGCTGATGATGGGGCGTCGTATGAGTTGGCGAAAAACCTTGATGACTGGCCGACCAAGGAATGGGCTATCGAGTGTTCAAAGAGAACTTTAGACCCCGCTGAGTTCGTTGGTGATGATGCTCTCAAGGTCTTGCAAAGTGGCAGAATCAGTAACCGTGTGAAGCAGTATGTTGCCAGCGATTTGGATTCCTATTGCTTAAGTTCGGAATCTGACGAACTTCGTAAGGTGGTTGAATATCTCATTGCACACAAGGATTTTGTGGTCGGAGGCGGAGTGCTGCGGTGGCTGCAAGGGCAGGGAATAGGCTCTGAGAAAATTATCGAACTGATGGCAGTTGGGCTGAGTAAGATCGCGGACCAAGATTTGCGCGGTATTGTTAGCGCGCTTGGCGAGCCTTATTCGAAACTGCTCGTGCCCGGTGGGCCGGTCCATGTGGAGGATCGACCGGGCGTTCGAGACCTGCTTGATGCGCTCAAGGCTAGAAAAATCGGTTCCGTCTCAAGCATTTCTCCGTGCAAGAGTGAAGCTGAATACAAGGTGAATCGCAAGCGGAAGTAAAATGATCATGTGTAGTGTTCTGACTGGCGAGGATTTGCTTACGAGGCTACTCCCGGCTTTGCGTGCAACCGTACCTTTGCACACAGAAACCTCCAGTGGAACTGTTGGTGATTGTGTCCAAACGTGTACGTCTCGTATCTCCGTGTTCCGGTCTTTCAGTACGGAGAGCAGAAGGACTGAACCATGACCGAACTCTGCCCGCCACTGGTCGCAGGCCACCTGCACGACGCGCTCACCGACTTCCTCGTCACCACCTTCGCGCTGTCCGACGACGACGCCCAGGCCGGCCTGAGAGCCTTCCTCACCGACCCCGCCGACGGCATCTTCAAGGGCCCCTACCTGCGCACGAGCATGCCCTTCGCTCCGGCCCCCGCGCGCGCCGAGCACGCGCTGGCCTGGATGCCCGCCGGCTTCCACCCCTACACCCACCAGGCCGCCGCCTTCGAGCGGCTCGACTCGTCGCGCCCCGGCGGCCCGCAGCCCACCCTCGTCGTCACCGGCACCGGCTCGGGCAAGACCGAGGCCTTCCTCATCCCCGTCCTCGACCACGTGATCCGCGCCAACGCCGCTGGCGTCACCGGCATGAAGGCCCTCATCCTCTACCCGATGAACGCCCTCGCCGACGACCAGGCCGGCCGGCTCGCCCGCCTCATCACCGCCGAACCCGCCCTGGGCGGGGTCAGGGCCGGCCTCTACACCGGCGACGACGCCACGGGCTCGGGCACGCGGGTCACCGACAGCGGGCTCATCGGCGACCGGCGGATCATCCGCGACGACCCGCCCGACATCCTGCTCACCAACTACAAGATGCTCGACCAGCTGCTGCTGCGCGGCGACGACCAGCGCCTCTGGGAGGCCTCGGCCGACTCGCTCCAGTACCTCGTGCTCGACGAGTTCCACACCTACGACGGCGCCCAGGGCACCGACGTGGCGATGCTGCTGCGCCGCCTGGCCTGGGCCCTCGACGCCCGGCGCGCCCGGCCCGCCGGCGACGGCCCCCACCCGCTGCGGCCCGTCGTCCCCATCGGCACCTCGGCCACCCTCGGCGCCGACGACGGCGCCGACTCCGACCGGGCCATGCGCGACTTCGCCCGGCAGGTCTTCGGCGAGGACTTCGACGAGGACTCGGTCGTGCGCGAGAGGCGCCTCGACCACGAGGAGTGGGCCGAGGGCGCCGCCGCCGGGCTCGACCGCATGCGCGTGCGGCCCGTCACCGTCAACTCCGTCACGGCCGCCCGGCTCGCCGACGAGGTGCGCGACCTGCCCCTCGCCGACCGCTGCCGCCGGCTCCTCGCGGGCATGTACGAGTACACCGACCCGAAAGCGCAGGACCGGCGCTACCGGTACACCGACGAGCAGCAGCTCCTGCTCGCCGAGGCCCACCCCTTCGTCCGCGCCTACCTGAAGGCCACGGCCCGGGCCACCGCCGTGCGCGACCTCGCCGAGACCCTGCTGCCCGGCGCCCCGGACTCCCTCGCGGACCGCAGCGAGTTCATCCTCGACCTGCACGCCGCCCTCGCCCACCTGCGCACCGCCCTCGGCCGCGTCGCCCCGAGCACCGAGACCCACCTGTGGATCCGCGAGCTCACCCGCATCGACCGCGAGGCCGCCGACGTGCCGCGCTTCCGCTGGGCCGACGACGGCGCGCCCGAGCAGGCCGCCCCCGCATTCCCCGCCGTCTACTGCCGCCGCTGCGGGCGCAGCGGCTGGGGCGTGCTGCTGGCCACCACCGGCACCGCCCTCGCCGCCCCCGACAAGGACAAGACCATCCGCGGCAGCCACGCCCGCCGCGAAGGACGCTTCCGCGCCCTCATCAGCGCGCCCCGCGAGGGCGCCCTCGACGCCGACGAGGACGGCCGGCCCCCCGGCCTGGCCTGGTTCGACCCGGGCAACCGCGCCTTCACGGCCGCCCCCGGAGCCGACGACGCCGCCGACCCCGACTCGCGGCCGCTTCCCGTGCTCGCCCTGACCGGCCCCGACGCCGACGCCCGCTCCGCCAAGGACCAGTGCCCCAGCTGCGGCGCCGACGACGCCATCAGATTCCAGGGCTCGGCCATCGCCACCCTGCTGTCGGTGAGCCTGTCCACCCTGTTCGGCGAGCGGGACCTCGACCAGGCCGAGAAGAAGGCCCTCGTCTTCACCGACTCGGTGCAGGACGCCGCCCACCGCGCCGGCTTCGTCACCGCCCGCTCCCGCGCCCTGGCCCTGCGCACCATGCTGCGCTCGGGCCTGAGCGAGCAGCCGTGCGGCCTCGACCGGCTCGTCGACGCCGTCATCGCCGCCGCCGGCGACGCCCCGGGCGCCCGCCACCGGCTGCTGCCGCCGTCCATGGCCGACAACGAGAAGTTCCGGCCCTACTGGGCCGGGGCGCCCTCGGCCGTGCCGCCGGGGCTCGCCGACACGGTGCGCAAGCGGCTGCTGCTCGACGCCTCCCTCGAATTCGGCCTCGTCTCGCGCTACGGCCGCACCCTCGAGCAGACCGGCACGGCCTGGGCGCAGGTGGACGCCGGCCCGGCCGCCTCGATCGCCGCCCTCGCCCGCCGGGTGCTGACCGGCTCGTCCCAGCAGCAGCTCAACGGCGCCCTCGTCGGCCTCGACGAGGCCACCTGCGTGCGCTGGGTGCGCGGCGTGCTCGAACGCATGCGCATGCAGGGCGCCATCGACCACGAATGGTTCGGCCGCTTCATGGAGCGCGACGGCGCCCCCTACGAGATCTGGGGCGGGCGCCGCCCCAAGGACTCCATGCCCGCCTTCACCCCGTGGCGCTCCACGCCCGCCTTCCCGCGCCTGGGCAGGCCCGGGCCCAGGAGCCTGCTCGACCCCGTCACCGTCCCCCAGTCCTGGTACGCCCGCTGGACCGCCCGGGTGCTCGGCGTCGACGCCGGCCACGCGGGCGCGCTCATGCGGGCCCTGTTCGGCGCCCTCGAGGAGGAGGGCGTCGTCGTCGGCCGCGCCATCGCCGGCGGGGGAGCGGGCGACCGGGCCCTCGCCGTCCCCGCCCGCCGCATCGCCGTGGCCGCCGCGCCCGACGACCGGGGCGACCGGGTGATGATGCTGCGCTGCGACGTCTGCCGCACCCGCCACAGCGCTGGCCCCGACAGCGTGCGCGAGCTCGCCGGCGGGCCCTGCCTCGTCGGCCGCTGCCCGGGCCGCCTGTCGGCCGAGCCCGCCGGCCCCGGCAACTTCTACCGCCGCATGTACACGGGCGGCCGGATGGAGCGGGTCGTCGCCAAGGAGCACACCTCCCTGGTCGAGGCCTCCCTGCGCAGGCAGTACGAGAGCGGGTTCAAGAACGGCTCCGCCGACCCGGGCGCCCCGAACGTGCTCGTCGCCACGCCCACCCTCGAGATGGGCATCGACATCGGCGACCTGTCGGCCGTGTTCCTGGCCTCGCTGCCGCGCAGCGTCGCCAGCTACGTGCAGCGCGTCGGCCGCGCCGGCCGCGCCAACGGCAACGCCCTCGACGTGGCGCTCGTCACCGGCCGCGGCGAGCACCTGCCCCGCCTCAACGACCCAGCCTCGCTCATCAACGGCGCGGTGCGCCCGCCCGCCACCTATCTCAACGCCGTCGAGATCGTGCGCCGCCAGTTCATCGCCGCCCTCGCCGACGCCCGCGCCCGCGAGACGGGGACGAGCCCGAGCCGGGCCGACGAGACGATGACCCTCGCCCCGGGCGGCCTGCTCGCCGACATCGTCGAGCGCGCCGAGGCCGACCCCGACCGGCTCGTCGACCGCTTCGCGGCGGGTTTCGACGGAATCCTCGACGACGGCCTCGTCGACGAGCTCCGCGCCTGGGCCCGGCCGGATGGCGGCCCGGCGACGAGCGGCCTCGCCCGGTACGTCGAGCGGGCCGTCGACCGGTGGGACGCCGAGCTCGACGACCTCGACCGCCGGCGCGCCGACATCGACGAGGCCCTGCCGCACCTGCACGCCCTCGCCGCCGGGGCGAGCGAGGGCGGCGACGAGCAGAGCGCCGTCCGCGAGGCCGAGGCCGCCCGCTGCTATCTGGGCAGGCAGCTCGCCGAACGCCGCCAGGCCTACTGGATCCAGCCGCTGGAGCTGCACGGGCTGCTGCCCAACTACACGCTCATCGACGACCAGGTCGAACTCGACGTGCAGATCAGCTGGTTCGACGAGGACGCGCACGAGGTCAGGAACGAGCCGTACACCTACACCCGCGGTTCCGCCCGCGCCCTGCGCGAGTTCGCGCCCGGCGCCACCTTCTACGTCGACGGCCGCCGCATCCAGGTGGACAGCGTCGACCTGGGCAACCAGGGCCAGCACCTGCACACCTGGGCGCTGTGCCCCGAGTGCGGCTACCGCGAGGACGTCACCGGCGGCCGCGCCCAGCCGGCCAGGTGCCCCCGCTGCGCCGGCACCGGCATCGCCGACATCGGCCAGCAGTACCAGGTGGTGGAGCTGTCCCGGGCCTCAGCGCAGGTGAGCCGCGACGGCTCGCGCATCGACGACACCGACGAGGAGCGAGCCAGGGCGGGCTTCACCGTCGTGCCGATGGCCGACATCGGCCCCCGGCACGTCACCGAACGCTGGTACGCCCAGGACGTCGGCCTCGGCGTCGCCTACGCCCAGCGGCTCGACCTGGCCTGGCTCAACCTGGGCCCGCGCAGGCCCGGCCCCACCCGCCGGATCGGCGGGCACCGGGTCGAGGCGCCGCTGTTCCGAGTCTGCGAGAGCTGCGGGCACCTCGACCAGGACCCCAACTCGAACTCCGCCCGGGAGCACCACCCCTGGTGCCGGCACCGCAACGACCTCGACGAGCACGCCCGCCAGATCGTCCTCAGCCGCTCGCTGACCACCCAGGGCCTCCTCGTGACCCTGCCCTGGCAGACCGCCGCAGGCGACCTCTACGCCATCCCGAGCCTGCGCGCCGCCCTGCGGCTCGGCATGCAGAGGGCCTTCGGCGGCTCGCCCGACCACCTCGGCGTGGCGAGCGTCAACGCGTCGGCCGGGCCGGGCCGGCCGGTCACCGACGGCCTGCTCATCCACGACCTCGTGCCCGGCGGCACCGGCTACCTGGCCGACGTGGCGCGCCCCGACAAGCTCTGGCAGATCCTCACGCAGGCCTACCTCGCCGTCCGCGACTGCCCCTGCCGCGACGAGGGCCGCCTGGCCTGCCACCGCTGCCTGCTGCCCTTCGCCGACTTCCAGGACCTCGACCTGGTGTCGCGCACCAGCGCCGAACGCAGCCTGCGCGAACTGCTCGGCGGCGAGGCCGAGACCGGCTCACAGCCCGGCTGGCGGATCACCGACCAGCCCCCGCACATCGACCGGGACGACGAGTCCTTCCTCGAGAAGCGCTTCCGCCGGGCCTTCACCCGGATGGTCGAGGCCGCCGGCGGCGTCTGCCACGAACAGGTGACCGGCAGGGGCAACATCATCACCGCGGGCTTCGGCCCGCTGACCTGGCGGCTCGAACCGCAGGTCAACGTGCTCGACAGCCGCCCCGACTTCGTGCTCCGCGGCGGCGGCGGGCCCGACCTGGCGATCTTCACCGACGGCTTCGCCTTCCACGCCACCGCGGACGCCAACCGGCTCGCCGACGACGCGGCGAAACGGCAGGGCCTGCGCGAGGCCGGCACCCCGGTGCTCGCCGTCACCATGGACGACATCAACGCCTTCGAACAGCCCCCGGACGAGCGGGCCACGGCCGAGGGACCCTTCTGGTTCGACGAGCGGGTCATGGACGGCGCGAAGAACCTGCCCCCGTTCACCTTCGGCCAGGGCACCCAGCAGGCCGTGCTCGACGGGCCCTTCGGCATCCTGCGCCACTGGATGACCGCGCCGGGCGAGGCCCAGAACGACCTCGAGGCCTTCGGCTCGGCGGCGCCCATGTGCCTGTTCACCAGGGGCGAGCCGTGCGCCGTCGGCGACGATGCGGCCATGCCCCGGGTCGCCCGCGAGCTGCTCGTCGGTGCGCAGTCGCAGGGCTCCTTCCGCGGGGCCGACCCGGACGCCGCGCGCCCGCCGCGGGATCCTGATGGCGTGCGGTCGCAGGGCCCCAATGGTGCGCGGCCGCCGGGCCCGGTCGGCGGCGCGGAAACACGGTGTCCGGCTGGTGAGGCGGCGCATGGTTCGGCCGGTGGCGCGGAGGCGCAGGGCACGGCTCCCGACGCCTGGTGGTGGCGCGACGGCCCGCTCGGCGTGCTCGTGCGCGCCGTCGAGGAGTCGCAGGTGCGCATCGGCGCCGTGCTCGTCCTCGACGACGGTCCCGAGGCCCTCGAACAGCCGGAGTTCAAGGACGCCTGGCAGCGTTGGCTCGGCTTCTCGAACGCGCTGGCGCTGCGCGGTCCCACGCATCCGACGTGGATCGCCACGGCCGGCAGCCTGGCGGCGACGGGCGCCGGGGCCGCCCCCGCCCAAGCCGTGGCCGCGCAGGGCGCGGCGGATGCGGCGCTGGCTCCCGAGTGGCTCGACATCCAGCAGGAGCTGGGCGCCGAGGCCGGCTTCTCGCCCGAGTTCTTCGGCAGGCTCGCCGGCGCCGGGCTGCCCGTCCCCGAGGTGGGCGAGGAGCTCGGCCCGGGCATCCCCGTCGACCTGTCGTGGCCGAAGCAGCGCGTGGCCGTCATGGTCGAGCCCGGCGAGCAGGACGTCGGCGATCTCGCGGCCGAGGGCTGGCGGCTGCTGCCCGCCGACGCCGCACAGATCCTGAAGGCGATGGGGGAACATCATGGTTGAATCCTTTATCATTATGAGCAAGCAGGCCACCAGGCTTGACAACTCGCTCAAGCAGAAGGCCTACACCTTCCTCGAGAAGCTCGGGAAGGACGACTCGACCTCGGGCCTCCACATCGAACCCATCGAGGGGGCCGCCGACCCGCGGGTGCGCACCGGGCGGGTCGACCGGAAGTACCGGGCGGTGCTCTTCCGGCTCGACGCCGACGGGAAGCGCTACTACGTGCTGCACGGCATCTACAACCACGACGACGCGATCGACATCGCCCTGCGGACCAGGCTGAGCCTCAACCCGGTCAACGGCATGCCCGACTTCGACACGGCGGAGCGGACGGACCCGGCCGGCGCGGGCGAGGGGCCTCGGGAGCGGTCCGCGGCGGTTCGTTCGGGGGAGTGCTCTTCAGCGGGCTCGTCCTCTGCTGTCCGGTCTGCGGGGGGCTCACTCGCGGCGGGTTCATTCTCTGCGAGCTCGTCCCCGAAGGACCCGTCTTCTGCGGGCGAGGGGCCGGGGGGCACGTTCCCGGAGGGCCTGTCCTCTGCGGGCACGGGGCTGGGGGAGCGGTTCCCGGCTGGCCCGTCCTCGGCTGTCCCGTCTTCGGAGGACCCGTCCTCTGGGGACACGGGGCCCCGGGAGCGGCCCGCCGCGGCCCAAGCGGAGGAGCGTTCTCCGGCGATCATCGCCACCGTCGACGAGCTCGTGAACGGGCTCGGCTTCAGTCCCGAGCTCGCTGCCCGGGCCGTCGCCCTGCCCGACGAGGACGCCCTCATGACCCTGGCAGTGGAATTGGAGGGCTGGCGCGCCTACGCGCTCATCGACCTGAGCGCCGGGATGTCGATCGACGACGTCCGCAAGGACCTCGGGCTCGACACCGGCGGCGCCGTCGAGGACACCGACGAGGCGATCGTCGACAGCCTGTGGGCCCCGGCCGCCCGGATGGAGTTCGCCGTCATCGAGGGGGTCGACGAGCTGCGCGCCGTCATCGACTGCGGCGACTTCGGCGCCTGGCGCGTCTTCCTGCACCCCACCCAGCGCCGCTACGCGGAGGGCCGCTGGAACGGGCCGTTCCGGCTGACCGGCGGCGCCGGCACCGGCAAGACCGTCGTCGTGCTGCACCGGGCCGACTCGCTGCTGCGGCAGAACCCGGATGCCCGCGTCATCGCCACCACCTTCACCCGCAACCTCGCCGACGAACTCGGCCGCGGCCTGCGCGTGCTCAACCCCGGACTGACCCCCGCCAGGGGTCTCGGCCGTCCCGGCGCCTACGTGTCGGGCATCGACGCGCTCGCCACCGCCGTGCTCAGGAGCGCGGGGGAGAGCCTGGACGAGGCGACGGCAGCGGTGCTCGGCGCCGGCCGCACGGACCTGTCCGGGCGCACCAACGAGCAGAATGCCTGGCGCGAGGCGCTGGACGTCGCCGGTGAGGCGCTCGCCCCGCGGCTGCGCAACACGGCGTTCCTGAGCAGCGAGTACGAGCAGGTCGTCCTGCCGAATCTCATCACCGACGAGGCCGGATACCTCAGGGCGCGGCGCGCCGGACGCGGGGTGCGGCTCAACCGCGCCGCCCGCAAGGCGGTGTGGGCCGTCGTGGAGCGCTACCGCGCCGACACCCGCCTTGCCGGGACGATCAGCCACGCCGAGGCCGCGGCCATCGCCGCCGCCTATCTGGAGCGGACCGGCCCGCTCGCCGACCACGTGCTCGTCGACGAGGGGCAGGACCTCTCGGCGAACCACTGGCGCCTCGTGCGTGCCCTCGTGGCCGACGGGCCCGACGACATCTTCATCGCCGAGGACTCCCACCAGCGCATCTACGGCGCCCGCCTCGTGCTGTCGCGCTACGGCATCGGCACCCGCGGCCGGTCGCGCCGCCTCACGCTGAACTACCGCACGACCGCCCAGATCCTCGGCTGGGCCACGAACGTGCTCGAGGGCGGCCGCTACGTCGACCTCGACGAGGCCGAGGACAGCGTCGAGGGCTACCGCTCGGCCCGCAGCGGGCCCCGGGTGCGGCTCATCAGGGCCGACACGCTGACCGACGAGCTCGACAGGGCCGCCGAGACGATGCGGGCCTGGCGGGACGCCGGGGACACCGCCCCCGAGACCCTAGCCGTGCTCGTGCGCGCCCGGAGGACCCGTGACCTCGTGGTCACCGGGCTGGCCGAGCGCGGCGTCCCGGTGACGCCGGTCGACCAGGGCGGGGTCAGGCCCGGCCGTCCGGTCGTCATGACGATGCACCGGGCCAAGGGCACCGAGTTCGCCAAGGTGCTGCTCTTCGACGTCTCCCGGGGCTCGATCCCCGCCGCCTTGCGCGCCTACGACTACGACGAGGCCGAGCACGACGACGCCATGCTGCGCGAGCGCTCCCTGCTCTACGTCGCCGCCTCCCGCGCCCGTGACGAGCTGGTCGTCGCCTGGAGCGGCGAGGCCAGCGTGCTGCTGGGGCGGTAGCCGGGCCCGGCGCTTCACTGAGGCTTGTCCACAGGAGTCGCCCGCAGGGGAGTTTCCACTTGTCTGGTCCTTGCCCTGTCGTGCTGTGAATGAGCTTCACTGTGCGGTGATCGCTCGTCAATTCGCAATCTCCGCACAGTCAGCGCCACCCCGGGAATCTCCCGGCGGACTCCGGGAAGCTTATTCAAGGCTCTTGGTGAATCCGACTCTGGCTGGGTGTTTTCCCTTGATGGCGCGCTTGTTTTGGACAATCCTTGAGGTTTATTCGCGGCGTCGACAGAGACGATCGTGACAAGGAGTGGCACTTCTGTCGAGGGGCCCTGTGAATAAGCTTCCTCCTGTCATCGGTCTGGTTCGGTGAGGACGGAGACGAGTTCGATGACGGTGATGGCACGAGTGCCGGCGGGTCGGGTGACGGTGTCGGTCCCGGATCGGCCGGCGGCGGTCCATGAGACGTTCCATGTACGGGTCGCTGTGACCGTGTACT
>ERZ773060.127-NODE-127-length-36483-cov-5.26743_pt1 | contig 36483 bp, 44 predicted proteins | sample MGYA00580628_ERZ773060 | MGnify/ENA primary metagenome ERZ773060 (study PRJEB29015, sample SAMEA2738019) | human oral metagenome | biome: human oral; feature: human-associated habitat; material: dental | place: China | collected 2045 ... | reverse complement strand
TCGAGCCCAAGAAGCCCGAGCCTCAGCCGACCCCCTCGGTCGAGCCCAAGAAGCCGAGGCTGGCACACACGGGAATCGACGCCACTACCGCGGGCGCCATCTCGGCGCTGTTGCTCGGGGCCGGAATCCTGGTTTACGCCGTACGATCCGGGCGCATCCGCTGACAACTGAAGGAACTGAACCGGCCCCTCGCTTGACAAGGCGGGGGGCCGGTTCTATGCTCATACACATGATCAACCCAACTTTTGAGATGGTTCAGCGGGCATCGTCCGCTGAGCTGAGCAACATCCCCTACGGACACATGCGCGCGGCACAGAAGGCCCGAGCGCTGACGTCCTCGCTCCACTTCGCCCTTGACCAGGGTGCTGCACCGGCGAGCGCAGAGCGCATCGCCTCGGTCTGCGAGTCAGCGCTGGTGCTGTGCCGCGAGATCGACCGCAGCCTCGGAGACCCGATCGGGGCACAAGGCGAGCCGGCCCACGTCGCCTACGAGTGCTGCGCTGACGGAGAGACTGCCAGCGCCGATGAGCTACTGCTGTGCCTCGACGACTTCTCCCACCGCACCAACGGACTGCCCGACGGCGATGACGTGCTGAACCTCGGCATGGTCGCGTGCCTCGTGCGGAGGGGGCTTCCGCTGTGAAGGCCCTCCCGAACTTCGTCACCCCCTCCGACTTCCCCGACTGGTCCGGTGCCTTCGATAACGAGGCCAGTTACCCGCTCACTTCTCGCCTCCGCGGGCCGCTCCTTACCGCGGCATGCTGGTCGGCCTGGTACGCCTCCACCGGTGACGCACCCTCGTCGAACCCGAAGGACGTCGCCCGTCTCGCAGCTCGGGCACTTGCGGACACCTTGGGGCGGCCGGCCGAGAAAATCATCGCCGATGTCCGAGGATGCGCGCAGTCCGTCCTCACCCGCGGCGCCACCGGGTGGCTGAGCGACCTTGTGACGAAGGACCTCTACAACAGCCTGAAGCTGTGCCAGGCTGCCGATGCCACTGAGCACGCCCAGGCAGAGGCGTGGCTGCGAGCGCTGGTCCTGGCCCACGCCGTGGGTGCGGCGGAGGCCCGGCAGTGACCGCGGCGCTCACGCCAGAGCAGGAGGCATCCCGGGCCTGGCTCGTCAGCCACCCGAGGGGTCTCCTCATCGCAGGCATGGGTACTGGCAAGACGTGGACGACACTGCGGGCGTTGGCCGACCTCCCCACCGACGCCTTCCCGGCTCTCGTCCTGGCGCCACCGACGGTCAGTGAGTCCACGTGGTCGGATGAGGCAGAGCGTCGCAGTATCCCGCTCGTGGTCGAGCCTGCCCCGCGCACGCCGCCGGCGAAGCGCCGCGCCGCGCTTGAGCCCACGCTGGCAGACGTCGTGGTGCTGTCCAGCGCCTCGATCAGGGACGCCGTACTGAGCGATACGGTGTGGCGCACGGTGGTGGTCGATGAGGCCAGCCAGTACATGACACCCTCGGCGAGCCGGGGGGAGTCTCAGCGGGCCCGGGCTCTACGGGAGCTCGCTGCTCAGGCTGACCGTCTGTGGCTCCTCACTGGCACCCCCGGCCACGACCCGATCGGGGTGTGGTCCCTGGTACGCATGCTCGATGGGGGTGAGCGCCTCGGCAAGACGGTCACCCGTGCTCGGGACGAGCTCCTCACCGAGGGGCGGATGCTCCCGACTGGGGCCCGCGTTGGCCGTGAGCCCCGGCCCGGGGCGATGCGCCGCCTCATCACCAAGGCCGCCGACGTGATGCGGTACGCCGAGGCCGGCGAGGAGCTCACGCTACCTGAGGTGTCATACCGGGCACTCACCCCGATCATGGGAAAGGGGGCTGAGCGCATGAGCAGGGAGCTGCTCGCCGACGGCGTGACAACACTCCCCGACGGGCGAGAGGTCTACACCTCAGGGCCAGGGGCAGTGGCGAACCTGATGCACCAGCTCACCACCGGAGCGATCTGGTACCGCCCGCCACTCGACCCCGATGCCGAGCCGGAGCTGGTACAGGTTGACCACACCCGACTATCTCTCGACTATGCCGCGTCGGCTGTGCGCGAACGCGTCAAGGCGACGGGCCGGGGCGTCCTGGTGATGACCTGGTTCAGGCACGAGGAGCCGTACCTCAGGCGTGCCATACCCGAGCTGAGTGTTGGGTCGGCCAAGCGCGCCGAGGACCGAGCGGCGTTCAACGCCGGCAACCTCGATGTGCTGATCGCACACCCAGCGTCGGCCGGCCACGGACTCAACCTCCAGTTCGGAGGTGAGTCGCTGGTGTGGACCTGCCTGCCGTGGTCGCTGGAGCTGTGGGAGCAGGCCAACGCCCGTCTCGCCCGTCCAGGCCAGACCGCCAAGCGGGTGTCCTGCCAGTTCATCGTTCCGGTGTACGGCCGAGGAGAGCCCTCCATCGCGGCCGCGATCTGGGACGCGCTGGGGCGCAAGGCCGACATCCAGCGGACGGTGTTCACCACGCTCGGTCTGAGTGACGAGGGACACGGGGATATCAACTTGACCGAACCGGATGACCCTGCATATATTTGAGCCATGGACGACGACATCCGCAAGGAGGTGGACGACCTCCGGACCCTGATCGAGAAGCAGGAGACGAGCCTCTCCCGCTTCACCACCGAGCGCCGCAGGGCGCTCAACCGGCTCCACAAGCTGGGCCTCCCGTGGCCCATGATCGCCCGGGAGGTCGGAGTCACCACGCAGACAGCGATGCGCTGGGCGGGCAAGTTCGCCCGCCGCCGCTGAGTCACCCAACACAACCTGAGAGGAACAACACGCATGAGCGTCAACGTCACCACCGGACCCGCAACCCTGTCCTGGCCCCACCTGGCCGAGCTGGAGGCCCGCAACGGCAACAGCAAGCCGAAGGTGTCCACGGCCGTCATGGTCCCCAAGAGCGACACCACCACTATCGAGGCCCTGAAGGCCGCCGTCCGCGAGGCGGCCGCAGAGAAGTGGGGCACTAAGGTCCCGAAGAGCCTCCGAACCCCGCTTAAGGACGGCGACAACAGCGACTACGAGGAGCAGGCCGGCCACATCATCTTCAACGCCTCCTCGATCCGCCGAGTCCCGATCGTGGGCACCGACCTCCTCCCGTTCTCCGACGAGCGGATCGCCGAGGAGGTCTACGGCGGGCAGAAGGCCCGCGTCGCGGTTCGCGCCTTCGCCTACGAGGCGGACAAGTCCAAGGGCGTCTCCTTCGGGCTCCAGATGGTCCAGATTCTCGGTGGGGGCGAGCGCTTCGGCGGGGGAGCTGCCTCGGCAGAGAGCCTGTTTGGCCCCGCCCAGCCGTCCGCCAGCCAGCCGGCCGCTGACGAGGACCCGCTCGCAGGTCTGATGTGAGACCCGAGACCCCAGTAGAGCGGGCGCTGGTCGCAGCGGTCAGCGCCCGCGGGGGCCTCGCGATCAAGCTGGCCCCCACGATGCGGGGCCTCCCGGACCGGCTGATCCTGCTGCCGAACGGGGGGGTGCACTTGATCGAGCTCAAGGCCCCGGGCGAGACGCCGCGGGAGTCGCAGAAGATGGTCCACCGGCACCTCGAGGCCATGGGCCACCCAGTCACCACGATCGACACGACAGAGAGGGCGAGGAGATGGGCCGAGATGCACGTGACGCGGTGAACCACCCGAGCCACTACACCGAGGGATGGACCAACGGCGCTGAGGTCATCGACATCACGGAGAACCTCAACTTCAACCGCGGGAACGCGGTCAAGTACATCGCCCGGGCAGGGCGCAAGGACGCGATGAAGACCATCGAGGACCTGAAGAAAGCGAGGTGGTACATCGACAGGGAGCTGAAGAGACTAGGGGATGAGTGAGTGACGAAGCCCCCGGGCCGCAGAACTTGCGGACACCGGGGGCTTCGTCATATTCTGTAGCCATGCCAACCCTATACCTTGACACAGAAACCTTCTCCGACATCGACATCTCGGCCGGCGCCCACCGCTACGCCGAGAGCCCTGAAGCCTGCATCACCCTCGCGATGTGGGCGCTCGACGACGAGCCCGTGAAGATCACCGAGGGGCCCACCACCGAGGGCCACGACCCCGAGCTGTGGTCTGAGTTCCTTGGCCTCATCCAGGACTGCAACATCACCAAGGTCGCCCACAACGCCGCGTTCGACCGAATCCAGGTCAGCGCGTACACCAACGGCCGCGCCACTGGCAACTACCTTGATCCCGCCGAGTGGATCGACACCATGCACTGGGCCTACCTCCTCGGCCTCCCCGGCTCGCTGAAGAGCCTCGCCAAGGCGCTGAAGTGCGAGGACAAGGACACGGCCGGGACGCTGCTCATCAACCGCTTCGCCAAGCCGCAGGCGGCCACCAAGACGTTCCCCGGCGGACGCCGCATGCCGGGTGACGACCCCGAGCGCTGGGCCGAGTTCCGCGCCTACGGCATCCAGGACGTCGAGGTGCTCCGTCAGGTCCACCGAGCGCTGGAGCGCGAGTGGCTGGCCGTTGATCGGTCTCCTTTGGCGCACGATCGCACCATCGAGCGCGCCGTCGAGCTCACCGCAGAGAAGATCACGGACACCGGCCTGCCCCTCGACGTCGAGCTGCTCCACGCGCTACAGCGCTGCGAGGACGACAACGTTCGCGCTCAGGCCGAGGAGCTGAAGCGGATCACCGGCCTGGCGAACCCGAACAGCACCGCCCAGCTTCACACGTGGTTTGCGTCCAAGGGACTCAGCCTCCCCGATCTTCGCCGAGGGACTGTCGAGCCCCTGGCCGCGGACGAGTCGCTGCCGGCCGAGGTGCGCCGAGTGGCCGAGCTGCGCGTCGCGTCGGCCCGCGTCGCGGGCAAGAAGCTCGCGGCGGCCGAGCTACGGCGGGGCGCTGGTGATCGGGCCCGTGGGACTCTCCGATACCTCGGCGCCCACACGGGCCGCTGGAGCGGGAGTGGCTTCCAGCCGCAGAACCTCCCCCGGGAGCAGCTGCCCGAGGGCGAGACAGTTGACGACGTGCTCGACAAGTGCCTGCTCGGCGAGCCTGTCAGCCCCACCGAGGTCGCGGCGTGCGTGCGCTCGGTCATCGCCGGACCCCTGATCGTCTGCGACTACACCTCGATCGAGGCCATCGTGCTTGCCTGGCTCGCCGGCGAGCAGTGGGTGCTCGACGCCTACGAGGCCAAGCGGGACCTCTACGTCGAGACAGCATCACGCATGAGCTCCGCCGTCGGGCATGAGATGACTCGCCAGGAGGGGAAGACCGCCCTGCTCGGCTGCGGATACGGCGCGGGGCCGAACGGCCTGCGCGCGTTCGCCGGTGACGGCCCGAGCGATGAGGCGCTTCAGGCCCAGGTGGACGCGTGGCGCCGAGCGAACCCGCACATCACGGCGCTGTGGGATCAGCTCGGCCGCGAGTTCCGCACTGGCGGCGAGCGCATCGTCGCTGGACAGGACTCTTTCGGCCGAGCCTTCCGCAGGATGCTGCTGCCGAGCGGCCGGACCCTGATCTACCGGGGCATCCGCGCGACGCAGGACCGTTGGGGCCGTCCGTCCGTAGCGTTCTGGGACGCGCGCCGCGGCATCGCCGTCGAGACGTTCGGTGGACGCCTGACGGAGAACCTCGTGCAGGCCGTGGCCCGGGACTGCCTGGCGTCCGCGATGGTGCGGCTGGACCGAGCGGGGTTCGAGATCGTGGCCCACGTCCATGACGAGGTGCTCATTAAGGGGCCCGCTGAGTGGTGGGACTACTCGACCGGGAAGCCGTCCTCCGCCGGCATCGAGGCGTTCCACAAGGTTCGGGACATCATGAGCTCCGACCTGCCGTGGGCGCCGGGCCTGCACCTGCGCGCTGCCGGCGGCGTCGTGGACCGTTACAGGAAGCTAACGGACGCGGATGAACTTGACTAGTCGCAGAACATCTGCACATGATATACCCAATACAACCCAACCAAGGAGGAACCCAATGGCGACACAAACCATCATCGTCGAGGACTTTGCCAAGGAGATGGAGCGGGCACTCCGAGCCGTGCTCCCTGCCCACGTCAAGGACATCCGAGTCACGCCGAAGAGCGTTTGCGTCTTCTTTGATGAGAAGAGAGGGGCGACGCACACCTCGAGGAGCTTCGGCGTGGATAACCGCGGATACTGGACCTTGCGAGCGATTGAGCGGTCGCTTACGGTACGGACTCTCACAGAGACGGGCCGCATTCGCGCTTACTCCTCCGCGGGCCGGGAGGGGCTCGCGAGGAAGGCGGCGGACTGGTTCTCGCGAGGATTCGCGGAGGTGGCCGCCCAGTGAAACGCCAACTCAGCACGCTCGCCGTCGAGCAGGACGAGCGAGCCACCGCAGAAATCTGCGACCACCTTGAGGACCTCGCATACCACCGGGGACAGTACTACCAGCGGGACATGAAGCGGATCGCGGACCCGCTCGGCGCCAAGGCGGGCAACCTGTCCGAGCGCCTGGCTCGCCGACCTGAGTGGACCATCGGGGAGGTTCTCGCCCTTGCCGATGCCGGGCTGCTCCCCGGGGCCCTGCGAGCTCGCATCGCCGAAGCGATGGGGAGCTCTGCTGAGGACATCGGAGCCGAAGCGATCAGCCGCGAGGTGTCCCTCGACTACAACCGGGCGCGTAACGTCATCATCGTCCTCGACCGAGGTCGAGAAATCGGGGTGGCTCGGTTCCACACCCGCCTGTCAGACGCAACCACCAAGCTCGTCCGGGGGATCTGCAAGATCGCCGGCAAGCGCGACTAACCTCAGAAGACATGCAACACATCACCGTTTTTCACCAACCAAACTGCCAGCCCTGCCGACTCACCATGAAGATGCTCGACAAGCTCGGCGCCACCTACGACAGCCGGTCGCTCGACGACGGCAGCCCCGAGGCTGAGCGGGTCCTCAACAACGCGCGGGCGCTCGGCATGACCTCAGCACCCATCGTTGAGGTTCGGAACGAGTCGGGCACTCTTGTCCGCGCGCTGAGCGGCTACCGCCCGGCGGAGCTGCGGGAGATTGCTGGGGTCGCTCGATGACCCCGCTCGATGAGGCGATCATCGCCAACGACCTGCTGCCCCGCGAGCAGCAGCGCACCAATCAGGAGATCGCGGACGAGTTCAGCACCTCCGAGGCGTCGGTACGCCGCCATCGCGCCAAGCTGAAGCGCCGCGGCGCCCCCGATCAGGGTCACGACGCGTTCTTCAACGACGTCCCGGTGAACGCCATCGTGCAGCGGGGGAAGACGATCCGTCTCCCAGATGGCTCCTACGAAAAGATCATGTGGAAGCCCGGCGCCGTCGAGATGGCCGAGGCCCGGGGGTTGTCCTACGACGACCTGCTGCCGGTGTTCGACCGCGACCCCGGGGTGTGGGAGCGGGACCCGCTCGCGCCGGAGAAGCACGCCGTGCTCTGCTTGTCTGACCTCCAGATCGGCAAGGTGGGCTCCCGAGGCGGGACGGCCGAGACGATCGCCCGTGTCCGCAGCGCCGTGCGGTCGTTCAAGGCATCGATCCAGGAAGGTGGTCTGTCCACCCTCGTGCTGGCCGACGTCGGGGATGTCACGGAGGGCTTCTGGAACGTGTCCAGCCAGGCTCAGACGAACGACATCGCGCTCACCACCCAGATCAGGGTTGCGCAGCGCATCCTCGCCGAGACGGTGGCGGAGCTCGCTCCGTTCTGCGGCCGGCTCGTCTACGTCGCTGTTCCGTCCAACCACTGCCAGGTCCGAACTGGCCTGGGCAAGGGTATGCGGGCCAACGCTCCGTTCGACGACTTCGGGCTGGTGATCTCGGAGAACGTCGAGGACGTCGTAGCTGGCCGCCCTGGATTCGAGCACGTCGAGTTCGCTCGGCCGCTCCCCCACGAGGAGTCCGTGACCGTGGACGTCGGGGGCACCGCTGTGGGCTTCACACACGGCCATCTGGCGGGTCGTCAGTCCAAGGTGGGTGACTGGTTCAGGGGCCAGGCGTTCGGACGCAGGAGCGGCTTAGAGCGTGCCCACGTGCTGGTCCACGGGCACTGGCACAACTTCGGCGTGAGTCAGGTCGGCGACGGCCGGTGGGTGATCTCCTGCCCGTCAGCGGATCGAGGGTCGGACTGGTGGACGAACATCTCCGGCGACTCAACAGCGTCCAGTGTCCTGAGCTTCGAGGTGAAGGACGGTGACGCGCTGGCCTGGCGCCTTTGGTGACGAGCATCACGCGAGCACGGCGGCCACAGAACTTGTGTGGCCGCCGTGCTTGTGCATATATTTGAGCCATGGCAAACGACACGCTCCAGATCATGCAGTCGATGGACATGGCCCTCGGTTACGAAGGCCAGCTGGTCCGCGAGAACGGCCACGTGGTCGGTATCAAGCCGAACCCGCTCAGCCGCTCCGTGTTCTACGCCGAGGTGCTGGACAACGACTCCGTTGCCTTCAGCATCCGCACCGATGGTGAGATCGTCGCCCATGGGGTCATCCCCGACCTCACCTACAACGGCTACGACTACTTCGCCGGGCTCCTTCAGGACATCGACTCCGGCCTGTTCAGCCAGAGAAAGGACACCAAGCTGTGAACACCAACGACCTCGACCGTGAAGTCATGAACCAGGACGCCACCTTCATCCTCGGCACCAGCCTCGCCGGCTGGATCGCCGGCCTCGCGCTCTGCGTCTCCATCCTCCTGCTGGCCGCCGCCCCCACCGCGATCACCCAGGCGTTCGCCCTCGGGACCCTGATCTCCACCCTCATCCTGAGCGCCTGGCTCACCCGCCGGCTCAAGAACAACCGCTGACCCAACCACTCAACCCAACCCCGAAAGGCACAGACCAATGATCCTCCTCGCCCTCATCTTCCTCGCCATCACCGCCTTCGTCATCGCCTCCGTCGCCGGCGTCATCCTCAACATCGTCCGCGCCGCCCGAGGCAAGGCCCGCCCCCTGCCCAAGCGCGCCTACTGGGACCCCAGCCACCCCCGCTACCGCGAGGCCCACACCGTCTACCTCTCCCCTGAGCCCCCGGCCCAGAGCTGACACCCTAGGAAGCTGAAGAGCCCGCCGCACCATCACGGTGCGGCGGGCTCTTCGTCTCATAGATGCTTCTCGATCTCAGCCGGGGGCTCAGGAGGGGTGTCGTCCGTTCGAGCTCGAGCCCACCGGAGCAGGCGGCCGGCGTAGTCAATGGCTATCCACTTCACCGCGTGCGCCTCCCGCTCTGACTCCACGGCCTCGTCGCGCCGGGACTCCGCAACGGCGACCGACTTCTCCAGCGCCTCAACCCGGTCGGCGAGGTGCTGCACGGTAATGTCGAGAATCTGTACCTTGCTCGCCTCTCGCTGAGTCCTGCGAGTAAGGGACGCTCCGCCCATGGCGGCCGCAGCCGCCACCATCGCGGTGAGCAGGGGCACCACGTGCGGCGTGATTTCAATCAGGTCCATGTCGTCCTCACCAGATGATCTCTCCGCTCTCGTGCTTGGGGAAGTCTCCCGCGTTGAATTCGTCGGCGACGGGGTTCTCGACCCAGGGGCTCTCATCCCCAAGGTCCTCCCAACGACTGATACCGCCGGCCGCACCCTCCATCTCCACGATGCGCGCGCCCTTCACCAGTATGGACACCTCTGCCCCGGGCGCACCCTTGACGTGGACTCGGTACAGCGACTCGCCCCGATCCAGTGTCGCGTTCACCGCGCCACGGTCTGCGGTGGCCAGCACCGCCCAAGGCGCCCGGCGGGAAGCAATCACGGGCACGTAGTCGGGAAGGTCCCAAGATGCCTCCCCGGCTTCGTCGAGGGTGAGCTTCGTCCAGTACTCGATGCCGTCGTAGGGGGACTCGGTGCACTTGTGGCGGAGCATCTCCCCGTCGCGCTCGCTCGACATCCTCGGAACATGCATGATGAACTGCTTGGTTCTACCCGACGAGGTGAGGCCATTGCTTGACACCTTGATGAAGTGGCCGTTCTCCTTTGACCACATGGATGCCGAGTTTCCGCTGATCGTCACGTACCCGTGGTTCTTGAAACCGTCCAGGGAGCTCAGCTGCGCCCAACCATGGGCCACCGTGAGGCCCGTAGAGGAGCTGGTCAGGTCCCCAAGGTGGGCGAACGCTCCGGTGCCGGAGCCACCGAGGTACAGCCGCGTGCGGCTGTACCCGGACGAAAAGGCCACGAATGATGGTCTCGCCTCCAGAATGATTCTGCTTCGAGCGGCCTTGAACAGGAGGACCTCACGGTCGATGTAGATGCTCGACTCGTCTCCGCCCCAGGTGAGCTTCTCGGGCTGAAGCTCCAGGCGTCCCGCCTGCCGGCCGGCGTAGTGCGGCGGAGTGACCGCAGTCCCCAGCGTGCCGCCCTTGTCCTTGAACAGGTAGATGCCGCCCGGGAACGGAGCCGGAGACACGGACCGGTTGAACCCGATCCCCATCCCGAGGTCGCCGCCGGAATCGCTGTTCTGGAGATACCAGTCCGAGAAGTTGACCCAAGACCAGTCGTCCCGAGCGACGATGCCGCCGGTCATGGTCACGCGCCCTGTCACGGCGTCGATGCGGAACGCGTCATCTCCCGCTTCACCGCCCTCGATGCGAAGTCCGTTGGCGTCGAGAATGACGCGCCTGCCCGAGTTGGCCGTGCGGATCGTGGCACCGGTGATCTGCTGACCGTCGAGCGCCCCGACGGCGAGCATGTTGGACCTGATCTTGTCGAAGACACCTTCCTTTGCCGTGACGATCTGGGACCACAGCTTCTTCGCCACGGCCTCGTCGAAGTTTCCGGAGCCGGCGATGATCTGGTTGGCCTCGATCTTCAGGAAGCGCCCCACTCCGGCCGCGATGGTGCGCGCAGCAGGGTCCTGAAGGGCGCCGGCGTCGATGATGCGGTTCGTCCCTACGGGGACCTTCCCTGCGGCCTGAAGCGTGGCGATCGCCAGCTTGGCCGCAGAGGAGAGGGCCGGGTCGTCCTCGACCTCGGCCCACACGCTCCCCTTGGGGGATGTCTGCTGCTTCCCCATTAGGACTCAGCGCCGTCCTTGGCCTGCTCGCTCTCCAGCTCGGCAAGGCGAGACTCAGCGAGCACGGCTCGCGTAGTCATGGCCGAGAGCTCGGCGGAGAGTCGGTTGATGATGTCGGCTGCGTCAATCTTGGGCTGGTTATCCATGCCCCAATCGTAGCGAAACGCCCCCACCGCTTAGCAGTGAGGGCGATTCGCATCCCAACCCAGCCCCCGAGAGGAGCACGAGATCATCCTACCAAGGACTCACTCGGTCTCGACGTGGTGGCGAGCGAACAGTGCAATGGCGACCGGAGCGAGCTGCTCCAGGGCGCGCATGACTGCCTCCGCATTCTCCGCCGTGATGACGCCGTAGGCGACGGCCAAGGTGAAGACAGCAGCGATGACGCCGTAGGCGGCTTTGCGCTGCTCCGCGGTGAAGGTGAACTTACCAGATGCGTGCTTTCCGGGCATGGTTTCCTCCTTTCGGCCTTGTGGGCCGGGGACCAGTCTAGCCGTTGAAGACCTCGACGGTGCAGGCGACCTCCTTGCGGCCGTCCCACACCGAGATCGTGGCGGGGACCTCCTCGCGGCCGTCCCACACCGTGATGGTCGGCCCCGTCGGCGCCGGCGTCTCGTAGATCTTCACCGAGGAGAAGCTGATCTGCCCGCCGACCGCGCCGAGCGAGGGGAGCCAGTTCGGTAGCTCGGTGTAAGTCAGCACGAAGTCGATGCGTCGGGACACGGCGGTGCCCGCGGCGAGCGGGAAGTCATCGATCGGCGTCTGCCTGATCTTCGTCTTGCCGGCGTTGAAGTGGTTGTGCTTGATCGACAGCGAGACGGGGGAGTCGGCTGTGTAGACGATCTCGGCGCTCCAGCGCTTGCCCCCGATCGGCGCAGCGGAGCCGTCGTAGGGCGTCGAGGTCGCCCCATCGGGCAGGACAGCTCCGTCGCCAAGGCGAGTACCAGCTGAGCGCCACCAGGCGCCGAAGACCGGGAGAACTGAGTCTGCCATCAGCCCACCTTCCTTACCAGGACGGTGTTCGCCGGCGTGCTCGGCGGGACAGGCTGAGTCTTCTCCAGCACCCGCAGGTTGTTGGGGCCCGGTGCACCCGGTGCACCCGGGGGCCCAGGCGGACCGGCGGGGCCCGGGGAACCGGCGCCGCCGCTCGGCTTAGCCGAGGTCTTCTCAGCTGAAGCCTCCAGCATCGACTGGATGCCGGCGGGAGTCAGGTCGCTGGTGGTCTGCACCGAGCCGCCGTCGGAGACAGCTCCCGACGCGGACCAGTCGCTCCAGCCCTCGTCGTCCCAGGTGATGGAGTAGGTGCCTCGCCCGGGCGTCTCACGAAGAGCCACATCGGGGAGGTTCGTAACGTCAACGCCGCCTGCGGCGGGCAGGACAGGAGAGACCTGAACCCAGCCCGCCGCAGGCGAGACAAAAGTGATCGATCGTGTGGCCATGACCCCAGTCTAGGCCACCCGGCGCACCGTGACGTCGTGGACCACGAAGCCGTTCGCCGGCGCCTCGATCCAGGGCGCCCACAGGTCAGTCGCCCCTGTGTCGCTCTTCGGGGTAACCGTCAGCTTCGCGGTCACGCGGTCACCGGCCTTCAGCGTCCAGTCCGCGAGCTTGGCACCCTGGTCGAGCTTGGTCACTCCGAACTCCTCGAAGGTGCGCCCGTTGTACACGTAGGACGTCATCTCCGGCTCGCCGAAGTTGCCGTGCCACGAGTAGGTGAGCGTGATCTCCCACTGGCCGTCGGAAGGCTTCATCTGATCCACCTTCGGGACGATAGAGCCCCCGACGCCGGGCAGGTGGTAACCGTCTGGCTCGGCCGTGACGTTGAGTAGCGACCACTCGTTGAGCGGTGGGAACTCCCGGTCCGAGGTGGTCAGCACCTTGTCTGTGCGGAAGATCAGGGCGCCGCGGGGCGTACCGGCCGGCACCGGGGCGCCGACGTCGAGCCGCACGATGCGGGGCTGCCTAGTCAGGTCCACCACCGCGGCATGTGTAGCGGCGATGTCCCTGGCGATCCCCTCCGCCGTCGCCGCCGTTGACTCTGCCTTGGCTCGGGTGGCCCGGATGGAGTCGGCAATCGCGGCCGTCTGGGATGCCTTGGTGAAGCCCTTCAGCGTCTCGTCGAGCTCGGTCTTCTGCACCAGGCCGCTGAGGTCCGGCGCGGCCGGGAGCTCCTCCTTGCGGACGTAGCCGCTGAGGTCCGGCGCGGCCGGGAGCTCCTCCTTGCGGACGTAGCCGCTCAGGTCCACTGGCTTCTGCGGGGCGGGAGTCGCCGAGGAGCCCCCGATGTTGATCGTGATCTGTGAGGGTACGGAAGCGCCGCCCACCTCGATGGCGGACGGCGCTTCAGGTGTCTTGTCTGTATCAGCCATACAGACAGGCTACCGGGTCACCAGAGCTTGCCGGTGCCCGACTTGGAGACGTTCAGCGCGCGCTGGAGCGCCCCGATCGTGGCCGTGCCGGGCTCCCCGTCAACCCAGTCGGCGAAGTCCCAGCCAGCAGGCACGTACTCCTTGTGCCAGGCCAGGGTCAAGTACTGGAACGTGCGCCAGGTGTTGGGGCCCAGGATGCCGTCGGTCTCCAGAGCCGGGTACCCGTTCAGCGCGATCTGCGTATCCGCGTGAACCGCAGAATTGAGGAACGCCTGGAACCGCTCAATGGCGGGGGAGCCGTCCTCGTCGAGCACTCCGTCGATGGTGGTCCCCATGACCTGCTGAAGGCGGCCGATGGTTGCCATGCCGAAGATGCCGGAGATGCGGAGCTCGCCCTGGCCGTCGCTGGCGTTCCACTTTCCGGTGTAGGGGTTCTCATCCTTCACAGGAGCGGGAGACTGAGCGGCCCCGAAGCTGGAGCCGTTGGACAGCTCGGACAGGTGCGAGTACCAGCGGCCGGGGCAGTCGGTGCTCATCCAATCCCGGTGGCCCACGATGGGGAGCGGGCCGTGCTCGGCACGGATGGCCCGGATCAGGCCGACCACGGTCGCCACGTCGCCGTCGGTCATCTCCGGCCGGCACTCGATGCCGATGGAGCGGGGGTTGCCGCCGGGGCCGGCGTGCCACGCGCGGTCGTAGTCGTGCACCAGCTGAGTCACGCGGCCGGCGCTGGCGACGTAGTGGGCGCTGGAGTTGCCGTCGTCACGGCACAGGTAGTTCACCACGTTCTGGTGAGACTGCCCATCGACGCCCCAGTGGTGGATCGTGATGGAGTCGGGGTCGCCGTAGGGGCGGCCGCTGGAGTAGTTCGGGGACCACTGGACGTCGGTCACCGCTGCGTTGGTCATGTTTCCTCCTGTCAGTAGGTGCTTCTAGCGTATCGGTCAGTAGTGGCTCTTCATCCGGTAGACGTCGCCGAACGGGTCGAGCCACAGGGACTCACCGGGTGTGCCCTCGTCAGGTGGGAACTGGCCACCCCACATCGCCCCCGCGAGCTTCTCCTGTGCCTCTCTGACGGCTTGAAGCTCCTGATCGATGGCGGCCTTAGCCCCCTCGAGGAGCTCTTGGGAGCCCGAAATTTTCTTCGCCAGCTCATCCAGGTTGATCGCAGAGTTCACCGTCTGGATGTTCGGCGGGGACCAACCCCCGGTTTTTCCGTTGAAGGCCACGTACCGGACCCTCAGCGCGTACTTGATGCCGGAGCGTACCTGATACTGAGTCTGTTTGATTTCCCGGCTGAATGTGCCCATCACGTCCCACCCACCCGGGGGCTCGGTCGAGGTGGCTGGGACCAGTGAGAACTGCCATTTGTCCACCCACCACGGCGGACGCTTGATCTCTTCGAGCGTGCGGTCATCCAGCCCCACAGACACGACACCGAACTGCGACGAAAACCGGGGTTTGAAGGGCGTCGGAACTGGCGGGACAGTCCACTCCAGCATGAGCATGGGGGGGTTGTGCAGGGTGTCCCAGTCGCCCTCCGCGTACTCCTCCGTGATGGCGCGCACCCAGAACAGGTACCGCTCGCCTGGCACGGCGTCTGCCCACGCCACGGAGTTGGCCGACGTCGAGAGGACCGCGGTCTGCGCCCAGTCCTTCAGCCCGGTCTTCTCGTAGTTCACCACTCTGGCGATACGGACCTCGTACTCCCTGATCTTGGCGGTGAGAGGTGCACCGTCAGAGGTGTACTTCGGGGCCGGCCAAGAAATGGTCGTCCACGTAGCCAGGCCAGTGCCTGTCTCGTCCACGCGGCCCATGACCGACACCGTGTCGGCCGCGATGATGCCCGGGCGCTGAGCCGCAGGATTTGTGGAGCGTGATCTCACTCGCTCCGACGTCGAGGTGTGGGCCGTTCCGGTCTGGTTCGCCGCGATGTACTGCGCGAGCCGAGTCTGGCCGTCCGCGATGCGGGTCCCGAAGATGGTGGAGCCGGAGCAGTGGCCCTCGGCGTAGTCGATCTGGATCGAGGTGACGCGCAGCCACTGATCCTTGCCCGCAGCACTCTCGACCCAGAACCAGTCCCCGACGTTGTAGTCCTGCCAAGGGAGCAAGCACCCGGGCTTGTCAGCCGACCAGTCGCGGACGATCTCCTCCTTGGGGGCGGAGCGCTCCACCAGAGCCTCCTGCGCGGCGTATTCCGCCGTGTTCTGAGAGTCAACCCAGTTGGCCTCCAGCGAGAGCTCTCGTGTGTCCCTCGGGTTGAAGTTCTCATCTGTGGGGACATTGACCGTGTACCGCTTGCCGTCCTTGCCCAGGACGTGGATACGGGTGGCGATGTCTGCCCACGACAGCGAGTTGGTCCCCCCGGTGGAGCGGCCGGCGGGCCAGCGCTTCGGGTGCAGCGACTCCAGCGGCTTGCGAGCGGGAGGCACGAGCAGGAGCTTGCGCCCCTCCCAGCGAGGAAGCAGGGCGCCGATCTTCTGGAACGTCTCCATGAGCTGCCACAGGGTGGAGGACCACTTGACCTCCATGCCCTTGACGTTGGGGAACTTCGCCCAGCTGTTCCCGTTGGCATCCGCAGCGGCGGCCCCCTCGTAGGAGAGGCCGGCGCCCCACCCGCGGTTACGGGCCGCCTGCCAGACCTGAATGAATAGGTCAGCCGGGATGTCCGTCGTGCTTACACCCTGGCCAGGCTTGTCGTAGTCGCGGCGCAGCTTGAAGTTCTCCTCCCAGACGAGGGCCTGCTTCAGCCGGGCGCTGATGTGCACGCAGTCGATGGTGCGCGACTTCGTTCCGTCAGACAGGAGGTTCCACGTCGCCTTGCGGATGAGGAACCGGCCGCCGGCGGGCTCGAACCATGAGCGGCCGCCGTCGAGAGACGCCTCGACGGCGATCTCGTTCTCCTCCTCCAGCGCCGGGTTCGGCTCCTCGGTGTGAGTCAGGCGAAGCGTGGGCACCCCCGACACCGAGGTAGTCAGACTGATCTTGGTCGCATGGTGAAGGACCCCGATGCGGTCGCCGCCGTAGGCCCCATAGGCCGCAGCGCGCAGCATCATCTTCGGAGTTCCAATGCTCATCGTCAGTACGCCCCTTTCCACCAGAGGATCGCGGACCCACCGTTGACCTCAATGACCCCATCGCCGTTCTCACGCTGCACGATCCTGAACCCCCCTGGGGAGATCGACAGCGTGGGCACCGACCGCTGAGCGACGGGCAAGCTGTTCGGGTCCGCATCGGCGGCGTTGTTCTCCCGGCCGAGGGGCACGGTGCGTACGTCCCAGTCCTCAGTGTTGATGACGAGCCACTGCTGACTCGGCACGCGGCCGATGGACAGAATCGAGTCCCCGAGGGTGTCCCGAACCGTGACGGTTCCGCCGTCGGTGTCCGCCTTCACCGCGATGTGGGTGGCGAGGGCGTCCTTGCCGGAGATGATAGGGAAGGACTTGCGTCCGTTCGTCACTGCATCGACACGCTCGGCGGTCTTTCGTCGCCACTCGCCGGCGACCGCCTCAAGGGTGAAGGAGACCAGGAGGTCGCCATCGACGCCCTTGGGCTTGGCGGCGACCGAGCTCGACACGCGCACCAGAGCCTCCAGCTCCTCACCATCGCGGCGGGTCCAGCCCATGGTGTGCAGCGTCCGACCGCCCGTGATGCGGCGCAGGGTGCGCAGCCCGGTGGTCTGGTGTGCGGCGAGGATGAGCAGCTCCAGCTTCACCGTGGAGACGCCGGCCGCCATCGGGGCGAGCGCGAGCACCCCGTCATGGCGGGGCACCTTGACGCTGGGCGAGACCATCGCACCCCACTGTGGGAGCTCGGTCTTCTCCGTGAGTCGCCAGCGTCCCGCCGGATCATCCAGCGGGACGCCATCAATTGAGTACGTGTCGTTGGGCATGACCCCAGTCTATTAGGACAGGGCCAGGGCGATGCCCTGCGCGACGTCGTTCCTTGTCTTCCAGTCCTCCTGCTTCTGCGGGTAGTTGTTCGTGATGTTGATCGTGGGCTGAACACCGCCGGGGGCCGTGGGGCCGAGCTCGACGTCGGGGCTGAAGCCCCGGCTGACCTTCCACGCCGTGCGCGCGGCCGGGTCCTCGAACCCGACTCTGACCCCGTTGGTGATGTCCCGCATCGTCCGCTCGAGCTCCGGCATGGCGCCACGCAGACCGGTCTGGAGACCATCCATGATCCAGCCACCGGCGGGGACCAGCAGTCGGAGGTCGTAGGCGCGCGGGCCCTTGTGCTCGGCGATCCAGTTACCGAGTCCCCCAACCCAGTCCTGCACCTGAGTAAAGGCGGACTTCAGCCCGTTCAGGAAACCGGTGATGATGTTCTTTCCAGCGTTCACGAGCCAAGAGCCGGCGTTGCTGAACATGTTGATGATGTTCTGTGGGAGCTGGCGGAACCAGTCGAGCATGCTGGAGCCGATCTCCTTGACCCCGTTCCACATCCCAGTCATGGCGCTGGTCACGAGGCTCTTGATCCCGTTCCACGCCGAGTTCCACAAACCAGGAATCGAGTTCCACATATTGGATACGAAGCTGACGATGCTCGACCCGATACTGCTTGCGGTGCTCAGGAGACCATGCCAGGCGTTGGAGAAGAACGACGTGATGCCGTTCCAGATGGAGTTCCACACGCCGGGGATGGCGTTCCACATGCTCACGGCGAAGTTGACAGCCGCGGACCCAATGGACTTGACGGTGTTCACCAGACCGTTCCACACGTTGGAGAAGAACGTCGTGATTCCGTTCCATACCGCGGCCCAGATCGCCGGCAGGTCGTTCCACAGCTCGGTGAGGAACTTCCACGCGATCTGGGGGATACCGATGAGGATGAACAGGAGACCCACGAGGGCGCCGTAGAGAACGGCCTTGATTGCCTCCCAGGACCAGGCCCACGCCTGGCCGAGCGCATCCCACAGCGTTCCCAGCCCGTTCATAATCATATCGGGAATACCGGTGATGAAGTTGACCAGGCCCTCCCACATCCAGGTGAAGAACGCCGAGATGGTGTCCCAGGCCCCGGACAAGAAATTCATGATCGCCTCGGGGATGCCGGCGACGAACGTCGTGACGCTCTCCCACAGGCCGGAGAAGAAGCCCTTGATCCACCCCCACGCGGCGTCCCACGCGGCCACGATGGCGTCCCAGGCCCCGACCAGCACGGGCCATACGGAGTCCCAGTTGGCGATGAGCAGGACGATGGCGGCGATGATCGCCCCGATGCCGATGATGATCCAGGTGATCGGGGACGCCAGCAGGGCGCTGTTCATCACCCACTGCGCCGCAGCTGCGACGAAGATCGCCGCGGACAGAACGCCGAGCGCGATAGCGATCCCCTTGATGAGCTCGGGGTTCTCCTGCGCCCAGGCGATGAACGCCTCCATCTTCGGCGTCAGCCAGTCGAGCGCCTTCGCCACGCCATCGAACACGGTCGCGGCAAGCGGCTGTAGCGCGAGCTTGACCTTGTTCACAGCGATCTGGAACTTCTCGGGGCCGTCGGCAGTGTCCGCCTGGACGCCGAGGATGGTGTCACCCGTGGCGCCGATGGACTCTCGGAGAGTGTTCAGGTCGAACGCCCCGGACTTCAGCGCCTCGAGGAACTGGGGCGCGCCCTTGGTTCCGAAAATCTTGCCGGCCTGAGTGAGCGCTGCGGCCTCGTCACCTGACTTGACCAGGTTGTCGATCTCCCCGATGACGCGGTTGAATGCGTCCTTGGGCGCCTCGCCGTCCTTAGCCAGCGAGACCATGCCCTTCCCCATGGCCTGGATGGTGGCCGTTGAGTTGAGCCCCGCCTTGTCGAGGCGGCCGACCAGCGTCGCAACGTCCTCGACGTCGAAGCCGAGGTTGCCGAGGGTGGGCGCAGCCTTGGCAGACGAGTCGGCCAGGGTGTTTATCGACACGCCGGTGGCCTGGCTGATTCGGAACAGCTCATCCATGACCTCGGACGTCTCGCTCGCCGGGATGGCGAAGGCGGACATTGCCGAGGAGAGCTTGCCGACGTCGAGCTTCTCCCCGAAGAGGTCACCGGCTGCAATCACCTGCGATGCCACGGTCTCCAGCTCGTCGCCCGTGAGACCAAGCCGGGTGTTCAGATCGGCCACCGTGGTTCCGGCGTCCTCGAAGGTGGTAGGCACCGTCGTGGCGACCTTCTGGGCGCTCTTCTCCAGACTCTCCAGCGCCTCCCCCGTGGCTCCGGTGCCCGCTCGAATGGTGTCAGACATCCCGTCGAACTCGGCCCCGATGTCGTACAGGGCTTTGCCCACGCCGACGGCGGCGGCTCCGAGCGCGGCGGCGATCAGCGTGGGGTTGATCGATGCCTTCAGGTTCTCCCCGAAGAGCCCGCCGAACTTCGACCCGCCGTCTGCGCCGCCGGCGCCGATGGCCTCGCCAGCGGCCTTGCCCGCCTCGGACCCTGCGCCAGCGGCGGCCGGGAGGATGATGTCGGCAATCTGCCGCTCGGCGCCCGGAGAGGCAGCGATAAGCTCGTAGTACGCGGTTGCGAGCTTGGGCCCGTCAGCCATCGATATCCTCCGGTAGGTTCAGGATGCGTCGCATCTCGTCAATCGAGGTGCCCTCGCCATACGGCGTGGCACTGTCTGTGTCGTTCTCAGGCGGGCGGATCAGGTTGGTCACCGGCATGTACTCGGGCGGGTCCACGCGCTTGTCGCCGGCGGTCTGCCAGGACAGGACGCGCAGCAGGTGCACGATGAGCGACTGCATGTGCTCATTCGGGGACCACGACCCTCGGACCACAGCCAGGCACGAGCCCATCGGCGGGCTGACGAGATATGCCTTGAGGTCCTGCCAGGAGAGGCGGCCACTCCACACGTCGTCGAGTGACCGCCCCATCCCAAGCAAGTCAGACCTCACCGCGTTCTCGTAGCGGTAGGCCTCCGTCAGGAGGCCGAGGATTCCCCCACAGAGGTACCGGATGCCTCTCCCCAAGCGGTGATGATCGCCTCGAGCTGGTCGCTGGAAACGACGTCAGTCAGACCAGGGCAACAGTCCTCGATGATCTCGAACTGGATCGCCTCGGCCTCGAGGCGGGCGAGCGCCTGAGCGTCCTCAGAGGAGTTCTCATCCTTCAGGCGGCGAGACACCTCAGAGAGGCGGCGGCGGTAGGACGCCTTAATGTGCTTCAAGAGCGGCATCGACCGGTCCTCCTTCTCGCCGGGGAGGCGGAAGATGAAGCGGTTCTCAGCCTTGTCAGCCTTGGCTCCCGGGACGAGGAAGGCGCCGGCGGCGGGCTTAGTCATTGTGTGATCCTCTCGGTTGGCGTTTGGGTGTGTCAGTTCTTGACCCAGAACTCGCGGTAGAACGCCCCGTCTACCGGGAACAGGTCGAGCTTCAGGGTGTTGGCCATGATGTCCTTGCCGTTCATCTCGACATCACCATCGATAACGGCCTGGGCGTCGTCGTAGACGATGGTTCCCTTGGCAACGTCGGTGTTGACGATGACCACGATTCCGCGGTGAGGCGGAATCTCGTTGAGCTTGCCGACGATGTTGATGTTCTTGCCCGTCTTGGTGACGTTGGCGTCGCCGTAAACGAGCTTGTGGCCGGTGATGTTCAGGTACTCAGCGACCGGAATCTCCACGGTGGCCTCGGCGCCCTCTCGGGTGGACAGGATGACGTCGCCGCCCCACGCCTTCACCTTCGAGGTGGAGTTGGAGATGGAGCGCTTCGGGCCGGCATCCGTCAAGTAGCCAATGGCCTCCAGCGTCACCCCAGTCGGGGCATTGGCAAGGTCAACGTGGGCGGTGATCTTCTTGGCGTCCTCGGTAGTGCACACGAACACACCGCCGATGACGGACATCGGCTTGGGTGCGATGACGTTCGAGGCATCGCTCTTGCCGTTGACGGGCATTCAGTCCTCCTTGTAGCGCGGGGTCCCCCGCACCTCGGGCGGGCTTGGCTCTAGTCTACGTCGAGGCGCTCAGACTCCGTGGTGACCTCAGCCTGAACCGAGTACCGGTGCAGGTGCGGATAGTCCGGGTGCGGGTTGTCGTAGGGCCCGCTCTGCACGCGCCCCGAGTGCCACTCCTGCCGATCAAGAGCCACGACAGCGGCGGCGGCGGCGGCCAACCGCTGAGCCGACGGGCCATCCTTGGCGTAGCAGTGCATGAGCACCGTTGCCGCGGACGACACCATGGTCTTCGGGTAGCCGCCGGCGACGTACACGTGGATCGTGTTCCCTGCGCCGGGGTCCTTCGCCAGGATCGAGGAGACCTTGACTGGTGCACCCGCCACCCTCGTGCACTCGCTGCGGAGCGCGGAGATGAGCGCCGGCAGAGGGTCCTTGGTGAGAATCAGCTGGGCCATGGTCAGCCTCCTAGAACTGCTCGGGTGAGGATGTCGTCGCGCGACTGGGCGAGGCGGCCGCGATAGGTGGTGGTGCGGACGATTCCGCGGGCTCGGGTGGCGTTCGGCTTCGCCTCGTACGAGAAGGGCTCGGCCGGGGCACGGTCCTGCCCGCCGCGGTCCTTATCGCCAGCATCCGTATTCGTCATCGCGTTAGCGCTGGCCGCGGCCCGCTCGCCGATGGCGTCTATCTCATCCTGATATGACTTGCGGAGCTCGTTGAACCCGTCGTAGTGGAACTCAATTCGTGCGAAGCCCATCAGCCCTCCCAGCGACGAAGGTTGAGGACTGCGGCGTCCGGGAGGAGTGCAGCTCCGGTCATGATCCGAATGGGGCCTACGAGCCGGTACGACTCCCCACGCCAGTCGATGCGGGCATGCTTCGAGATCGTGGCGGCCGCGGCCGCGTCTACGTAGGCGACCTGATCCCACGACTCGCCCTCGCGATGTGAGTTGTTCTCCCCCGTGGGGCCCGCCTGCACGTCAACGCCCATGATCTGCCTGGCGTTGGCCGCCGGGTACTCCCGGCGCGGGGCGCCGTGGGCGTCCTCGGTCTCCGACGGCTCGGTGACGGTGAGAATCTCGGACCCGAAAAGGGTTGACCACACGCTCACAGGATGCCCTGCCCATCGATGCGGTGCCGCTCCACGGCCTCGGACCACCGCTGTGTGGTGCCGACGGTGGACGCCGTGCCGAAGGTGATGGACCGGACGCCCTGACTGATCTGCTGAACGCCGGGCGTGGCGAGCGTGGCGTAGATGCTCGCGGCCTGCTCCGCCACCGCATCCGCAACGTCGTCAGGAACCTCGTCGGTGCCAGCGGTGTACGTGACCTCGATGGTGCCCAGCTCGGTGCCCCAGCCGCCGTGGCGGCGCAGTGCTCCCGTGCGCGGGGAGTACGTCACGTGCTCCAGCGGGATGCCACCAAGCTTCACGGTGAGCGCTGAGACGCCCTTGACTGGTAGAAGCAGCGTCTCCCCCGCCGGCGGGTCCAGAACCAGGGTCTTGGTCTCCTTGGTGACATTGTGGCCGACGGCGGAACGAAAACGCGCGCTCGCACGCTCGACGGCGTAGATCAGGTTCGGGTCCTGTTCTGACTTTCCGAGCGAGCGCGCGAGCGCGGCAATAGAGCAGAGGTGTGCGGCCATGGGCTCAGTCTACGTTGACGTTAACCCCCTCTGCAGCCAGAATGCGGGACAAGGGCTCCGCCATCTGGCCCGAGATGCCGACACCCTCGGGGTCTCCGTAGACGGTGGCGACGCGCGGGAAGGTGCCCCCAGGGATGCACACGGTCAGTGTGTTCGGGATGGCGCAGGAGGAGGCGTACCCGCAGCGCATGAGCGCCTCCCGAACCGCAGCGAGCTCATCCACGACGTTCTCGGCGACCATCTTGAGACTCTCGTAGGGGAGAACCGACTCAGGGTCCTGGCCCATTCGGACCGGGTACACCTCCTCAGTCTCGACCGTGATTCCCTGGCGGGCGATCCGGGTGGTGACGGTGGCGATTGAGCCGTCCTGGAACATCTGGTAGCGCGTGGTCTGCATGGTGTGCCTCCTCAGGCGAACGACGGGGCTTCTGCAGCGGGGGCAACGAGTCGCTCATCCACGCGCAGCTGACCCTCCTGGGCGGGGACGGACACGCTGGTGAAGCCGTCCTGAGGGGCGATCAGCTCGGTGTCGTCGGGCTGTCCGACACCGAGCAGGTACATGCCGGCGAAGATGGCGGCGAGGACGAGCGTCACAATCGAGACGGCGGAGGCGATGCTGCGGACGAGGCTCATTGTTGATCCCTTCGGTGGTTGGTGTGTTCACACACTACGTCGCCGAATGATCTGTTGTCAAGTGTGGCGCATAGCACGAGGCCCCCGGGATCGCTATCGGGATCAACCGGGGGCCTCGGCGTCAAGGTGCGTCAGGCGATGGTCGCCACGCACACGTCCTTGCGGCGGCGGAACACGCCGATCACGCGGGACTTACCGCGCAGCAGCGACAGGCCACGGAGGGCGTAGTCGCTGTGCTGGTTGAAGAGCTGAGCGACGTACTGCTCACGCCAGTACAGCTCATACGCCTTCAGGTCACCGACGAGGGCGGTGCCCTTGGCGACGGCGGTCGAGGTGATGACCTTGTGGCCCCACAGCTGAGTGCTCAGCGAGCCGAACGGGCCAGCGCCGAGGTAGCGTCCGTTCTTGTCGGGCGCGAGGTCCACGGCCTCGAGGTCCTCGGGGTTGAGGACGATCTGGGCGCCCTGGGCGGAGTCACCGAGCGCGGTCAGGGACTTGCGCAGGGTGTTGAAGATGGCGTCGTTTCCGGTGCCGACCTTCACCTGAGTGCGCACGCCGGGGGCGCCAATGATGCCACGCGGGCGATCGCCGGTAGCGGTGCCGGCGACGATCTCGCCCTCGAGCTTCTGCATGGTCAGCGCCATGAGGACCTCGCCCACGAGGGTGACCATCACGGAGTCGTCCGCGAGCTCCTCGTCGGTGACGGGCAGGGCCTCGCCGATGGTGGTCGTGGTGGCCGTGTCGGCGCGGGTGGCGAAGGTGGCGAGGGGGAACACGCCGCCGGCGGCGCCGGTGCCGTTGTCCGTCTTGGCCTCGGCCTTGATCTCGGGGCCGGGGGTGACAGCGATCAGCGCGCGGTAGGGAATCACCGCAGCGTCGGTGGTGCCAGTGGTGATGGCAGACAGCAGCGGGCCGTACTGGGCGCGCACCTCATCGTCAACCGGGGAGCCCAGGTGGAAGGCCGAGCCGCCGGTGGTGGCGGTGCCGCGGTGAGCGACGTCGGCCTTGCCCACCAGGTCGCGGACCACGAGGTCAACCTGGTCAGTGGCGCTGGAGAAGCCGGAGGAGAAGCGGCTCTTGAACGCCTGCCACTCGGGGGACAGGACGAAGCGCTCTCCCGCGGTCTTGCCGACGACCTCAACGACGTCGGAGACGGCCTTGGCCGCCTTGGGCGCGCGCTCGGCGATGGCGGCCAGCTTGTCGGAGGCGGTCTTGCGAGCGGCGGCCTGCGCGTCCATCTTGGCAACGGAGTCCACGATCTCGTCAACGCGGGCGATGTCGGCCTCGGTCAGCTCGCTCTTAGCGCGCAGCTCGCCGGCCTCCTGAAGCAGCTCCTCACGAGTGCTCATACGGTGCATTCCTTTCGGTGGTCAGAGGCCCAGGAGGGCCAGCCGGGCACGGGCGGTCCGCTGCGCGGCGTCGTCGGTCTCAGGTGCGTCCTGAGACTTCAGCTTGGCGAGAGGATTCGCACCGCGCAGACACGGCCCGGCCTCCCACAGGTCCAGTTTAGTGAGGTGGCGGATTTCGCCGTCGTCGGACTTCTCCACGGTGTAGTCCTCGACGATTGCCGAGTATGAGAAGTCCGTGATGGCGCCGACCTCGAGCAGCTCGGCGACAGAGCGGCCGATCTCGGTGTCGAGCGCCTTCCACTCCAGCAGCAGCCCCTCGTCGGTCTCCTCTGCCTTGGTCGAGTAGCCCACGATGTCGGAGGTGCCGTAGCCGTGGCTCCACATGATGGGCACCGTGGGGCGCTCGGCGAGCGCCTCGGTGAAGGCGCCCTTTTCGGTCACCTCTCCGTCGGAGTCCACGTTGCCGAAGACGGCGACGAGGGCCGTGAAGGTGCCGGGCTCCGACTTGCGTTTGGGCTTCTCGTCCTCGGGCTTCTCGTCCTCGGGCTTCTCGTCCTCGGGCTTCTCGTCCTCGGGCTTCTCGTCCTCGGGCTTCTCGTCCTCACGACGTCGGCCGGCCGCGGCCTTGCTTGTACCCACGGTGATACAAGCGCGGGCGTGCTTCTGAACGGTTCGCTTCATGGTCTAAGCCTACGGTTCACCACACGTAAGCGATGTCGCAGTTGCAGCCCACGATGTCGTCAGCGTCCCCACCACCCCAGTCGTGCGGCCAGCGCATCCCGTTGGAGAACGTGTCGTCCATGTCCACCGTCTCACCGTTCATCGCGGCGTGATCCGCGCGCGGGTGGCTCGACCCGTTGTGGACCCACATCTTCTTCACGGCGCCGGAGCGGCGAGCCCCCTCCTGGGAGCCGAAGCCCGTGGCGTCCTTCGTCGAGGCGTCCGCCCACAGACCTAGGCGGTCCTCCGAGAGGATATCCTCGATGGTCTCCCTAGCCGTGTCCTGCGCCGCGTCATCTCCCGACACGGCGCCGAGGAGACGCATCGCAGCATCGACGGCGGCGTCGGCCTTGCCCTCGGCCATCTGCCGGATGTAGTTCCGAATCGCGCCACGTCCGATTGTCTCCGTGCCAGTTCCCGAGCGGAGAATCACGCCGTTGGCGGCCTCGATGGCCTGCTCGGCGAGGAACGGCTCGATGCGGTCTGCCAGGGCTTCGACGGCGGCCTCACTCAGCCCCTCGCGCTGAAGCTCATCGACGTAGGCCCGGCGCATCTGCTCCAGAATCGAAGGTGACGGTCTTGAAGTCACAGCCTTCAAGACCATGCGCGCTTTTGGGGCCAGAGACTTCCCCTCCTCGGCAGCCTGATCCTGCTGACGGTGGTCGAGCTGGTTCGTGTCCGAGCCGTTGAGGTTCTGCGATCCGGAGTCCGTGGGGCTGGCCTGGCCGCCCTGGATGACGTTCAGCGGGACGATGAGCTCCTCCGTGCCCTCGAGGTAGGGCAGGTCCAGCCGCTCGCGTGCCTCGGCGCGCGTCATCACGGGTCCGCCGGTGGCGGACTGGAGCGCCTGGACGCGCTCGAGCAGCGTGCCGTCCTGGGCCTCCGTGCGGTCGAGCACGCCGTAGACGGAGGTGTCGCCGCCGGCGAGCGCGGGGACGATCTCGGCGTTCAGGGCGTCCTCGATGCGGCCGATGAGAGGGCCGAGCACGCGGGTGTACAGGTCGCGGCGCAGGGCCGCGTAGCCGCCGTAGTTCGCCTCGCGCATTCCGAGCAGCTCCGGCGGGACGCCGAAGTAGCCGGCCACCTCGATGTCAGTGAGCGTGCGCACGCTTGACGCGCTGGAGAGGTCGGGCTGCACCTGCGGCGCGCTCTCCAGCTTCATGCCGTCCTCCATCACCGGGATGGAGCCGCCCGACGTCGAGGACTTGAAGTCCGCCATGGCCTGTAGGAAGCGCTCACGCTTCTCGTCCGACCAGCGTGGGGCGTCCTTGGGTCGGGTCACCTGAGCGGACACGCGCGGGACATCGGTCCACATGCGGCGACGCCAGCCCTCGGCCTCGCTGAGCTCGGCCAGCAGGGCGCGCAGCGTGCGCACGGGGGCGACCGCGCCAGAGCCGTCCGGGTCCCAGCCGTGCATGAGCGCCACGGGGAGGTCCGACAGGCTGACCGTCTCCCCGCCAGCGACCGTGGCGACGTCGTTCACCCGGCCGAACACGTCCGTGCTGAGCATGAGCAGCGGCGCGGGGACGCGGACGATCTCCTCATCGACCAGCACCGCGCAGGCCGAGCCGTACAGCAGCCAGTCGAGCGCAAAACCAGTCACAAGGTCCGCAGAAGATGTGAACCGTGTGGGCCTGCGCACAATAGTCTCGGCCGGGGAGTCGTGAAGCCGCTCCCGGCCTCCGTCCTCAGCGCGGTAGACGCGCCACGGGAGCGCAGCGACCGTGCTCGCCATGAAAGACACGACCTTGCGCACGCTCGGCTGGCTCTCCCACACTCCACGGATGCTCATCCCGGCAACGGACCCAGCCGTCGCGGAGCGTCCGCGCACGCTTCGCAACGTGATCGGCGGATCAGCCACCGTCAGTCGGGCGAGCGCCCCGCCCTTCGCCGTCAGCGCCATTAGTCGTTCTCCTCCTCCGGCGCGACGGCGATAGCCAGCACGCTCCTCCATGGCACCCACATGGTCAGCGCCTCTCCGTCCAGCTCAGCCTCCAGCCGGAGCACACGCTTAACGCGCCACAGCAGAAGACTAATCGGTCGGATTCGGACTGACAACTGTGTGTCGTCAGTCAGAGCTACGGTCATGCGGGTTGGTGTCATGGGTCAATCCTACTGGCGATCACACCAGGAAGCCCGCGCCGTGCTCCTCGCTGGCGGCCTGAGCCTCCTTCTCGGCGTCGAAGATCATCGCCTGACTCATCGCCGTCACCAACGCCGCCACAAGGTCGATCTTCTCGCCGGACTTCGCCTTGTCTGGCTTCACGTTGCCTGCGGGGTCTCGAGCAACAGCGAGGTTGTCGATGCACCAGTCCGCGATCGGGTTGTGGTGGCCGAGGTCCTTCATGTAAACCAGAGCCTTCATCCGCTTCAGTGGCGCGCTCATCGACGCGTACCCCTGCCTGACCTTGACCATGGGGAGCCCCTGCCCATAGAGCGAAGTCGATAGCTGAGTGGCCGACCACGGGTCGAAGCCGATCGCCTCTACCTGCATCTCACGGTCGTCCTCCTCGATGCGGCGCTGCACGACGTCGTAGTCCAGCACGTCGCCCGGCGTGAGCTCGAGCAGGCCCTGCTCCACCCAGCGCGAGGCGGCGCCGAGCGTGCGCTTGTCCAGAGCCCTGAGGTTCTCCTCTGGCGTCCACGTGCGCCATACGGCCGACCACAGTGGCGTCCCCTTTGGGTCGTCAGGGAGCCGTGGGGTCAGCCAGCACAGCGCTGCAAGGTCCGAGACGCTGGCGAGGTCGAGGCCGCCCACGACGGGGCGCCCGGCCAGGTCCTCGAGGGTCCTGAACGGGGTGGGAGCGCTCCGGTCCCACTTGGGGAGGTCGATGTACCGGGCCGACTGCTTCAGGCGCCTGTTGAGCCGCAGGCGCTCGAAGGCTGCCCGCTCCTCGGGGCCGGTCTTGGCCTCCTCGGCCGCAGCTCGCATTGACTCGCGCGTCGGGGAGACGCCGTAGCCGGGGTTGGCCCGCTTCCACGTCTCCTCGTCGAATGGGTCTGTCCCCCTCGGCGCGGCGAAGATGACGACGTAGCGCCGAGACGGCTCACCACGGCAGTCGCTCTCTGCCCTCGACCTGCGGACGGCGTACGGCGTCATGGTTCCGCCGGCGTCCGCCGTCGTGATGACGAAGCCGAGCGGCTGCCGGCGGGCGCCGGTGCCGGTCTCGAGCGACTGGATCAGATCGAGGTCCTTGTGGACGTGCATCTCATCGGCCAAGTAGCCATGCGGGTTCGTGCCCTGAAGCGTGTCCCCGACGCTGGCGACGGGCTTGATGACCGCACCGTCAGCAGCTCGGATGATCTTCGACTTCCAAGCGCGCACGCCGGCGTCGGCCATCTGCGGCGATGCACCGACCGCGAGTGCGATCGGGTCGTATGCGAGCCTAGCCTGGTCCTTCGAGCCGGCGGCGAGGAGCACCTGCGCACCACCCTCACCGTCGGCGAAGGCCAGGTAGACCATGATGGCGGCGCTCAGGGTGGTCTTGCCGTTCTTGCGGGGGACCTCGACCCAGGCGTCCCGATACCAACGCACTGTCTTGCCGTCGGCGTCCTCGATCACCCACCCGAAGATCGGGGCCAGGATGTAGGCCACCTGCCACGGGGCCGGCTCCAGCGGCTTTCCGGCCCATTCACCCTGCGTGTGCCGCAGCGCCCGCAGCGCAGCGATCACACGGTCAACGCGGACGGGATCGAAGCGGGCGCCCTGCCCCTCGCCGGGCTCCGGTGTGCGCCACAGCGGCTTCGTCCACTCGGGGACCTCGTAGCCGCGGCTCTCACAGTACCAGCGGACCTCAGGAGACAGCCCGTGGGCGCGTGCGCGGTCTGAAGTTGTAACGGCTGGCATGGGATCAGGCTAGACGGCGAACGGGTTGCCGGCCTTCGCCTTCACAGACTCCGGCGCGTCCATCGCCGCACGGGCCACGAAGGTAAGGCCCATCGTCTTGCACAGCCCCTCGATCACTCGGGCGTGCGTCGATGCGATGGAGAACGCCGGGTTGGCGACCGGGGTGCCCTTCTCGCTGTAGAGGATCACGCCCTCTTCGCGGGCGGTGCCGACCGCGATGGTGTAGAGCTCCAGCTCCTGGACCAGGAGTGCCACCATCGTGGTGTCCGCGGCGGCCAGGAGGCCGCTCGCGTGGAGCGAGCCCGTGATCTCGTCCCACAGGGGGTGCAGGTCCGCCCTCAGCGTCGAGGGCGGCTCAAGCCGAGCGGCGTCTCGAGGCAGAGCGGCCGCTGTGTGCATCGTGGCCTTCTCCGGCAAGGAGTCGTCCACGAGCCGGAGTCCGCGAGGCAGGCGGGCGTCGCTCACGCTCTGACCGGCTTTGCGGCTCATCGTCGGCTCCTCAAGGTGAATCAGTTGGTAAGTTTGTGTGCCCCCGATTTGTGAGCGGGGGCGGCTCGTCCGAGGGCGGTCCGACCTCGACCCATACCGCCCGGCGCTGCCCCGTGGGTTCGTGCTTCGAGGTTCGTCGTGGGCCTGCGCTCGGCGGCGAGACCAGCCTAGCACGCCTCGCGCCCGTGCGCAAGAGTCCCCGAATGCCAGATTTTTGGCTCAGAATGAAGGGCGCGCCGCCCTTTGGTGAGTTTTTGTTTTTGCGGAACGCCCCTCCGCCCTTTTCGCCTCGGCCCGGCTTCGTTGCCGTTTCGGTTTCTCGACTCGCCATTGAATCGGTTCTTGATTCTTTTTGAATTGATGTGCGCCTCGATCGTTGAGGCTTTACTCGACCCATGCCGCGTCGCGTGGGATGCGCGGCTTGCGCTTAACCGCTTTGCCTTTCGCCTTGCGGAGCCGAGCGCTATTCGCTTTTCGATTCGCAGCTGCGATTGCCGTCTTGCGCTCGTGGTGCTCGTGGCAAAGCGCCTGAACATTTCCTTCGTCGAGGAAGGCGCCCCCGTCGGCGATCTCCACGATGTGGTCCACCTCGGTGCTCGGGGAGGTGCAGCCCTGCCACTGGCAGGAGGGGTGCGCCTGGAGGGTCCGGGTGCGGAGGGAGGCCCAGGGGGCCCGGTCGGAGGGGTGGGCCTGGAGCCACCGGGTGTGTGCCGAGGGGGTCCGGTTGGCGTGGGCGGGGCACCTCGATGCGCCGGAGGGGGTCAAGCGCGTGCACCCCGGCTGGGTGCATCTCGTGGGCGGCATGGTCGGCGTCATGGCTCCAGCGTACGCGCCCCGGCCGGAGAGGGCAACCGTGACGTGAGTCACTCGACCGCCCACCCACGATCCGGGCCGCGGGAGCGCTGGGGTGTGATCACCAACGGCTCTTCCCGCGTATTACTTCTCTACATTCTCTATTATAACCCTTTTATAACACTCTCTCTCTCTATACTTTTACTACTAGAAGAAGATAGAAGATAGTAGTATATAGGGTTTTTCGTTGAGATTCTGCGGATGCCGGGGGTGATTGGTTCGCCGCGATTGGCTTGGTTGAACCGATCCGGCGATCACGGCGAGCCCCAGACGGCGTTACACGCGTTGACCGTTCCGTTACCGGTTTCCCAGGTTCCTTTAATCCACGTAGCGGTTATAAAGGTTTCGTTACCAAAAACGGGGGGTGCTCGCTTGACCCACTTCAAGCAATCTCGGTACCGTGGGGCCACGACCAACCCCTACTACTGGAGGCATCATGGCCATCAGCGACGCGATCCGAGTCAACGTCGCCCGCCCCCTCGCGTCCGGGCGCTACTCCCCCGATGAGTGGACCCTCGACACCATCGAGGACTTCGTGCAGGACGCCCCCCTCATGGAGAAGGACCCACACGTCGTGCCCGGCGTCTTCGTGGGCACCCTCGGCAACCACCGGGCCACCGCGAACAACGTCCTGTCCCACACGGCGCTCGTGCTGGACCTCGACACCGCAGTCCCGCAGGACGTCCCCCGCCGAGTGGACGCCCTGGGCTGGGACGCGGTGACCTACACGACCGCCTCTCACACGGAGGACGCCCCGCGGCTGCGCGTCGTGGCCCTGATCTCCCGACCCGTGACTCCCGATGAGTACAAGCGCCTGTTCCGCTGGGCCGGTACCGCCCTGGGCGTTGAGCTGGACCCCAGCGCCGCCGCTGGGGCGCACCGGTTCTTCCTCCCCCACATCGCCCCTGGCTCCGAGGCTGAGCTGCTCGGACTCCAGTCCTGGCGAAGCCACGGCGAGCCAATCGACGTAGACCCCATCGTGGCCGAGGAGCAGCACCCCCAGGAGCCCGCGAGCCAGGCGCCCAAGGCTGACGCCCCCGCACGCCGCCGCGACCCGCTCTCGCTCCCAGGCGTGGCCGGGGCCTTCAACCGGGCCTACACGCTCGGGGAGGCCGTCGAGGCGTTCGAGCTCCCGTACCGCCCTCTTGGCAACGGGTTCATCCACAAGGACTCCACGCAGAGCCAGCCGGGGTTGACCCCGATCAACGAGGAGCGGACCCTGTGGTTCGACCACGCAGGCTCCTCGCCCACGCACGGCCAGACCATGAGCGTCTTCGACATCGTGGCCGAGTGGCAGTACGGCCTTCAGTCCGAGGGCACGTCGGACGACCCCAGCCAGCCGCCGGCTGAGCGCGCGTCCCGGGCCCTGCTCGGGGCCGACTCCGCGCAGCTCCCTGCCGTGGTCGCCGAGCTGGCCACCGACGCCTTCCCCGAGGCCCCGGAGAGCCCCGACGGCGACTCCCCGGTACCGGCCGGGGGCTCTGCACGGCTAGCCTCCGTAGAGGCGTGTGAGGCGGCCCTGAGCCCCCGCAACGCCAAGACGGGTCGCCGCAACCTCAGCGACGCCGCGGACCGAAAAGCCCTCGTCGAGCTCGACCCGCTCCTGTCCTCCCGGGCCATCTCCGCGATGGGGCGCCGCCCCGGCTGGCGTGTTCGCCCGCCGTGGGCCAGCCAGTCGGAGCTCTTCGAGCAGGAGCGTGCTCGCCTCGGCCTGTACCCGGACACCGACGAGGACGAGGCCGCTGTGCAGCAGTACCTTGGCGCGACGTACTGCGGGGACGTTCCGCCCATGACGGCGGTCCGGGAGATTCTGTCCCTCGCAGCGTCACTGCCCGGGCGCGAGGTGGACCCGCTCACCGGGTACCTGAGCGGCCTCCGCTGGGATGGCGTGAAGCGCCTCTCCGGCGGCTCGACCACCCTGGACGAGGTGATCCCCGGCGTCCCGTGGGAGGACAAGGCTGAGCGTGAGTGGGCGTCTCGTGCAGTGATGCGCGCGTGCGTGGCCGCCGTGGCCCGAGCGTTCGAGCCGGGGTACCAGGTGGACTCCTCACTCGTGCTGGTCGGCCCGCAGGGCACGCGCAAGACGTCGTGGGTGCGCTGGCTGGCGGGTCCGTGGTCCGCAGCGCTGCCTGACATCCTCGCGGGGGACGCGGACCTGTTCGACCCGTGCCACAAGGCGTGGATCGTCGAGGCGGATGAGGGCTTCGCAGTCACCCGCGGAGGAAGCCGCTACGGGGACGCACTGAAGCGGTTCCTCACGGCCCGCTCGGATACCTGGAGGCCCAAGTATGGTCGCACTTCACGCACTATGGCGCGTCGGTTTGTCGTGTGGGGAACTACTAACCACGAGGACTTTCTCGCTAATGAGGAGGGGAATAGGCGGTACTGGCCGGTGAAGATCACCCGCACTATTCCGACCGAGCTTCTCACGGAATACCGACGCAATCAGATTTGGGCCGAGGCGGTCCACCTTTATCGTGCGGGGGAGAAGACCTGGATGTCCGAGGTGGAGGAGCAGAAGATGCAGACTGAGCGGGCCAACCAGGCCACCGAGGAGAACCCGCTGCTCGGGCCCGTGTCTCGGTACCTTTCGACCCCGCGGCCCGAGGGCTTCGCCTGGATGAGTAAGCAGGAGCGCGAGACGGCGATGATGGCACAGGACCCGTCGTGGGCTCCCCAGCCCGTGTCCGCCCCCGCGATGCTGGTGGACCTGCGCGATGAGATTCCCGCCCGGACGACGGTGCGGGCCATCACCCAGGCGCTGCGCGAGGTCGGCAGTCAGCCGCTCGGGCAGAAGTGGGGGCCAGGCCGCCGCGGTGGCCGCATCGCGGTGTGGTCCCCAGTCTTGACAGACGGTGACCTGGCCGGTACGCTCGAATAGATGCCGCAGCATCACAACCCAACACCATTCCAGAGAGGAAAACCCCTTGGCTAAGATCACACTGCACGTCACCCCCTCGGACGCCTCCGAGCTGGCCGCGATCACCGCGGCGCTCGCCCCGTTCGTCTCCGCCGGCACCCTGGCCTCTGCTGAGCAGCCCGCGCCCGCTGTGGCTGAGGAGGCCCCGAAGCCGAAGCGCCGCGCCCCCCGCAAGGCCAAGCCGGCCGAGGAGCCGAAGGCCGAGGAGCCCAAGGCCGAGGAGCCGACACCCGTCCCCCCTACCGAGCCCACCCCCTCCACGGAGCAGACCTCCGGTGGGGAGCTCGGGCCCCGCGAGGCGCTGCTCGACGCCATGCGTAGCGCCCTGAAGGCCGGCAAGCGCGCCGAGGTCGCTCAGGTCCTTCAGGAGTTCGGGGCCACCCGGGCCACCGAGCTGAAGGACGAGGACGTGGCCGCCGCTACCGCGATGGTGGTGGCCTTGTGACCGGCCCCGCAGCGCACGCTAGGCTCGGCCCCTCAGCAGCCAAGCGGTGGATGACCTGCCCCGGGTCCGTCGCGGCCATCGCGGCGTGCCCCGTCGAGGACACCACGTCGGAGGCGGCGGCTGAGGGCACGGCGGCCCACGCCCTGGCCGAGATTCTCCTGAAGGAGCGCATCGAGCTGAAGGGCCAGGGCGCGCTCCTGAAGGAGTGGAAGGCTGAGTACGGGGAGAAGTACGACGCCAATGAGCTGAAGGCCGGCGTCATGCCCTACGTGGACAAGGTGTCCGACGCCTGGGAGGAGCTCGGCGGCCGCAAGCACGCCAGGCTCCTGCTGGAGCAGCGGGTCTTCGTCATCGAAGGCGTCTACGGCACCGCCGACGCCGTGGTCATCTCAGACAAGGGTGTGCTGCACATCCTCGATCTGAAGTTCGGCCGGGGCGTACGCGTCGAGGCTGAGGACAACCCGCAGCTGCGGTGCTACGCCCTGGGCGCTCTTCAGGATGCCGAGCTGGAGCAGGACATCCACGAGGTGCGGATGACCATCGTCCAGCCAAGGCACAAGGATGGTGGGCACACATCGACGGCGGTGATGACTGCCGAGGCGCTGCACGCTTGGGGCAGGGAGCTGGCCGCGGCGGCCGAAGCCACCAAGATCGAGGGTGCGCCGCGTGTCCCCAGCGAGGGTGGGTGCCTGTTCTGCCCGGCGGCGCCGTGGTGCCCCGAGCGAGCCGCGTTCATCGCTGAGGCTGTGGGCCTCGATGCCTCGACGGGGCTGACCGCTGACCCTGTGGACTACTCGCCGTCGGTGCTGGCCGAGGCCATGGGCCACGTCGAGGCAGTCGAGGGCTGGTGCAAGGCGGTTCGCCGCGAGGCGCTCCGGCAGGCCGGCACCGACGAGGGCCTGCCCGGCTGGCACCTGAAGCCCGGCCGAGCCCGGCGCTCGGTCACCGAGGAGGCCGCTCAGGCGCTCGTGGACTTCGGCGTGCTGAGTGAGGACGAGGCGTTCACCCGCTCGCCGGCCACGCTCAGCAAGCTGGAGAAGGCCGTGGGAGGCCGCAAGGCCCTGGACGCAGCCGTGGGTGACCTGCTGAAGCTGAGCACCTCGGCCCCGACACTGGCGAAGGACGAGTGACACACGACACGAATAACTGAACGGCCCCGTCGCTTGACACAGCGACGGGGCCGTTCTTATGCTCGGACACATGAGCACAACAAGAACAGCGACGCGCTTGACCGTCGCAGCATCCCTCCCCATCGCCCTCCTCATCGCCCTCATCTTCGCCCTCCTCCCCTGGGGCTCGGCCGCCGCCGAGGAGACCCCCCGGGTCACAGTGTCGGACCTGACTCTCCAGCGAGTGGACCGGACCGGCGCGGCCGTTGACGGCGGCCTCGCCCTCTGGTCCAACGCACGCCTCGGCTTCAGCTGGTCCGGGGACCCGAAGCCCGGCGACACCTTCACCATCGGCCTCGGGGACAGCTTCTCGGCCCTCGGCTCCGGTGAGACCAAGCCCCTCACCATGTCGGTAGCTGGCCGCGACGTCGAGATCGGCACCTGCGAGCTGAGCAGCCACGACGTCACCTGCACCTTCGGAGACGCAGTGGGCAACCTCCGCGCCGAGGGCTACACGGACTTCCGCGGCACCGGGTTTGCCTTCGTGGTCGCGTCCAAGGTCCTCGCTGCAGGCCCTGCGACCATGACCGCCAACGGCGTCGTGACGCAGGTCCCCACGCCCAACGGAGAGGGCATCGTGGGCCCGCAGGACAGCCAGTGGACCCTCGCCAAGTGGGGCTCCAACCCCTACGCCGGTGGCACTCGAGTGGACTGGGGCATCGACTTCGGCGCCAACGATGAGACGGCCGCCAAGCTCGGCAAGACCTTCGACGGAAGCACCCAGACCATCACCTTCACCGACACCCTCGGCGATGGCATGAACTTCATCACCGACGAGCCCGGTGCCACTACGTGGTCCCGCCGCGTGAACGGCGTCGATGAGACGCTCGGCACCGCGGCCGCCGCCGGCGAGTTCACCATCACGGCCACCTACGGCGAGGACGGGCACTCCGCCACCTACACCGTGACTGGCCCGTTCCAGAACAACACCAACTACCAGCTGCGCTACCCCACCCGCTTCGCCGCCGAGCAGGGCCAGCCTGACAAGGCCGTCGTGGGTCGCCAGTACTTCAACCACGTCGAGCTCGACGGTGGTGCCATGAAGGAAGGTGCTTGCGTGGTGGTGCAGCAGGGCTTCGGCGTTGACGCCGGCGCGAACCTGACCCCGAAGCCCGAGCCTCAGCCGACCCCCTCGGTCGAGCCCAAGAAGCCCGAGCCCACCCCGACCCCCTCGGTCGAGCCCAAGAAGCCCGAGCCTCAGCCGACCCCCTCGGTCGAGCCCAAGAAGCCCGAGCCTCAGCCGACCCCCTCGGTCG
>ERZ773060.126-NODE-126-length-36521-cov-4.8081_pt1 | contig 36521 bp, 59 predicted proteins | sample MGYA00580628_ERZ773060 | MGnify/ENA primary metagenome ERZ773060 (study PRJEB29015, sample SAMEA2738019) | human oral metagenome | biome: human oral; feature: human-associated habitat; material: dental | place: China | collected 2045 ... | reverse complement strand
ATAATTACAAAAAGAATAAATATCGCAATGAAATCTACCATCTCACTACCTCCTTATTCAAAATATTGCGAGCCGATGAAACTCGCGTAGAACAATTATAACAAAAAAGACTGGAAAAATCCAGCCCAATTTGCCATCGTTTTGTTTTATATTTTGAATAAGTTCCCTTAGGGGTTACCCCAGAGTGATTATATTATATCACAAATTATAGAAAAGTCAAAATAAAAAATAAAGGAAGAATAAATATGAGAGATATAAGAAAAAGAGGTTGGTTTTGGATTGAAAACGAACTTATAGACAGAACAGATTTATCATTTGAAGTGAAGTCAATGTATATGATATTAGCTAGATTTGCAGATAACGAAGGAAAATGTTTTCCGAGCATAGAAAAATTGGCTGAAATAATTGGAAAAGATAAAAGAACAGTTATAAGATATATCAAAAAACTGGAAGAAAAAGGATTAATTGAAAAGAGAAGAAGATTTAATCAGACAAATATTTATTATTTAAAAAACGCTGATTTTAATAGTGACAAAATTGTTAATGACAAAAATGATAGTGACAAGGATGTCACTTCCCTAGGTGACACCAGTGTCACTTACAATAGTGACAAAAATGTAAATCTAAAAAGACCCATAGAAAAAGACCCAATTAAAAATACCCATGTTGTTGTTAATAAAATTAATACTATACAGCAAGAAAAAAATATAACTCAAAAATCTGAAACGAACAACGAACATCAAACTTACGTTTTAGATTTAGCTAAAACTGAAATGACGAAACTTTGCAAAAACCCAATTACAGTAGACACAGCCCTAATTACACACAGGTATAAAATACAGTCGCTGTATAAGTTCCTTGGAAAGGACAAGTTTTTGGAAACATTTGAAAAAATAAAGGAAAGTACCTATTTGCAAGAGCAATCCAAAAATGCTGGACAATTCCTAAATTGGCTGTTTTCAAATAAAAAAGAGAATTTCCTAAGTGTATTTAATGACGTGTATATAGACAAAAGCAAAGCTGTTGCAGAAAATGAAATAATATCAGATTATTCACAGCTAAGCGAAAAAGATTTTGATATGGATTCAATGTGGGAGGAACGAAATGATATATAACGAACTGGAAGCACAGGTACTTGGAGCAATTCACGAAAGGCTTGTTGATTTGCCATTGTATCTTGAATGGGGACTAAAAACTGAACATTTTTTAACTCCCGAATACAAGGAAATTTTCCAAAAAATGTTAGATGTGCTAGACGAAAAAGGAAAAGTTGATGTAGGAGATTTTACAAAAACTGATGAAGAGTGGGATTTAGCTTTTAAACTTATGGATAATTGCAAGCTGATAAATCTTCAAAAGCCTATTTCTGACTTGATTGAGTCGTACAACGAGTACTGGATAAAATCTGAAATAGGAAAAATACTTGAAAATGAATATTACACCCTTGAAAACAAGGTTGAGCGAATACTACAAAAAACGAACGAACTAGATGTTCAGAAAAAGGAAAAAAATAAAGTTTTTGATATGAAAGACTTGTCAAATATATGGTATCAGGACTTTGAAGACGAGAAAAGTATTGTGAAAACGCCTTTTGAAGATGTAAACAGATATTTTACATTTGAACCAGGATCACTTGTAACAGTTGGAGCAAGACCAGCAATGGGAAAAACAGCGTTTGCATTAAATCTAGCATTACAGACTTCTAAAAACCATAATGTACTTTATGTAAATCTCGAAATGAGCAATGTTCAGATAATGCAAAGGTTTTTATCAATCAAGACTGGCATTGAGCTTAATAAAATCAAAAATAAAAAGCTTAATGATGATGAGCTTACAAGGATTAATTTTGCGGTTGGAGATTTACAGAAATCAAGTTTCAAGAGTATGAGCTGTGTAGACGAAAACGATTTTAACTTTATCGTAAGAAAAATCAAGAAAGAACACGAAAGAGAAAAGTTAAATGTTGTAATAATCGACTATCTTACTCTAATGACTGCCAGCGGATTCCAAAGCAAGAATTACGAAGTGGAATATATGGCGAATAGATTAAAACTTCTTGCAACAGAATTAAATTGCTGTATTGTGATTCTAGCACAATTAAACAGGGCAGTAGAAACAAGGGGAACAGATAAACGCCCATTACTTGCAGATTTGAGAGACAGCGGAGGAATAGAGCAGGCAAGTAATGTTGTAGCTTTTCTGCATCGTGAGGACTACTACAGAAAAAATACCGAAGAAAACAAAAATGATTTTTCATTTTTAGAATTTATAATCCGTAAAAACAGAAGTGGAGAACTAGGAACAGTTACATTGGGTTATAACAAGAAAATACAGAGAATTGGAGGATTAAAACGTGACTAAATATGAGGAAATAGAAGAAATTGAGGGTAAAAAAGCCGAACTTTGGGAAAAGAAAAATAAATTATACAAGGAAATTGGAAAGATAAATCAGGAACTTGAGAGTTGTAATCACAAGATAGCAATGCTTACAGCTAAAACAGGAAGATAAATGGTATTAGGAGGATAGATGAAAACAGTAAGAATAAACGACCTAGTAAAAAGAAATAAACAAATCTTAAAAAGAAGAAAGGTTATCGAAAAGAAATTGAAAGAGTTGCAACAAGAAGACAACGAACTTCTGAAGGAGTTGGAACGAAACAATAACTTCTTTGTGAAACGAGGAATGGAACAGATTAAATGAAAATAAAACTCATTTGTCTAAAGATAGACAATAATGAACTAAAAACAACCAACAAAGATGAATGGCTTAAATTCATAAAAAGTCATCGTGGCAATGTGAAAAGCATAGAGCAGTTTAACTGGGAGATTCCAGAAAATAAATTGCAGAAGGCTTTGGAATATTCATTTGATGAATTGTATAAATTTAAGCTGGAAGAAGGGAGAAAAAAGCAAGAATGAAAATTTTTATATCTGGAAATGTGCCAAGTTCCAAAAACAGCAAACGTTGGACAGGCAAAAGGCTGATAAATTCAGAAACTGTAATGAAATACAAGAAAAATACGGCTGATGAATGGTGGCAACAAGGAATAAAATTCAGGGAAATGTTAAAAGGCAAAGAAAAGCCTTACAAAATTGGATTTTATTTCATAAGAAATAGCAAAAGGACATTTGACTATGTGAATGTTGCACAACTTCCGTTAGACTTAATGCAGGAAAACGAATGGATAGAGAATGACAATATGGAAAATATCATTCCTGTATTCTTAGGTTATGAAGTCGACAAAGAAAATGCAGGGTTAAGAATAGAAATTTTATAGGAGGGAATGAAAAATGGAACAATGGGAAAAATTAGTCGGCTTAGTAAAAGAATTTTATATTGCATTTGGGCAACAGGAATTTTTAGAAAAAGAGACGACTGACGAAAGAATAAAATTAAGAAAAAAATTATTCAATGAGGAACTTAAAGAATATGAAGTGGCAGAAAAAAATAAAGATAGAGTAGAAATGTTAGATGCAGTATGCGATATGTACTACATCTACATTGGAACATTATTAGAACTGCATAAAGGCAATATTGGAGATGTTGCTTCAAGGATATTTTTTCTATCAGATGGAAAAACGGATTTTCTCTTTAAACTAGAAACAGAAAACGGTTTTGACAAAATTTTACCCAAAGCATTTGAAGAGGTTCATGAAAGTAACATGAGTAAGCTGGAAAACGGAAAAGCAATTTTCAGGGAAGATGGAAAAATATTGAAAGGGAAAAATTATTTTGGGCCCAATTTAAAACAATTTATTGAATAAAAAAACTAAAACAGGACAATGACAACTAAATATAATAACTGTGAAACCTAGAAATATTGTGGAGTTTATAGAGTTTTGGTAAGCGAAAATAAAAAAATAGAAAGGGAGCGAAACAATGAACGAACTGGTAATCAGAAGTGTTAAAGAGAATATAACGAGTTTGGAATTATTGGAATTAATTAATAAATTTAGAGAGGAAGAAGGAAATAAAACAAGATTGGAACATAGCGATTTGTTGAAGATGATTAGGAAAGAGTTTAAAAAGCAAATAGGTGCAGGAAAAATTTCCTCGACCTCTTATATAGATATTTGGAACAGAAAACAGCCTAAATTTGATTTAACTTTAAAGCAGGCGTTAAGACTTTTAACAAAAGAAAGTGTAGAAGTTAGAGAAAAAGTGTTTGAATATATTGAAAAACTGGAAAAACAAAATGAGCAACTGAAAATAATGTTGCTGAACAGACAGAACAGCGAGTGGCTACTCACTAGAAAGCGAGGGAAAATTACAAGGCGAAAGGAAACGGATGCAATTGCCGAGCTGATTCCTTATGCAAAATCACAAGGAAGTAAGAATGCTGACAAATTGTATATAGTTTATTCAAAACTGGTAAACAGGCTGGCAGGAATCGAGAACGGAACTAGAGAAATGGCGGATATTGAAACTTTGCTGTATATAAAGAAACTGGAGGATTTGTTTTCAAAGGTTATGCTTGAACGTATGTCAATGGATGTATTTTATAAAAAAATATATGAAGAATGCAAGGAACTAGGATTACAAATGATGAATTTTATGCGTCTTGACATAAAGGCTTTGGGCGATAAAAAAGTTATTTGAAATACTTTTTTAAAAAAGTAGTTGACAAACGGTACGATATATTATATAATCATATCGTACTGTTATAGAGGAGGAAAAAATGGAAAAAAGAATTTTAAATATTTCCTATTCCAAAAGTGGTGCTGGTAGTATAACAACTAGATTATCTGTTCCTAAGAGTATGCTTGATAAAATGGGTGTAACTCAAGAGAACAGACAAATTGAACTAGAATTTGATGAAACTACTAAAGAAATCACAATTAGAAAAGCGAAATAAAAAAACTCCTTAAACCTATAACAGTTCAAGGAGTGTACACGTATAATAACGCCTAACCAACTTTATTATACTGTATAAACTCCAAAAAATCAATATTTTTAGGAGGAAAATTTTATGACACTTAGACAAGAACTAGGATTTGAAATTACAGAAAGTTTATTGGATGAACACAATCACAAGTTAAAATCAGCAAAAAAGGTGGTATTTGATTTATTAGAGGAAATGTATGAGATGCTGTCTAAAGAAAATTTGGATAAATTAATGGATTTGGAAGACGCTTTAGGCGAATATTATCAAACAATCAAAAGAGAATACTACAAAGCAGGGGCAAATATAGAAACATTTGTTCAAAGAAACGAAGAAAAGGAAGTTGCTGAAAGAGTGGCAAGAATTGAAAGAAAAAATATAGTATAATGGAGGATAAAAATGAGAAATGAATTAACAGTATTTGAAAATGAAAAATTTGGAAAAGTAAGAGTAGTTACAGAAAATGAAAAACCTTATTTCAATTTAAATGATGTATGCGAGATTTTAGGATTAAAAAATCCTAGACAAGTGAAATCAAGACTAAATCCAAAGGGTGTCATTTTGGTGGACACCCTTACAAGTGGTGGAAAACAGCAAATGAATTTTATAAATGAAAGTAATTTATATAAATGTATATTCCAAAGTGATAAACCTGAAGCAGAAGCAATTACAGAGTGGGTAACAGGAGAGGTTTTACCAACAATCAGAAAAACAGGAATGTATGTAACAGACAATGTATGGGATACAATAATAAACGATCCTGAAAAATTAGGAGAAGTGTTAATCAATTATGGTAAAGTAAAAAAAGAAAAGGAATTGCTGGAAGAAGAAAATCAGATTCAAAAACAGTTGATAGCGGAATATAAACCGATAAAAGAATATGTAGACACAATATTATCGAGTGAAGATACAATGACAACAACACAGATTGCAGCTGATTACGGATTTAGTGCATACGAATTGAATAAAACATTGAATGAGCAAAGAGTAGTTAGAAAAGTTGGAGGTCAATGGATATTGTACATAGAACATATGAACAAAGGTTACACAAAAAGCGAAACGATGACAGTTAAAAAGAAAGATGGAACGGATAAAGTGGTAGCAAATACCAAATGGACTCAAAAAGGAAGGCTCTTTATTCATAATCTATTAGAGAATTTGGGAATAAAAGCAAATATGGATAGAGAAAAAGAAGGAGCATAATTTATGAACGCAGAAGAAAGAGAGAAGGTAATTAAAAACTTTTTTGACAATATTTTAAAAATGAGTTCTGATAAACGGAATATGAAAAAACTGAACGAAGAAATAAATTATTATTTTGAAGGTTTAGGTATGAAAGAAATCTTGGGTTTTGATTCAGAAGTAAATTTTGAAGATGAAAGAGAAGTTATTGATGTTGTAAAAGAAAAAGTAGTTTTAATACATTGTCTTTTTACTGGGCAGGACTACAAAGAATTAACAGATAATGATTACATAGATATGATGAAGAAAAATCCATTATTAGAACACCTAGCAAGTTATAAAATGGAAAAATACGGAGCAGAAGTATTAAGCGAACTAGGACTGGAATTAGTAGATTTGACAAAAGAAGGCTTTCTTGTAAGGGAAAAAGAAAATATAGTTAAAAATTAATTTTTAAAAACTCACAGTTATTAATTTAGCTGTGATTTTTTTATGTGAAAATCAAAAAAATGAGGAAATTTTATAACAATTAACAAAATATTCGTTTTAAAATGAAAAAAATAACTAAATTTTACATTTTAAATCAAAAACAATTGATTATGGAGGAAAAATGGATGAAAATGTATTGGAAAGAATAAAAGCAAGGCTTTTAAGCGGAATAAAAGTAAATGAAAGCGATTTTAATTTCATGAAGTTGAACGCCAATCTGTTTAAGAATATTAAATTTATCAAGAAAAGAAAGGCAAGAAAAAAATGTCTAAAAGAATGTCAAGAGAAAACCAAAAATTAATTTACTGGTTTATAGACTGCTATGCCTATCATTTGAAAGGAGTAGATATAAATTGGCAGACTAGTAAGCAAAAGCCTGCCATTTCCGACTACTTTCTTTACAAGGCAAAAAAAGACTTAAAGAAACTTTATATCAAGCACAGTGGCAAGAATATAAAGGGATATGAGCCTTTTAAGAATATGGAAAGCAAGCTGAAAAATAGAATTGGAGATATAATTGACAAGAATTACACGAAAGAAAGCAAAATCAATATAATCACAAATGATTTAATAGATTTTGTAACTGATGAGATTCAAATGTTGTTTATTAAACTGAACGATACTTTTAGCTTAGCACTTAAATTAATGAGCAATGCTGAAGCTGTGGCATTTACCAATTTTCTGTTTGACTATTTTTTGCAGAACGATATTGATATGTGGCAAGAGATACACGAACTATACAGGCAACAGGAAAACAGGAACTGGGTGTACTGGATGTTAAAAAAGAAAATATGTGTTATTACAGGAAAGCCAAATGCACAACTGGCACATATTTCAAAAAGTGCTGGAGCATTAGGAGGTTACAAATATGATAAAGGGATAGGGAATAGTTATTTGCCTTTGTCAGCAGAGTGGCATATAGGAGTAGATCATGGAGTTGGTGGCGGAAGAAATAAATTAATGGAAAAATTAAAAGAACTGAATATAGAGCCTTTTGAAATAAAGACTGAGGAAGAAGTTAAGGAATTAAAGAAAATATATAAAGGGCATTTTAAGGCGTTTAAGGAGGAGATATGAAAATAGTGATATTACTAATATTGTTAGTGCCAATTTTACTTTGGATTGCACTTATTGCTACAATATTCGAAAACGCAGCAGAAAGAATGAAGAATTATAATACATTAGAAGCATTAGTGAGTTTAGGCTTTGGAATACTTATGGCTTATGGATTGTACGAATTTTTATTAAAAATAATAGATCCAGGATAAAATCATTTTGTTGAAGTCAATAAAAAGCATATTGCTGATGTCAGCAAAATGGTATTAAGAACGTTTGGATGATGTCAGGAAAACGATAGAAATTAGGAGGAAGTATGAAAAACAAGGATAGAATGCAGTTTAATTTAAAAAACTGGGAAAAATGTGGTTTCTTCGGGAATTTTTGGGGTGTAAATGACAAAAGAGCAACTTTTAAGAAAATATTAAATAAAGACAAGTATAAAAAGAAATGAGGAAATGAAATGGAACTTATTGAATTATATGGGATAAAAATAAAAGAATTAACTGAAATATTGAAAGATGAAACAGTAAGAAAATTTGAAATAAAAGAACACACAAATTACATAGATTATCTCATTATATCGTTCGAGTTAAATTATGAAAAGAAAATACAGTTTGATATACGTTTAAGTGATATGAAAGATTATCAAAGCTGGGATTTATCAATAGAAGAAATAAGTTCTCAATTTGATAAAAAATTTGCAAAATTAAAAGAATACTTAGAAAGCAAAAATAAAGGCGAACTCAAAGAACTTGAGAATAAAATATCTAAGTATGAAGCAGAACTTAAAAAGGCGAAAGAACAATACGATAAAATAAACGATTATGGTGAGAATTTATAAAGTCAGGAGGAATAAATGGGAATAATAATGAGAATTATAAGCGGATTAATCACAGTAACAGCTACTTTAGTGCTAGTAAGATACATATATGGATTAGTTATTGTATATAAAAACAAGGCAAAGAGATTCAGATTCAATATAAGCAATATAATAATATTTTTAGTTGCTACAATAATAAATTTATTTGTGATTTACGGATTGGTTTGGATTATAAAGTTTTTTGCGATTAGAGTGTGAAGTGGTATAATTAATTATAATAAAAAGGTGTTTAAAGAGGATAAAAAATAAGAGAGAAAAAAGGAGCGAGCAAATGGGGAGATTATGATGTTTATGATTTAATGAGTGACAAAAAGCTTTTTTATAAAGATTTAACAGATTTTGGTTGGGAGGAATTTTATAAATTTAAAAAAGATTTTCTAAAAGAACGCTTTCCAGAAAAATTTAAAAATAAACAAGAGATTGTGCTTTTAAAAGAAGAATTTACAGAAGAAATGGAATTAGAATTGATAAGAGAATTTACAGAGAAAATGATTCGAGAAGAAGGGAAAAGATTTCTTGAATTTGCAGCAAATTATCTAGAAGAAAAAGAAAAACAGGAACAAAAGCAAAAAGAAGTGAACGAAAAACATCAAAAAAGTTTATTGTTTAAAATTTTAAATTTTTTCAAGAAAAAACAGAGATCGAACACTTGAAAAAACTGACAAAATAAGGTATAATAAAGGAGTGATAAAATGCTTAGTAAAGAGCAGATAAAACAAATTGAAAATGATAAAAATATTTTTTTTTGCGTTGTAGAACTACTCAAAGTGATTTCGATGAAAGGAGAAGTCAAAGTGACTTTTAAATTCAAAGATAAGAAATTAAAAGGGAGAGAACTATGGCGTGATACAATAGAATAAAGACAAGAGCAAAAAGTTTGTGAGTCGATTTATATGTAGATTAGAAATAGTCTATTTATAAGTCGGCTCTTTTTTTGTCTAAAAAACTAAAAAGGTAAAGGAAAAATGAAAGATGAAAACATAAAATTATTGATTAAAAATGAATTTGAAAATGGTGCAGGAGTTACAGAGCTTTCTAAAAAATATAGAATTAGTGCAAATACTATTAATAGCTGGAAAAAAAGAGAAAAATGGCAAAAAAAAGTTGCACCAAAAGGAAATGCACCAAATTCTAAAAAACGCACCAAAAATAGAAATGGTGCAAATGATAAGGAAACACAGATAAAAAAGGATATTTTTGATAATGTTCCTAGAGAAGAAATCACGGAAAAACACGGAATAAAAAAGACTAAATATTACGATATTAAAAAAAGTGTGAGGCAGATTCAGATAGAACAAAGCGAAAAAGTTTTAAATGAAATTGCAACACAAAAATATAATAATGCAGTCGAAAGATTAAAAAGGATAACCGAAGAAAAAGAAAAACTGGAAACTAGAATTCTTGAAACCATAGATAAAGAAGAAATGACAATGATTAAACAAAAATTGGAACTTTTGAAAGAGTTTGAAAAAGATATAAAAGTGAATGCTAGGGTTATTTCTGATTATAGGCAAGCAGAATTAGAAGAACAACTTGTAAATAACGAGTTAAGCAGGAGTGCTTTAGAAATCCAAAAAGAACGTTTAGAAATTGAAAAAGCTAAAATTAAAAATAATGATGACAAGGATTCAGAAAAAGAAAATGAAATGATTGAGCTGTTAAAAAATATAACGGAAAAGGTTGGAAAAGATGAATGATTTAACACCCAAACAGTACGAAGTATTGAAAACATTTAATAAAGAACAGCCAAGAATAACAATTTTAACAGGAGCAAAAAGAAGTGGAAAAACATTTTTAAATAATTTTCTGATGCTATCTCACATTGCAGCATTTGCTAATCAGAATCTTAACTTCATCATAATTGGAGCAACAAGCGGAAGTATTTGGAGAAACGTTTTAAACGATTGGGAAACAATGTTAGGAAAGCAATTTAAGCCAAAAAAAGACGGAAGTTTTAAACTATTTGGAAACAACGTTTATTTATTCGGCGGAGAAAAGGCAGACAGCTGGAAAAAGATGAGAGGAATGACTTCTCACGGCACTTATATAAATGAGGCGACAGCGTTACATCAAACTTTTATTACTGAAGCGTTTTCGAGAACATCAGGGAAAGGTGCAAAGATATTTATTGATACTAATCCTGACAATCCTGCTCACTTTGTTAAAAAAGATTATATCAACAATGCTGGAGACAGATTAGAAAACGGCAGACTAAATATCCTAGTTAGCAATTTCAAACTAGATGATAACATTTTTCTTAATAAGGAATACGTGGATTCTATTAAAAAGACAACTCCACGTGGAGCAACTTATGATAGAGATGTTTTAGGGTTGTGGGTTGCACAGGAAGGTGTTGTATTTCCAGATTTTTCTGAAAAAGAAAATGTAATTAAGGACATAAAAAATATTGAAATAAAGGAATATTACATTGGAGTTGACTGGGGATTCGAGCATTATGGAACTTTGGTAGTTATTGGAGTGGATTTTGAAGATAACTATTATATCGTTGAAGTTATAGCGAAGCAGTATAAGTATTTTGATTACTGGAAAATGCTTATTTTACAGAAATATAAGGAGTATCAAGTATCAAGAGTGTTTTGTGATAGTGCTAGAACCGAATACGTGCAAGGATTACTAGATCTTGGAATAAATGCAGAGAATGCAAAAAAAGATGTAAAAGAAGGTATTGATTTGGTTGGAGCAATGTACAAAAGAAACACACTAAAGATTGTAGAAAAGGCATTTAAAGGGAAGTTTGAAGATGAAATCTATTCTTATGTCTGGGGAAAAAATGATGAGCCAGTTAAGGAAAACGATGATGTAATGGATGCAATAAGATATGTTTTATATAGTTTGAAAAAAGATGAAGGTGGAATTGCTTATTTATATTAGGAAGGAGGGCTAATGACTAAAGAAGAAAGAACGAGAGTTAAAACTTATTATAATAGAGAACAATACAGTAAATCAAATCTAAGTAAGAATATGCCAGGACTGTTCGAAGGAACTGTGGAAATATTTAATCCGATTCGAGATATTGTAAAGGCTCTATCAAATACAGCTTTAAAAGATTTAGGAATAGAAAATGACAAATTAAAAGAAATTTGGGAAATTAACCAAATGACTACTTTTAGTAAAAAGATTGCTAAAGAAATGTATTTGAATGAAGAAGTATTTATCGAGGTTATATTAACTCCTGACGAGCAAATTAGGTATATTTTACATAATGTGGATGATGTTGAATATACGGAAGTTTTTGGAGAAATTAAGAAATTTAAAGTTCAAGGGGAACAAATTTATTATGATGAAAACGGAGAAGAGCAGAGTAGAGAGTATTCGAGAGAATATATAAAACTTGATGCCGGAAGTGTTAAAAGAACTGAAAAAATAGACAATAAGACAATTGAAACTCCTTTTATTTTGAATAAAATTCCTGTTTCGAAATTTAAAAACGATAGCAACATTATAGAAGCATTGAATATTATAGATAAAATCAATGAAACTGAAAGTTACATTGGGAGAATATTCGGAATACACGGAGACCCTTGGTTGCACACAAATGGAGTAAAACAATTTGCTGATGTTAATTCTAGTAATTCAAAAATCAAAAAGAACGCACAACTTTTGGAAGAGGCTAGATACAAAAACAAAAGAATTATTAACACTCAAAATTCAAAAGAAATGGAAGCTAGTTTTAAATATATTGAATTAACAAATCCATTAATCAGTGAAATGCAAAATGATATAGCAAGATTAGAAAAAAGACTAGCAAATTTATTTCCTGAATATCTTTTAGTGGATACAGCGACTCAAAATGTGAGTGAAGAAACTTATTCGTTAAAAAATAACGGGCTTAAAACAAAAGTGGCGAGTTTTAGAGAAGACTTCATAAAAAGTTTATTAGAGTTGGATAAAATCGCATTGGAATTAGCAGGAAGTTCAGATGAATTAACTGAAAATAGCTATAAATATTTTGATACGTTTATGGAAAACGAAAAGGTTTCCAAGTTAACAACTTTATCGTTAGCTCTTGATGTGATAAGCAAGGCGAAAGATATTGATGAAGAATATAAGCTTAAAAAATTAATAGAGAAAGTGACAGATGACACTTTGCAAGATTTGAGTGGTTTGTATGATTAAGATAGATTTTAAATGGGATCATAAAGTTGAGAAAAAGTTATTTAATTTTTTCAAAAGAGTGGCATTTTCGATATTTAATGGCAAAAAGGCAGATATTGATTATTCAAATTTAATGAAAATATTTGTTAATTACAGCATTTCTTATGAGAAAAAAATTAAGAAAGTGAAAAATATAGATGTAAAAAGGCATGCAGAAATAGCAATAAAACAAATAAAAGAAATAAAAAACTGGCAAAATAATTTGAATAATTATGTTGAAGAAAATAAGGAAAAAGATAATTTAAAAGATGTCTTAAGAAATAATGCGAAATTTAGAGCTAGAAATATGCTCGGCAATTATTATAAAGACTTCTTGAAAGAAATAGTTGCAAGTGAAAGTGAATATTTCGAGTGGAATACAATGGGAGACGAACGAGTTAGACCGACACACGAGGCAAGAGACGGAGTTGTCTATAATTGGGATAATGCCGAAATAGTTCCGGGGGAAGAAGTAGGATGCAGATGTTGGGCTACCGTTTATTTTCCTGAAACAAAAGAAGAAATTGAAGATATAAATCAAAATTTTTGAGAGTTGAAAGATTACGGATCATTTATGAGTCGTTTGATGTCAAATCTCAAAATTTATAGAGTATCAATACTGTAAATCATTTATGAGTTACAGCAAATAATCTAAAAGATAAGGAGAAGTGAGAATGAGAAAATTTAAACAAATGGAATTGTATTATGATGAGCCTGGAGAAGGTAAAGAAAATGGAGAAGGGGCTGGTACAGGTGGAAACGAGCCGACACTTGATGACTTAAAAGCTGAAATTGAAAATTTCAAAAAGGCACAAGCTGAAAAAGATAAGGAAATTAATTCTTTAAAATCACAGCTTGGGCATAGCAATAAACAGCTTGAAGAATTTCAAAAGCACGGTAAAACTGCTGAAGAATTGGCAAATCTGGAAAAAGAAAAAATTGAAAAAGAACTTGCTGAAACTAAAAAACAATTAAATTTAACAACTTTAAGAACTAGAAAAAATGAGTTGATAACAGAGTTAAAGATTAGTCCACAATTTGCTGATTTAGTACAAATTACACCAGAAATGACAATTGAAAGTCTTGAGTTGGCAGTTAAGAATGTAGCGGCTAAAGAAAAAGAGTTTACAACAGATTTCTTGAAAAAGAACTCTATAACAAACGGAGGATTTAATCCAAAGGATAAAAAGAAAGATGAAAAAGATTTCGTTGACAGAATGATTGAGAAAAACAAAAACAACGAAACAGATCTTACAAAATTTTAGGAGGCTGAAATGTTAAAAAGAACAGTAATGCACAAAGAAAAACTGAATGTGCAAGTTAAAGTATTAAAATCAGATTTTGCTAATTATATTTACAAGGACAAAAATACTAATAAAGAGTATTTGTTAGCTGGAACACTGGTTAAAGCAAAAAATGGAGAAGATTTAAGAGAAACAGGAGCATTTGTAATTCCGACAGGGACAGGAACGCAGGCAGAAGCTGTGTTATTGCATGATGTTGAGTTTAAATATTATAACGACAATGAACAAGCAACAGTTTCGCTTGAAGGAATTGCATATTTAGATAAATTAATTGCAGTAGGAAAAGAACATCCTACACCAATTACGGTTACAAAAGCGGAGTTGCCAGCAGGGGTGACTTATATTTATAAGGATAGAAAATAGGAGGTTAAGAAATGTCGATGAATTTAACAGATTTATTAAACGCAAAGAGTTTAAATAAGTATTATGCAGGAGTAAAAGGAACTACGTTAGTAGAAGCAATGTTTCCAGCTGTATTTTCAAACACATTTGATATAAATACATTTGGAAGTTTAGATGGTGGAGCAGTCGAAATATTACAAAGCAGCCAACTGGATGCGGATGTAATGTTTAGAGACTGGGATTTAAAAACAACAACAAAAGGGGATAAGCAATTTTTTAGGGAAGGTATGAAGCTTGATGAAAAACGCAGAAAAGAATTGCTAGAAATTTTGAATACAAATAATCAGTCAATTATTGACAATTATTCAATACAAATCTTTGAAAAATTTGCGGAAGCAAAAGGATTTTTAGGAAGTGCAAGAGCAATTGCGGCTTATACAGTTTCACAATTTTTATCAACAGCCAAAGTAACGTTTGTCGATGAAAATGGCGGAGGACAGACAATTAATTATAAACTTGCTGATAAATATAAAGAAACGTTAGCAGGAACTAATATTTGGAGTGCTGCAACAGCAAAACCGCTTGAAGATTTAGAGAGATGGAAAGAAACGGTTGAAGAAAGTGGAGGAAACGTAGAAATAGCTTTAATGTCAAAAGCTACGTATAACGCACTAAAAAAACACGATACTGTAAAAGCATTATTCAAGAATACTATTGTTACGGTTACTCCAGCACTTATTAAATCTACTATTGAGGATGTAATCGGAATGACAATATTGATTTGGGACGAAAAAATAAAAGTTGGAAAAACAACAAGAAATGTATTTCCGGACAATATCGTTACATTAATTCCAAACGGACAATTAGGAACAATGGAATACGGACCGACTCCTGCAAAAACTGATGAATTGCTTGGATTGTTAGGGGACAGAGAAGTTGTAGATATAGCAGGAACATTTGCAACTGTGGAAGTTGTACCCGAATCAAAATCAGCGGGAGTTGTGAATAATGTAAACGTTGTAATCGAGGATTTAGTTGCTCCAAATCCATCAATAATAAACAGTATGTTCATAGCAACAGTTGGGTAGGTGAATTGAATGGCAAAAGAGAATAAAAAGGAAGAGGTAAAAGCTATTGTTGAAGTAGTAGCTTTAACGCCTTTGAGATTTAACGATGTTAGATATGAAATTGGCGATAAGCTGGAATTAACTGAGGCAGAATTTGAAGTTTTGTCAGAAAATAAACTTGTCGGCGAAAGAGTTGATGAATAATGACGGACGAAACTTTGGAAGAACTGAAAAAATATATTCCTGAAACTTCTGATTTTGATGTAGGAGTTGTTGAGCAGTTTTATAAAATCGCCGAAGAAAAACATAGCAGTGAAAAAGAAAAATTGCTTAAAATATATCTTTTTGGATATTTGCTCACTTCATTAGATGACTTTGATTTTACGAAAGTTCAAGTATCTAACATCACAATCGAAGAAACAGGCGGAAATAATCAATATTTAATGATGTATAAACAGTTGTCGAAAACACTCGGAATTGATGAAAACGAAACAACTGTATCAATAGTTTAAGGAGTGGATTATGTTTAATTTTAAAAACAAAGAAAAAGGAGAAATCTTGCTTGTCAAATTAAATCACATACTTCTTAAAGAAGGTGATAATGAGCTTGATTTGACACCTCGCAGAATGAATATTGCGAAAGAGGAAATCGAGGAAAGAAAACTTAATATTGAAATTATAGAGCTGGGTGATAAGAATGCCGTGCAAACTGAAAATAAAGGAGAAACCAAAAAGCAAGAATCTAGAAAAGTTAATGGCGATGAACAGGCAAAAAATTGAAGTTGGAACAGTAACTAATTATAGTGTTAAAGGTGGATTTAATGCCTTTGGACTATCCAATGTTCTTGATACAGGATCTAGCCGTGGAGTTCCTGGATGGAATTATAATCAAAAGGCTTTTGAACAGTTTAAGCCAATGGCGGCTAGATATTTCAAAGAAGGAGTTGCCAAGATTATAAATGGTAGTTTTAGTGTAGATGCGATGACTAATAAAATCGGAATAGAGGCAAGCACAAAATATAAGGCAATGATTGAAAGAATTAAAAGTCCAGCAAACAGTCCTGTGACAATTATGAGAAAAGGATTTAACAATCCGATGATTGAAACAGGGCATTTTAAAAGCAATATTGCTGCTAAGATTAATGGCGGAAGAATTGTTGGGAGAGGTGGTGGATAATGGACAGGAAAGTTAGGGCGGCTATTAGAAAAGTTTTAAAAGTTATAAGGAAGTTTTCTGATGATGTAACTATGTATTTGGAAGATTCTGAAGTTGAATTTGATGATTTAGGAAATCCGATTCAAGATAAAATAGAAAAGACTGTAAAAATGGCTGTATTAACGCCAAAACATAATTCATCGTTTCCACAAAGTATGGACGGAAGTTTTTTATCAAACAAAAAAGAAGGATATTACATTCTGAATGATACAGACGGCTTCAAAATTTCCGAAAATATGAAAATAAAACACAACGGTGTGATTTATAAGATAGTTAATATCGAAGAAAATTATGGAGAGTTTTTGAGAATGGAGCTGAATATAGATGACAAGCGAGATTAAAAAAGAAGTTGTGAATGATATTAAAGAGTTTTGCAAAAAGTTTGGCATAAATCAAGTTATCAATGAAGAAAAACGTGATGAAATTTCGGCTGAACAGTATGAAAAACTTAAATTCCCACTTGTTTTCTATAATCTGTATATCGAAGATGCAGGTAATCCTATTCCTTTTGGAAACGATAAATATTGTTATGATGAGGAAATACAGGCACTTTTAACTTTGGAATCACGAGAAAAACATAATGATTTTGATATGCTTTATATGTTTTTAACAAATACAAACGCAACAAACGACTACTTTGACAAGAGGAAACATCAAAGGAAGATACGGAAAGTATACAAGATACAGGAAACGCCTTTTAATTTTATGGGCAGAAAATATTACAAACAAATTCTGCAATTTAGCTATTTTGCAGAATATTATATAAATAAAGATTTTAGGGAGGAATAATGGCAATAGAAAGAAATGATTTGAATACATTGAATAATGTACAAATAAAATCAGAAAATAACAGAGCATTTTATAACGATGTCAGAAGTTTAATGTTTTTTACAAAAGACTTTGCAATATCGCCAACTTATATTACAAAGCCACAGGATTTATTGGAGCTGAATGTAAGTGGGCTAGATGAAAATCATATTTTTTATAAGTTAATCGCAAGTGCCTATTCACAATCATACACTCCATTAAATGTTGTAGTGTATGGGAATAACACGGCAACTACATTTACAGAACTTATGAAAACTTATGTAGATCATGAGGACGCTTTCGAGGTTACCAACTGGATTACTAATATGGATATAGTCGCAGAGAAAAATTACATAGACAGTATTATAGCTTATGCAAAAACTGACAAGGATAAGCAGTTCTTTATAGCTGTAAATTATGAAAAACTAGGAAATTCAGCTAAAGCCGTGGCACTACAGACGGATAATAATATTGACAATGTAGCATTTGTTATTGAAGGGGCTAAGAACTTGGCAAAAGGAAACTGGCTCACTGGAGCATTGGTTGGCGGAACGATAGGATATAAAGATTTGGGAAGCTATATTGTCCACTCTACGCAAATTAACGGATTCGTACAGGAGAACTTCACAAAGACAGAGCAAAAGGCATTTTGGGACGCTGGATTGAATTATTTATCTAAACCAACAAGAGGATATTTTCATGTCGTAAATGGGCTTAATTCAGACAATAAGACACTTATTGAATTGAAGTTGATTGAGATTTGGTTAAGAGATGGATTGAAAAAAGATTTGACAATCTTCCAAGTGAGAAAAGATAAAATACCTTTGAATGATACTGGAAGACTGATGATAGAATCAATAATTAGAGAACGTTGTAGACAAGGTGCTAATGCTGGAATGTTTATGGTGGATAACGCTGGAAGCTATTTTGGAATCATAACTCAAAAAGACAAGAACGGCAACGAGATAAACATTAAACTGGGGCATTTAACAGTAGATGAAATAACGCAGGAGTCAATCAGGGAAGGGAAATTTAAATTCGATTTAAAAGTTACTTATCTGAACGGAGTTAGATATGTTTCACTTACTGGAGCAATTACAACAGACGGAGAAATTATTTTTAATAAATAAGGAGGTAAAGATATATGGCAACAAAACAATATAATGTGGATAACGTCAAAATCATACTGACTGCTGCAGGAATTCCCTATGCAATTACTTGCAGACATGAAGATGGTTTTGAAGACGATCCGAATACAGAAAGTTCAAGCTCTACGATTGCGAGCTGTGGGCAGAAAGTAGTAAACGTATCGGTAGATGAAAGTGTATCTATTACGTTGAGCTTGCTTTACGGAAGTGAAGAACACAGAACAATGGAAAGATTACACAAACTTTGGAAAGCAAATAAAGGGCTATTTCCAATGTTTATGGTAATCACTGATACAAATACAAATGAAACTTACATTTATAACGGCGTTTCATTTAAGAAAAAGGCTGGATTGAAGTATGCAAATGAGAGTGGTACTGAAGCTAGGGCTTGGGAGTTTGAAGCAGAGAGTAGAGAGCTTGTAATATAATTCAAAAAAAGAGACAGCTGATATGGCGGATAAAATGCCTGATTTGGTTGTCTTTTATGTCAAAATATAAGGAGAAATAAAAATGAATTTAGAAAGAAAATATAACGAAGAAGAAGAAAAAGCAATTAATATGTCAAGAGAAATGGCGGGGTTGTCACCTATTACACAAGATAATGAAAATATAACAGTTGAAAATAAAGAAGTTAAGAATGAAGCAACAGAAATTGAAGCTATTGCAACAGAGGAAACAGCTGAAGAAATCAAAAAAAGAAGAAATGAAGCCGAAAGAAGAAGAATAAAACAGCAAGGCGGATTAAGACCTAAGCAGATATTTAAACACACTTTGATTGACTGGGATGGCAAAACGAAAGATGTTATTTGTGAATATCCGTCAACAAGACAGGCGATTAGATATTCTAAAATGGAACTTGATCCTGGAACGGGTAAAGGAATATTTTCGTTCGCTGATACAGTTACTGATTTCTATAATGACGGATTATTGCCAAAATTTGAAATTGAAGATTTTCCAGCCAGCGAAATTGCAGAATTAGCTACTTTCCTGTCGGAAGTGGTAAGAAATCCCTTCCTTAAATAGAAACCCTGCATTTTTCTATGAAGGGAAGATGTACATAAATAAAGATGAAATGCTAAAGGAAATAACGGAAATTGAAAACTTGGCATTTCAGCTTGAATTAAATGACAATTTTAAAAGTTTCAGTTCATTTGAGTTTTTGGAAAGATATAACAGAAATGATATTCCTGAAAAGGAATTTGAAACATTTTTAAAAATGTGTTTCTATGATACGGAAATACAGAAGATAAAAGAGCGGGAACAAAAGAAAATGAAGAAAGGAAAATAAAATGGCTAGCGGAGTAGGAGTTACTTATGAGTTGGAATTTGTAATAAAAGACAAGAACGCAAAGCAATGGATACAGTCTATGCAAAAGGAAGCTGAAAGGCTAGCCAAGGCATTGGATAAAGTTACTTTAAATAATTTCAACAAACAGATTCAGCACATGCAGAAACATTTGCAGTCGCAAGGGAATCAATTAAAATCACAGCTTAAAACAGCACAGGATATGATGAAATCGCTTGGAACAGGTAAAAATGTAAAAAGTGGACTGGATAATGTCAAGAGAGAGACACAGGAAGCCAAAAAGAAAATGGATGAGCTGAACAAGGCAAAGGAAGCGGTTGGGAAATCAGTCAAAGATCCTTTAAAAAATGTTGCAAAGGGCGCTGACAATGCAATGAAAAGAGTTAAGGGGCTTATGAATAAAGTCCGTGACGGAGCGTTGTACAAGGCTGGAAGTTTTATTACACAGGCTGGAATGGAAGCGTTACAGGAGTACGGACAGACTGATTACGAGTTGCGTGGGGCTTCTGCTAAGACTGGAGGATATGGTACTGACTTAAAAGAGTACAGGAAACTTACAAAACAAGTTGGTGGGGCGACTAAATTTAATAATTTAGATGTTGCACAAGCTATAAATGCAGGAGCAACTTTAGGGATAAAAAAAGATGAGATGAAAGAGATTATTCCATCGGCTGCAAATTTAGCACAAGCATTCAATTCGGACATCACGCCAGCACTTGAAATGGTAAAAATGCACATGAATTCTTATCAGTTGTCCGCAAAAGAAGCGCAAAAAGTAACTGATATGATAGCCGTTACATCTAAAAATACTGCGGCAGATTTGCCAAGACTTGCTGAAGGTTTTAAATACGTTGGAGCTTCTGGAAAAGCGTTAGGAGTTCCTATGGAAACAGTTTATGCGATGCTTGGTAAAATGAATGACAACGGATTGATAGGTTCTACTGCGGGTACAGGATTAAATCAAATGTTTGAAAGTATGAAGGATTTTAAAAAACGAGATAAATTAGAACAATTGATTGGTAAGGTTACAGATGAAAAAGGAAACTTGCAGGATATGACTTCTATTTTGGAGCGGTTAAAAGGTGTAACTGACAAAATGGGAAATGCTGATAAGGCTGGAGTGTTGAAAACTATATTTGGAGTGCAAGGTGGTAGAGCAGTAAATACATTGTTAAATGGAAGTATCGAAGACTTAAAAAAACTTCAAAACGAAATAAAAAATAGTAGTGGAGCAGCTGAAAAACTAAGTAAGTTCATGATGCAAGGAAGTGCTGGAGCAGTTGAAACGTTAATGGGAACAATGTCAAGCACGTTTGCGGCGGTATTTGATTCATTAGAGCCTTTATTAGTTCCAGTTGCAGGACTGTTTATGGGGATTGCTGAAGCAATAGGAATGGTTGCTGAAAAAGCTCCTTGGCTGTTGCAATTAGTTTCTGTTTTAGGAGCGTTGGTTGTAGGAGAATTAGTTTTTCAGAAGTTGAAAGCAAGTATTGGGCCTTTTATAACTGGAATAAAAGAGGCGATTGCGAAAGTAAGTTTACTTAAATTGGTTCTTTATGGTTTGCTGGCAGTTGGATTAGTTGTGATATTTAATCTGTTTAAGCAATGGCAGGATTATTTGCAGGAAAACGAATCGGTCAGTAAAGAATGGGAAGGCGTGTTACTAAATTTAACTTATGCCCTAAGTGCTTTAGGTGATGTAATAATGTCAATTCTAGGTGCTTTATTTGGATTTAGCACAAAACAGCAAGATGCAGGAGATAAAACTAAATTTATGGGAATGACTGCCGAAGAAGTTGCAAAAAAATTAAAAGATTTTCAAAAAAATATTTTTGATTTAACCGTAAGACTTCAAGAAATGAGAAGATGGGTAGAAGAAAACAAAGAAAAAATAAGATTATTTGGAACAGTATTTTTAGTTTTAGCTGCAGGAGTCGGTATATTGTGGGCTTTGGTTGCGGCACAATCTGCTTTTAATGCGGTAGCGGCGTTGAATCCATATGTTTTAATTGCAGCAGCTATAATTGCAGCGATAATAGCAGTGGCAGTGGCTGTTAAATATTTTTGGGATACAAATGAAGGCTTTAGAAATGCGATGATGTCTATTTGGAATACTATTAGTCAATGTTGGGCTATAGTAGGTTTTATATTCGGAGGACTTGTTGGAGCAATAATTGGAGGTTTGTTGCAATTGTGGACACAAAACGAAACATTCAGAGAGTTTGTAACAGCTGTTTGGAACTATATTTGTGCGACGTTTCAGTTGGTAGGAGCAATAATTGGCGGAATTGTTATGGCAATTGTTAATGTTATATCAATTTTAGTTAACGCATTAATAAATGCTTACAATACGAATTCGACATTTCGTGCAATTGTAACGACTGCTTGGAATGTTATAGGTGCATTAATTCCGGCTGTTATTGGAATGATAGTTGGTGGACCAGTTGGAATGTTTATAGGTGCATTAGTGAGTTTATACACTCATAATCAAACTGCAAGAAATTTAATAAATTCCGCTTGGAACGCAATCAAATCAGCTGTATCATCAGCTATATCTGCAATAATAAGTAGGATTCAAGCAGCAATTTCTGCGGTACACGGATTAATAAACGCTTTCCAATCAGCAGGAAGATTAGATTGGGGCGGAGTTAAAGCTGGTGGAGCACAATTTATTGGTGGAGTTAAAGGTGTTGTAACAGGGAAACACAAAGCAGTTGGAACTAACAACTTCCAAGCTCAAGGTGGCGGTGGAATGACTGCCATTGATGAACATGGAGATGAAGCGATATGGCTTCCAAACGGTTCTATGGTTGCAAGAAACACAACAACTCTTGATATGTTGAATAATTTAAAATCAATCAAGAAAAATACACGTGGTGGTGCAAAAGAAACAGGAACAGTCGTTACAAATAATAATCATTTTGTATTCAATGTTAATGGAACTGATGAAACGTTGCAGGAATTGAAACGTGAACTTGAAAAATTAGGGATAGTGTAAAGGGGGATAGGATGCAAGTATTAGATTTTTTAAAGACAAAGTTTGCTGAATTTGAAGTTCAGAAAGACAAACTTGAAAAACTGTATTTGAAATATTTTGGCATTAAGCCTAATGGATTTTTAGGCACTATACCCCTTTTAGTTCTTTCAACTGATTACAGCCAAGATAATGAGATAACGGGGTACAAATCTTATTTGAAAGACAATTTCAATGAAAATATGTTCGTAAATCCTTATACATTAAAAATCGAAGTAATTTTGCATGGTAAAGAATGGAAAGATGAACTTGAAAAATTAGTCAAGGAATCAAGGAAAAGAAATTACACAATGTTTATGTACACTAAATTAAATAAAGTTTATGCTCCTCTTGCAATTACAAGTGTCAGCTATGCCGAAAATTACGAAAGCCACACAAGTATCAAGGTTTCAATAAATCTGAAAGAAATAAACTTGCTTAAATTTACTACGGATGACGGAAAAACAACAACGGAGGCATACGTTCCTGAAGCAAGTACGCAGAACAAGGAAGTTACAGAAGTTAATTTGAATGAATCAATGAAAAATGAATTTGAAATTGATCCTAGAGCAGGAGATGTTATAGAATGAAAAAATTATATAGTTTTGATATTACGTACAAAGAAAATGGTAAGAGCAGTTATAAAATATTGCTTGACGATGGAGAAAAGACGCTTGTAGCAACGTTGGATATTTATAACATCAGGGGGCTTTGGTATTTGGATATAAAAAGCGATAATGAGGACTTGCATATTGGGCAACGGATTAACACTTATGAAGATTTGTTTCTGATATGCAGGAGAAGATATAAGGAATTTCCAAATGTTAAGATGATAGCCTTGCCGATTAATTTAAATGGCTTTGATGTTGAGTTCACAACAGAAACAGCTGGAATATTACAGGATATTATGGTGGTGGTTTAATGGCTGAAAATACACAAAATAGCAATAATTATTATATTCTGTGGGACAGATATGCAAAAGTAACTTTTAAAGTGAAAAACGGAAGTGAAACAGAAGAAATTGAGTTTGAAAGGTTTCAGGTTGAAAATGGTGTTGATTCGTCGCCTGACTTCGAGATAGAAACAGAGTTTGACATTACCGAAAGTACGAATATTGCTAAAATAGTTATCTACAACCTAACAGATGAAATGATTAAGAAATTAAAAAAAGGTGTGGAAGTAGTTATTGAAGCAGGATACTGGAACGATGGAGAAAACAAGGATATTGGGGTTATTTATAAAGGGATTGTTGAGAGTTTAAAAGGAAGCTGGAACAATGCTGACAAAAAATTTGAGATAACTTGCAATACTTACAACGATGAATACAAGGATACAAAAATTAATTTGAAAGCTGGAAAAGGAACTAAAGCAAGCACAATCATAAAACTTATTTTATCAAAACTGGATAAATTAAAGGCTGGGAAAATAGAACTTGGGAAAGATATTGATTATAAGGATGGCAAAACTTTACATAACAACGTAAAACATATTTTCAAGGAATTGGCAAAAGACACAAAAAGCGTTTTCTTTATAACAAATGGAGTTGTAACGTTTCAACCAAGAGACAAGATAAACAGAGGTATTTTAGAGTTCGACCCAAACAGGTTTCAAGATGTCAAGGAAAATGACGGAACTTATACCTTAAAAGCAATATTTGACCATAGATTTCAGGAAGGATTTAAAATTAATCTTGATTTGAAAAAGGCTTTTGAACAGCTTGAAATTAAAGGGGAGTATCTTATTACAAAAGGCAAGCATGTAATGAATTTCAAAACAGATGCCTATACAGAACTAGAAATTAAAACTAAATTTGATGACGAAGAAACTAAAAAAGCTAATGAAATCGAGATTGTTACAGGTAAGAAAGGCAAAAACGAAAAATCTTCTAAAAAGAAAAAGGGCAAAGAAAAAAGCAAAAAAGATGAAAAGGATAAGAAAAACAAAGAGAAAAAAAGCCAAAAAGACAGTAAAAAAGAAACAAAGAAAGGAAGTAAAAAAACCACTACAAAAAGTGGCGGAAAGAAAAAAGAAAAAGACTGGGATAGAATTGTAAGAACTTATGGAGTAGGAGGTAAGAAATGAGAAAAAAGACAGTAGGAGATCATATTGAAAGTATGATAAACGGAAGTTTTGATAATTTAAATACCCTTGCAATAGCCAAAATTGTGGAAGTGGACAATTCAAATATGATTTGCAGCATACAAATGCTTGATATTCCTGAACTTTTTGGCACTCGTGATGAAGTAGAAGTAATTGAAAATGTACCGATTGCTCCAATATTTTGGGGTAGCAAATGTAAAATAAATGCTCCGTTATCTGTAAATGACAAGGTTTTGGTAGCATTTTGTCAGCACGATACATTCAACGCCCGTAACGCTTCTGAACCTTGTGAGCCAAATTCTAGTGCTAAATTTGACATAAATAATGCTATTGTGGTTGGACAGATAACAAGTGATGCAGAAAAGAATGTATCTAATGACTTCTACATTGCTTACGGCGGAACGCTTGTAACAATAAATGATAGTGGAGTTAGTATAAAAGGCAGTTCTATAAATATAAGTGGAGCAGTAAGCATTGAGGGGGATTTGGAAGTGAGCGGAGACGCTACAATTGGTGGCAAATCATTCTTAACTCATACTAATGGTGGTATGCCGTTGGATTAGGATATAAATAAGGACAATGACAACTAAATATAATAACTGTGATTAACAAAAAATCTTGAAAAATTGTATGAAATTTTATATAATTGCTACTGGAGGGAGAAAAAACACTATGAACTTAAAAGAAAAATGGGAAATAGCTTTAATGATAATCGCTACTATAGAATATATAGTAAGATTTGTAAAATGGATTATTAAGAAAGTTAGGAGGTCAAAAGAGCGTTAGGCTCTGCTCCCTCCCCCACCCATTTTATCTTTGGGAGGAGCGTTTTATGAATGATTTTATAAGAATAGCTTTTACAGTATTTTGTATAATAAAAACAACGGAGTATATTTATAAAGTTTGTAGATGGGTAAAAAAAAAGAGAAGTAAAAAATAATTTACTTCCCTTCACACTATGAACTTATCATAAGTATATCATAATTTCATAAAAAGTCAAGTAAAATTCACAGTTATTAATTTAGCTGTGATTTTTTTATGTAAAAATACAGGACAATGGCAATTGAATAATGACTGTGAAAACTAAAATATTTGTTTTTTAAGTTTGGGATAGTGGTATAATCTGATAAATAATATGGAAATGGGTGATTAAAGTGATAAAAAAACTGAAAAAACTGTTTAAAATGATTTTCCAAAGAAAAAAATATATGAGCGAGCAAATTATAGAAATAATAAAAGAGGAGCTGGGATTGGATGGGTCGCACAAAGATTTAAAATAATGTTATTCTGATTTTAAAATTTCTGAAATTTCTTCAGGAAAAATTTCATCTAAAATATTTATAATTTCTTTTTTGTTTTCTTTAAGGATATTTTCCACATCTTCTTTTGAAAAAATATTTTTTTCTGTTAAAATTTTAATTAACGTGTTAATTTGAGTTTGTTGCAAGGCTATTTTGATACCCAGCTGAACTATTGTTTTGTTTGCGTTTATAAAAGCACCTCTTTTCCTCTTTGTGCGACAACATAATTATACCTTGAAATAAAGGAATGCAAAACTGTATTTTAAAATCATTCTTTAATTTCTCTTAGAAATAGTGTATAATATAGTAAATTATTTTTAAGGAGGAAAAATTTATGGCAAAAAAGATTATAGGGGAAGATGGAAAAACCTATATTGAAAAAAAACCGTTTTACAAAAAATGGTGGTTCATTTTGTTGGTAGTTCTTGTAGTTTTAGGTGCAATTTCAAACAAAAAAGAGGGAACAACAAAAACAGGAGACAATCAAACTCAATCATCAGCAACTAAAGAAGAAACTAAAAAGGAAGTTGTTTATGAAAAAATAACAGCAAGGAAATTACTTGATGATTTAAAAAATAATGCTTTAAAAGCTGAGCAAACTCATAATAAAAAAGAATATGAAATAACAGGTAAAATAAGCGTTATTGATGCTCAAGGTAAATATATAAGTATTGAGCCTGTAGGAGATGACTTTGTATTGACAGGAATACAAGCATACATCAAAAATGATGAACAAAAACAAGTGGTATCAGAACTTTCTAAAGGAGATAAAATTACTGTAAAAGGTAAAATCAAAGATGTTGGAGAAGTTATGGGATATACAGTAGATATTGACGAAATATCTAAAACAGCTAAATAATTATTTTAAGTCACAGGATGTAAAAAATTCTGTGATTTTTTTAAAAAAGTTCTTGACTTTGTCAGATACTTATGATATTATATTAGTATCTTACAAAAGAGAGGTAATTTTTAATGGAAAAAAGGAAAGCAAGGGTTATATTCCATAAAGCAGGAAATGGTAAGTCTGCAAAAATAACTATACCAATTCCGTGGCTTAGAGAAATGGAAGTTACAGAAGAAAAGAGAGAAGTGGAGTTGATTTTTGATAAAGAAAATAAAAAAATAGAAATCAAATAAAAATTCCCTCTCTCGTAAGAAAAAGGGAATATCTAGTATTTAACTAGTACTTAACCAATACTATTATACTATATATTCTCTTAAAAAACAAATATTTTAGGAGGAAAATTTTATGACACTTAGACAAGAACTAGGATTTGAAATTACAGAAAGTTTATTGGATGAACACAATCACAAGTTAAAATCAGCAAAAAAGGTGGTATTTGATTTATTAGAGGAAATGTATGAGATGCTGTCTAAAGAAAATTTGGATAAATTAATGGATTTGGAAGACGCTTTAGGCGAATATTATCAAACAATCAAAAGAGAATACTACAAAGCAGGGGCAAATATAGAAACATTTGTTCAAAGAAACGAAGAAAAGGAAGTTGCTGAAAGAGTGGCAAGAATTGAAAGAAAAAATATAGTATAATGGAGGATAAAAGAATGTACGATTTAAAAGTTATAAATGATGAAAGATTTCAAATATTCAGTAAAGAAAATTTAGGAAGTGTAAGAACGATATTTGCTAATAATCAAGTATGGTTTTGTATAAAAGATGTTTGCGACATATTAGAATTAAAAAATCCTACGGCAGTTGCACAAAGATTGGACGAAGATGAACGGGCTAAGTTTAACTTAGGGCGTCAAGGAGAAACTAATTTCACAAATGAAAGTGGATTATATACTCTGATATTACGAAGTGATAAAAAAGAAGCAAAACCATTTAGAAAATGGATAACATCGGAAGTTATTCCCGCAATCCGAAAAACAGGAAAATATGAAGAGAAGAAAAAACCTCTTACACAGGCTGAATTAATTTTACAGCAGGCACAATGGATGGTCGAAGCTGAAAACAGAATCAATAATATTGAGAACAATGTGATTGGACTTGCAGGTACTGTTGAAAATAACGACAAGAGCATAAAAAGATTGGAAAATAATCAAAGAAGAACAGTAACAAGCAACCATTTAACAGTAATAGCCTATGCCAACATAAAAGGGATAAAGCCAAAATCATATCACGCACCATCAGTTGGAAAGAAAGCCACTAAGATATGCAGGGAAAAGGATTTATTAATAGGAACAACAGTTGACAGCCGATACGGACTAATAAATACTTATCCTGTTGAAGTTCTGGATGAAATATTTTTTGAATAGTAGAATTTTTGTTAAGAAAAAGGTATAATATTTATATCAACCCCCCTATAATACTAGTTGATATACATAGGGCTTTTAAATAAAATCACAGTCATTAATTTGATTGTGATTTTTTTGTTACAATTTTTTTAGAAAGGCAGTTGATATGAAAAGTGTTGAAAGTTGGCAAACCGAAAAAGATGACAACAAAGAAATTGATGTTGTAATGGGCAAAAATATAGTATTAAGTTCTGAAATAGAAAAAATAAGACTAAGGCTTGAGAATAAGTTAAGATTATTCTTCAATGAATGGTTTTTACACAAAAATGAAGGCATTTACTGGATTAAAAGAAACGAAAACAACGGGCAGATAGGAAATTTGCTGGAAAAGTTTAATATTGAAACTCAAGTAAAAGAAACTATTTTGGCAGATAAAGATGTGGCAGAAATAATAAAATTTGAAAGTGATTTTAAAAATGGAACTGGAAATTATAATTTTGATGTAGAAATATTGTTGAAAAATGGAAAAACTTTGACAATTTAGGAAAGGGGGAGCAATGGATTTTGGAGTAACGGATGCAGGATTTGTATTAAAAAGTTTTTCAGATATTATGAAAGATATAGAAAAACGATACAAAGCAAGGTTGCGGGACAATGAGTATACTTTGGATTTTAACACTCCTGAAGGTATTCATTCTGAAGCCATAGGATTTGAATTATCGAAATTATGGGAAGAACTTTTGGACTTTAATAATCAAATGAATCTAAATACGGCAACTGGAATTTATTTGGACTATTTCGGAACTTTATTAAGAACTCCACGGAATCCAGGGGCTTATGCAACTGGACAAGTAAAGATAACAGGAGTGAAAAACAGAGTTATCCCAGCACAGACAATCATAAAATACGCAGAAAAGGAATACAGATTGTTATCTAACGTTACGTTGGATAAACTGGATAATAACGAGTATTACGGAATAGGATTTATTCAGGCAGTCGAAATTGGAGATGAAAGTAATATTACAAGTGATGTTTCGTTTACAACTGAATATGGCGGAGTTGCCAAGATTACAAACGATGTCGATATAACTGGTGGAGCAGACGATGAAAACGACAGTCTTTACAGGGCAAGATTAAAAAGAAAGCAGGCTATCGAACAGACTGCGACACATTCGGCGTTATACAACGGACTTATGGCATTAGAAAACGTAAAAAACGTATTAATACTAGATCCTGAAACAGAGCCAGCAACAGAAGCTGGAACTATCAAAATATTTCTCGAAGGAACTCCTGATGACAAGATTTTTGAAACTATATTGGATTTGAAAGCTGATGGGATATTGACACTTGCAGATTCTAACGCACAGACTTTTGAAAAGAAACTGAAAAGAGATGTGTTTGAGAGAAAAATAATCTATAACATTATCAAATACAGCACGTTATTAATCAAAGTGGAAGTTTTGGAAGTGAAGAACTCTGATGAAAAAGATAATCGTTGGACGCAACAAATAAAGAAAGAAATATTAAACTATATAAATAATCTTAAAACAGGGGAATCTATCAGTTATTTAAAAACGTATTCAGAAATTTTGGGAATTGATGAAATAAGAAAAATTAATCTAAAAATGGGATTAACAGAATCCAGCGTAGCGACTCAAAATTTTGATAAAGTTTTTAATGTTCCAGTAGGGCAAAAATTCCAAATCAACGAAAATAATATCGAGGTGCTTTATGTATAAAGATAGCAAAGAATATACAGACGAAATAATCAGCAAGTTTCCGCATATGTATAAAAGGAATAGGAATAGCAATAATTATTTTTTGCTAAAGCTTTATTTAGAAGAAATAAGGCAAGTGAGCAAAGGAATATATGAGTTGCTAAAGTCTCTGGATATTATGAAGGCGACTGGGTATGTTTTGGATAAGTTTGGCACATCGTTTAACTTAAAAAGAAATGCAAGAGAAAATGATGAAGAATACAGAAAAAGAATACTTGCAGAAATATCAAGAAAAAGTAGAAATGCAACTTTTGAAACAATAATAAATGTATTAAAAATCATAATTGAAAATTATGAGCAGAATATATTTGTTTTTAAAGAAGGAATTGTAAAAACTAATAATAAAGATATTGATTTCAATGTAAAAAATGGAAGTTTTAAAGGAAATTCTGAAACACAATTTTACAAAGAAAAAGCTGGCAGTATTTATATAGTTTTGAACAAAAGATTGCCAACACATATTAAAAAAAGTGTTTTAAATATTTTGCTTGAAATAAGGGCGAAAGGGGTTGAAATAACGATTGATTTTAAATACAGGGTGCAGACGGCAAATTATATTTCAAATGGAGCATTTGTAGGATTGAAAAGAATGTTGAATATTGAAGACAGTTTTTATGATGAAATTTTGCAGCAAAAAAATTATGAAAGTAATTTGGCTAGAATTAATGTAATTACACAGGAAGGGGTAAGATAGATGTTAAAAAAGATAAAGGACTGGATAGGATCTAATTTAGATGTTTACAAAGTTGAAAATGCAAGTGATGTCGGAGCAGGATTAGTGAGACACATTTGGAAAGGTGAAGAGACTGCAAGCCAAATCGGAACAACCTTAACAGCCCAAATCATGAATGATTTACAAAAGGGGCTAGTGCATACATTAAATGCAACTAGAACAGCTGGAACAAATAAAGATATTTACGAAGTAACGTTAAGTGGAATTGAAGAATTTGGAGTGTTTGACGGATTAAAATTATTGGTTAGAATTGATGGAGAAAATCAATTTGAGGATGTGTTTTTAAAATTAGGTGGGACAGAATATCAAGTTCATCAATTAAAGGACAATTTGCTGGATAAAGTTGATAAAGGGATTTTAAAAGATAAAAAGGAATATTTATTGAACTTTAAGAATAATTCTTTTGTCTTATCGGATAGTACTTTATATGGGTCACAAAAAGGCACAGCCCTCGAAGGTAACCGCCTAGCCGAAATAATAGGACTAGAATTTGGCGGAAATATACAGGACGCAGGAAACAAAGTAAGAGGGAAATTTTACTTTGATAATGTGACTAAGTTCTATTATGAGTGCATAGCAGATACGAATTTGACTTACAATGATGTTACGAAATTCAGGGCGATAAGCAATAAACCACTTTCAGACAAAGTGGAAGGGTTATTGGAAATTGGGAACAACTACCTTAAATTTTCAAACGGCATCGTTCTAGGATTTGGAACTTGTATAGCAAGCCCATCGGGTCGTATAAACAATTACGGAATAAATATGGGTGGGATTACTTCTTTGATACTTACAGTAAATGGCGGAGCATATATAGCTTCAGGAGAAACTACAAGTGGAACAACATTTAAAGCTCGGACAAACGCTCCCGGAGAAGTTTCTGCGTCTTACTTGGCTATCGGAAAGTGGAAATAGCAAGTATAAAAAATAAGGAGGAAAATATAAATGAATGTTGTAATCTATAACAAAAAAAGTCTCGAAATAATAGCAAGACCAATAATAACAAACCTTGAAGACTTTAAAATTAACCCTAATCTGTTTTATCCGGACTGGGATTCGGAAAAGCACATCTGGGATGAAAAAGAATATGAAAATCCAGCCTTGGATAATGGGAAATTAAGGGAGGCAACAAAAGAGGAGCTGTATAAAGCTGGGAAATATACTTTAGCTGAAAACGAATTGATTGAGAATGGAAAAATCAAGACAGCTGAATTATCTGAATATGAGTACATTGAGAACAATCAAATCAAGTATAAGAAGGAAGAAAGGATTGAAAAACTGAAAGAAGAATTGTATCAGTTAAGGCTTGAAAGAGAGAAAAAACCTTTTGAATTTGAAGTGAAGGGAACTAAATATTTGCAACACAATAGGACGATAGACCAAAGCAATATTACGAAAATATTGTTCTCGTTGGTTCTAAGGTTTATCCTTGGGCTTATGGGGAAAATTTCCAAAGGTCAGAAACTGGACTTTGCACAAGTTATGACTGACCTAATGTCAACAGAGTACAGCAACTGGAAATTCTACACAGAGGACGGCTCTGAAAAGTATGTGAATGTAAGCGTTCAGAAATTCATTGAAATGTCTGAAATAATGAGAAAGCATACGACAGCCTCAATGGTTGCCGAGACAACTCTGTCACACAGCTTGGAAAATAAAACTGTTGAGGAACTAAAAAAATTTAATGCTGAAACAGAATACAATAAATTGTTTGAAAGCGAAATAAAGCAAGGATAGGAGGTATTTATGCAGTTAGAAAAAGATAAACTTTTTATTTGTTTCCACAAGCCAAAGAGATTAATTGGGCATTTGATAGCGTTGTGGACGCTTGGAAAATACTCTCACTGTGAATTTGTTTGCAATGGTCAAGTTTTCTTATCTAATCCTGGTGGAGTTAGGACAAGGAAGTTCGAGTATCAGAAAAATATGGAAATTTATGAACTGGATAGCAAAATCGATTCCAAAGATGTGATTGATTTTTTTAAGACAGCACAAGGCAAAGGATATGATTATTTAGGAATACTGGGTCAATTCTTCTATGCTGGAAAGGTGCAGGATGATAATAGGTATTTTTGCAGTGAGTTTTGTCTCAATGCAATAGATTATGCTTTGCAATTTACACTAACGTATAAATTGAAATCATTAAAGGATAGAATTGGTTATCAATTTAGCCCAGTAAAACTATACAAATATTTAAAAGATATGGAACTAATTAAAGAAAAGGAAGTGATTTAATATGGACAGATTTGAAAAAATATTTGATTATCTGCTAAAAGTCGAAGGAGGTTATTCCCGTGATAAGAATGATAAAGGGGGCAAAACTAAATTTGGAATAATCGAAGAAGAAGCAAGGGATTTTGGATATAAAGGAAATATGCAAGATTTAACAATAGATTTTGCAAAGAATATCTATCTGAAAAAATATTACTTAGGAAACAAGCTGGATAAAATCATAAACGACAAAGTGGCTTTATCTATATGTGACTGGGCTGTAAACAGTGGCAGAAATGGAATCAAAAATGCACAGATTGCTATAAACCAATTGACAAATGCAAATCTTGATGTAGACGGAATAATTGGAAACAAAACATTGGAAGCATTAAATTCGGTAGATCCTGAAAAATTTTTGGAAGTTTATCATAACTTACAAAGAATCTATTACAAAGGAAAAGTTGAAGCCGACAAAACACAGGAAAGATTTTTTGATGGTTGGATAAATAGAGTCCAAAGAAAGGAGGAATATCTGAAAGACTGGGATAAAGAAAATACACCAACAGAAAGTAAAAAATATTCTTTTGCTCAGTCAAGTCTAGACAAAATGGAAAAAGTACATCCAAAGCTGGTTGAAGTTATGAAAGCTGCAATTGAAAATAGCCCATTTGATTTTAGAATCACAGATGGAGCTAGGACAACGGAAGAACAGTTTGCTCTGTATCAAATCGGAAGAAGTAAGCCAGGCAGAATTGTAACAAATTGTGATGGGAAAAAATTTAAATCTAATCATCAAATCAAAGCAGACGGATACGGACATGCTGTCGATATTTTCCCTTGCGGAGTTATTGAGAATGGCGTGTACAGAAAATTTACATCTGAAGAAGGGTATGATGAAAAGAAATTGAAATTGATTGCAAATCACATATTAGCAGTAGCAAAAAGTAAAAATATTAATATTGATTGGGGCGGAAACTGGAAAATGAAAGATACGCCACATTTTGAACTAAAGTAATGTACAAATGGCTTGAATACAAGCCTAATACAAGCGTTAAAAATAATTTTGGTATAAATGGCTGGCTAGCAAGGTAAAATTGAATGTAGGGCTTGTTAGCCACATTAGAAACGATATTAATTAAAATAAGAAAAGGGAGAGATAAAAATGGATAAATTAGCAGCAAAAATATATTTAACAGGAAAAATTTTGGAATTAGGAAAGACTTTAATTTATAAAACGGAAATAGTTGCAAAGGGAAAAGCTGGAGCAGAAAAATTTAATCAAGTGTATGAAGGCTTTTGGGATAAATTAGAGGAGTTATTGGAAAAAGAAAAAACAATTGACAGAAAATGGATTCCTAATTTTGCTGAAGAAGTTGGAGAAGAAGTGCTATCAGAAGTTTTAAAAGAAGCTAGAAAAACATTTGACTTAAAAGTTATATTGCAGCAAATTTTCGATGTAGAAAAAGCAGGAAACAAAAACATACTATAGGAGCATAAATCAATGATAGAAGACTTAAAAATAATAATTGATAATCATGGACTTTTCCTTGTACTGTTTTTTTCAGGAGTACTGTTTGGCGTGGTTGCACAAAAAATGATTGATAATCAACCTGTAAAACCTTACATCAAACGTATAGCCGTTGCAGGAATGACAATGGCTATAGCCCTATCTCTCAATAAAGTGGTAGGACATTTCAATGCGGGTTTTCTGTACCCCTGGAGTCCTGTGCTGGGGTTTTTCGGGGAAGCTATGATGGAAACAATCAATCAGAAAAGATACGGAATCAGCAAAGGGTTTTTGGAACTCTTGCTGGAAAAGTTCGGATTTGTCAATAAGGGTAAGGGTGATAAATGATGAAAAGTTATCACAGAAGTAGGAAATTTGCAATAGTTGTGTTAGCATTGATATTCCTAAATTCAGTAATGACACTGAAGTTAAGGGAGTACCAAAGAACACAAAACTTGAATTTGTTACGGAGCAAGTTAAGAAGTGAAAGCAACAAAGATATATTTGATTCTATAGAAGAGAAATCAAAGAAAGAAGACTTGATACTTCTAATAGGAACAAATTTAGCAACGCTAATAATTGTTGCAGGATTGGACAGGTTCGGAGTGTTCGAGGAAAGCGACGAAACAATTAATCAAAACAAGAGAAAACTAGTAAAATTATTTTTGTAAAATTTTGGGTAGTCAGAAATGGCTACCTTCTTTTTTGTGTATAAAAAAATTTGTAAATAATTTTAAATATTTTACAAAAAAAGGGTTGACTTTTATGTAAAAATGTAGTATACTATTTATGTAAAGGAAAGGAGGTGAGAGATGTAAATGGCTAGCAAGAAAATCAAAAAAAGCAGAACAATAAAGGAAATTACAGTCGAATTCAATCTAATTCCTTTAAAGTTCTACTTAAAAATAGTTTTCAGATAGGCTCTGGGGCTGAAAAGCCCTATCCTATAAGCCATTATATCATAAAATTATGAAAAAAGAAATTAAAATTGGAAATACTAAAATAAATTTTAAATTTAAACTAGGCTGGAAAGAAGCAAGTAAAAAAGAAAGAATAGTAGCAATATTAGGTTATTTGGTAATTGCAGGAATAATATTTTTTTTGTTGAATAGGAGATAGTAAAATGGAAAATATAAAACCACGTGGAGTAAAAAAAGGTGAAACTCCTCAATGGAAAGTAGGGAGAAAAGCGACAGGGTTAAAAAGAAATAAAAGTATAAGTTTTAAAGTAACTGAAGAAGAAAGAGAAAAGATATACGATATTTTAGATAAAATAGGCGGAACTAGAACAGACGCCTTACTAAAATTACTAGGATATAAAAAATAAGAGCCACACAAGGCTCTTATTCTTTTTCTTTGCTATCAATAGCTGTCTCAATTTTAACTTTCAGGATTTGAAAATTCTGAAGTTCCATTTCTTCCAGCTCTATAATTTTAATTTGTTTTAGATTCTGAATATCTTTTTCATCTAAGTTTTTGATTTTTAAATTTTTCATTTACGACTCCGTTGTATTTTCAAGTTATCTATGATAAAATGAAAATGTAATAAGATTATAATAACTCTATCAATACTGCAAATATTGTTAGAGTTTTTTTGCCCTAAAATTTGCCCTAATTTTTGTAAGCAAAAGAATATATTGGGGAGAAAGCAAAATATAAATGCTGGCATTTAAAACTTGCAAAAACAAGGGATTTAAAACTAAATAAAACATTGTAAATGTCTTAAAAATAAATGATTTGAATTTGGGCAAAATTCCAAGAAACTAAGAAAAAATAGTTATTTA
>ERZ773060.124-NODE-124-length-36625-cov-14.127_pt1 | contig 36625 bp, 21 predicted proteins | sample MGYA00580628_ERZ773060 | MGnify/ENA primary metagenome ERZ773060 (study PRJEB29015, sample SAMEA2738019) | human oral metagenome | biome: human oral; feature: human-associated habitat; material: dental | place: China | collected 2045 ... | reverse complement strand
TCATGCTTGACGGCCGCCTGATTCGCGGGGCCGACGGCGTCGCCGGGGAGATCGGGCACATCTGCGTGGAGCGCGGCGGCCCTCGGTGCGGCTGCGGCCGCCGCGGCTGCGTCGAGGCCATCGCGTCCGGCCCGTCAATCGCCCGCCGAGCCGAGGCGGAGCTCCGTGCGGCTGAGGGCGCCGAGTTGCGTGCCGTTGAGGGCGCCGAGTTCCGTGCTGCTGAAGGTTTCGCGCAAACCCGCGGCGTCACGAAATCCGTCGAAGGCTCCGCCGCTGCTGCCAGCGTCGCCGCCCGAGCCGGTGAAGCTGTCGCCGCACCGATTTCGTCGCAAGCATCGTCTTCGTCGCAAGCATTATCGTTCTCTTTGCAAACGTCCTCGCCCCTCGCCGAGCGTCTTCGAAGCGGCCGTCCACTCACCGGCAAGGACGTGGACGAGTGCGCCGCCGCGGGCGACCCTCACGCGATCCGGACGCTCGACGCCGCAGCCGCCGCGGTTGCGGGCATGTGCGTCGACATGGCCAACGTCTTCAACCCCGAACGCATCGTGGTGGGCGGAAGCGTGGCCATCACCCACCCCGACTGGATCGCACGGGCATCCGAGCTCGTGGCACGCGAGGCCCTCGTTCCCGCCAACCGCGAGGGAATCGTCGTTCCCGCGGAACTGGGCGACGACGTGAGCCTGGTCGGCGCGGCGTTCCTATAAATCGCGGCGCAGCGTTTTTAAGAATGCGACTGTTTCGAGCCTTCGTCACCATTCCATCGGAGGGACGGCTTGGTTCGCCAAAACGACCCTTAAGTCCAATCCCAACTCCTGCCCTACAGGGACGATGGACTCCGGACCGGAGACGATGACGGAATCGCCGTAGGGCGGCGCTGCAAGGCGAACTTCCTCGCCGAACTGGACGACGCCGGGAAGCGCCCGGTCTCGCCACAGGTCCGCGAAACGCGCAAGATCGATCAACGTGCTTACCCTCGGAATAAACAGGCAATCGGCCGCTTCCAGAAGCTCCTCGTCCGCTTGGTCTGCCGACAGAACTTCGGCTTTGTCCGTCAACCGGACTCCCGCTTCATCTGCCGACCAGGTTCCTGCTTCGTCCGCAAACCGGACACCAGCGTCATAGGTCAACCGCGCTAAGGAACTTTCAATCATTTCGGGGAAGGGAGTGAATGTCCATCCCCGATCGCTTCCCGCCACGGTGGCAAGGAGGTCGGCGACGCGCGCGATTGTCTCATCATCGGCATGCCCATTCGACGGACGCCAACGAACAGAGAAGTCACCTGCCCCGCTTCCCCAATCAAGGTATTCCATAGACGAGACGGACCCGCTCAGCGCTGCCTGAGACCACCCTTCAAGGGCAGACCACGCAATGCAATCGTCGGATCCCTCATCCACCAAGGGCAGGAACACTCGTGCAATTCGAGGCGCACCCTCGAGCGCGTATTCGCCAAAACACCGCTTCTCGTCCATCATTCAAACCCTACAGTCAAGACAAAGCCTTCTTGACTCTGACGGAAAACGCCGGAAGACTGTGTTTCACGAGGTCAGCTCCCAGCTTACGGCTTCCACACTCGGGCGACATAGCTTCAGATCACTAAAACCATTAAATAACATCTAACTTCACTGAATATTTCTCATTTACAAATAGGAAAGTACTCGAGTGCACAGTACGCCTTGCAGTAAAAACAACCTTTTAACGTCGGCAACTCGCACCCGCTTGTCAAACACTTCAATTTCAGAACGAACTATCTAGAGGTCGGAAACTTCGAGAAGGCCATTGAGGTCTATGAGGATTTCCTCGCCAATAGTGCGCAAAAGATATTCGAAGAGATTCTGCGGGTCGGGTTATCGAGCAATCGTTTGAGAGACATCCGGGCATGATGCCCCCTGCGACCGGCACCGGGAAGCGAACACAAGGAGCTACCGGCCCGGATAAGCCAACGGGCATCTCAGAGAGGCGACTATTAGCGTTTATTACTAGAGCACGGTAGCAGGATGACTACTTTGTTTAAGGATTGCACATGATTGAATTACAAGTTATAGACAGAGTTCTAGCCTCGTTAGATTTCGAATTTACGTTGTAGCAACACCAAAGATATCGCGCTCAATGCATACGAGCTTACCGAAGGCCATCATCCACGGTGGAGGCGATAGCAGCTTTCATTCCAACCGACGATGGCTTGACGGAGCTGGTTGAAAGTGTCTCAAGCATGGCAAGCCGAACACGCTTTCAAAACGGGGCTGATCAATGCCGCAGCCTGGACCCCTTGACCGGGATTGTCTTCGACACCTTATTGTCCGACCACCCGATACACCCCGCCAAGTGTGCGGATAGGCGAAAAAAGCCTTGAGGCCACTTGACCCATAGGAGCGGCCCGTCTTCAGACGACAACACTCTAATCGAGCCGATTCAATGCCGCCCTGACATACGAAACCCGCCCGACAAAGCCCCACAGGCCAGCCACGACATCCACCACCCGGACTGCGCACACACCACCCTCACATCGCTCGCCCCGCACCCCCACAGCTTGTGAGAAACAACCACTGCCAGACTTGCAATCTGACACGACTCAACCTCCACAATAATAAAATAGCATACCGATCAGTTGGTAGAAACTCTCTACGCCCATTTTTAACTGAGGTGACTCATTAGGACCAATCCCAGAGCACCTATGCTTGTATCGTTTGCAACGCTCCAGTAATTCCTGCCGCCAAATTTCGCGGCTTGCCCAGCGTAAGCTTCAAGCAGCACAGAATAGGCCTCGGCAACGTTCGAAAGTTTAACAGTCAAACTTTCGGGGGATTCCCAGTTGGGAACGTACTTGAATCCGCAAACTAGCGACCAGTGATTATTGTCGCTCCCAGCCACCAGCCAATAATGCCCTAACAAATTTTTCTGATTCCAGCTTTCAATAGCCGCGAGCAAGTCAAAACTTGGAGTAAGTTCACGCAGTATCCCGAAACCCATAGTAACGCGTTGCTCGGTGACGACAGTCAAGAGGCCGCTATCGCTCACTAAAGCCTTGCTGGTTTCGGAGGCCTGGAACAGCTGCTCATACCGCTCCGGAAAAACATCGTCATAAACGGCATTTGCAATCCGAACGGATTGCTCGGGGGTAACCATATTCGTCCCTTCGAAATCTACCAGTTGTTCCTTTTGGGTAGTGTATGCAAGTAGTGTATAAATGTCTATAATTTGTTTCTTGACTCACAATGGTCCATTCGCTTGCATTTTATAGTTTTCAATCAAAGCACAAGCGACACTTTTAGACCCCTTATTCCGTAGTCGACAAAAGCTTTAGAGCGCAAACCCGCGTACAGAACCCTACCTACTGTACGGCTGGTTTGAGGTTTAACTTTGAATTATGACGGGTCGACGATTTCATGGCAGTTGAAGCTCACCCCGGCTTAGTTGCGCAAGATTGGTCGCGGGTACTCGCTCGAGACGCTCGCTCCCCGCAGCCTCCGGGGACCACCATCTGGGCGGTGCCTTACACCTGGTGCACTGCGTTTGCGTTCGCTAGGGTGAACGCACAGCCGCGACTGCGCCTACGTGTTTTAGTCTGTGCGCACTACCTGGAAATAACCCGCAAAGCATGTGTCCGGATTGCGAGATGTGTGGCAGGTTGCGTGGGTCGCAGTTAGGATCGGTTTATGGATTTTGGCGTGATTGTCGGTGGCTTGTCTCTATTTTTCAAGGGTTTGGGCCTTGTCAATACAGCGTTCACCGCAGGCGAGCGGTTCAGGAAGCTGTCAGAAAGTCAGAGGCTGCAGGCCAAGAGGATTGCGGCGCGGTTGAAGAAAGCATCGAAGAAAAAACTCACGCGGTCAAGCTCCCCGGAGGAGAAAGAAACGGTCCAACAAGCGGTGAAGGCAGCCCTTGAGACTTTCGACAATGTCCGCAAGGACAGCAAGGCCCTTGTCCAGGCCAGGCGCGGCCGAGACGCATTCCTTGCCTACGTCAACGAGAACGGCGGCACGCAGCGGCGCGAGGCACTTGACGAAGACGTGCGGGGCCTGTTCGATGAACTGCTCGTCATTGTCGCCGACGGGGTCCACGACTTAGCCGAGACCAACTCAGGCCTTGTTCCCCAGGCCCTGACGGACCTTCTCAACGACACCCAAATACTCCTTGGAACACTGAAGACAATCGAGACAACCGCCGGAAAGACACTGGAGGCAGTCAACGTAGGCAATGCCGCAGCCGACGAGCGCTACATCGAGACAAGAAGCAAGCTTGACAACATAAGCGGCCTCATCAATGAGCACCTTGCTGGGAGAAAAGCCGATTGCGAACGAAAGGTTCGGTTTGGCTCTCTTCCGGCGCAGGCCGTCGGCTTCGTTGACAGGCGCGAGCAGGCCGACCTCTATGAGGCGCTGACCAAGCCTGAGCCGGCGGACTCGGCTGGGAAGAGGGAAACGTCCCAACTGGCCCTCGACGATCCGCAAGCCCGCGGCTCGAATGCCGACAACAACGCGGATCATTCAACGGACGGCGCCGGCGGGGGCTCGCCGACCGCTGGCGATGGCGTGAGTTCTTCGTCCGACGGCGCGGGCCGTGCAGCCAACGGTTCGGGATCTTCAACCAATGGTGTGGGTTCTTCGCCTGTGGGTGGGCCGGTTGTTGTGTGTGGGATGCGGGGTGTGGGCAAGTCTCAGTTGGCCGCCGCGTATGCCCGCGACTGCGAGAAGGCCGGGTGGTCTTTGGTGGCGTGGATGGACGCTTCGAGCCGTGAGGCGCTCGTGGCTGGTTTGGCGGGACTGGCCGTCGAGATGGGAATCGACGACGGCAAGGGCGACCCTGACGCTGCCGCCTGCCGGTGCGTGACGCGGCTCAACTCCGGTGAGGGGGACCGGCTGCTCGTGTTCGACAACGTCGAGGACTTTGACGATCTGACCGGGCTGGTGCCCCGCAGTGACGGTTTGCGTGTCCTTGTCACGACAACGGTTGCCAGCCCGGGCGACAGTGCCGGACGCCTCATTGCGGTGGGGGCGTTCACACGGCCCCAATCGGTAGATTTCATCAGGGAACGAACCGGGTTAGACGAGGCCGACGGCCCGGCCCGACTGGCCGAGGCCCTCGGGGACCTGCCTGTGGCCCTGGCCCAGGCCGCGGCGACCATCAAGCTCAACGGGTACGCGACAATAGACGAGTACTTGGCCGACCTGCGCAAATACCGGCTTGAGGAAGTCGTCGACCGCGCAAGCGGCGAGGCCTATCCTTCTGCTGTGCACGCGGCCCTGCGCATGGCCTGCACATCGGTTCTCGACCTGCTGGCAGAAAGAGACCACGCCAGAGGGGAGGAGGGTACGCCCAAGGCCACGGCGGCGTCCGTGCAGCTGGCAACCCTGGCCCTTCTGGCGCCTTCCGGCGTGCCCCGGCCCTGGCTTCACCGGGTCGGCAACAGCGAGCCGATCGCCCGCCAGGCGGTGGGGGCGCTTGTGGCCCACTCCGTGTGCACACTTTCAGACGACGGACGTTACGTGCGCATTCACGGTCTCCAAGGGCGCGTTCTGCGCGAGGACTACATGAGGCAGCCTGAGGTCTTCGCCGATTTGGAGGGCGCGGTCGTCGACCTGCTCAAGGGCATCGACATGGACAAGGCGGACACCGACGACGTCCAACGGACCGACGCCCTCGACATGGCCGACCAGCTCCGAGCCATCGCAGAACAACAACAAGGACAAGCACACTATTCTCCCCACGAAGCCCACATCGACCTGTCAAGCGTCGTTGACATTGTGAACAACACGATCTATTGCCTCCCCAATATGGGGCGTCCGCAAACCGCCCTGACCCTCAAAGACGCCGTCGACATGCTCACAGACGCCCTCGGCCCCGACCACCCCCACACACTCACCACACGCAACAACCTCGCCACCGCACACCATGCGGCGGGGCACCTCTCCACAGCCATCGACATGCACCAGGACCTCCTGGCCGACCGCACTCGTGTCCTGGGCCCCGAACACCCCGACACACTCGTCACACGCGGCGATCTTGCAGTCACGTATCGGGATGTGGGAAATATCCGAAAGGCCCTCGACATGCACCAAGCCCTCTTGGCCGACCGCACTCGTGTCCTGGGCCCCGAACACCCCGACACACTCGTCACACGCAGCAACCTCGCGATCACGTATCAGAGGGTGGGAAACGTCCGAAAGGCCCTCGACATGCACCAAGCCGTCCTGGTCGACCGCACTCGTGTCCTGGGCCCCGACCACCCCGACACACTCATCACGCGCAACAACCTCGCCACCGCCCACCAGCAGGCAGGGCACCTCTCCACGGCCATCGATATGCATCAGGACCTCTTGTCCGACCGCACGCGCATCCTCGGCCCCGACCACCCCCGCACACTCATCACGCGCAACAACCTTGCCATCGCATACCGAGAGTCAGGAAACCTCCAGAAAGCCATCGACATGTTCGAGGACGTCCTAACCGACCGCACCCGCATTCTCGGCCCCGACCACCCCCACACACTCACCACACGAGGCCACCTTGCCATCGCATACCGAGAGTCAGGAAACCTCCAAAAGGCCATCGACATGTTCGAGGACGTCCTAACCGACCGCACCCGCATTCTCGGCCCCGACCACCCCCACACACTCACCACACGAGGCCACCTTGCCATCGCATACCGAGAGTCAGGAAACCTCCAAAAGGCCATCGACATGTTCGAGGACGTCCTAACCGACCGCACCCGCATTCTCGGCCCCGACCACCCCCACACACTCACCACACGCAGGGACCTTGCTGTCGCCCGCTTGAAGACGGGAAACGCCCCCAGAGCCATGGACATGCTTGAGGCCCTTTTTCCTCACATGGAGCAGATCCTTGGCCCCGACCACCCCGACACACTCACCACGCGCAACAACCTCGCCTACACACACGAGGAGGCGGGACACCTCTCCACAGCCATCGCCATGTACGAGGACGTCCTAGCCGACCGAACTCGCGTCCTCGGCCCTGACCACCCCGACACCCTCGGCACGCGCATCAACCTCGCCCGCGCACACCAAGAAGCGGGGAACGTCTCCACAGCCATCGCCAAGCACCAAGCCCTCCTAACCGACTGCACCCGCGTCCTCGGCCCTGACCACCCCTACACCCTCGGCACGCGCATCAACCTCGCCGGAGCGCACTATGCTGCGGGGGACCTGCAAGCGACGATCGACACGTACGAAGCTCTGCTGCCTGATCTCACCCGTGTCTTCGGACCCGACCACCCTTATGCACACACCACGCGCAACAACCTCGCCGCCGCGAGGAAGAAGACACAGCAAGCATCGTCGCCTCATACGGACGGCGAGGCTGAGTCCGCGCCTCCTCCCGAGAGTTAGCAAGGATCCCGGAGCAAGAGTTAACAGAGGATCGTAGAGCGACAGTAGTACAGAGAGTGGGGGCGCGCCTTCAGGCGCGCCCCCACCAGCCATCAGCCACAGCGGCACTCATGTACCGCTAAGTTGCTACCAGGCTTCACACCGGGCACCAGCTGGGGGCAACCCCGCCACAAGAGCGGGATTGCCCCCCACCAGCCACCAGCCGCAGCGCTACTCCCGCGCGGTCAGCTTGAGGCCCGGCGTCGAGTCGGACGGGTCGGTATCCACCGTGACCGTCGCGCCGTCGGTCGCCTCGCCCGAGAGCAGCATCCGCGCCAGCTTGTCGCCAATCTCGCGCTGAATGAGCCGTCGCAGCGGGCGCGCGCCATAGGCAGGGTCGTACCCGTCCATCGCGAGGAACTCCCTGGCCGCATCGGTCACGTCCAGCGTGATCCGCCGCGACTTCAGGCGCCGCGCCACCTGCTCCACCTGCAGATCCACGATCTTGCCCAGCTCCTCCAGGCTCAACGGCTCGAACACGATGACGTCGTCAAGCCTGTTGATGAACTCCGGCTTGAACGCCTTCCGCACCGACGCCATAACCGCCTCGTGCTTCTGGCTTTCGTCGAGTGTCGGATCCATGAGCGCCTGCGAGCCCAGGTTCGAGGTCAGAATCAAGATCGTGTTCTTGAAATCCACCGTGCGCCCCTGGCCGTCGGTCAGGCGGCCGTCGTCGAGCACCTGCAAAAGAATGTCGAAAACGTCCGGGTTCGCCTTCTCGACCTCGTCCAGCAGAATCACAGAATACGGGCGGCGCCGCACGGCCTCCGTCAGCTGGCCGCCCTCCTCGTAGCCCACGTATCCCGGAGGGGCGCCCACCAGACGCGAGACGGAATGCTTCTCCGAATACTCCGACATGTCGATGCGCACGATCGCGCGATCGTCGTCGAACATGAACTCCGCCAGCGACTTCGCCAGCTCCGTCTTGCCCACGCCCGTGGGCCCCAGGAACAGGAACGAGCCGAGCGGCCGATTCGGGTCGGCGACGCCGGCGCGCGAGCGGCGCACAGCATCCGAAACGCTCGCAACCGCCTTCTTCTGGCCGATGAGCCGCTTGCCCAGGACGTCCTCCATGGACAGCAGCTTCTCCGTCTCCCCCTGCAGCAGCTTCCCGACAGGCACACCCGTCCACGCGGAGATCACCTCGGCGATCTCGTCGGCGTCCACGCGCTCGGCGATCATCGGTTCGGTGTCGGCGTCGGCCTCGGCAAGCTCCTGCGCCTCGGCCTCCGCGATCTCGGCCTCGATCGCCGGAATGTCGCCATTCTGGAGGCGGCCGGCGTCCTCGTAGCGACCCTCGCGGACGGCGCGTTCGAGCTCCGTGCGCAGCTCGTCAAGCTTCACCCTCAGCTCACCTACACGGTTGCGCCCGGCCTTCTCGGACTCCCACCGCGCATTGAGGGCGGCGAGCTCCTCGGACTTGTCCGCAAGCTCGGCCCGCAGCTTCTCCAGCCGGTCAGCGGCTGCGGCGTCGTCCTTCGTCTCCGTCTCAACCAGATAGGCCTCCTCCATCTTGAGGCGATCCACCTGCCGCTGAAGGGCGTCGATCTCCTCGGGCGAGGAATCGAGCTCCATGCGCAGGCGCGAGGCGGCCTCGTCGACGAGGTCGATGGCCTTGTCCGGCAGCTGGCGCCCGGGAATGTAGCGGTTCGAAAGCGTCGCGGCGGCCACGAGCGCGCCGTCGGAGATCGTCACCTTGTGGTGCGCCTCGTACTTCGGCGCGATTCCGCGCAGGATCGCCACCGTGTCCTCCACCGAGGGCTCGCCCACGTACACCTGCTGGAAGCGCCGCTCCAGGGCCGGGTCCTTCTCGATGCCCTCGCGGTACTCGTCCAGCGTGGTGGCGCCGATCAGCCGCAGCTCGCCGCGCGCGAGCATCGGCTTGAGCATGTTGCCCGCGTCCATCGCCCCCTCGGAGCCGCCGCCCGCGCCGACGATCGTGTGGATCTCGTCGATAAACGTCACGATCTCGCCGGCCGAATCCTTGATCTCCTGGAGAACCGCCTTGAAACGCTCCTCGAACTCGCCGCGGTACTTCGCGCCCGCCACCATCGAGGCGACGTCGAGCTGGATGAGCCGCTTGCCGCGCAGGGACTCCGGCACGTCGCCGTCGACGATGCGCTGGGCAAGGCCCTCGACCACGGCCGTCTTGCCGACGCCGGGTTCGCCGATAAGCACCGGATTGTTCTTCGTGCGCCGCGAAAGCACCTGGACGACGCGGCGAATCTCCGAGTCGCGGCCGATCACCGGGTCCATCTTGCCCTCGCGGGCCGCCGCCGTCAGATCCGCCCCGTACTTTTCGAGGGCCTGGAACGTTCCCTCGGGGTCGGGGCTCGTCACCTTGGCGCTGCCGCGCACATTCGGCAGCACCGCAGCGAGCTGCTCACGGCCCGCGCCCGCCGACTGCAAGATCTCCCCCGCCTGGCTCTGCGAGGCCGCGACGGCAATGAGCAGGTGCTCGGTCGAAATGTAGGCGTCACCCAGGGCGGTCGCCTCCTTGCCGGCGTCGCTGATGACGCGGGAGAGCGTGCGGGAGGCCCCCGGCTGCTGCACCGAAGACCCTTCGGAGGCCGGCAGCGCCGCGAGCGCGGCGTTCACGCGAGATTCGACCTCTCCGCGGTTGACGCCGACGGCGTCGAGAAGCGCCACGGCCACCCCGCCCTGCTGGGCGAGGAGCGCGGCGAGCAGGTGGAGGGGCTCGACCTGCGGGTTGCCCGCGTCGGTTGCAAGCCGAATGGCCTCGGCGAGCGCCTCCTGCGATTTGGTTGTCAGTTTGTCCATAAGCCTTTCACTTTCCTTTGCGTCCTTGAGGGACGGCATTGATGTCTATAGAAGACTGTGTCTATAAAGGACAACGCCACTGAGATTGAGTCTATTCCACTCAAGTTTATTTGCATAATGACGGCTCACGGACGAGGGCGGTCCCTCGCTGCCTTGTCGGCGGTCCAACGCACGCGCCGGCCGCCGATCCGGCGTCGGAGGCGACTAGTTTCCGAGCTCGCCCGTAAAGTCGCCTCCGATCGACAAGTCGCTCTTCTCGACGATCTTCGTCAGCTCCGACTCCGAATACGCCGATGCCGGACACGTGTAGTTGACCCGCACGAGGATGGCCGGCGGGGTCGCCGTGAAAGTACGGAACCAGTACCAGCCGCGGTAGTTATTCCCGTCCTTTCCGGTGTAGGTCACCATACTCGCCACGCCGTCGACGTCCTTCCCTCCCTCGCCGTGCACTTTCGTTCTGCCGGAAGGCTCAGATCGGAAATCAGACATGCTCTGTTGCAGCTGACCGAGAAGCCGGTTCGCCAGCTCCTGTGTGACCTTCTGGTCCCCTCCCTGGGCTCCGCTGACATACTGTTGCTCGGCGGCAAGATAGCAGCCCTTCTGACTCCTCGAAAGGAACTTGCCGTCCTTTTCCACAAAGTCGACTTTCCAGTTTTTCATTTTCGTGGGGAACTTCCAGAAAGGAACTTCCTTGACGTCGACTTTGCCCTTGAAGCGCTGCGACGGGAGGCTTGCCGACGGCGAACCCGAAGCCGTTGCATCGCTCGCCGAAGGCCCGCCCCTGGCCGAGGATTTGTTCCCAGAAGGATCCTTGACGGCATGCGAGGCGTTGCCGCCAGAAGCTTCCTTGCCGGATTCGCCTCCGTCCGAGCACGCCCCCAGCGCGGCGAGGGACAGACCCGCGGCGGCGATCAGAGCCACGCCGCGCATGGCGAGAAGGCGCCGGCCTGGAAAACGGTGTGCCATTGCAATCACATCTCCTATCGAATGATCTACCGTTTTGAGTATTTGCTTACACCAACGGACTCTACCCATCTCTCGGGCAGGCATGTCGCCGCTGACACAATGTGGAACCTTCCCGTCGAACGCTCCTCGCGGAAGGGCTGGGAGAGGCAGGGAAAGCGCCGGATGAGGCGAATCGGCGTCTCCTCGGCGATCGCGGGTAGGATGGTCGCCGACGCGAAAGCCCGCAGTTTCCGGGGCCGCCGCCGGCGCAGCAGCGTCTGTGCCGGTCGCGTGTCATCCCCAGCGACTGCCAACCGTTAGACGCCGGCGCAGCAGCGTCTGTGCCGGTCGCGTCCTTGCGCGTCGCGAACGGCGGAGCTGCGGAATGCAGAGCCGCCGCCGCGGAAGTCGGCGGGGTCCCGCGCGGGGATAACGCTGCAAACAACGAGACGCGCGCGCCGGGAAACGCGCCCGCGAACGGCAGGAAGCGCACGCACGCCAAGACGTGCACGAACAGCAAGAAAGGGAGGCCATGCCGGAAGGTCAAGCAATTCACCGCATCGCGCGCCTGATAAACGAGAGATTCGAGGGCGCCGACGTCGTAGCGTCCTCCCCGCAGGGCCGATTCTCCGACGGCGCGCACCGCCTGGACGGGCTCACGGCCGGCCGGGCCGAAGCGTGGGGCAAGCACTTTTTCATGCCGTTCGCTGACGGCCGCTCCACCGCCCGCACCGACGGCGGGCCTTCGAGCGGCATGTCTGCGGGCAGCTCCTCCCCGGGCGAGGAAGCGCCAAACAGCGCGTCTCTAAACGCGAGAAATGCGATGGCCCTGAGCGCGGCGCCCCTCGCCGAGACTCCCCTGGGCGGCACGTCCCTGGGCGACGACGGGCCCGTGTGGCTTCACATTCATCTGGGTCTGTACGGCAGGTGGCATTTCACGGGTGAAGGCTCGGACGCGATCGTCGGCGCCGGCGTCCGCAGCGGCAACCACAACGCGGTCAACGTCGGCGCGGGCAGCACTGTGCGGCTGCGGCTCGCCGCCAATGGGTTTGCGGCCGATCTCACGGGCCCCTCGCGATGCGAGATCCTCGACGGGCCGGGCGTGCGGGCCGCAGTCTCCAAGCTCGGCCCCGACCCAGTTCGCAACGAGCCCGGAGACCGCGAGCGCTTCGTCGAGGCGGTTCGGCGGAGGCGGTCGCCGGTGGGCCAGCTGGTTCTCGACCAGTCGATCGCCGCCGGACCGGGAAACATCTACCGCGCGGACTGCCTTTTCCGCGTCGGCATCTCGCCTCTGCGGCCCGGCAACAAGGTTTCGGCCGAGCGTCTGAAGGCCCTGTGGGACGACCTCGTTGAGACGATGCAGGCCGACGTTCCCGACGGCGTCATACGCACGGTCCCGGAAAGCCTGAGGCCCGAACCGGCCGAGGCTTCCGACGTGAGAAATCCGGACGCAGCAGATGGCGCCGACGGCGAAGACCCGGAGGCCCAGCGTTTCGCGGTCTACCACCGCACGGGAAGGCCGTGCCTGAGATGCGGCACGCCCGTGGCGGAGAAGGAGATGGCCGGACGCCGCCTCTTCTGGTGCCCGAGCTGCCAACGATGAAACGGGGATGGGCTCTGCGCTCGCTGCTTCCGGTCGTCAAGCCCTTCAATCGAAAGAGACCGTGTTTTCAATCCGAAGAGGCCTTCAACGAAAGAGACTGGCTCTAGTCGAAAAAGACTGGCTCTAGTCGAAGGAGACTGCCGATTCGAGCCACGCCACCTGGATCAGCTCGCGATTGACTTCGCGCGAGCGGAACTGGCCGCGGCCGGGCATGCCCTCCTGGGGCCGGATCCGGCCGAGGACGGCGCCCTCCTCGGGGTTGCCGGGCAGGAGCATGGCGGGCGAGGCGAGGTCGTTCATCGCCTGAATGACGGGCGAGCCGTACATGGCCCTGCTCGCGCCTCCCATGCGGCGGGCGACGATGATGTGCAGACCGACGTCGCGCGCCTGCGCCATCATCGGGACGAGTGCCCTGACCGGGTTGCCCTGGGAATTGTCGACGAGGTCGTAATCGTCGACGACGACCCACGCCTCAGGGCCCTTCCACCAGCTGCGCTCGCGCAGCTGCTTGGCGGTGACGTCCGAGCCGGGAACGCGCGTTGCGAGGAACTGCGCCAGGCCGTTGAGCTGCTCGGTCGCCTCGGCCGCGTTGCGCAGGTGGCGGCCGACGTAGCCTTCGGGCAGCTCGCCGAGGAGCGAGCCTCGGTAGTCCACAGCGAAGATCTGCGCCTGCTGCGGCGTGTACAAACGGGCGATCTCCGAGCAAATGAGCCGCAAAGTCGCGGTCTTCCCGGACTTCTGGTCTCCGAAGAAGAAGAAGTGGGAATTCGCGTCGAAGTCGATTCCGAAGGGCTCCAGGCGGGATTCGCCGAGCCCCAGAAGGACCCTGCGATCGTCCTTGCTGACCCTGCGGCGGACCTGCTCGATGGAAACCTTGTCCGGGAGCACGCGCAGCTTCGGGCCCCGCGGGCCGGTCCACAGTTTGTTGACGTTTTCGACGAAGTCGTTGACGCCCTCGGAGAGGTTCTCGGGGTTGTGATCGGCGTCCACCCGGGGAAGCGCGCCCAGAATATGGTGCTTGGACGGCTCAAGGCCGCGCCCGGGAGCGCCGGTGGGCACGTTCCGAGAGAGCTTCCTGTCGATCTCCGAATCGAGGGCGTCGCCCAAACGCAGCTCGATTCGCGAGCCGAACATGTCTTTGACGGCGGTGCGGAAGTTCATCCACCGCAGCGCCGTGGCGATGACGTGCATTCCGAAGTTCAGGCCGCGGGGGATGAGGTCTTGCAGGCGCATCTCGAGCTCGTCGAAGTCGGACCGCAGCGCCTGCCAGCCGTCGACCACCAGGAAAATGTCGCCGTATCCGTCGTCGGCCTTCCCCTCGGCGCGCATGCGCCTGTAAGCCGACATCGATTCGATTCCCTGGGCGGCGAAGTACCGCTCGCGGTCATCGACGATCGACTTGATCTCAGCGAACATGCGGCGGACGCGGGTTTCGTCGCTTCGAAGGGCGACGCCGGACATATGGGCGAGGTCCCGCATTCCGGCGAACGTGCCGCCGCCGAAGTCCATCGCGTAGACCTGGATCTCCATCGGCGTGTGGGTCAGCGCCAGCGCGCCGACCACGGTTCGCGCGAAGGTCGATTTTCCTGACTGCGGGCCGCCGATGATCGCAAGGTGGCCTCCCGCGCCGGAGAGGTCGAGGGTGAGGATGTCCCTGCGCTGTTCGAGCGGGCGGTCGACGTCGCCCACCGGGATCGTGAACTGGCCGGCGCCGCGCCACTTCGGCGAATGTAGGCCGAGAACGGGCGAGACGCGCAGATCCGGCATGAGGCTGTCGAGCGTGGCCGGGACGTTGAGCGGCGGCAGCCACACCTGGTGGGCGTCCGGCCCCTTGCCCGCCATCCGCGCGACGGCGATGTCGAAGGTGGTGTTCGGCACCCCGGGGATGCCGGAGTCGCCGAGCTCGTCCTCCTCCGGCCCAGAATCCTCTTCGATCTCCTCGACCTGCTCGGTCTCCAGGCGCAGAGGCTTGGCGGTGAAGTCGAGGATCTCCACATCTTGAACCTCGCCGGATCCGAGGGCGGCGCTCAGCTCCGCCCGCTTGGGCGGAGGCCCGGAAACGTAGGAGGAGCGGAATCTGATGAGCCCGCTGCTGGCGTCGGGCTTGAGGTATCCGACGCCGGGGATCGCGGGGAGCTCGTAGGCCTCGGAGCCGCCGATGACGCCGCGCGACTCCTGCGCGGAGAACGTGCGCAGGCCGATGCGGTATGACAGGTGCTCTTGCAGGCCGCGCAAACGGCCCTCTTCGAGCCTTTGCGAGGAAAGCAAAAGGTGGACGCCCAAGGATCGGCCGAGGCGGCCGATCTGGTTGAACATATCGACGAAGTCCGGCTTTTCTGCCAGGAGCTCGGAGAACTCGTCGGCCACCACGAGAAGCGCGGGAAGCGGCACGAGCTCGGTGCGGCCGTTCTTGCGAGCGCGCTCGTAATCGTGGATGTTCTTGAAGTTTCCGGCTGCCCGCAGGAGCTCCTGGCGCCGATTCATCTCGCCGCGCAGGGCGTCCTCCATGCGGTCGACCAGCGTGAGGTCCTCGCCGAGGTTGGTGATGATCGCCGAGACGTGGGGCATCTTCGCCATGCCCGCGAAGGTCGCGCCGCCTTTGAAGTCGATGAGCACGAAGTTGAGCTCTTCGGAGGAATGCGCCATGGCCAGCGCCAGAACGAGGGTTCGCAGCACCTCGGACTTTCCGGAGCCCGTCGCGCCGATGATGAGGCCGTGCGGGCCCATTCCGTTGAGCGCCGACTCCTTGATGTCCAGGTAGACCGTTTTGTGCTCGGGGGTCAGGCCGATGGGCACGCGCAAGCGGTCGCGCTCCAGACGCGGCCTCCAGGCGATGTTCGTGTCGAGGTCGCGGACGTCGCCCAGACCCAGGAGGTCCACAAGCTCGGCGGAGGCCTCCCCGGGGGCGTCGACGGCTGCGCCCGACGCCGCGGCGTCGGTCTGTATGAGAGCCTGCGTGGCCAGGCGCCTGGCGGCGGCCTCGGCCTGAACCACGGAAAGTCCGTGCGACCGGCCGCTGACCGGCTCGAAGCCGATCTGCAAAAGCTCGAGGTTATCGCCCTCCCCCAGCTGGACGCGCACTGTGTTCGCGTCCGTCAGCGACTCCCAGTTGGCGGGAATCTCCACGACGGTCACGCCCAAAACTCCGTCTTCGGTGATGATCGGATGGTCGGGAGGGATGGTGAGGCCGTCGTTGACGATCACGAGGTGGGGAAGCTCGGTTCCGTTCTGGTCGGAGACGAAGCGGGGGCGGTCGGCGACGCCGTCGGGCAGAAGGTCCATGATGTTGGTCGGATCGACGTCGATCATGCGGGCCGGGCCGATGGAGTCGAAGATCCGGTCGGAGCCTGCGTGGGGAAGCCACTTGATCCAGTCCCACTCGTCCCAGTGGGCCGTGCTGGTGAGCACGGCGATGCGGACGTCGGAGGCCTTGGTGAAGGTTGCGATCTGAACGAGCACCGAACGCGCCACGGCCCGGGCCTTGGCCGGGTCGTTGCCGATGATCTGCAGGCGGGCGATCGTCGAGAGGTTGACGCCCAGCGGCAGTTCGTCAAGCCCCTTGTAGAGCCCCTCGAACTGGACCAGGGCGGATTCGGCGACGGGGTCGGCCTCGGCCACGGCCGAGGCCTCGGCCTTCGTGTAGTCCAAAGTGAAGGGCTGGTTCGCCGCTCCGACTCGCGACAGGAGGAACTCCTCGTCGGAGGGCTCGCGCTCGCCCACTCGCGTGCCTTCCTCGAGGATTATGGGAAGGTCGCCGGGATGAGGCAAAAACCACTGAGCGAATTCTCTCTGCATGTCCTCGGCCTTGCGGGCGTTCTGCCTCGTTTTGGCCAGGTAGGCGAGGTATTCGCGCCTGCTTCCCGTGACGGAGTTCCTGAACTGGACGCGGTTGCGGTAGATGTTTAGAAAGGCCACACAGAGCATCGCCACGACGAAGAGGCCGGACATCAGGATCATCCTCGGCGAGCGATTGCCGGACATCGCCATGACCACCATCATGCCCATCGACCCGAACATGGGAAGGATCATGGCCAAAGCGCCGGTCAAGCCTTCCGAGCGCTGAATCTCAGGCGGAGCCTTGAGCTCGACGACCTCCTGCGGCGGCGCTTTCGGCGCCTGACGTTTCGTCGTTGCCACGTGCTGTCCTCCAGATTCGTTCTCTTCCCTCATGGATATGGCGAAGCGGGCCGGCCTGCGGACCGCGGCGCGGGCCCCTCTATGGATCATACTGAGCAAAACGGATTCGCTCGAGCGTGTCCATCCTCGCTTTCCTCGGAATTCATGCCCCTATTCACCGAAACTGCGCGGTTAGTGAGATTTGCTGTAAGTTTACGGGGAGTACTCCACCGAGCGCGGGCCCACGCAGCGCGCTATTGTGGACGAGAACGTACACACGCAGCTTTCGACCAAGGGGAAGCATGGCCGCCACTTCAGCGTCTGTTTCATACCTCACCCTCGTGGTGCAGGGGGAGAGCCACGACGTCGTCGCGCCGGCGGGCTTGACGCTAGCGCAGATCCTCAAGATCCGCAGGGTGCCGCCGGACCTCGTGCCCTGCACAGTCGCCGGCGACAAGCTTCCCGGCGCCTTGGTGGTGGGCCGGGAGATCCGCAACGGGGCGCTCGTCATGCTCCAACCGCCCGGGCCTGACTTCCAAGTGACCCTCGAGGACTACAAGCCGAACGCCGCCTCGCCCGAAGCCGCCTTCTCCCCCGCCGTCTCGATTGTGGGAATGCTCATCTCCGTGGTCCTGTCGCTCCTCGTCTTCCTCAGGAGCCCGCTCGTCCCGGAATGGCAGGCGCTGACGGCGGCCGGAACGATGCTTCTCCTCGGACTGCTCTACTCGCTGCGCCCCAACATGGGGCATCCCGTCTCCGAAACCCTCGCCGCCGTCACCTGCGGCATGACGGCGGGTTTCCTGGCGACGGCGTCTAATCCCGACGACGCCAAGTATCAGGCGCTTGTCAGCGCCTTCGCGGCCGCCGGAATCCTCGCGGCGATGCGGTGGGCATGGCGCGGACGCAACGACGTCGCAACCGCCCGGGTGGCGGGAGACTGCGCGGCGCTCGGCCTCATCGTCTCCCTGGGCGGCCTCGCGTTCCTCATCCTCGGCGTCAAGATTGAACTGCTGCTGGCCGGCCTGTTCGGCCTGTCCGCGCCTCTCATCCAGGCGCTTCCAGGGTTTTCGATAAGCGTTCCCGTCGAAAGGCTCATCGACGAGGCGACCATCGTTCGCGAAGCCCGCTCCGTCAGGCACGCCGAGCCGAAAAAGCTCGACAAGATCACTCCGCAGGAGACGGCCGACCTCATCGCGGCCGGCACAGCCCGCAACCGCCTGTGGACGGCCATTCTCTGCTCGGCCGCCCTCGTCATGCTGCCGACGATGACCCGCGCCGCCCTGCGCGGAGGGTGGCAGGGCGTCGTGGCGGGGGTCTCGATCGCCTTCGTCGCCCTGGCCTTCCTCCTCGTGCCGCGGACGGCGGCCGCGATATACGTTCGCGTCGTCCCGAGGGCGACGGTGGCGGCGATGGCCCTCTGCGGCGCGGCGTTCGCCGGCGCTCGGGGGTTCATAAAGGAGCCGGTGCCCCCCGTCGTCGTCCTCACATGCGTCGCCTTCACCATTCTCCTTGTAAGCATTCCCATTTCCCGCGGCTGGAGGCCCCTTTCCTTCACCCGCATAGCCGATATCGTCCAAAGCCTCGCCTGCGCATGGGCCCTGCCCCTCGCCCTGGCGGGAACGGGCCTCATCACCCTTGTTCGAACAGGGGGAACTTCATGATCCACCCATCCGCCGTCACGAATCGAGTGAGCGATGCCTGAGAGAAAAGAAAACTTCATTCGAGCGACCCTCATACACGAGGAGAAGCGGGCAGACATCCTTTTGCCCTCCAACATGCCGGTGGTCGAGCTCATTCCGAGCGTCGTCCGTCGCTTCGTCTCGGTGACTCCCCGAATGGTCTCGCGAGGATTCATCCTCACCACCCCCAACGGGCAGGTCGTGGATCAGTCCCTCACGTTGAAGGCCCAGGGAATCAACGACGGCACGCTCCTCATGCTCTCGCCCAGGGTGAAGGAGATCGAGAAGAAGTACGACGATCCGATCGAGGCGGTCGCCGACGTCGTCAACGAGACCAACAGGCCCTGGACGGACTCCGACGCCGCCGGGGTGGCAACCGGGGCGGCCATAACGCTTCTCGTCGCCTCGGCGATCCTCCTGTGCATGGCGCGGCCCCTGGCGGGAATCTCCATACCGATCATCCTGGGCGGCATGGCCGTCTTGCTGATCGGCGTCATCTGGGCGCTTCAGCGCGGCGAGCGGCACACCCACGCCGCGGCGCTCGCCCTCGTCTCCTCAGTGATCGTCGGGGCGTGCGGCTTCAGCGTGCCCAACCCGCCCGCCTCCTTCGGCCTCGACATGGCGCTTGGCGGATTCTGCTGCTCGATCGCGGCAATGTTGACGATGCCGCTGCTGAGCGAATGGAAGGAGATCATGTTCGCCCCCGCGGTCGCAGGCATCTCGCTGGGCGCCGTCGGAGGGGTCAACATGGCGCTCGCCGATTCGCATGAGCGCGTCGCCGTCGTCGCCACGAGCCTCCTCGGCATCTTCCTGCTCATTCTTCCCGGGTTGTCGATGCGTCTGAGCAGGCTCGACCAGGCTGACCCGCTTCTGGCTTCGGGCGGCGGAGGCCCGGCGGCCAATCCGGGCGCAAAGCGCGAAGCCCGGCCGATCAACCCGCGCGTGATCAAAGACCGCTACCTTCGCGGCCGCCGGGCGATGTTCGCGGCGCGATGCGGGGCGGGCTTCGCCCTTGCCGTCCTCACTCCGTTCACGGTCGCCAGCGGCAAGTGGGGCGTCGTGGTCATCGCCGGAATCCTGATCATTCTGACGGTCGGATCGCGAGTGCAGTACGCGAAGATGGACGTCATGTCCGAGTACGTCATCGCCGTCCTCGTCTTCGCCATCGGATGCTCCTCGGTGATGATGCTCCACTCGCAGTGGTGGCTCGGCCTCGTCATCGTCCTGGCCGTCGTGGCCTCCATCCTCATCGCCTACGGCCTGGTCATAGGAAAGACCCCCCAGTGGCTGCGCCAGGCGGCCGACATGTCCGAGACGATTGCGGGAATCGTCCTCATTCCCGCCGCAGTTCTAGCTCTAAGGTTGTGGTGACGTGGCATCGACGAAAGACATCCTCGACGGGCAGCGTTTCAACCGTCAGCGTTTGGTGACGGCCTTCACCTCCGGAATGCCCGGAGGCCGCGAGCTCACCCCCATCCACCCATGGAAAGGCATCATCGCGAGCCTCGTGATCACGGCCCTTGTAGTCGGCGGGGCGTGGATATCGAAGCTGTTCGCCCCGTCCCTTCCCGACGGCTGGAAGAACGGCAACCTCGTCATCAACTCGTCGAACGGCTCGCGGTACGTCTCTATCGAAGGAAAGCTCTACCCCGTTCTCAACGCCTTCTCGGCCCATCTTCTCTTTCCCAACCTCAAAACGATCACCGCGAACGACGACGCGCTGGCGACCGCCCCGCTCGGCCCCGTCGTCGGCATCCCGGGCGCACCGGACAAGGTTCCCTCTGCCGACAAGGTCAAAAACGCGGACATCAGCGCATGCATCGCGAGCAACGACTTCCTGTGGAAGGGCGTGAACATGAAAGAGAAGGTCTCCTCGGCGAACGGGGCGGCGCTTTTCGTCGAGAGCAACCACGTGAAGTACCTCATCGCAGGCGAGTATCGCTATCCCTTCAGAGAGGGCGAGGGCGAGAACCCGAAGGCCGAGCGCATCCTCGAAAGCTTCAACATCGACGACGCCAAGCCGATCCAGGTCAAGGCCGCGTGGCTCAACCTCTTCAAAGAGGGAGAGCCCCTCACTCCCCTCCAGATCGACGAAGGCAGGGGCAATGTGAGAGTCGAAGGGATCGATCGGGAGTACCCCGTCGGAACGATTCTCAAGGAGGCCGACGAAGAGAAGGGCACGAAGTACTATCTGGTCCGCAAGGACGGAAAGCTGCAGCGCATGTCGACGACGGCCTTCCACATGTACACGCTCTCATCCTCGGGCCGCGACGCCACCCCCTCGAAGATCAAATCCTATGAGAGGGGCCGGGCAACCTTCAACGACGAGAAGCTCATGCCCACGTGGCCCGAGGACATCCCCCGCCTCGTGAACACCTCGTCCTCGAGGCCGTGCGCGCACGTCGCCACGGGGCAGAGCACGAGGCTCATGGTGAGCAACAGCATTCCCCGCCTCACCTCCGATCGTGTGGAGGTCGCCTCCCAGACGGGGGCCATCGTCACCCAGCCGGGCAACAAAGTAAAGCGCTACCACCTGATCGACGAGGACGGCCTCGCCTACGAGATGGACAACTTCGAGAAAACCGGCGAATCGCTGGGGTACAAGAACGTGACTCCGCTGGAGGCTCCGCCCGAGTGGATGGATCTGTTCAGCTCCGGGAAAGAGAAGACTCCGACGCTTTCCGTCGAGGCAGCATGGTCCACCGTCCCGGCCGACGCCCGCAAGGCGGCGAACAAGTGAGATCGAAGGGAGTGAGCGCAAGGAGCATGGACCGGAGAGAACGAAAAGCCTGGCGCTGGGCGGCGGCCTCGTCGGCCCTCGTCCTAGGCCTCAGCGGACTCGGGGCAACGGCTTCCGCACAGGTCAGGGCTTCCGCACAGGTCAAAGGACCCGCTCCGATGTGGTTCGACAGGCAGAACTGCGAGAAGGATTCGGCCAAGAGCTACTACCCCAAGGACGAAGAAAGGAACGCGATCGGCACCTACGCGCTCGATCTGACCGAGACCCACAAGCTGACCAGGGGCAAGAAGGCGACGATCGCGCTTATCGACACCGGAATCGCGACGAACAACAACAACCTCAACCCCGCATTGACCGGCGCGAGCTTCGGCGCGGGGATCGACCTCACGGGGGGCAACAACTTCAGGGTCGACAATGACGGACACGGAACGGCCGACGCTTCCATCATTGCCGCCCAGCCGGGCAAAACGAGGTCCTTCAGCGGCGTCGCCCCCGAAGCGACGATCGTCCCCGTCAAGGTGGCCAACGAAGAGCCTCAGGAGAACGCCGACGCGGCAGCGATAAAAGCCTACAAGCAGAGCTTGGCCGCCAACCTCATCAAGGGGATCAGCTGGGCGGCCAACAACTCGTCCGTCGACATCATCGCCATACCCATAGCCGGGGACTCAAGCGCGAGCAACGACGCCCTCAAGAAGGCCACCGAAGACGCGATAGCCAAGGGCAAAGTGGTCGTCGCCGCCGCCGGGAACTCTGAAAACCGACGCGGCGGGTCCTCTTCGCCTTCGGCCACTTCGACGTCCTCGTCAAACTCCTCCGAGAATATGCGCTACCCTGCCGGATACGAGGGCGTCATCGGCGTGACCGCGGCGGATTCGCAAGGAAACGTCAACGAGTCCGTCGTCCATTCGGACGCCGTCAAGCTGGTTGCGCCCGGCCAGAACATGATCGTGGCCAACGGGGCGACGGGCATCTGCCTGACCTCCACGCAAGCCCCGAGCACCAGCTATGCCACCGCCTACGTCGCCGGCGTCGCGGCCCTCGTCAAAGCCCGCCACCCGAGTGAAAGCGGCAGGATGATCACGTATCGTCTGCTGTCTTCGGCCAACCGTGCGAGCGCGGCCAGTTCGAACAAAGAACGCGGCTGGGGGTTCGTCAATCCCTACGGCGCAGTCACGATGGTCGACGACGGGCAGATTCCGGGTCCGACCTCGCCCGTCATTCAACGGCTCAAGCCGGTTCCCACGGTGGGCTCCGACGTTCCGCCCAAGCCGCACGATCCGCAAGGCAACGGCCGCAAAGCTGGAATCATCTGGGCCGGCGCAGGCGTGGGACTGACCGTGGTGCTGCTCATCTTGGCGGCGGGGCGCAGCAGAATGGCGCTCAGGCCGCGCGAGGCCGACGACGCGGACAGCGCCAAAGACTAACCGCGCAGAAAAGCGGCGGTGGAGCGGATCTCTCCGTTCCACCGCCGCTTTGGCTTACGGCGTTCTCACTTGCTCGGCTCAACCGACGCCGAATCGCCGGCCCCGACCGCTTCTAGACTCTCAGTCGAATCGCCACGCCTGCCTGACTCCAGGAAGGTGACGGCCCGGCCGGGGTCGTAGCTGGAAACGACGTTCTCCTTCGCGGGAAGAAGGCCTTCGATCCCCTTGCCCTGCGTTTCCTGCGGGCTCTCGTCGCGCCTGAGACGGCGTCCGACCAACCGGCGCAGGATGCTCGAATCCTTGCGCTGCGATTCGGCCGAGGTCGAAACGCCGCTCTCACGCTCGGAGGCCTTCTCCTGAGGCAGGGGCTCGTTCAGCTCGAGGGAAACCTTCACCTCGCCGTTTTCGACTTTGGCCACGATCGAGGCGGAGAACCTCGACATGACGCGGTACAGGGTTCCCGACGCCTGCGCGGTCACCGTGAAGGTGCGCACGGCGCCGCGACGCGCGGCTTTCCTCTTCGGACGCTTGGACGCCTCCGCCATCTTTTGGGCGGTGACTGCCGCGCTGCCCGTCACGGGAACACGGCCTTGCGTGCCGAGGGCGCCGTGCGCCCCGCCGACCGCGAGTGCGCCGCCAATCCCGAGCCGCGCGCCGGCCAAGCCCCTCGTCGGAGCCTTCGTCCGGCGCGGCAACCCGGTGGCCGAACGACGCGCCTTCGAGTTTCGAGTCTCGCTTGCGGCGTTGCGGGCCGCCGTCGAGGCTGCCCGGGCGGAGCCCGTCCGTCCGGCCGTGCCCGCGGTGCGAGACGCGCCCATCCCGGCTGTGCGATTCTGCGTCGAGGTCTTCGCGCGCTTGGCGGTGGTCGCCCCCTTCAAGATCCCGGAGCTGCGTGTCTGCGTCGAGGCCTTAGCCCGCGCCGCAGTGGTCGCTCCCCTCGTGATTCCCGGCGTCCGAGCGGAAGACGAGCCGCTGACCGGCCGAGCCGCGCCGCTGGCGCCGCCGAGTCCGCGGGACGCCGTCGCGGAGGCTTCCGCACGCGCCGCAGTGGTCGCTCCCCTCAGGATTCCCGATCCGCTTCCAGGCGACTGAACCCGCATCGTCGCGCCGGAGCGCAAAGCCGACGAAGCCGACTGCGGAGCGGAGGCCATCTGAGCCGCCTTCGCCGCCTGGTAAAGCTTGTAACTCGCGGCAGCGGCCCCGCCCGTGGCGGCCGCGGCCGTGGCCATCGGGTTGTACACGGCAGGCGAATGCAGCATCGAAGGCTGAGAAACGGCGTGCCCGGCCTGCACGCTGGGCATCGAGTAGTGCGAGGACTGCAGGGAAAGCCCGCCGCCGTCCACGCGCGACCCGGAATGCCACTCGGTGGCGGACCTCGTGGGCCCGGTCGCCACGGGCTCCGAACTCGCGGGCGGCATGAAGAAAGACTTCACCTGATTGAACAGCTTGACCGCCTGGTCGAACTTTTGGAAGGCGTCCTGCACCTCCTCCACCGAGGGCAGCTTGACCTTCAACTTCGACTCGACCTCCTGCTTGAGGCCTTCAAGCTGGGCGAACGGAGGAAGCTTTCCCATGGCGTCGAACGTGTTCACGTCCAACCCCTTGAGCACGGCAAGGGCCTGAACGTCGAGCACGCCCATGGCGGCCTGGTGCACCGCATTCGCGTGCGCCACAATCATGGGCGCAGCGACGGGCCCGGCGGCGGGGGCCATAGCCACCGCGCTGTCGCGGGCGGCGTTCGCGGCATCCACGTTCTTTCTGATCTCACCGTACTCAAATTGCGCGCGGCGCCCAACCTCGACAACCTGGCGGCGCGCCGTGGAGACCCGCTTGATGCCGTCCGAATGGTCGACGACCCTCGCTTGAAGCTTGTCGAGATTCTCCCGGGTGGTGTCCGCCATCTGACCCTCGAAACCGAGCTCGCCGGCGATCGACCGCGTTCGCATGGCGACGGTCTCAAGATGCTGCGCCACCCGGTCCAAACCGTCGGAAATGGCGTCGTGCGCGGCAGGGGCCCACGGCCCGATCAATCCCAGCTTTTCAACGTGCGGCGTGGTCATCTGACATCACCCTTTCTTTTGGCCGGCTTCGCCGGATTCCTGAGACGCGCCGTCGGAGCCGAGCGTTGCCTGCTCGCCCGCGGCCATCGAACTCTCAGCAGACATGGAAAACTCGCCGGACGTCGAAAACTCCCCCGACATGGAGAACTCGGCGGGCATCGAGTTCCCTCCAGACGTCGAACTTCCCGACGACGTCGAACCTTGGCCGCTCGCAGAGTTCTGCGAGCTTCCCGAGCCTTGGGCGTCGCTCGAGCCTTCTCCGCCCATGAGCGACTGCCCGAGGTGCACAGCCTGCTTGATTCGCGACAGGAACTCGGGGGTCTTATAGGCGAAGTTGGCCGAAGCCTGCGCCAGCGTGTCGAGAAGGTGCACGTACTTTCCCTGGTGGGTGTCGTCCGCCCCCAGGGACTTTTCCAGCGCTATCCGGAGGTTGGCGATCACTTCCGTATATTGCTGGGATATGTTCGTCAGTTCGCCGTCGATCACTTTCATGGTCGCCCCAAGCGGGACGGAGAACTTGTTGACTTCGCTCAGAGCCGTCCACATCTCCGAAATGTCCAGATTCCCGAAGGCGACCTTGGCCTTCGCGAAATCGTCGGACGTGCTTTTCAGATCGTTGATCCTCTGCGAGAAGATGCTCTCGTCGAGTTTGAACATGGTCATTGTTTCTCCCTTCTTCAATTTCCATTTCAATCGGCATCCCGGTCACGTCCGCTTTCTAAGCCGTGCATCGCCACGCATTCCCCGCCGCGGTTTGGCGAGCGCCGACAGCACGGCGCCGCACCGACAAATCGCTGCAGTTCGACACGCATCGGGCGCACTCCCCGCACATGCGCATACGGGGCGCCAACCGCACATTCCTTCCCACACCACAAACAGAGACATGAACGACAACAGAACCGAACGGGACTCATACCAGCCTACTCTGGGTAAACCTGTATTTCCAGAGACTTCGGAGGTCACTTCTCCCCAATTTCCTCCCCACCCGCCTTTCATCCCTCAACGGACGAAAAACTCTTGCAAATTCGGCGTTCTCCTCCCCCGTCACACTGGCGAAACCCCGTTTACCGCAAAGAAGTGCCGCACGTCATGCGCACATTCTCGCCCCAGGCGCTTGCATCAAGGTTTTTCTGCGAGTATAAGCGGAAAAGTCGACATTCACGAAACTGTAAGATACAGTCATCCTCGCCGTCCGAAATCCAATGCTGCCCGGCGAGATCCGCATGTGCGGGCGTTCGCCGCGCCTTTCCGGGAGTGCCGTCGCACAGTGTCTCGACGTCGGCTAAGCCTTGCCTGATCGTCGATACGTTAAGATTGGACTGCCTCACAGCGGGTCAAACGCCCGCATAAAAAGGCCAAACACCCGCTTAAAACGAACGGAGTACACAATGGGCATTTTCGACAAGGCTAAGGACGCTCTCCACAGCGAGGGCATCGAAGAGAAGTCCGACGTCGTTCTCGACAAGGTTGAGGACTTCGCGTCGAAGAAGCTTGGGGAGGACAAGGCCGAGAAGGTCTCAAAGGTGCGCGACGCCATCGACCGTCACATCGGCGACGAGTGACGCCGCAGCTATGACGGGCGTCGAGGCGCGGCCAGAACCGCCCGGCTGCGGCCGTTTCGCCCCCTCGCCCACCGGGGACCTCCACCTCGGCAACCTCCGCACGGCGCTGCTCGCATGGAGCCTGGCCAGGCAAAGCGGGAGAGGCTTCCTCATGAGGATGGAGGATCTTGACGCCCGCTCACGGCCCGAGTTCGTTTCACGCCAGCTGGCGGACCTCGAGGCCGTAGGCGTGGAATGGGACGGTCCCGTCCTTTTCCAATCCGCGAGATTGCAGCACTATCGCGGCGTCGTCGACGATCTCTCGTCGCGGGGCATGCTGTACGAGTGCTACTGCACCCGACGCGACTTGGCCGAGGCGCCGTCGGCGCCGCACAGCCCTCCAGGCGCATATCCGGGCACGTGTCGCGGCCTGAGCGAGCGCGAGAGGAGCGAGCGGCGCGCGGCGCTGACGAATCGGGGCCCCGCCCTTCGGCTGGCCGCCCGGGCAGGCAGCGTCGCCGTCGTCGACGCTGTGTTCGGCCCGTACACGGGAACGGCGGACGATCTCGTCATTCTGCGCGGCGACGGCGTTTTCAGCTATAATTTCGCCTCTGTGCTCGACGACGCCGCAACGGGCGTGACGCAGGTTGTCCGCGGCGACGACCTGCTGCCGTCGACTCCGCGCCAGGCGCATTTGCACGAGCTCCTCGGCTTCACCCTGCCCGAATACGCCCACGTGCCGCTGGTCGAGAACGCCGAGGGCGCGAGGCTGGCCAAGCGCGACGGCGCCGTGACAATGGAGGCGTTGAAGGGGTTCGGGTGGACGCCGGCCGACGTCGTCGAACTGCTGGGGGCGAGCCTCGGCATGGGGCATCCGCGCACCGCGGCCGAATTCGCCGACCTTTTGCGCGTCCCAGACCTTCGGCGCCCCGCCTGGCGCATCGATCCGGCGATCCTGGAGAGCGGCCCGACGCCGGAGACGTTCGAGAGACTCACCGCAGCAAAGCCAGTGCAGACGGCCAAGCCATCGCAGACCGACAAACCATCGCTGACCGACAAGCCCTTGCAGGCGCCCGAGTAAGGCGGCCGCCTCAGCGCCGTCCATACGGGACGCCCCCGCACAGCCCGCCCTCCGCCTCCAGCAATCTTCCTCCCGCAGGCGTCATCTGCGGATGGCGGCGACGGCGTCGCGACGATCCCCGTTCCAATCGCCCGCGACGATCGAATCGCTTGCGCGGCCGAACGAGAACGCCGTCTCGGCGGGCCCTCCCTTCGTCGCATTCGTCGCGAAGAGAATGTGCCCGCGCCTGACCGACACCGTGTCGCGGCCGTCGCCGTCCCAATCGCCGACGAGGGGAACGTCGCCCGTGCGGCCGTAGCGGTAGGCCACGTCGGCCTCGCCTCCGCCGAGCGCATTCCTCAGGTAGACGCCGTTGCCGCGCCGCACGCCGGGAGTGGCTTTGCCGTCGCCGTCCCAATCGCCCACGAGCCCGGCGTCGCCCTCTCTCCCGTAGGAAAAGGAGACGCTCGCCGGCCCCGAGCGGGTCAGATCCGTTTTGGCCGCGAACAGACGCCCCTTATGGAGAACGAGGTCGTCTTTTCCGTCGCCGTCGACGTCGCCGACGAGAATCTCGCCGGAGTCCGCCCCCTCGAAGGCCACCGCGGAGGTTGCGCCTCCGCTGCGATTGACTCCGTAGAGGGTGAAGGCCGCGCCGTTGCGCACGCCTAGGGTCGCAATCCCGTCGCCGTCCCAGTCCCCGGCGATCGCCTCGCCGGGCTGGGCGAGGACCATGCCCAGCTTGGCCCGATGCGTGGCCAGATCGTCGACGAAGTAGGCCGTGCACGTCCCCGACTCGATGCAGGGGTCGGCGATCGGCTTGGCGGCGTCCGGATCGGAGGGGCGCGGACCAGGAGGCTGAGGCGCCTTCCCCACATTGACTCCGACCTTGACCGGGTCGTGGTCGGATGAGCGGAAGGGGCCGCCGTCCCACAGCTGCTTGACGTTGTAGTTGTTCCGCGAATACTCGAAGGCCGGCGATTCCATCGCGTTGACGCTCCACACGTCAGCACCGGCCACCATGCGGCGGGCGGCGTCGTTCGCCAAAACGTGGTCGAGAGAGCCGACGGCGCCGCCGAACTGATACGAATGGTCTGCGCGCCCAATCGAATCGCGGACCTTGGAGTAGCCCGCGTCGCGCAGCGCGAGAATCGGGTCCTCCGCGGAATACGAGTTGAAATCGCCCACCAGGAACGTCGGGCGGTTTCCGTACTGCTCCTTCGCCCACTGCGCCAGCGCCTTCGCCTGGGCCGTGCGCAGGCGGTTGTTGTTGCCCTGATAGGGATCGCTGTCATTCGGGTAGGCGCTCGCGAGGGACCCTTTCGACTTGAAGTGGTTCGCCACGACTGCGAAGGCCTCGCCGCGGGGCGCGCCGGCGGCGTCGAGCGCGCGCCACTCTTGGCCCAGCGGTTCGCGGGCATATCCGGCGAATTCCTTGTTTCCCGTCAGAATGCGGGACTCGCCCACCGGCTCGACTTTGCCTTTCTGGTAGACGAAGGCGAGGCGTATGACGTCTTCGGAGGCGGGGACCTTCGACGGCGAAGGAACATACGCCCACTGCTCGCGGCCCGCGCGCTCGTTCAGCGCCTTGACCAGGGCCGCGAGCGAGGCGTCGCGATCGTGGCCGAATTTAGATGAGGTCTCGATCTCCTCGAGCGAGACGACGGAGGCGTCGAGGCCCGCTATGGCCGAGACGATCTTCTGCTGTTGCCTCTCGAACGCCGCCTTGCTGTAAGCCCCCCGCACGTCGCATCGATTGGCGGTGACGGGGTTGCCCTCGCGGTCGTCGTAGGACTTGCACCCGGCCTCCGATTCGCCGAGGTCGGTGAAGTAGTTGAGGACGTTGAACGAGGAGACGGTGACGTCGCCTCCCACTTTCTCGGGCGCGGCCTTGCGCGTGTTTTCCACCTCGACGTACTCGGAGGACCTGTCTCCCGTTTCCTCGCCCGTCACCGGGGAGACGGGCTGAAGGTTCCATTGCTTGCGAAAGTCGAGGACGGCGGGCCTCTTCAGCGAGATCGCCGATCCGACGCGCGCGGGGCTCTGCTGCGACAGATACGGCAGCGGGACTTCGGGATGCGCGTTCTTCGCCCCCGTGTAGGCCCACGAAAGGCCGTCGTCGAGGGTGAGCGAGCGCGCCGCATTCGCCGCCGAGAGCTTCTCGATCTGCTCGCGGTCGGCCGTGGGGTTGAAGACGTCGGAGGGCTGGCGCAGCGGCTCCTCGCCGAAGGCCACGCCCAACTGGCCGTAACGGTTGGTTTCGTAGTTGTTTGAGATCGTCATGCGGGCGCGAACGTCCACGAGCATGCCTTCGAGGGCCTCCTTGCCGACGTCGTCGGGAACCGCCGTCAAAGGGACGGGGACCGGCGGGGCCGCCTTCTCGTCCAGCTTGGAGAAACTGGACGCGTTGATCTCGGTGAGGCCGTGGAACTCGGTCACCTTGCCCTTGACTTCGACGTACTCGCCGATTTTCACCGAGGAAGCGAGCCGGCGCGAGTGGACGAACAGGCCGTCGGAGGCGCTGCGGCGCCCCGCTCCCCCGCTCCCGGGGGTTTGAATGTAAGCGCCGTCGAAGCCCCCGATCGGATACACGGCGGTCACCACGCCGCGGGTCGTCGCCGTCTGCCCCGCGAGCGGGCTCGCCTGGCCGGTCCCTTGAATTTCAGATATGGCGATTGCGCCGTTTGCCGGGGCCGTCGCCCCTTCGGCGGACGACGTCGCCCCCAGCCCCAGCGCCCAAGCGAGCGCGAGCGCGCCAGCCGTGCGCGCCGCCGTACGTCCCGTCATCGCGACGTCCATCTATTGTTCCCTTCTTTCCCCGCCTTCCGCGAGGCGGCGTGACCAGATTGCGACCAGGATGCAACCAGATTGTTACAAGACTACTCCCGACATCGCGAGAAAGCCGCGTCGTCGCGGGCATTGCCGCAAACTGCCCCCGCCGTGGGGACCCGCGTCGGCGCGCAAGCCCTCCTCACCGCTCGAAACCGTACCTGCGCAAACGCCGCCGCGCGCTCTTCGTCCCCTCGGACTGGAGGGCGAGCAGCGTCGCGTAAATGCCGCCCGTGCGCGCAAGCTCCCGGGGAGCGCCGATCTCATCGACCTTCCCGTCTTTGAGCGTGACGATCGTGTCCACCTCCGCGATCGTCGAGAGGCGGTGGGCGATGATGATGCTTGTGCGGCCATCCATGAGCGATTCCAGCCCGGCCTGGACCATGCGTTCGGAACGCGTGTCGAGCGCGCTCGTCGCCTCGTCGAGAACCAAGATGTCTGCGTCTTTGAGGATTGCGCGGGCCACGGCGATTCTTTGGCGCTGGCCGCCGGAGAGCTTGAGGCCGCGCTCGCCGATCACCGTCTGATAGCCGTCGGGAAGCCTGCGGATGAACGAGTCGGCGTTGGCCCGCTCCGCCGCGTCCACCACGTCTTGGCGGCTCGCCTCGCTTCTGCCGTAGGCGATGTTCTCCTCGACCGTCCCCGAGAAGAGCGAAGCGTCCTGGAAAACGACGCCGATTTTCCGGCGCAGCTGCGCCACCGGGAAGGCCGACGTCGGACGCCCGAACACGCTGATCCTTCCCGACCGAGGCTCGTACAGGCCCAGAAGGAGGGAGGCTAGCGTCGATTTGCCGCCGCCCGATTCGCCCACGAAGGCGAGGCGCTCGCCCACATGCACGTCGAATGACACGTCCCGCACAACGTCGTCGCCGTCCCCGTAGCCGAAATAGACATGCTCGAAGCTGACCGCGGCTTTCGATGCAGGCTTCGACGCGGGCTTCGATGCAGGCTTCGATGCAGGGCCGGCGCCGCCCGCCTCCGCGTCTGCCGCGCCCGCGCCGACAGGCTCCTCAGCGTTCTCGGTCGCGTCGGCGCCGTCGCCCCCGGTCAGCGGCCTCACGGCAGCGTACTCCCGCACGGGCTTGGCCAGGGCGCCTGCTTTCTCGGCCTCGGCGATCTCGCCTTCCACGGCAGGCCGGGCGTCGTTCATCTTCTCCATGACGGCGAAAAAGTCCCGGGAGCCTGCGACGGCGCGCTGAGACGTGTCCACGATCCAGCTCAGGTTCGCAATTGGCTGGCGGGCCATTGCGACGAGCTGGACGAGCACCACCATGTCTCCCACCGAGAATGAGCCGCGCGCGGTGTTGACGAAGATGATCGCGTAAACGGCGAAGAACATGAGGCCCATGAAGCTGCGGCGGATGAAGTCCATCGTGTGCCAGTAGCGCGACTGCCGTTCCGTCAGGGTCACGGTCTCGCCGAAAAGCGAGGCGAAGCTCGTCAACTCGCGCAGTTCCTGAACGAAAGACTTGACCGCCTTGATTTGGCCGATCACTTCCATGAAGCGCCCGCTGGCCCGGTCGGTCTTTTCGTTCTTCTGCCTTTCGTAGACCTGCCAGCCCTTCGACGTGAGCATCGTCAGCCACAGATACACGGGGAAGACGAAAAATAGGAGGACGGCGAGCCAGGGAGAGTAGATCGCGGAGATCACGAGGACCGCGACCGTCGTCAGCAAAACCGTGAAGAGCGAGTTCGAGAACATCTTCGCGAAATTCGTCGCCTCGGCTATCGAGCGGTTGAGGCGGGAGGTGATCGTTCCCGTCAGCTCGTCGTCGAAATAACTCTGCGGCAGGGCCAAGAGTTTGCGAAAGTATCGGCTTGAGAGGGTGGCCCGCATCTTCTGGCTCATGACGTCGCCGTAGTAGTTTCCGACGGAGACCGCGGCGGTCGAAAGCAGGTCGATGGCGAAAAAGGCGGCGGCGAGCCACACAACTTTCCCGGCCGCGCCCTCCTGCCCCGATCGGACGGCGTGGACGATCGTGTCCGCGGCGCTGCCGATGACGAAGGGGCCCGCAATGCCCGCCAAAGCCACCGCGACCGAAGACGCTCCGACGATCGCGTAGTACGGCGCAAGGTTTTTCGTGAAGCGCAGAAGACGCACGAGACTGCTCATAGTTCCCTCCCAGGCTCTGCCTAGGCCAACACTACAGCTTCGGCGAGATACCCTTTGCCCATGCGCTGCCGTTACCTGGAGTCCGACCTGTGCCATTCGTGCACCCGGGCGAACGTCGCCTACGCCGAACAGCTTGCCGCCAAAGACGCGGCCGTTCGCGCACTCCTTGAGCGGTCCGCCCGCGCGAAAGGCGCCGCGGCCCCCGAAATCGAATGGGACCCTCCCTTCGCATCCGCCGAGGAGGGCTTTCGCAACAAGGCCAAGCTTGCCGTCGGCGGCACGCTTTCAGCCCCTACCCTTGGAATTCTCGGATCGGACAAGCGCGGCATCGACATTGCCGGCTGCCCCCTTTACGAGCCGGCCGTCGCCTCCGGCATCGAGCCTTTGCGGGAATTCATCGGTTTGGCCGGTCTGACGCCCTTCGACGTCCCAAGCGGCCGCGGCGAACTCAAAAGCCTCATTCTCACCGGTTCGCCCGACGGCGAGCTCATGGTCCGCTTCGTTCTGCGCTCCACCGAATCCCTCGTCCGCATCCGAAAGCACATGGGCCTGCTGCGTCAGTGGCTTCCCCACATCGCCGTCGTTTCGGTCAACCTCCTGCCCGAAAGGAAGGCGGTGCTGGAAGGAGAGGAGGAAATCCTCCTCGGCCCCGAGCAGTCTCTGCGCATGGACTTGGGCGACGTCGTCCTTCGCCTTCGCCCCCAGTCCTTCTTTCAGACGAATACGCGCGTGGCCGTCGGGCTCTATCGCCAGGCGCGGGAGTGGGTCGGCCTCCTGTGCGACGCCGAAACCGCGGAATCGGCCGATTTGGAGGCTCAAGGCGCGGAGTCGGCGGCTTCGGCCTCGACTGGCGCACGGCCGATCGAGTTGTGGGACCTCTACTGCGGAGTCGGCGGCTTCGCCTTGCATTGCGCGGGCCCGGGCCGCCGCGTGACCGGGGTGGAGCTTTCCGCCCAAGCCGTCGAAAGCGCGAGGGCGTCGGCCGCGGCCGCAGGAATCGACGCCGACTTCATCGTCGGAGACTCTCTGTCTGCCGCGCGCGAGCTGGGCTCCGCCGACGTCGTCACAGTCAACCCGCCGCGTCGAGGAATCGGCGACCTCGCCTCGTGGATCGATGCCTCGCGGATTCGATTCGTTCTCTATTCGAGCTGCAACCCCGCGAGCCTGGCGGCCGACGTCGCCAACATGCCGAGTTTCACGCCTGTCCGCGCCCGGGTCTTCGACATGTTTCCTCACACCGGCCACACGGAGACCCTGGTGCTGCTCGCTCGCACGCCGAGGCCGGGGCCGCGATGTCTCCCACACCACTCGAGGAGCAGTTCTTGAAACTTTCCTACCTCGGCAGATTGCCTTGAAATGACAGGACTTTTTCACGCGCGACACTGTGTCGCGCGAAGATCCACCCGTAGGTGGAGGGATGGCCGGGCCGGCGGCTCGTAGGCTTATTACCAGAACCGGAGATACAGCGGTTAACCCGCTGGCCCACACGCTCACCTCGGTCTCAACTCGACATACGTTTAAGTTTTCCGGTTGAGAGATACGCACTCACCGCGTAACGGGGTGGGGCCGTATGAACGCAAGTTCATACGGCCCCACCCCGTCATTACACCTCAGTGGGTTTCCGGCTGGTTCAGACAGCGTCGTCAAGCCCGGTTTCGCGCGCCTCCGAGACAAACTCGGCTCCGCGCGCATTCCGCGCGGGCCTCCACACCACGATTTCCCCGTTCCGCCGGGATTTCTCATCCGGCAGCTGAGAGCGGATGCTTTCGCGTGCGACGACGAACACGCTCCCGTCGCCGCCGACGGCGAAGACCCTGCTCTCGCGGCCGCGCTGACGTTCCAGCTCCTTTTTCTGCTCGGCCACCACTTTTTCCAGCTGGCGGATGTGCTGGCGCAGTTTCTGCTCGCGGTCGCGGGCCAGCATGAGCTTCGCGATTCCGGCGAGGTTGACGCCTTCCTCTTGGGAGAGGCGTTGGATTTCGAGGAGGCGGTCGACGTCGTTCAACGAATACCGCCGCCCGCCCCCTCGAGTCCGCTTGGCTTGGACGAGGCCGAGCCTGTCATACTGGCGCACCGTCTGAGCGTGCATGCCGGCCAATTGCGCCGCCACGGACACGGTGAGAACCGCCGCATCGCGCCCAGCCATCGTCAGCTCCTAGCCAAGGTGGCGAACTCCGCGCGAGGGTCGGCGTCGCTCGTGGCGCTCGCGAACTCCTCGACGGCCTTGCGGGCGTCCTCGGAGAGCTTCTTGGGGACTACGACTTTCAGACGGGCGTACATGTCGCCGCCCTTGAGGCCCTTGCCGCGGACCCTCAAAAGCTTGTCGGTCGATGAGCCCTCGGGAACTTTGACGGACACGGCTTTCCCGTCGAGCGTGGGGATCTTCACGGTTGCGCCGAGGGCCGCCTCCGAGAAGGAGACCGGCACGTTGACGTACACGTCTTTGCCCTTGAGCTCGTAGACGGGATGCTTCTCGACGTTGACGGTCACGAGGATGTCTCCGTCGGGCCCGCCGTTGACGCCGGCTCCGCCTTTGCCCGGCACGCGGATCTTCTGTCCGTCTGTCACGCCCGCAGGGATCTTGGCCGTGACGGAACGCCCCCTCGCCGTGGTGATCTTCACCGCGGTCCCCGATGCGGCCTGCCGCAAAGGAATCGACACGCTGGTGACCAGGTCCTCGCCTCGCGAGGCCCGGCGAGACGAGCCGAAGCCGAAGCGCGATCCGCCGCCGGAGCCGCCAAACATGCTGAAGATGTCCTCGAAGCCGCCGGAGGATGCGTTCGCCCCTTGAGCATGCTTGCCGAAGGAGCCTCCAGAGCCGCCGAACATCGAGGAAAACATGTCCTCGAAGCCCGCGTCGCCTCCCCCGCCTGCGGTGAAGCGGGCGCCGCCTGCGCCGAAGGCGCGGATTGCGTCGTACTGTTTGCGGTCCTCCTCGTTGGAAAGGACTTGGTAGGCCTCGCCCACCTCCTTGAACCGCTCTTCTGCGGCCGCGTTCCCCGGATTCTTGTCGGGGTGGTACTGGCGGGCAAGTTTGCGGTAGGCCTTCTTGATTTCCTCTGCCGAAGCGTCTTTCGACACTCCCAGAGCCGAATAGAAATCCTTGCCGATCCAATCCTGGTTAGCCATCGCCCTTCACCTCCTTCGTTGTGTGCAACGCGATATTCACTCGGGGGACACCACTGCGACGCGCGCCGGGCGCAGGACCTTCTCGCCGATCCGGTATCCGGGCTGAATGAGCGTCCCTATCGTTTCCTCTTCCGCTTCGGCCGACGTCGAATGCATGAGCGCCTCGTGCATGAGCGGGTCGAAAGCGTCTCCGACCTTTCCATAGCGCTCGACCCCGAATGAGGTGGCGAGCGTCGACTCGAACTTCTCCGCGATCGCGCCGAACGGGCCGGTCAGATCGCCGTGCTGCCGGGCGAGCTCGACGTCGTCCAGAACCGGGAGCAGCGCCTCGACGACGGAGGCGACTCCCTCCTCGCGGCGCACCGCGCCCTCCGTTTTGGAACGGCGGACGTAGTTCTTGTACTCCTGTTCGAGGTTGTAGAGGTCGGCTCCGCGCCTGGCCACCTGCTCCTCGAGCGAGGAGATCGTCGCCATCGCTTCGGCGAGCGGATCGGTAAGATCGGCGGAATCGGCCGGGTCAGCCGAAGACGTCGGCCCCGCCGGACCGGCCTGCGCCTCTTCAGCCGGGGAGGCTCCGTCCGGTCCTCCGTCCTCAGCGGCGGTCGCCTCCGCGCCCGTCTGTCCAACGTCGGGCCCGGCCGGGCGCTCGTCTTGCGGCCCGGAGGCCGGGGCGGACTCGAACTCCGCCCCGGCCTCGTCGAACTCTTGGTTCGTCACTTCTTCTCCTCATCGTCGACGATCTCGGCGTCCACGACTTCTTCGTCACCCGCCTGGGCGCCTGTGGAAGAAGCGTCGGCGGACGAGGCCCCGGCGTCTGCCTGCTGCGAGGCGTACATGGCCTTGCCGATCTCTTGGGACTTCTCATTGAGCTCGGAGAGGGCGGACGAAACGGCGTCGAGGTCCTCGCCCTTGAGGGCTTCGCGGACCTTCTCGACCGCCTTGCGCACGTCGCTGGCGACGTTGTCCGGAACCTTGTCCGCGTTGTCCTTGAGCAGCTGCTCGATAGAGTAGACCGTCTGCTCGGCCTGGTTGCGGACCTCGGCCTCCTCGCGGCGCTTGGCGTCCTCGGCCGCATGCTCTTCGGCTTCCTTGACCATGCGCTCGATCTCTTCCTTGGGAAGGGCCGAGCCGCCGGTGATCGTCATCGACTGCTCCTTGCCCGTCGCCTTGTCGCGAGCCGAGACGTGGACGATGCCGTTGGCGTCGATGTCGAAGGTGACCTC